>Ga0105240_10000113_pt1 | contig 168192 bp, 99 predicted proteins | sample KBSC54metaG_FD_80426 | JGI IMG/M metagenome (GOLD analysis project Ga0105240, IMG submission 80426) | Corn rhizosphere microbial communities from Kellogg Biological Station, Michigan, USA - KBS C5-4 metaG | ecosystem: Host-associated > Plants > Roots > Rhizosphere > Soil | place: Michigan, USA...
AATCTTTGGCTCGACATCGGCGCCAAACTGTGGGCGCTCCGGACGCGGCCCGACGATACTCATCTCGCCCTTGAGCACGTTCCATAGCTGCGGCAGTTCATCGAAACGCAGTTTGCGGGCGATACGACCCACGCGCGTGACGCGATCGTCATGCTTGCTGGCCCAACGGGCGACTCCATCAAGCTCGGCATCGGTGCGCATGCTGCGAAACTTGAGTAGCCAGAATGTCTTGCCGCGCTCACCGACACGCTCCTGGCGATAGAGAATGGGCTGGCCGGCGCCAGACTCGATGCGAATGGCGAGCACCATCAGCAGCATCAACGGCCAGGTCAGCAGCATCAGCACGAAAGCCGCCGCCAGGTCGAAGCATCGCTTGCTCAGCCGGCGCAACGGCGTGGCGTTGAATCCGCCGGAAAAGACCAGCCAGGATGGGTCGAGCAGCGAGAGCTGGACACGTCCCGATTCGCGCTCGCAGAACGTAGTGAGGTCGGTAATGGTGATGCCGGACTGTCGACATTCCAGCAGGTCGTCCATCGGCAGGCTGCCGCGGCGATCGTCGACGCCAACCACGATCTCGTCGACCTGCCGGCGCTTTACCAGCGATTGCAGCGACATGTTCAAACGCAATAGCTGGTCGGCCGGCACTACGGGCGTTTCGTTCGGGCACGGTACGTAGCCCACGATACTGAAACCGCGCCGATCGGAGCGGCGGCGCATGCGATTGTGGATCTGCGCGGCACGTTGCCCGGCGCCCAGGATCAATACCTGTCGCTTGAGCGCCTCGATCTCCACCAGCCGCATGAATACCGAACGGAAGGCCATTACCAGGATCAGGCCCAGCACCAGCGCAATGCCCATCACGCCACGGCCGACATAGGCTTGCGGCACGACGTAGTACGCCACGATCAGGCCGACTCCTCCCAGCGCGAATGCCACGACCTGCCTGGCCAGCAGGCCAAACCAGCTGCTGCGCATATGCGCTTGATATTGGCCTAGTGCCGCCATGCCCAGCATGATGACGAGTGCGAACAGCAGCGATCGCTCCAGCAGGTGGCGAGAGAACTCGGCCAACTCGTCCGGCGCGTTGAAATAACGCAAGTACATCGCCAGGCTCAAAGATATGGCCAGCAACAGCGACTCGCAAAATCCGAGCAGCAGAAGCCAGCGTACGGCCTGCCTTCGTAGAAAACGAAGCATTCGGATTCCCCCAAGATGACTGCCACTCCGCAGGCAGGACTTCAGGCTACGCTTGTGTGTCAAAGCCCGCGATACGACAGACGGTGGGTTTTACGTAGACCGAATGGGCGTTACAGGGATGTAACAGGGGTGGTGCTGCGGGCGCGACGGAAGGGAACCTGTAGGAATGTAAAGTCGGCCACTGCGTGGCCTGTAAAGAGGAAAGGGTAAAGGGAAAAAGCAAAACCGCGAACTAGCGCGTGTTGGCTCTTCCCCTTTACTCTTTACAGCGCCGAAGGCGCGACTTGACAGGCCACGCAGTGGCCGACTTTACGTTTCCAGAGGTTCCTTCAGTCGCGACAAGCCCCAACGTAACCGCCAGAACGGTTCTCACCGAACCCGCATCTCATCGAGCCAATGCAGGCGGCAGGCCGTGATATTCGATGGCGCAGCGAGCGCGCCGATCAGCCCTGCAGGCAGGCCAATGTCGCGCACACGGCAAGCTACGTGGACGATAGCCGATGCCGGTGGCATGACCGGGGCCGTCGTGGTTGCCTTCATGCGCGAAGGCTCTTCGCCGAGGCCCGTGCCGAATGCCTTGAGCAACGCCTCCTTGCGCGTCCACAAGGACAGCAGCGCCGATTCCCGTAACAGCGGATGCAGTGGCATGACCTCGGCTATTTCTTCTGTCGTACAGAAGCTCGGCATCAATTCGGTCAGCGTCATGTGCGAGGGCGAACGTTCGATATCCACGCCGACGGTTTCGGCCGCACATACCGCGATGGCGACCCAGCTACCGCTGTGGCTGAGGCTGGTGGCAAGCTGCGTTCCGGGAATGCATGGCTGTCCAGCCGATGTATTGCTGAGGTGTACCTCGCATGCATCAACCCCCAGGCAGACACCGAGCGCCGCTCGCCATAACGCATGCGCGACGACATAGGGTTCGCGATCTCGCTCGAATCGAAATCGCGCAGCTCGTGCGCGCTCGCCCGGGTCGAGCAGGCTTTCGGCCGACTCCGTATGCAATCCCCACAGAGAGCTGTCAAACAGCAACACGCTCGCCGCGCCCGGTGACAGCATCGAAAACTGCGCACGCGCCAAGGCGCTCTTCACCGTATGGAGGAAATCCTCAGTGACGAACTTGGCGGGCCCGTTCGGCATGGGTTTCTCAAAGCATCCCTGATGTACCGCACGCCATCAGCAGGGCGCGCAGGTCTTCGGCAAGTCGCAGGCTCAGGGCAATGATGGTAAATGTCGGAAAGGCCCAGCCGCCGGTGGGAAACACCGAGCTGCCGGCGATATGCAGGTTGTCGACACCGTGGACGCGGCAATGGCGGTCGACAACACCTTGATTCGGGTCATCGGACATGCGCGTCGTACCCAGATGATGCGCCGTGCCGTGAACCTGCGGCATGTCGTCCCCGGATCCACCAACCCATGCCGCCGGCTCAAAACGGCCGCCGCACGCCTGCGCCAGTTCATTGCCGAACAGGGTGGCTGCGGTTCGATAGGTATGCTTGTCCAGTGCGGTCAGCTGCCAATCGACACAGATCTTTCGCAATCCAAGCGCGTCCACGTCGGTGCCAAGCGTGATCCGGCTATGCGGGTTCGGCGCCTGCTCAAAATAGCCGATCAGTTCGACATGATTGCTCTTGACCGTCGATTTGTCGGTCAGCTTGCGAGCTAACGCCTTGGCGATATCGCCGGCGCCCAGGCCCATCTGCAATGCAAGCTTGCCCACGCTGCGTTTGGCCACCGTGACATTGTCGCCAGGTGAGGGGCCGTTTTTCATCGCAGCGCACAGGCGCGCTTCCAGTTCCGCGCCCTCATCGCGCGACGCGGGTCGCAACGCCGCCCTGAAATCGCGCAGCGCGCGGATGCCCTTGGGTACATCCGCTTCGACCGGGAACGGGTGCACTCGCCCGCTAAGCAGGTGTTGAGTGCGTTGCACCTGATCGGACAGACCGATTTCCGGAAACACTGGCGCGGGGCCTTTGCCAAGATTGCGATCGTATGGGCGGGTGAGATGGTCCGGCGTTTCGGTGACTACGCGGCCAAGACTCCCGCTGGGGTGGTCCATGAAATAGCGGCCCACCAGATCCCGCTCGTTGCCCAGCCCTTGAGGCACCACCGAATCGGATAACAGCAGGAGCCGCGCGTTCTCGATACCGCCGGAGGCAAGCACGTAGTGTCGCGCGGTCACGTAGCCGCTGCGACCACCCAGGGCGGCGATGCGCGCACGGCGCACGGAAGTGCCATCGGGTATCGCTTCGAGCTCCATCAGGTTGGCATGCAGCAGTACCTTGATGTTGCCGGCCTGCTCGAGTTCGGCACGATAGGCGGCACCGAACAGGATGGGGCTGCGCGCGAAGATCTGGTTGACCAGCTTGTCCGCGTCGAACGGAATAGGCGAGCGCTCCAATGGGCCAAGGAAAGACCCGTCGGCGAAATCATGTGCGTCGATCTTGCAGTACGCACGTGCACGCGTGTAGTAGGGCTGAAGTTCGTCATAGGAGAGCGGCCAGCCGCTATGCGGCACCCAATGGCGCTCTCCAAGATCGTGCTTGCTGAGCGTGATACAGCCACCGCCCCACAGATTGCAGCTGCCGCCAAAGACGCGCATGCGCGACACACTCGGGTCGAACGGCGGATTGCCGATCGACGTGCCCTGGTACAGAGCCTGACTCTTTTCTTCGCCTGCCAGGCCACCACCCTCGATAAGGCAAACCGATAGCGGCGTGCCGATAAATGCTCGCGCAATCGCAATGCCAGCCGCGCCCGCGCCGATGATGCAGAGGTCCGCTTCGACGTCGGCCGGCGACGATCCATCCAGGTAGTCGATGATCATTCCGCCTCCAGATAATTACGCTGGCGATGCCCGCCGTTACAGACTTTCTGCCACCCGTTCGTCTCGCAAGGTTTCGTAATACGTGCGATACCAGCGAACGAACTGAGCCACACCGGTTTCGACCGGCACTTTGGGTGCATAGCCGACCGCCTCCTTGAGCAGGTTCATGTTGGCGGCCGTATCGGGTACGTCACCGGCCTGCATAGGCAGCAACTCCATCTGTGCCTTGCGACCCAGGCAATCTTCCAGCACCTCGATGTAGCGCAATAGCGCAACAGGCTGTTCGTTGCCGATGTTGTAGATTCGATAGGGTGCGACACTGCTGCTTTGCGGGTCGGGCAGGTAAGCGTTCCAGGCGGCGTCCTTGACAGGCACCGTATCGAGCACGCGAATCACGCCTTCGGCGATATCGTCTACGTAGGTAAAGCTGCGTTGATGCTTGCCGTAGTTGAAAACCCTGATGGGCTCACCGGCGAGAATCGCCTTGGTGAAAAGAAACAACGCCATGTCAGGGCGGCCCCAGGGGCCATAAACCGTGAAGAAGCGCAGCCCCGTGCACGGTATGTCGTAAAGATGCGCATAGCTGTGCGCCATCTGCTCATTGGCTTTTTTTGAGGCGGCATACAGGGTCAACGGATGTTCGGTGGCCTGATGCTCGGAAAACGGCAACGTACCGTTGGCGCCGTAGACCGAGCTGGTCGAGGCAAACACCAGGTGCTCCACGCCATGGCGGCGGCAGCCCTCCAACACGTGCAGAAAGCCGGTGACGTTGCTCGAAATATAGACGTGTGGATTCTCAGCTGCATAGCGTACCCCGGCCTGGGCCGCCAGATGTACGACGCGCTGTGGTCGATGCCGTGAAAAGGCCTGCTCCATCGCCGTGCGGTTGGCCAAGTCGGCATGTACATGCGTATAGCCTTGATGCCGCATCAGCCGGGCCAGGCGCGCTTTTTTCAACCTTACGTCGTAATAGTCGTTGAGGTTGTCCAGGCCAATCACCTCGTCGCCGCGCCTGAGCAACTGCAATGCAACGTGCGATCCGATGAAGCCGGCGGTGCCGGTAACCAGCACTTTCATGGCATGCGATCTCGTAAGCTGAGCGAGTTCATGGAGATGGTCCGGGTCATAGGCGGCCATCGACAGCATCGCGCGGGAGTACGTATTTCACGTCGTAGACGATCGACGACGGTTTACCGAACTGGCGTATTCCCTCGGCTCCCATCGCAACGTATTGCCGATGACCAACCGCGACGATGATGGCGTCATAGCCGCCCGCTGCGGGCTCGGCGACCGGCGTGATGGCGTATTCGTGTTCGGCCTCGGCGGCGCTCACCCAGGGGTCGTGAATATCGACCACGGCGTTGTACGCATGTAGTGCATGCACGATATCGACGACGCGGGTATTGCGTAGGTCCGGGCAGTTCTCCTTGAATGCCAGGCCCAGGACGAGAATGCGCGCCTGCACCGGGTTGATGCCCTTGCGCATCATCAGGCGTATCACTTCGCTGGCGATGTACGGGCCCATACCGTCGTTGGTGCGGCGGCCCGCCAGAATCACATCCGGGTGATGCCCTACCTCCTGCGCCTTGTGCGTGAGGTAGTACGGGTCTACGCCGATGCAATGCCCACCGACCAGCCCAGGCCGAAAGGGCAGGAAGTTCCATTTCGTTCCCGCCGCCTGCAGCACTTCGAGTGTGTCGATGCCAAGCTTGTTGAACAGGATCGCCAGGTCGTTGACCAGGGCGATGTTGAGATCGCGCTGGGTGTTTTCGATCACCTTGGCCGCTTCGGCAACTTTCAGGCAACTGGCCTTGTGCGTTCCGGCCACGATGACCGATCCATAGAGGCTGTCGACAAAGTCTGCCGTTTCCGGCGTGGAGCCCGAGGTGACCTTGAGAATATTGGTCACACGGTGCTGCTTGTCGCCCGGATTGATGCGTTCGGGGCTGTAGCCGGCAAAGAAGTCGCGGTTGTACACGAGGCCCGATGTCCGCTCGAGGATCGGCACGCAGACTTCTTCGGTGCACCCTGGGTATACCGTGGATTCGTACACCACGATGTCGCCCGGCTTCAGCACCTTGCCCAGTGTTTCGCTGGCTTTGACCAGCGGCGTCAGGTCGGGACGTTTGGCTAGGTCGATCGGTGTCGGCACCGTGACAATATAGATGTTGCAATCGCGGATATCGTCGAGCTCGGCGCTGAAGCGCAGGCGAGGAATTCCGGCCAGTTCTTCGGCATCGACTTCGAGCGTGCTGTCGTGGCCGGCGCGCAATTGTTCGATGCGCGCCTTGTTGATATCGAAGCCGATGGTGTCGTAGCGCTTGCCGAATTCCACCGCGAGCGGCAAACCGACATAGCCGAGGCCGACAATGGCGAGCTTGGTGTCTTCCAGGCGCCGCATACGATCATCCCTGTCGTTTGGGTTTGGATACAAGGCACGGCGCGGAAACCGCGACGGCAAACGAAAGACGTCGGTCGCCCGTGGCACCTGGGGGCGGGGCAGGTAGGCAGGACATCATGTTTTTCCCCGTGTTCGGCCAGGGCGACGTTAGCAGGGTGTGGCAGCGTTTCCCCTACCACGGACGACTGTAGGTCGAACGGCCGATCATTCGCTGCCCATAGGGAGGTGCTTTGGCGAGGGAAATGTGTTTGGGCCAGCTGCGCTGGCATATGCTATCGGGATCGGCGTCTGATCGACGCGACCCGAAGGTTTTGCCATGCCGGATCCGATGATCTATTCCATGCCCGAGTTGCCCGAACTGGGCGCTGGGGGCATGCACGACGACCGCGATCCACAGCGCTTTCCCCAGCTCAACGACGATATGGCGCAGCGTGTTGCGTCATACGGCAGCGAAGAAAATGTACCCGCCGGTACACTGCTGTTCGAGCAGGGGCAGCGAGGCGTCGATTTCTTCTTCGTGCTCGAAGGCAGCATCCAGGTCTTCGATCTCAACAGTGACGGTCAGCCGCGCACGGTGGCGACACATTCGACGCATCAGTTCAGCGGTGAGCTGGATCACCTCAATCAGCGTCGCATCCTGGTGTCCGGCCTGGCGGTCGTACCCACGCGACTTGTCCGGATAAAGCGCGCCAACTTTCTGCGCCTGATCGCTGCCGAAACCGACATCGGCGAGATCATCATGCGTGCGTTTATCCTGCGGCGGGTCGGACTTATCCGCACGGGCGGCGGAGGCGTGGTCGTCGTCGGGCCGGTGCACGGCGCACATACTCTGAGGTTGCAACGGTTCCTGATCCGAAACGGTTATCCACATCGGCTGCTCGACACCGAGTCGGACGCCAGCGCCATGGAGTGGATGCGCAGTTTCGACCTGACGCCCGATGTACTTCCGGTGGTTATCACCGCGGACCATAAGTTGCTGAGGAACCCTTCGACGGCGGAGCTTGCCGACAGCCTGGGGTTGACCGAAACCATCGAGCCTGATCGGGTTCATGATGTCGCGGTTGTCGGTGGCGGGCCGTCGGGTCTGGCTGCGGCCGTCTATGCGGCGTCGGAAGGCCTGGACACGATCGTGATCGAAGGCATGGCGCCCGGCGGCCAGGCAGGTACGTCGTCGAAGATTGAAAACTATCTGGGCTTTCCTACCGGCATCTCGGGTCAGGCATTGGCTGGGCGCGCGCAAGTGCAAGCGCAGAAGTTCGGTGCACGCCTGGCCATCTCGCGTCATGTCATCGGTATCGATTGTTCGGCACGACCGTATCGGCTGAATCTGGAGGATGGCCAGGCGATTCAGGCGCGTGCCGTCATCGTCGCCACCGGTGCGCGCTATCGCAAGCTGGACGTGCCCGACTACGAGCGATACGAGGGGCAGGGCATCCATTACGCCGCCACGCCTATGGAAGGCCAGCTTTGTACGGGCGAGGAAGTCATCGTGGTGGGTGGTGGCAATTCGGCTGGACAGGCGGCGATGTTTTTATCGCGTATTGCAGCTCACGTGCATGTCCTCGTGCGAGCTACCGGACTGGCAGCCACCATGTCGGACTATCTCGTACAACGCATTCGCCAATCCGTGCGAATCAGCTTGCATACCGAAACGGAAGTCGTCGCCCTGGAAGGCAACGATCGCCTGCGGCAGGTGAGCTGGGTACACCGCCCCAGCGGGAAGCTGGAAACCCGGTCGATCGCTAACGTCTTCGTCATGGTCGGTGCAGAACCAAACACAGGCTGGCTTGGTGGCTGCCTGCAACTGGATGCCAAGGGCTTCATTTGCACCGGTGTCGACGCCAGCGGCCCGACCGCCACATCTTTATACGCCACGTCCAAGCCGGGCATCTTCGCAGTTGGCGATGTCCGTGCAGGCTCGGTCAAACGTGTTGCCGCGGGTGTGGGCGAAGGTGCCGCGGTAATTCAGGCGGTCCATAAAGCGCTTGATCCCGAGGCGTGAGGCACTGGACCGGCGTTCATGTCGTGGGGCACTTAGGGCGAGCCATCTCGCCCCGGTCCTCGATCTGAAAGCATCGCTACGGCATATCTTCGGTATGGTTGCGAGACCCGACTGGATGGATGGTTCCCAAGCCATGACCACCAGCATCCGGGAGTTGGGCCTCCCTGGCATCGCGTCTGCCGCCCTTGGGCGAGCACGGTGTGCATGGTGAACTGCCCGGTCGTTCATATGTGAAATCTTGTTTTATATATGATTAATGCGCCGTTCATGTTCCCGGCTACTTCGTGTTGCAATGCGCCTTGCATCGATTTAAATTCAAGCTATAAATGCCTTTCAAGATATATATGAATCGTACGTTCATATATGAATCATCTCTCGTGGGGGCGAGTGAGGTAGGCGCACCACGGCGGCCGGGGAAGATGGTATGCGGGGCATGAGCTCAATACAGCCAGTTATCAGTACAGCAGCGCAGCGTCCTCGGCCTGCACCATGGTCGTGCGCATGAAGCGAGCGCCAGTTTTTTCGCAGATGACCTGGCTCGGTGTCGTGCTCGGACTGACGGTGGCTACCTGCGGCATGTCGGTCGCTGCTGCCGATGCACAGGCTGTCACTCCGCAAGCCGGCAATCCACCTGATGCAGCTACGATCGAACAGCAATGGGTGTCCGCGAACCGGCCGTATGATACGGCGCGCAAGGCCATTCTTGCGCAAGTACAAAAGACTGCCTGGCAGGGGCCGATGCAGCCGGATTGGCAGAGCCTGACCGCCTATCGCACGCCCGAATGGTATCGCGATGCCAAGTTCGGCATCTTTATCCATTGGGGCGTGTATTCGGTAGCGGCTTATAAAGGTGAGTGGTATCCGCGCCATATCTACGAGCGCGATGGTGAGTACGCCAACTATCACCAGCATCAAGTGGCTACCTATGGGCCAATGCCGCAAGTCGGCTACAAGGACCTGATTCCGCGCTTCAAGGCCGAACACTTCGATCCGCAAGCGTGGGCAAGCCTGTTCCGCGAAGCGGGCGCGCGTTTCGTGGTGCCAGTGGCTGAACACCATGACGGCTTCGCCATGTACGACTCGAAACTGTCGGACTGGACCGCGGTGAAGATGGGCCCCAAGCGCGATGTGATCGGCGAACTGGCCAAGGCTATCCGCGCGCAAGGCATGAAGCTTGGCTTGTCGTCGCATCGCGCCGAGCACGACTGGTTCTACGAATACGGTCGCCGCTTCGACTCGGACGTCAATGATCCCCGTTACGCAGCGCTCTACGGTCCAGCGCATCCGCTGGCGTCGACCAAGGGAGAGGATGGAAAGGACGTCGACTGGACCTTCGTTTCCGACGCTTACCTTGACGATTGGCTGGCGCGCTCGGCCGAGATCGTGCAGGACTACCACCCCGACCTGATGTACTTCGACTGGTGGGTTGGCCAGCCGCGCTTCCGTGGCGCACTGGCCGACTTCACCGCGTTCTATTACAACCAAGCCGCCGCGCGCCAGCAAGGCGTTGTGCTTGACTACAAGCTGGATGACATGCGTCCCGGCACCGGTACCTTGAACATCGAGCGCGGGCAGGCGGCGGAGATCCGCGAACAGCCCTGGCAGACCGAAACCTCGATCAGCCCGGACTCGTGGGGATACGCAGAAGGCGATACCTACAAGACGCCGGATGAAATCGTCCAACTGCTGGCCGACGTGGTCAGCAAGAACGGCGATCTGCTGTTGAACATCGGCCCCAAGGCTGACGGCAGCATTCCCGGGCCGGCGTGGAACATCCTGCAGGCGATCGGCCAATGGCTGCATGCCAATGGCGAGGCGATCTATGGGACGCGGCCATGGCAGCGTTTCGGCGAAGGTCCGACCCAGGTCGTCGCCGGCACCATGGAAGACACCAAGACCAAGCCGTATACCGCGGAAGATTTCCGCTTCACTAGCAAGGGCGGCCAACTTTACGCGATCGAACTCGGCTGGCCGGCGAGCGGGCACGCGTTGATTCATTCGATCGGGCCGACGCTGAAAGTGACGGCCGTGACATTGCTGGCGACCGGCAAACGAGTGCCTTTCCAGCAGCAGTCTGATGGCCTTCATCTGGATCTGCCGGCACAGCCGGCGGGCGTGCATGCGTATGCCTATCGCATCGGCCTGGAGTGACCTTGTCACCATGACATATACACGTGAAGCAAAGACGATTCAGGAAGCGAGAACAACACAGAGAGCGTCGCTAGCGGAAGGCACGGGGAGAAGTCGATAAAACCGTCACTCGGTTTTGTCGTGGGAAGGACAGATTGAAGCGTCTGTTCCAGGCAGGGGACTGGTACAGGCGAACGAATACATTGCAAAAAAAGTGGATAGAGCTGGCGAGCACAATGCTCAAGAGCAATCACAACATTAGGGCTTCACGGGGAGGATTAACCATGAACACAATCTGTTTGCGACGCGGCGTACTCGCCAGTTCTCTGGCGCTGGCGCTTTTCACGCCACAAGTCTTCGCGCAGTCGGCGTCGTCCGGCAGCGATCAGTCACCCGCGCAGCAGTCGTCATCGGATGCGCAGTCGTCCAGCAAGCCAGACAAGGCGGTTCAGCTGAAGGAAATCACAGTCACCGGTTCGATGATCCCGCGCGTGCAGGTAGAGGGGCCCGCTCCCGTGATCAGTCTCACCGGCGAACAGATCAAGCAGCAGGGTTTCACTACGCTGTGGGAGTTCCTCGATTCGCTACCGCAGGTGGGCCAACAGTCGCAGGACCCGGCCTCCTGGGGTTCGAGCTCGGTCAATGCGCGTTCGGTTAACCTGCGTGGCCTGGGACCTGGCTTCAGCTTGTTGATGATTGACGGCCATCGCGTGGTGGATTATCCGCAGCCGTTGAGCAAACAGAGCAACTTCCAGAACTTCAACAACATTCCCACCGGCATGATCGACCATGTCGAAGTCCTGGCTTCGGGCGCGTCATCGATCTACGGGTCGGATGCGGTGGCGGGTGTGATCAACGTGATCCTGAAGAAGAACTACCAGGGTGACGATCTGCAGGTCACCGGTGGCGGGGCCACACGTGGCGGCCGTGCCTACGGCGACATCAACTTCTTTGGCGGCAAGTCCGGCGACAACTGGCATGTTCTCTACAACGTGGAGAAGTCCAACCGCACGGCATTGTGGGGCATGGATCGTCCGTACCAGGATTCGGTATCCGATGCCGGCTATGGCGCATGGGGGCCGGCTGCCCGCATGTTCGGTTATCAATATGACGCTGCAGGTGCCGTGGCCTTGTCCGCGATGAACGGCAATGGCCAGTACCTCACACCGCCGACGGGCACTTGCGGGAAATTCACCAACTCACAGTTGAGCCAGTCGCATACCGTTACCACCAATGGCACCCAGATCGCCAGCGTAACCAACAACGGTTACTACTGTTCGCAACCGGCCCTGTTTCAGAACTGGGTGCTGACTCCCGGTAGCCGCAGCAACAACGGCTATATCGCCGGTGAGTACGATTTCAAGAATGGATTGCAGGCTTACGGCTCGGCCGCTCTGTATCAGACGGTGGGCATCTCCAACACCCAGTTGAACGTCTTCGGCACTGGCCAGTTTTACGATCAGAGCACCGGACAGGTCATCAGCCAGGCCATTCGCCAGTTGACCGCGCAGGAGATGGGTACCTCGGCCAACACTCACGACCGTGAGATCAACTGGAACCTGCAGGCTGGCCTGCGTGGCACTGTCTTTGACGGCAAGTTCAATTGGGACTTGAACCTCAACAGCCAGAAGTACATCGTGCGTGAGGACTACACGGCCATCAACAATGAGGGCATGCAGGACTTCTTCCTTGGCAAGCAGCTGGGCACCACCGGCGATGGCCTGCCTATCTATGCCATGAACTGGCAGCAGTGGTGGAACCCGATCACGCCACAGCAATACAGCCAGTTCGCAGTCAATGGCGAGAACACCTCATCGTCGTGGTTGGACCAGGCGCAGTTCCGCATCAATGGCGACCTGTTCAAGCTCCCTTGGGTGGACGAGTCGATCGGTTGGGCAGCGGTACTTGAGGCCGCGAACAATGGCTTCCTGCTCTCGCCCGACTCGCGCGGCGCCACGAGCACGTTCCAGAATCCCTTCGGCGCGTATCTCACCGGTGGTGGTACCCGCCAGCGCTATTCGCTGGGTACCGAGTTCCGTGTGCCGGTGCTCGACACAGTCACCTGGACCATATCCGGCCGCCTGGACAAGTACCACGACGCCAGCAACGCCGATATCGCCCGCACATGGGGCACGGGCCTCGAATGGCGTCCGCTTGATGGCCTGCTGCTTCGGGGCAGCTACGGCACCAACTTCAAGGCGCCGGACATGCAGGCCATTTACCTGACCAACTCCGCCTCGCCGGTGGGTACCTACATCGATCCCTTGCAGTGTATCAACGCCATCAAGGGCGGCCAGAACAACAGTACCTGGTGCAACCTGGTGCAGCGTCCGACGTCGCAGTACTACACCGCGTACACGAATGGTAGCCGCCTGCTGCTGCCGCAGACCGGCCATTCCTGGACCTACGGTTTCGTGTGGCAGGTTCCGGGCGTGCAAGGCCTTTCGCTGTCTGCCGACTACTGGCACATGGGCGTAGACAATGCCATTCAGTATCTTGGCCAGGATACCGTGCTGGCTGACGAGGCCGGTTGCCTTACTGGCCTGACGCCAAGCGGCAGCTCCGGCTTGTCGCCGTATACGGCACACGTGCCGGGTTCGGCGTATTGCCAGATGATCACCAAGATGGTTCAGCGCAACGCGTCTGGCCAGGTTGTCTCGGTACAGTCGGGCCCGATCAACGAGGCGTCGCTGTACGTCAGTGGCGTGGATGCATCGCTGGACTACAAGTTCCACACCGACAACCTTGGTGATTTCCGCGCCAACATCAACTACACCAACAACCTCTCGTACAAGCAGCGAGTGCTGGCTTCCGACGAGTTGCAAAACACCCGCTTCAATAATGTGGCGAGCAGGGTTACGTGGATCGGCGACTGGACCAAGGGTGATTGGAACGTGTCGATCTCCGGCGTACGCGATGGCAGCATGCGCGCTCCGAACTACGGCGGCTGCAATGTTCTGCCCAATGGTATCCAGCCAGGCATGGTGACGGTGCCCAATGGCGGCGAGTCGGTCAGCACCGGCATTTGCCAAGTGATCCAGGATGGCACCCCGGTAACGGTTGCCGACACCATGTATAAGGGCAGGACGCCGGTATGGATCACCTGGAACACTTCGGTTGGCTGGCAGATCAACAAGGACACCACGATGAAGTTCACCGTGTCCAACATCTTCGACAGGGTCTCCACCATCCCGTACTACGCCGGTGGCTTCGAGTTTGTCACGACAGGGCAAACCGGTAGCGAATACAACGGTCGCGAGATGTTCCTCACGTTCGATTACAAGCTGGACTGAGCCAGGCCAACACAGACTCGACAGAGTCTGTTCAACGGGTCGGCCCCGGCATTGTCGGGGTCGACCCGCGCGTTTTGTAATCATTTGTTGCCAGTCGCCAAGGCGACATATCTGGTTACATTTTCAGACAAGGCACTTATACCTGCGGCTGCCATCCTGCCTACGCTTATGTGACCGGGCTTGAGACCCGATCACAACGATAAGCAGGAGTAGCGATGTCACGATGCATCCAAAGAGGCGTAACGATCGCCGTTGCAGCTACGATTTTTCTTGGCCTTGGTGGCTGCGCCATGGCCGGCGCCAATCGTCAGCAAATGGCGCAAAAAGCCGAAGAGCGATTCGACGCGGCAGATAGCAACCACGATGGCTATTTGAGTCGCAACGAAGCCCAGAGCGGTATGCCACGATTGGCCGAGCACTTCGACGAGATTGACACCGATCACGACGGACAACTCTCGAAGGCCGAAATACTTGCCTATCTGAAGCAGCGCCGAGCGGCGCATTAAGGAGTCGACGCCCATGTCTTCTCAGCCTACCTTGTTGGCCAAGCCCAACCGCTCCATGCCGCAGGGCACGATCATCCCCGTGCTCAGCTACCCCGATGTACGTGCCGCTGCGGAGTGGCTCTGCATCGTGTTTGGGTTCAGTGAACGGCTGCGTATCGCCGACCATCGTGCTCAACTGGGTATCGGCGGTGCCGGGAGCATCGTCGTCGTACAGGGGTTGGAAGGTCATCCCGCTACCGGATGGGCGACCCATTCGGTGATGCTGCGCATCGCCGATGTCGATGCACATCACAAGCACGCGGTAGCGTGTGCGGCGCGCGTAGTGAGCGGCCCGACGACTTATCCTTATGGCGAGCGTCAATACACCGTCATGGATCTGGGCGGACATCTGTGGACGTTCTCGCAGACGCTCGCCGACGTCGATCCGATATCGTGGGGCGGTACTCCGATGGAGCCGACCTCGCATGACGAAGCATCACCCGAACTCCCATGGTGATGCGGCAACGATGGATCGCGCGGCTGGGACTATGCTTGACCATACTTTTGCTATCCGGATGCGTCGGCATCGCGATTCACCTTGTCAAGTACGCGCACAAGAAGAATGCACCGGCTGGCGCCGCCACGATCACCGCACCACCGCCGATCGTGCGGGACGAGCTCAATGACGCGGTGGCGAAGGGAGCGCCTGGCGTTACCGCAATAGTGATGCGTGGCGACACCTTGCTGTTTCGAATGGATGTCGGACCGATCGACAAGAATGCGCAGTGGCCGGTCGCATCCGCTTCAAAATGGCTGACGGCGGCGCTGGTGATGACGGTGGTCGATGAAGGCAAGCTCTCTCTGGATGCACCGATTTCCCGCTATTTACCCGGCCTCTCCGGTCGCATTGGCAAGACGACTCTGCGCCAGTTATTGGCGCAGACATCAGGGGAGGGGAGTCTCGAAGACGGAGCGGATATACGCCAGGATCCGCGCATGACGTTGGCCGAGTCGGCCGCGGAGATTCTCCAGCGACCGCTTGCCGATGATCCGGGCGCCGTTTTCAAATATGGTGGCCCCAGCTTTCAGGTGGCCGGCGCCCTGGTCGAAACAGCGACCGGCAAGCGATGGGCCGAACTGTTCGACGAGCGCATCGCCAAGCCTCTGGGCATGACCCACACTTACTGGACGCACCTACCGTCCGATGGAGCGACGCCCGCGCAAACGCTCAATCCTCTGTTGCAGGGCGGCGTAGTCACGACTGCCGATGACTATATGCGGTTTCTCGGCATGCTGGCCAAGAATGGTACGAGCAATGGTCATCGCATATTGTCTCGTCAGGCCGTCGATGCAATGGAGACGGTGCAGACCCTCGGCACACCGATGGCGTATATGCCACCGGGAATGGCATCGGGATCAAAGGCAGGACGCAAGCTGCAATATGCACTCGGTAACTGGTGCGAGCTATGGACTGCCGATCTTCATTGCACTCTCGTATCCAGCGCCGGTGCGCTAGGCACCTATCCGTGGGTCGATCGTCAGAGCGGTCTCTACGGAATCTTCTTCACGCAAGAGCGCTTGACCAAGGTCACGGCTAACTATTTACGTGCCAGGACGGCGATTCTTGCGGCCTATGCACCTGCGAGGGACACGAGCGATAATGGCGTAAAGTGAATTCGAACCGGCTACGTGCCTAAGGAGCCCATGCGACCAGGGCTCCGGCGCAATATGTTCAAGGCCGAACGGCGATTACCTCGATTTCCACGCGAAAGCCGGGGTTGCCCAACGCAGCCACCTGGAACGCGGAACGTGCCGGTAGATTGGGTTGTTCCTTGGTGCCGAAGAATTGCGTATAGCCTGCCATGAAGCCGGCGAAATCCATGCGACCGCCGTGGCTTTCGTCGCCGACCAGAAAGGCCTGCATCTTCACCACATTGTTCATGCCCAAGTGCATGTTCTTGAGTTGTTTCTCGATAGCGGTCAGTACCCCGATGGTCTGTGTCCTGGTGTCGCCATAAGCGGCCACCGAGTCCTTGGACGCGTTCGCGTCGATGACTGGAGGCACGTTGCCGCTGACATAGATCGTCGCTTTGCCGGCCGGAATCTCGACCGCGGCGGAAATCGGGAAGTTGCTATCGGGAATTTTGTAACGCACGACATCGTCGGCAATGACGCTCAATGAAGCCGTGGACAGGGCAGCGATAAAAACAACACGTCCGATGGTAAGCATGGGAGGCCTTCTCCAGGTGGGGACGATAAAGGGTGAGGGACATCAGCGATGCATGGAGGCGACTTCCTGCGCGCTGATGCGGTTGTCGTATTGATTGCCAAAGTGCGAGCGAATGTAGTTGATCACCTCCGCAATCTGCTCGTCCGTAAGCGTGGCATCGTCCAGAAAGCGGTCTTTGACAGCCTTGGGTGCAAACGACGGCATGTCGCGGCGACCGTTCAAGATGACGGCGGCCATATAGCTGGGTGAGGCCAGTCTTGGGTTGCCAGTCAATGCGGGATAACTTCCGGCGCCCTTTGCACCTTTGGCGTCGGGCATATGGCAGCCCTGGCAGATGCTTCGAAAGACGGTTTCACCATTGGCCGAACTGAACGTGGCGCGCGAGTAGGACGCGTTGTCGGACGACTGGGCATGCGCCAGGCAACACCACAGAAATGCACCGCAGAGCATCCAGCGCCGAATCTTGTTTGTCTTGCCGCTCATGCCCTGGCTCCCGCAATGACGCGTTGGTGGATACGGCCGATGGCGTCGATCGCCGACGTGACCGCACCCTCCTGCCAGGCCGGCAAATAAGAAGCGTGTTCCCCGGCAAGCGCAATGCGTCCATCGATCTGGCAGAGATTGTCGTAGTGTTGGGTGCGAGCCTCTTCCGACCACACGCCAAAGCAGCCCATGGTGAAAGGGGAGCGGTGCCAGCCCACGGCGACGCCATGCTCGAATTCCCTGGCGTACTGCGGGTGAATCTGGCTGCCGTATTCCACCGCCTTGCGTATGCGTTGTTCGGGCGTCATCGCGGTAAATTCATAGGCATTGAGGCCCCAGATATAGGCGCCCAGCAGCACGCCCTTGCCGCTGCTGTGAAAGCCGGTACTGGGATAGCTGATATTGCTGATGGGCAGATCGGTATAGCTGATGCCGCCATAGATCTGTTCGTCCTCTTCCCAGAACCTGCGCTTGAACTGCAGGCCGATCTTTACCGAGGCCGCGTAAGGTACAGCGGCGATGGCATCGGTCATGGCCTGGCTTACGTTGATCGGCAACTGGCTGAGAATGGATAACGGGATCGTGCACAGGCACCAATCAGCGCGCGCGGTGTGTGTGTGCCCTGGCGAGGTCGTGTCTTCGTAAGTAACGCTGACGCCGTGGTCGTCTTGTTGAATCGAGGTAACTTTGGCGTTGTAGCGGATGAGTCCCTTCAGCTCGCGTCCAAAGGCCTCGCCGATACGGCCCATGCCGCCGACTGGCTGGAACAAGGTTGTCTGAAACTCATAGATTTCGCCCGCCGCCAGGTTTGCCCACAAGCGTGAGCCGAGCACGTCTTTTGCGCTCAATGGCTCGGACGGAACGGGTTTGGCCGAAAGACCGCCACCCGGATCTTGCTCATAGCCTCGACGATCGCTACTGGTTGCTCCGCGGACGTAAGCGAGATTCCGATCAAGCGCTCCCCACTCGCGCAGGGATTCGAGCAGCAGTTCCTGGTCTTCCTTGCTTACCTGGGTGTCGAGCTTGCCTTGCTGTGTCGTCTTGGCCAGAAGCTCGGCCACGTGACCGCGGTAGTCTGCGTTGATCGTCCGGTACCGCTGCGGCTTTCCTCCAAAAGCTTTGGCGCTATGCAGGTAGGCGTTGTGATTGACCTGCACGTAGGCTTCCAGCGGCACGCCGAGTTTCTTGCAATAGCTGAGGATGCCGTGATGGTGATAGGGGAGGCGCCAGGGGCCGGGGTTGATATAGAGACCGGGATCGAACTGACAGTGCTGGGTGAGTCCGCCCAATTCGGTGAATCTATCTCCGCCGCGCAACGACCAGTTACGCCCGCCGGGCCGATGGTTGTATTCCAGTACTTGCACCTTGTAACCCGCCTGGCGCAGTTCGTAGGCGGCAACCAGGCCGGCAATGCCGGCTCCAAGTATCAGCACCGACGTTCCCTTCGGGGCGCCTTGCAACTGCGGAGATTGCTTGAACGTGGATTCTGCGGCCAAGCCCAGGCTGCTCATCGCCTGATACATCGCCGCCGTGCCTGCGGTAAGGCCGATCATGCGCAGCAGATCGCGCCGTTTCATCGAGAATTTACAGTCGTCGTCTTCCATCACATACCTCACCGGGGTTAAGACGAACACGCTTCAATAGCCGGGCCTCGTGCCGGCATGAGGCCCGGCCCGGTCGATCAGAAGTGATAGGTCACCTTGCCGTACCAATAGCGCCCGTTGAAACCGAACGGCGACAATGCGGAATACTGCAGGCCATCCGCGCGGTCCTCATAGACGTTATTCAGTGCCGCCTTGGTCGGGTATTGATTGGTAAGGTTGTCGCCACCCACGGTGAACGACCAATCACGGAAGTTGTAGCTTGCCGCCATGTCCAGCAGCCAACGTGCGGAGAACGTCTGATCTTCGCTGCCATCGCTCAGGTCGCCGCGACGGGTTACCGAACCGTAGCGGGTCAGGTTTGCGTGCAGGTCGAAGCCGTGAATGAGCCAGTCTCCCCCGAATACATACTTCGTATGCGGCGTAGCGTCGGTAAGCAGGCCCTCGCTTGCTCGGCCGAACGCTGGTGTGGATACGCTCAATACCTTTGTATTGTTGTAGTTGCCGCTGAAGGTCAGATTGAGTTTGCTGTAGTCGTTGAAATCCAGCCGATAGCTGGTGATCAGGTCGGCGCCACGGGTGCGCGTGGCGGCGCCGTTGACGAAGAACTGCGCACCACTGACCTGGCTGGTCGGTGTGGGGTCGACGGCAATCTGGTCGGAATAGAGAATTTGATTGCCGATACGTATCTGATACAGATCGAGCGTTGCGTTGAAGTTGTCGAGCGGCTGCCATACGGCGCCCAGGCCGTAGTTGGTCGATTTCTCCGGCTTTAACGGTTTAGCGCCGAGTGCGATAGCGGCCGGATCGGATGTGCGGAAGGTGCCGATCTGCGCAAGCTGTCCGTTCTGAATCAGCGTGACCACAGACTCGTAGTTTTGTTGCGCCAATGACGGCGCGCGAAAACCATTCGATACCGTTCCGCGAAGCGCGAAACTATCGGTGAACTGATAGCGCAGGGATATCTTGCCCGATCGTGTTGCCCCCGCATCGCTGTAGTCTTCATAGCGCGCCGCAACGCCAGCGGACAGCTTGCTGGTGATATCCGTTTCGAGGTCCAGATAGGCAGCTTCGCTATGCCTGCCGAAACTGCCGGCAACGCTGGGCGTAAGGCCCGGGTACACCTGCGAACCGCCTGCATATGGTGTAGTGGTACCGGGAATGAGCGTAGTGGGGGAGAAGTAATACGAGTCGGGATCTCCCGAATCGATCACATAGGTTTCTTTGCGATACTCCCCGCCGAACGCGATGGTGACCGGATTGGGCAGAAAGCCCCAATGGAAATCCTTGCTGAGATCGAGGTTGACTACGCCCTGCTTGTTTCGAAACGTGCCGGCATTGAAATACGTAGGAGAGTAGCCCAGCGTGTTGTACAGGTTGACGTTGACGCTGTTCTGGATATCGAAATCCAGATTGTTCTCGCCATAGTCCGCCGACACATCCCAATGCCAGCCGCCATCCGTATTGCCCTTGACGCCGACTACCGTCGCGATATCGTTGCTGTGATTGACGATCTGCGGCAAGAAACCGTTGGGATAGATCTGCACCACATTGCGGGTCGAGTCGAATGCCCGGTAGTAACCATTGGAAGTGACATCGCGTTTGCTGCCATTGAGATAGCCATACAACTCGACATTCGGGGTGATCTGATAACCGAAATTGAGCAGCGTTTGATACGTCTTTACGGCTGGGTCGCCATAACGTTCATAGGGAATCCCGCTGGGGTTGGGCGCACCGGCGATCGTGGTCGACAGATCCTTGTTCTCGGCGCGATTGGTATTCATGGCATTCTGGTAGTTCCAGGCCAACCGGGCCCAGCCGGGCGCGTTTTCGCCCGTGCCACCAAGTGGAATGCCAACCGACCCCTGTACGCCGTTTTGTGCACCGTCTCCCTTGTCCATAACGCCACCATTGACGGTGATGCTGTTGCCGCCGCTCACGCTGCCGTGTTTAAGCACCACGTTGATAACGCCGGCAATGGCATCGGAGCCGTACTGCGCGGCAGCGCCATCGCGTAACACTTCGATATGGTCGATGGCGGAGATCGGAATCGAATTCAGATCGACCGGTGCCGAACCTCGCCCTACGGAAGAGTTGTAATTGACCAGGCTGGTCGTGTGATAGCGCTTGCCGTCGACCAGCACGAGTACCTGATCGGGCGACAACCCTCGCAGGGTCGCCGGACGAATCGCATCGTTACCGTCGTTGATGGCAGGGCGGGGGAAGTCCAGCGAGGGCAGCAGGGTGTTCAGTGCGCTGGCCAGATCGGTGCTGCCGCTTGCGGTGAGGTCCGCGGGAGTCAGCACGTCGATGGGAGAGAGAGACTCGGCGGCGGTGCGATCGGTTGCACGGGTGCCGGTGACGACGACTTGTTGTAACTGTTTGGCCTTTTCGGGCGTAGCGGGATCGGCAGTGTCTTCGGCCCATGCCACCGAGGTGGCCAGGACAAAATTCAGGCCGAGCAAAGGCAGCAACGCGGCTGCCAGCGGGCGTCGCAAAAGTCGGTCTTTCATTGTGTCTCCCCAGAATCAGACAGTTAGAGCTATAGAAATTCCTCTCATGGATGGCGTGTCCTTAACCCGTTCATGCAGCGCAACAACTTCCTTTGGAACAAGCTGCAAATTCAGGCTATGACATATGCTGCACCGCGTCAACAGAGTGAAATGAGACCGTCTCGAAGTTGTCAAACATTCAAGGATTGCTGCGACTCGGTGGCATGCCCCAAGCGTGAGCGACAGGGGCATTTCGTGCGAACGACTGTGCAAAACGAATGGTGCGGTCGGCCGCGATTGACTCTGTGCGAGACCTGTCGGTTATGGCGTGCGACCGGGAGGTAAACTTGCGGGACGTGCAATGAAGGGCAGGGCCGATATGACGATGTTGCGATACGCATTGATCTTGAGCATGGGCGCATATGCCGCCATGGCAAGCGCGCAGTCTTCCACGGCCACGCCCTGGAAAAATGCAAAACTATCCCCTGATGTCCGCGCTACGCAGCTGACTGCGCAGCTGACCCAGGACGAAAAAATTCAGTTGATCCACAGCTACTTCGGCGCTCGGCCCAAACCGGGCGACAAACCGGTGCCGCCCGGCGCGCTTGGCTCGGCGGGCTATGTTCCGGCCATCACTCGACTGGGCATACCCGCGCTACAGGAAAGCGATGCAGGGTTGGGCGTGGCCAACTCCGATGCGTTTCGCCCCGGCGATAGCGCAACGCCGCTTCCTGCCGGTCTGGTGACCGCTGCAAGCTGGGATCCGCAAGTGGCCTACCGCGGTGGTGCGATGATCGGCGCCGAGGCTCGTAGCAAGGGCTTCAACGTCCTGCTTGCCGGTGGCACCAACCTGATGCGCGAACCGCGCAATGGCCGTAATTTCGAATACGCCGGTGAAGATCCGTTGCTGGCAGGCACGATCGTGGGTGAAGCCATCGCAGGCATACAAAGCCAGGGCATCATCTCGACCATCAAGCACTATGCCGTCAACGACCAGGAGACTGGGCGCAATACCATCAATGCGCTGTTGAACGAGCAGGCCATGCGCGAATCCGACCTGCTGGCCTTCGAGCTGGCCATCGAGCGCGGCAAGCCCGGCGCCGTGATGTGTTCGTATAACAAGATCAATGGCGATTGGGCTTGCGAGAACGACTATCTGTTGAACCAGGTGCTCAAGCGCGACTGGCATTACCCGGGTTTCGTGATGTCCGATTGGGGTGGTGTGCATAGCGCCGCCAAGGCGGTCAATGCAGGATTGGACCAAGAGTCCGCTGGCGAGAAATTCGATCCGCAGGTTTATTTTGATGCTCCCTTGCGGGAGGCCCTGGCCAAGGGTGAAGTCAAGCCGGCGCGCTTGAACGATATGGTTCAACGTATCTTGCGCAGCATGTTCGTGGCGGGCTTGTTCGATTCGCCCATGCAGAAGAAGGCCATCGACGAGAAAGCGCACCTGGCGATCGCTCGTTCGACAGTGGAGGCAGGTGCCGTCTTGCTGCGCAACGAGGGTTCGCTGTTGCCGTTGAATGCAGCGGAACTCAAGTCAGTGGCGGTCATTGGTGCACATGCCGACAAGGGCGTATTGGCCGGTGGCGGCTCCTCGGTGGTGACGGCCAAGGGTGGCAACGCCGTGCCTGGGCTTGCGCCGCTCGAATGGCCGGGCCCGGTGATGTATCACCCGTTCGCGCCGCTGAAAGCCATTCGTGCCGCCGCACCTTCGGCTAGCGTGCAATTTGCCGAAGGCAGCGATATTGCCGCGGCAGCGGAGCTTGCACGTCATGCGCAGGTGGCGGTGGTTTTCGTACAGAAGTGGGCGACCGAGTCGGTCGACGCACCCGACCTGGCCTTGCCTGATGGCCAGGACCAGCTGGTTGCCGCAGTCGCCAAGGCCAACCCGCATACCATCGTCGTGCTGGAGAACAATGGCCCGGTAGCGATGCCGTGGCTCGATCAAACGGGCGCCGTGTTGGAAACCTGGTATCCCGGCGGCGATGGCGGTGAGGCTATCGCCCATCTGTTGTTCGGCAACGTCAATCCCTCAGGGCGCCTTCCTTTCAGCTGGCCGCGAGATGTATCGCAGCTTCCGCGCGCCGACATCCCTGCAGCTGCAGGCGGCACGCCACCGGTATCGGTCGACTACAACATCGAAGCTGCCAACGTTGGTTACCGCTGGTACCAGGCACGTGGCATCCAGCCGTTGTTTGCCTTTGGCTACGGGCTGTCCTATACGCACTTCGAGCACGGCGACCTGAAAGTCGCCGCTCGCGATGGCAAGGTCGTGGCCACCGTACAGATACAAAACACGGGCAAGCGTGCAGGTGCGGATGTAGCGCAAATCTACGTGCAGGTACCGGGTGCGAAGGCGCGTCGCCTGTGTGGCTACACCAAAGTCTTCCTGCAACCGGGGGAGCGTCGCGAGATAAACATTCCGCTGGAGCGCCGCCTGCTGGCAGATTTTGATCCGTCGCGTCATCGCTGGATCGTGCGCGGCGGACAATACGCATTCACCGATGGGCGATCTGCCGAGGAGCTGGGTCGTTCCGTTGCGCTGGAGCTACCGGGTGGCGACCACTAGAAAGCGAGGTTGAGCCCGACCGTCATCCAGTGATCCGCGCCGGACATGCCGGCGATCAGGTCGACGCTGTCGTTGCCCAAGACATAGCGCCCGCCGATCTGCTCTTCGTCGTGTCCGTTGATCGGCCACAAGTGTTCGGCCAGTAAGGTGATGCGCGGCGACAGGGCGTATTCGGCTTCCTGGCCGATCAAGGGCCGCGATGCATGCCCCGGCGTACGTGTGACGCCGGCATTGAAATTCACCATCCAGCGCTGGTCGCTTTCGAGGATGCGCGAGAACGAGGCGTAAGCCATTTCGTTGTTCCAGTGACCTTGCGCGCGACTGGCGCCGACATCGACGGCAATGCCCCAGCGATCGCCGGCATCGCCGTTGCGCAGCTGCCATTTGATGGCAGGACTAATCTGGGTCACGCGAGGGTCGCGTTGAATCGCCAGCGCAGCCGACCATTCGATGGCCCCCGTGCTGCATGCCGGCGCCGCCTCGATCAGGCTCTTGCCGGATGAAAATGCCTGCAGCCAGCTTTCCAGCTGGCAGCGCCCCGGCGTGGTAATCGAGGCATCGTCGACCAGGTAGCTGCCGCCGGCAGCGAAAGAGGCGCGGCCGGTTACACCAAGGGCGAGCCCCAGCAGGCAGCATGCGGCACACCTGAGATGGCGCACCCGGTGTCGCACAGGCATCCCCTTGCAGTCGCTTTATCCAGCGACTTTGGGTGGTGAATGTGACAAACCGAGTGGCGCCCCGGTGACGTCGCGCTACGTATCCTGGGACCGACTAATGGTGGTGGCCCGAATCGTCATCGGTGGACATGCCGCCGCCCATCCCCATGCCGCCTCCTCCACCCGCTCCCCCGCCCATGCCTTTGCCGCCACCCTGGCCGCCGCCGTCGCCTTTTGCACCACCTTCGCCCTTGCCTGCGCCACGAGAGGCCGAGGGTCGGGTAGGGCCTTGTGCGGGAATCGAAAGATGGGTCGGCACCGGTTCCAGGTCCAGAACCTGGCGAATGAAGTCGCGTAGTGAAATGACGAGTTCGTCGGTGTGCGCGGGGCGCCCGGCTGCAAGTTCGGTCGCGGCCCTGGCGGCCAGTTGCACCTGTTTCTCGGTACCCAACAGGATGATGTCCGATAACGCGGCCTCGACCGCATCGCGAATGCGGCGCGCGCGATCGGAGCTGTGCCGATCTTCGTCATGCGAAGCCGTATGCATGGCTTCATCCGCGTGCACGGCCTCGACGTCTGCCTTGCGCCGCAGATCGCGCAAATGCGCTGGGTCGACCGTCAGGTCTCCTGTGAATGAGCCGCCAAGCGTCTTGTATGCCGCAATCAAGGTGCGCAAGCGCTCGTTGATCTGGCGATTTTCGCGCTCGCGCCGCTGCTGCACAGTCTGCATCACGACCAGCCGTATGCCGACCATGATCAAGGTAATCAGGGCCAGACCGAACAAGGTCGAGAACATGGCCTGCCAGGAACTGAAATCCAGACCGCGCATGGATAGTCTCTTAGGGCGTGCGAGGGAATCTAGCGTATATCCGTGGCAAGCGTTGCTTACTTTCGGTCAAATGTCAGCACCTCATTGCCATCGGGCCATTCCCCAACATGCTCCATATCCTGGCCCGAAGGGAGCGGTGTCCAGGCTGTTCCGAGTCTGGCGATATCCGGATAACTGCCCAGCACGCGGAAACGGCGGATTTCAAATGGCAGGCCTTCCGCATCGAAGGGCGAGTTGGCTCTTGCCACGTGAAAGTGCAAATGTGGCCCTGTAGATTCTCCCGAGAAACCCAGCGCTCCAATGACATCGCCGGTGGCGACCTTGTCGCCCACGGCGACCCGGATGCTGCCTTTCTTAAGGTGCTCGTAGAAGGCGAAGCGGCCATCGGGAAGTTGTAGCGCTATGTAGTTGCCTGCATCTTCGGCAGGCTGGTGCGTCGTACGTTGGGAAATGCGTGCAGGCTCGTCCATGCCGTCGCGCACGGCAGCCACCGTTGCGTTGGCGACGGCCAGGACATCGTCACCATAACCATAAGCCTGCTCGGCAATATCGGGGTCGCCCTTGGTCATGCGGCCGCTATCGTCGAGCTTGACCCAGTCGATTGCGAATCGCCCTGGGATGCTTGCGTGACCGGCTATGGTGTAGAACACACGGCGATGCCCGCGTGGCCATGCCGCATTGTGGATGGCCACCCATGGCCCACCACGAAGCGGCGGCGCGATCAGCGAAGGCCTGAAGCTGTTCGACAGGGGCGTGTCGCTCAGTTGCAACGTATGGCTGCTGCCACGGGAGCCTTCGTAGTCGAGGCGCTGCCGGATCGTGCCGCCTATGGCGCTTGCTGGCAGAGCGAAGTCCATGAACAGCACCACCTGTTGCCCTGGTTCGACCTCGATCCGCTTTCCCTTCAAAGGGCTGGCGGCGCCAACGATGGCCGCATTCGCGGTCAGGCCGTTGTCGGTGCGCTCGATGATCGTATGACCGTCGCGGATATCGGATACGGTGAATCGGGTAAGCGCAAGCTGCTCGGCGGAAAAATTGGTGAGATGAATTTCATAGCTCACCTGCCATTGGTTTCCGACGCGTACGGGAGCTGGCGGGACTGGTATCGCCACGTCGAAACCATTCTGGAGGGTAGCGTCTTGCGCGAAGGCGTTATCGGCGACAGGGCAGGATGCGATCAAGGCGAGCGTCATGAATAACCGGATCAAGGCGTTGCCCCTGGCGTTGGGTCGGTGCGTCATAGATTGCATGCGTACCGGACTCCGCGCCTGTCCCGAAAGTCCTTTCTCATATCCTGAGTGGGTGACTTGCGATACTGCGGTCGCGTCAGGGAGCTTCTAAAAAGCTCTACATGTCACCCCAGCGAAGGCCGGGACCTGTTTCTCTGTGCAAATGCTTGCCATGCGTTGCCTGGCAAACGAGGGGGCGACGAGTGGGTCCCGGCCTTCACCATGACGATGATGAAAACTGAGGTTATGCGGGGCTCCCTGAAGTCGCGACCGCAACGCTACAACACCGTCATGCGCACGGTTATCGCTAACGATCGCCCGAATTGTCAGTCAGCCGCTCCTTGTTCAACTGCAATTTGCCACGTAGCTTGGCAACATCCGATGCAGATACCGAGGACGCGCGATTGCCCCAGCTGTTGCGCAGGTAGGTGCTGACATCGGCGACCTGCTGGTCGGTGAGCTTCCACGCGAAGCTCGGCATGGTCAGTGGCGATGGCCGCGTTGGTGAAGGGCCGACGCGTACCCCGGCCAGGATGATGTGCAACACGCTGGTCGGGTCGTTCTGTTGCGCGACCGCGTTGTTACCCAGCGGAGGAAACATCGTCGGCTGGCCAACGGCATTTTCGAGATGGCAGGCCGTGCAGGCATCGGAGAAGATGGCCGCGCCACGCTTCATCGATGCAGCGTCAGGCGCTGCCGTGTCGACATCGGCGCTGGCGGGCAGGCTCTTCAGATACACCGCAATAGCGTGGCGATCTTCATCAGTAATCAATGACGTCGAATACGTGACGACATCGCCCATCGGGCCACCGGCTGCAGCATGCGCGTTCCGGCCGGTGCGCAGGTATTCGGTGATGTCATCGACGCTCCACCGGCCCAGCCCCGTCCGCATGTTGCCGGTAAGGTCGGGCGCCACGAAGTTGTCGAGCAGGCCGCCCTGAAAGTCATGGCTTTTCTTGTCCGCGCCCAACAGGTTTCGCGGCGTATGGCACGCACTGCAATGGCCCGGCCCGCGAACCAATGCTTCGCCATGGCTCCATTCGGGTGCAGCGCCCTGCGGCGGCTGCGTCGCGGGCTCCTGTCGCAGTGATAGCAGATTCCACACCGACACCGATGCGCGGATATTCATCGGAAAAGCCAGCTGATTGTCCGGTGGCTGATAGGCCACGGGCGGCGTGGTCTTCAGGTACGCGAGCAAAGCATCGTCGTCGTCGCGGCTCAGGTTGCGAAACCACGGATAAGGAAACGCGGGATACAGGTGCTGGCCACGGCCGCCAATGCCATCGTGCATGGCGTGGTAAAACTGATCGGGCGTCCAGTTGCCGATGCCATGCCCCGGATCCGACGAAATATTCGATGAGTAGATGACGCCGAACGGCGTATTCAATCCCAGGCCGCCGGCGAACGGCTCGCCATCGGCGCGCAGATGGCATGAAAGGCAATCACCCATCCGGACCAGATATTGCCCGTGACGCAGCTGTGCCGCGTTCGGTCCATCCGCGATCGGCTCCAGCAACATCCTGGAGGCAGCGACCGACGTAACCGGCCCTGCCGGCAGCGCCGCGGCGCGGCTCAGGCTCCAGGCGAAAAACGCGCCGGCTATCAGGCCCAGCACGACCAACACCCCTACGATACGAAGCAACATGCGCATGGCGTTTACGCCTGTACCAGTGGGCCGGGATTCTTCAGATACTGCTGCACGATCGCCTGTGCCGAGTAATACGCGAGCGCTGCCACGGTACCCGTCGGGTTGTAACCGGCGTTTTGCGGAAAGGCGCCGGCGCCCATCGAGAACACATTGGGTACATCCCAGCTTTGCAGGTATTTATTGACTACGCTGTTGGCCGGGCTGTCGCCCATGATCGCGCCGCCGGTATTGTGGGTGGTCTGATAGGGCACGACACTCCATGAGCCAACACGCCGATTGAGCTTGATCTCACGCGGGTTCATCGCCTTGGCGATTTCCGCGGCACGATCGGTGAGGTAGTCGGACATCTTGTGCTCGTTATCCGTAAAGTCGAACGTCATGCGCAACATCGGACGGCCGTGAACGTCGCGGTAGGTCGGGTCCAGGTCCAGGTAGTTGCCGCGATGGCTCATGCACGAGCCATGCACGCTCAGGCTGAAGGAACGCAGGTAATTCTTCGCCGCCGCATGCTTCCACGCCATGCCCCATGCGGGCGTCCCTTGCGGCGTGTAGATCATTTCGATCGGGCGCCCGCCGGTAATCATGCCGGCGATATAGGCGCCGCCGATGAAGCCCAGCCCCGAATGATCGAAGTTGTCGCCGTTGAAATCATCGACGACGGTAGCCAGTGCGCCCGCGCCGATAAAGGGATTGATCAGCTTGTCGTCGAAAAACACATTGACCGACGACATGGTCTGATAGGCGTAGTTTTTACCTACCACGCCCTGGCCGGTCTGCGGGTCATACGGCGTGCCGATGCCCGAGAGCAATAGCAGGCGGACGTTCTGCAGGATGTAAGACGACAGGATCACGATCGACGCGGGCTGGAAGAATTCCTCGCCTGCGCTATTGACGTAGGTGACGCCGGTAGCGTGCTTTTTATCGGGCGATAACTCCACTTTCAACACTTCGGTTTCGGTGCGCAAAGTGAAATTGGGCTTGGCCATCAGATAGGGCAGGAGGGTGGTCTGCGGGCTGGCCTTGGAGTAGTTGCCGCAACCGAATTTTTCGCAAAAGCCGCAATAGGTACATGCGCCCAGCTGTGCCCCGAAGTTGTTGACGTAGGGCTGCGAAAGATTGCCGGTAGGATGAGGAAACGGATGCCTGCCAAGCTCGGTTGCCGCCTTGCCGAACAAGGTCGGCCCATAGGTTTGCGGCATCGGTGGCGTGGGATATTCCGCTGAGCGCGCGCCCTCGAAAGGATTGCCGCCGGGCTGGATGCTGCCGTTGAGATTGCCCGCCTTGCCGCTGGTTCCGCACAGTACGTCGAACTGGTTGTAGTGCTGTTCGAGTTCCTCGTAGGTCACACCCCAGTCCTGCACGGTGAGGTCGTAATCGGTCACCGATTTCTTGCCGTAGCGTTGCTCGTTATGGCTCTTGGTCAGGAAGTCCGAAGGCAGGAAACGCCAGATCTGGCCGTTCCAGTGCACGCCGCCGCTGCCGACGCCCGTGCCAAGCAAGAACGAACCCAGATGCCGCATCGGCAATGCTGTCTGGCTCGTATTGTTGCGGATGGTCAGGGTGTCGTCGGAGACGTTCTGAAACAGATGATGCCGCCACATGTAGCGCAGTTCGTCCTGCGCAAATCCGGTAGCGAAGTCGGTGGATGTATCGCGCCATGGGCCGCGTTCCAGTGCAAGCACTTCGAGCCCGGCATCGGCCAGTTGCTGTCCCATGATTGCGCCGGTCCAGCCAAAACCGACGATTACCGCGTCGACGGGTTTAAGAGTCGTCGCCATGCTCAGCTCTCCCCATTCCAACCGGGACGACCCTTGAAGCCCACGGGCGGGAAGGGTACGGGCTCACCGTGTCGCGTGACCCATTCGCGGTAGTCGTAGTGCGCACCGGGAAACCCGATCATTTTCCAGGCGGCCATGTCCTTGTTGCCGCCGTAGATCGGGTCGGAGAAATAGCCCTCCTTGGTGTTCTGCAACAGCATGGCGAAGAACGTCTTGGCGTCGACGCCGTCTTCGAGCTGCACTGAGCCGCTTTCCATGCCCTTCAGCAGCTTGTCGCGATCGTCGTCGGACAACTTCGCGAAATCCGCGCCGTTGAAGTTCGCATGCGCGTATTTGTCGATTGCGGCGATCGCCGCCCGATACATCTGCGCCGGCGAGAAACGGCTTTGATAGCCCTGTTCCGGCGCACCTTTGGGCCAGGGGCCGCCGAGGTAGTAGTGGTCACCGCGGCCGAACGCCCCGGCCAACTGGCGATCCAGAAAGAACGGCACATTGGCTTCGACGGCGCCTGGTCCGACCTCATCATGGGGAATCAGGCGGCTGACCGCCGCTTCGATGAATGCACGCTCGGCAGGGGTAAAGAACTTGAAGTCCGTGCCGGAGACCCCGGGTGGCTCGTCGGCCAATCCTTCGGTCCATGGCACGCCGCCTTTGTAGGTGCGTGGGGGCGCGCCAAGTTCGCCGTCATGGACTTTCGCACCTAACGAGCCTGCTACACCGGCGCCCGCCGCTACAGCCGTACTAATCAGGAAATGACGCCGACCGGGAACTGGCTTATCCATGAGACCCCTCGCACTGCCGCAAGACACCGTTGGATGGACTTCGATCCTTACCCCAATACCACGTGCTGCGTGTCATGCATGCACCACTTCAATACTTCTCTTGGGTGGGTGATGTCGCAGTGAAGCGTGAGCGGGGCGCTTAGCCGTCCAGCAGTCTGTATACGGGTGTTTCGCAAGAAATGTATGATGTATAAAAATAATATATATCAACTAATTGCATTTGATACCTATTGTGACTTCTCCTCCGAATTAGGGCGGCTTAGTCCAGCTCGGTCCGCCGATCGATTGTTCTTTCGAGGTGCGTTTGAGCGAGTGTCGCGTTGCCATCTTCAGGGTCTCTTCGAAACGTTCCCGATTCGTCATCCCGGCGAAGGCCGGGACCCATTCCTCAGCGATAACGCTTGCCAAATGGTGTCTGACGAGCGGGGGGCTTGAGGGATGGATCCCGGCCTTCGCCGGGATGACGGTGAGAACTGAGCCGCTCCTGCAAAACAGGAATCAGTATTGAGGAGCGAGGAAATGAGCGACAGCAACGTAAACGTTTTAAGACCAATGGCGCATGGCGCATCGCTTGTGGGCCACATCACAATTCCACGCACATGAGTGGCATCATGGCGGGCTAATGACCACTGATCATGTCGAAGCCGGGGCATGCGGCGGTTATGCTTCGCAATTAGATGCGCAGGCAACTGACGCGTCACGCCGTTTCCGGGGCTGGCCACGTGCCGTGGCGTCAGGGGCTTCGGAAGCCAAGATCCAAGTTGGTGTTTTCAAATCAGGGGAAAGTCATGTTTCAACGCTCGTTGCGGGTGCGCCTGCTGCTGCCGGTATTGGCCTTGGTGCTGATTGCCGTCATCGCCTCTACCTTCGTCCTGGCCACGACCGAGGCAAGCCGGATCCGCGACGACGCCGACGCATCGATCAGCCGTCAGACTACCGCGCTGCAGAGCCTGCTCTCGGTGACCCGCTCGATCATGCTGGATCAGGTAAAAAGCTCCATGCGCCTGCTGCGCACCGAGAGCGACCGGCTGGGCACCCCGAGCGCTGGCGCGGCCGTGGACGTGCTGGGGCATCAAGCCAACGACCTGCAGTTCGGATCGACTCGCCAGGCGAACCATTTCGATCTCGTCGATCAGGTGACCCAGATCTCTGGGGGCACGGCGACGATTTTTTCGCGCTCGGGCAACGATTTCATTCGAATCGCCACGAATGTGAAGAAGGATGACGGCAGTCGTGCCGTCGGTACCCAGCTCGATCCGAATGGCCCCGTGATTGCCAATATCCGCAAGGACACCAATTTCTACGGCGTCGTGGACATTCTCGGTAGCCCTTATGTGACCGGCTACGAGCCGATCTACAACGCGGGCAACAGCAGCGTGATCGGCATCTGGTATGTGGGCTACAAGACCGATCTGGATTCGCTCGATCGCGTGATAAGCCAGTCCAGCGTGCTCAATTCGGGCTTCGTGGCCCTGTTCGACAGCAAGGGCAAGCTGCGCTTCCATTCCAAGACCGGGGCTACTCAGGCGCCCGAAGCGATGGATACCATCGTCAAGCAGAATCCGGGCGACTGGGTGATCACCAAGCAGGATGTGCCGGGGTGGGGCTTTACCCTGGTCGCGGCCTACCCCAAGAGCGACGTGGACGGGCAGATCCATCGCCAGTCGATGTGGATTGCCGGCTTTGGCTTGCTTATCTGCGTATTGCTGCTGGCGCTGCAATCGGCACTGATCTGGAGCCGCGTGCTCAAGCCGGTGCAGCGCCTGACCGCTGTCGCCGACGAACTGAGCCTGGGCAAATGGGATAACACGATCGAAGAGGTCAACCTCAAGGATGAAATTGGTACGCTGGCCCGCGCCATCGCACGCCTTTCCAACAGCGTAAGATTGGCCATGGAGCGTTTGAGTAAACGTTGAGCCCGCCCGTGAAAGGACACCACACGACTGCCGCCGGTAGGAACCTGCATGGCCAATGAGTCTCGAAGCCTGATCGACATATTGCGCGAGCTGCACGCGTTGGCGGTCAAGAAGTCCTCCGGGTTCTTCTTTATCGCCACCACGGACAATCACTCCTGCACGATCCGTATGCGCGGCGGGATGATCGAGGACGTCATCTACAGCCGCATGCGTGGCGATGACGCCGTGCAGCTGCTGTCCAATACCCAGGGTGGACGTGGCCGTTTCCAGCCTGATCCCGGGAGCAATGCCTCGGGTCGCAGCACGTTGAGCCAGGCGGCGCAGAGTTGGCTTTTGGGTGGCTTTGAATCAGGCCCGCCCCGTGGCCTTGGCGGTGCGCAGGAGCCGCGCTCCGCTCCGGCGCCGGTTGCCAGCGCCCCGGCCAGTCCTTCTGCCAAGGCGACCTCAGGCGGCAATACCGCGAAGATCATCGAGCGGGTAGCGCTCAATTATCTGGGTCCCATTGCCGGCATCATCTGTGAAGAGGCTTTCGAGGCGTCCAGCGACATCGAGGAAATTCTCGAGCTGATCAGCAAGAATCTCATCTCGGGTGACGAGATCCTGCGATTCAAGAAAGAGGTTCGGGCCGCGCTTGCTTCTTCCTGAGAGGGGAAGTCGGCCACTGTCGTGGCCTGGAAAGTCGCGCTTTGCGCTGTAAAGGGTAAAGGGGGAAAAGCAGAGCACTATCAGGTCGCCCCCTCTCTCTATGCTCCTGCCCTTTAGCCTTTACTCTTTACAGGCCACGCAGTGGCCGACTTCACATCAATAGCACTCACCTATCCCCGGCATCCAAACAAGCGATTGGATTTGCTAGCTGAACTCTTCGAAGCTTTCTCCATATTTATGTGGAGAATCGAGATGGCGGGCTTCAAGACTTCCCGAACTGACTGGCTGTCGCACGTGGCGTCCGTGGCAGCGGTAGCTTTTACCTTTGGCATAGGTCTGGCGCAAAGCGGTGCGTTCTAAGGCACCGCCTTGCGCTGTTGCGTCCCTAGAGCTTGTAGTTGACGCCGAACATCACGGTGCGTCCGTACGTGTCATATTCGAGTGGGCGCGTAACGCTGACACCGTTTGGCAAGGCCGCAGTCTGGACGGTCTTCATCGGTGAATTGCTCAGGTTGTTCACCTGCAACAGGATCGACAGCCCGCTCCAGCGCCCTTCGTCAAAGGCATATCCGAGCTGAAAGTCGGTCTGCTTGTCGGCCAGCACCTTGGTATAGCCGAGCTGATCAAACAGTGCGACGGCCTCGCCTGTAAACGACGAACGGTAGCGCTCCGCAATACGCACCGACCAGCCGTACTTTTCATAGTAAAGGGCCAGGTTCGCAACCTTGCGCGACAGGCCGGGCAGGGTCGATGGGCTGCCCGGGATGGTCGAGACCGCACTGACTGGAAGCGTACTGTTGGTCAGTGAGAAATTCGCCTGTACGCCGAAGCCATCCAGTGTATGAGCAATAAGCCCGCCTTCCAGTGCACCCGATAGCTCCAGCCCCTGCATCTTGCCGCCGGAGCCGTTTTCCGGTCGTGTAAACGAGCCGATATTGCTGGTCGGCTTGAGCGTCGGGTTGTCGTTGATGTAGTTCGAGAAGTCGTAATCGAGCGTGGTCAGGTTATAGATGTAGTTCAACAGATTCTTGTTGAACACGGCGGCAGCCACATAGCTCGATGTGCCGAAATATTTTTCCCACGACAGATCCGCGCCCACCGCGATATAGGGTTTGAGCTTTGGGTTGCCACCGGAGCCTGACCACAATGCCTGTCCCGCGCCCGGGCCGTCGGTGATAACGGCGACGCTCGCCGATGTGGCGACCTTTTCATCGTCAATGCGGCCACGCGCCATGGTCTTGGCCAGGCCGAAACGCAGGTACTGCTTGTCGGCAATTTCCGCCACCAGGTTGAGGCTGGGCAACACCTTGGTATAGCTCGTCCCGCCGGAAATGAGGCCTACCAGCCTATCGCCATCGGTCTGCAGGGCCTCGGACGACTGGTCGGTGTGCACCACCTGCACGCCCATATTGCCGCGCAACGGTATGCCATCCACGTTGGTGTCGATATTGAGCTTGAAATAGCCTACCGGGACTTTCTCTTTGACCGTGTAGTTGCGGCTCCAGTCAGACTGACCGTTGCGTTGGGTCAGATAGTACTGGCGAGATAGTGCGCCCAGTACGTTGTAATTGACGATACCTGGAATGCCGCCATAGCTCAGGTCGGTGCTGCCGCTCAGGAACGACGGGTCGATTGGCGCAGCGAAGCCGGGCTGATAACTGCTGTCGGTGGAACCGTTGCCATTCAACCAGGCAAAGTACACATCGGCCTGCTTGGTCTTCTGACGATCGGAGTAATTCACGCCAAGGTTGAAATCGCTGAAAATCCATCCGACCGGATGGCTGACTTCCAGTCGAATTGCCTTGATCGTGTCCTTCTGTCGGTCGAACTCCTCACGGCCGTCATAGCCATAGTCGTTCGGGTCGGTAAGAAAGATCGTCGCCGGATCGCCGAAATTCACGCCGGGCTGGAAGTTTGGAAAGCCCTGGCCGCCGGGTGTCGCAAAATCGGTGGAGCTGGTCGCCTGGCCGGGCAGGCCGGCAAACAGATAGGCATCGTGCAGGCGTCGTTTGGCGGTCGAATAGGAGAGGTCCGCCGTCGTCACCCAGCCGTTGCCGAAGTCGTACTGGTTATTCCAGCCAGCGGAGAACAGCTTGTCTTTTTCCTTGGTGTAGTCGTTTTGCAGGATCGCCTTCAGTCCGTCGATATGCCCGGTGGTGACGATCGGATAGGGCTGCGCCGGTACGACGCCTACGTTCGTATAGGAGACATTGTCGTAGGGGCTGCTCGACCACTGCGCACCGTTCAAGTACGTCTTCTGGGTGAACGTGGAGTAGTACAGATCCAGCGTCGAGTGGTAATGATCGTTCGGCGCCCATTCGATCACGGTCATCAAGCCGTTGCGCAACTGGTTCTCGGATTTTGCACGCAGCTGTGCGCCCTCCTGCGAAAGCACGTTGTCCGGCAAGCCCGGCGTGTGCGCTGCCGCCCAATTGCCCTCGGCGCCCTGCGGACCGTTGTTCAGGCTCCACCACCATGCTTGGTACTGTTTCTCCTGTATCGGAGAATCGAGCTGCGCAAAACCTACCGCAATGCCCAAGGTGTGGTTGAAGAACTGGTCGATGTACGAAAAGCTGGCGCGATGCCCGGTATCGCCAACGTCGGAGCCATGGTTGAGGCTTCCGTTGGACGTGTTTTCGCCACGCAGATTGGCGGCCAGCGCGCGATGTGGCAGGTCGAGTGGGCGGATCGTATGCAAGTCGACGGTACCCGAAAGGCCCTGGCCGATCAGGCTCGCATCGGGTGTCTTGTAGACGGCGGCGCCACTGATCAACTCGGACGGATACTGATCGAAATCGACGCCACGGTTCTCACCGATCGTCGCCTGCTCTCGTCCATTCAAGGTGGTGCCGGCAAAATCCGGAGACAGGCCTCGGATCGAAATCTGGTTTGCTCGCCCATCCACGCGCTGCGTGGCCAACCCGGAAAGCCTGGCCAGGCTCTCGGCGATACTGCTATCGGGCAGCTTGCCGATGTCCTCGGCCGATACCGCCTCGATGATGTTGTCGGAGTTCTGCTTGGCCTTGAGCGAATTTTGTATCGACGCCTGAATGCCGGTCACGGTGATCGTGTCCAGGTTACTGACGCTGTCCGGATTCGCTGGGTGTTTATCCTTAGTGGCCGCCGGTTGCGACGACGAGGCGGGCGTCGAATTGTCCTGCGGTTGCTCTTGCGCATAGGCCGCGCTAGCAGCCCAAAGGCACATCGATACCGTTGCGCACGCGGCGGCAAGCGGACGTAGACGAAAGACGGGCGCAGACATGGACAGCGCCGGGCGGCGACGACTCATTGAACTTCCCCAAGGGCGGTTGGACGACCAGCAAGTCCCCACAAACTTGCGGCGCGAGAATGGGGGAGCGAAATCTTGCTGTCATCCTGCGGCGCAGCAGACTTGGCATCTGCGTTCAGGTAAAAGCATTAAATGCGAAGGGGGTTAGAACGATTTAAATGTGCCGGAATGCCGCTGGGATCATCGGAGAGGCACAATTGAATAGTGTATGTGGATGATCCATATTGCGGACTCAGGCACATTATCCATTCAGGCTCGACCCACGGCCTCCGCCACCGTTTCGGCCTCTCCATGAAGCTCGTGATTCCCGACAGCACGCTAGCGATTGATAACCCCGCCATGGGTGCGAGCGAGGCTTCGGCCGCGTTGTGCGACATGCAATGTTTCTCGGTAACTACGCCCAATGCTGTTGGATTGGACGTTTATCTGTGTACTTTCGATATCGAACAGTTCTCGTCGGAAGCATTCGCCATCTCGGGCATCGCGTATCCGGCAGGTGTCGCTCGCAGTGTTCGCAAGCGTCAGGCGGAGTTTTACTTCGGCCGACTGACCGCACGCCAGGCCCTCGGAGCACTGGGCATTCCAACCTTCGAGGTGGCCATCGGTGCGTCGCGTCAACCGATCTGGCCAGCTGGCGTGATAGGCAGCATTTCGCATACGCATGCCTATGCCGCAGCTGTGGCCTTGCGCCGTGGGGATGGCTCGGGAGTGGGGATCGACCTGGAACATGTGGCCGGACCAGACGCTGCCGCAGCACTATCGACAACAGCGATCGATGCCGAGGAGCTTCGATATCTGGAGACGCTTACCCATCTGTTACCCATAAACACCTTGCTTACGGCGACATTCTCCGCAAAGGAGAGCTTGTTCAAAGCGGCGTTCAATGAGGTGGGTCGTTACTTCGATTTCAGTGCAGCCCACGTATTTCTGGTCGATCCGGAAGAGGGGATCATTCGACTCCGGCTGACGGAAACCCTGTGCAGCACTTTTGTTTGCGGGCAAGTCTGCGACATCGGCTTTTGTTTTCTCGGAACGGATGTCGTGCTGACCTATTTCGCCTGGTAGTCGGTATACAACGTCGCGCGCAATGCGCCACTGGCGATTTTTGCAAGCCTCGCGAAACCATGCATTCAGCTTGAAAGATCGCACTTCACTCGATGCGATGACAGCTTCCGAGACGGATTAAGGACTTGGAGCAAAAAGCAAGATTTGACGTCAAATCGCAAGATCATACTGGTTGACAAATAGACCCGTATTCTCCGAAGTATAAGTGCGGTGAGAAAGGGGAATCGCCGTGGCATGGAACTACTCCATGCGTGTTCGATCAATGACTTAACGTGGGCGAGCTGATGCGTGCCGGGTGAACTCCCAGGCTTGCGCAACTGGCTTCTTCGGTCGATCGACGCGCCGGGTAGATAACGAAATCATTGCCTTCGCGGCAGTGAGCGGTACCAGGTCGGGAACTCAGGGCGAGGGATACATGGAGAACACAGGGATCGATGCGTCGCCGGCTTCCGAACGGCCACGCTGGTTACGGCAGCGGCATCGCCGGTGGCTTCGCGCGCATGCGGGCCGTCTCCATCTCGTTGTGTGCTTCCGTGGGAGCGAGCTCTCCCATAGTCACCTTCAGAGCACGATACGAAATCAGCTTTCCATGCAGTGATGGGCAGTCGGCCTGTCGCGATGATGCCGTTTTGTTTGCACAGGAGCATGCGTGTCTACCAGCTTGAGTCAGTCGGAGGCGGTGTATGAAGTGGTCGTCAACCAACAGGGCCAGTATTCGATCTGGCCGGTGAATGGAACTGTGCCGAACGGATGGACGAAAGCAGGCAAGCAGGGCTCGAAAGAAGCCTGCCTGGCATTTATAGGCGAGGTATGGACGGATATGCGTCCACGCACGCTATACGCATAAATGCGGGCTGATTAGCCAACGCCGCGAGCGGCGAAATGAAATAAAACAACGCCATCCTTCTCGGCAATTGATATGCCAGATAAGTGTGGCCGGTTTCTTTGCGCGCGATTTTCGAGGCTAGCTGCCGATCGCGTGCATGTCAGGAGGCTGCTTGTACGGTCTGCCATATACCCCCAATGCACTCGTTCGCCCTGGCCTTGACGGGTTAGGCGATATTGCGGGCGAGTCACAGTCAATAACGCATGCAGACGGCGCGAAAATCGTATTTGTATTTTCGGGACAAGGTTCACAACATTTTCAAATGGGCCGCGAATTGTTTGAGCGCGACGATTGTTTTCGCGCGGCTATGCAACATGCGGATCGAGTAATGCAGAAACGCTGCGGCGAGTCGGTATTAACCACGTTGTTTGCGCCAGGCAACACCCGGGATATTCCATTCAATCGTCTTCTGCACAGCCATGCCGCCATTTTCATGGTGGAGCATGCGCTGGCGACATCCTTGATCGATCGAGGCATCCGGCCGGACATCGTCCTGGGTGCGAGCCTGGGTACGTTTGCCGCGGCTGCCGTGGCAGATTGCATCGATCCTGACGTGGCACTGCTCGCAGTGATCGAGCAAGCGCTCATCCTGGAAAACCATTGCGAGCCCGGCTGCATGATCGCGGTGATAGGCGAGCCGGCGAGTTACCTTGACGCCGAGTTGCTTGCGCTGTGTGAACTGGGCGCCAGTCATTTCGCGACTCATACAGTGCTATCGCTGCCGCAGTCGAACCTCGCGGCTGTCGAAGCCCTTCTTCGCCGACAAGCTATCGCATTCCAGACACTGCCGATCGGCTTTGCCTTTCATTCGCGCTGGGTCGACGCAGGTGAGCAGCCTTATCTGGCTTTTTTGCAGACGCTTCGGCCACGTCAGGCTGGCATTCCCATCGCCTGTTGCGCCAGCGGCGAGTTATCGGACTTCCTGCCGGGCGCTCGCTTTTGGTCTGCCATACGCGAGCCGATTCGTTTTCAAAAGGTCGTCGGTCTGCTCGAGTCGCAGGGTAGTTATCGCTATGTCGACGTCGGTCCGAGCGGAACGATGGCGACGTTCCTGAAATACGGACTGTCACCTGGTTCGATGTCGCGGACCTATCACGTCATGTCGCCCTTCGGCAGCGACATGGATCGGTTGATGCAGCTGATGGAGCTAAGAACGCCGTCGTCGCAACAAGCCGAGGAACCGGTGATGCCTGAGCATCGGGACAACCCCGCAGTGAGTAAACGCAATGTGGAGTCACGCAAAATGAAGGCAATCATTTTCCCCGGCCAGGGCTCCCAGTTCAAAGGCATGGGCAAGGACCTGTTTCCGCTCTTTCCGGAGCTGGTAAGGAACGCGACCGATATTCTCGGTTATTCGATCGAAGAGCTCTGCCTGACAGACGCGCAGGGACATTTGTCACAGACGCAGTACACCCAGCCTGCGTTGTTTGTCGTGAACGCGCTGCACTATTTCCGGCAGCGCGACCTGCACGCCGGCGATAGCCGTTGGCAGCCTGATTTCCTCGCGGGCCATAGCCTGGGGGAATACAACGCACTGCTCGCGGCCGGTGTTTTCTCTTTTGAGACGGGGTTGCGCCTGGTCAAGAAGCGAGGCGAACTGATGGGTGCTGCCAGAGGCGGCGGCATGGCGGCCGTACTCGGCATCCCAGCCGGTGAGGTCAGGGCGATGCTCGATGAACACAAACTCGAACACATCGATGTCGCCAACTTCAATACCCCAACGCAGACGGTCATCGCTGGCGAAAGAGACGCACTCGCCGCGGCAGCCGACCTGTTTGCGCAGAGAAACCTGCGCTGCGTGATGTTGAATGTCAGTGCGGCGTTTCACTCCCGCCACATGCGGGCGGCACAAGCTGAATTTGCCCAGTTCCTGCAGCAGTTCACTTTTGCTGCGCCCGCCGCGGTGGTGATCGCCAACGCTACCGCTCGTCCCTACGATCCCAATCGCATTGCCGAAACCCTGGCCCAGCAAATCGCGGCACCCGTGCAATGGGTGGATTCGATTCGCTATGTGATGGGACGTGGTGATATCGAATTCCAGGAGATAGGTGCAAGCGTACTTTCGAAAATGGTGCAGGAGATAAGAGCCAAGGAGACGGCAATTGTCGACGCCGCACCGGCAGGCCTGCTTCCGGATGAGCCTGATGTAGATGAGATGACACATGACGTAGTCGCGTCGGGTTCGAAGACGGTTCCGCTGCAAGTGAGTATTGCCGAAACGGTCCGCGACATCGGTCGGGTGGCAAGCCATGACGTACCGCTCCGGATAGAGGCGACGTCGCTGGGCAGTGAAGTGTTCCGGCGGCGGTTTGGCCTGAGGTACGCCTATATGGCCGGTGCGATGTATCGCGGTGTGGCGTCTGCGGAACTGGTCATCAAGATGGCACGTGCGGGCTTGCTGAGCTTCTTCGGTGCAGGTGGTCTCTCGCTGGGCAAGATCGAGGCGAACATCGTTCGCATCCAGGGTGAGTTGGGTGCCGATCAGCCTTACGGCATGAACCTGCTGGCGAACTACGAATATCCGGCCCAGGAAGAGGCCGTCATCGACCTCTATCTCAAGTATGGGATCAGGAATATCGAAGCGGCCGCTTTCATGCAGATGACGCCGGCCCTGGTCAAGTTTCGCGTGCTGGGGCTGCATGCCGATGCACATGGTGGCGTGGTATGCGCGCACCGTATCGTCGCGAAGGTATCGCGTCCTGAGGTGGCAAAAGCCTTCATGTGCCCGCCGCCGCTGGTCATCGTGGAGAAGCTGTTGGAGCGGGGCCTGATCACTCCATTGCAGGCCGAGTTGTCGCAGAAAGTCCCCGTCAGCCATGACATTTGCGTGGAAGCCGACTCTGGTGGCCATACCGATGGTGGTATCGCCGCCGTGATGTTGCCGCCGTTGCTGCACCTGCGCGACGAGATGCAGCGAACTCATGCGTACCTGGACCCGATATGCATGGGCCTGGCCGGTGGCATCGGGGGCCCGGAGGCCGCCGCGGCGGCTTTGCTGCTTGGGGCAGATTTCCTCGCGACGGGCTCGATCAACCAATGCACCGTGGAAGCGGGCATGAGCCCCGACGGAAAATCCATGCTGCAGGAGATGGATATCCAGGACACCGAATACGCGCCAGCGGGCGACATGTTTGAAATCGGCGCCCAGGTGCAGGTCATGAAGAAGTCCGTGTTCTTCCCCGCGCGCGCGAACAAGTTGCTTTCGCTCTACCGGCACTACGACAGCCTGGACGACATTCCTGCGCGTACCCGGGCACAGCTGGAAGGCACGTTCTTCAAAAAGACCTTCGAGGAAATCTGGAACGAGACGGCGCGCTATTTCAGGTCGGTGAACCTGGAGCACGAAGTCGTCAAGGCCGAGGCAAATGCGAAACACAAGATGGCGCTCGTATTTCGTTGGTACTTCGCCTATTGCACGCGCATTGCCATGGAAGGCAAGGGGGATGACCGCGTGAACTATCAGATCCAGACCGGGCCGGCATTGGGTTCGTTCAATCGCTGGGTGAAGGGTACGGAATTGGAGCCGTGGACCAGGCGGCATGTCGATCACATCGCGATCAAGATCATGGATGCGACGGCAGAACATCTGACGCGATCGTTTGCGCGTTTTTTCAGCAACTGAATTGGCTTCTATTGCACAAGCGCACGCAAACCGTGACGTAGCCGTGTGTCGCGGCTGACGTCGCTCTTGCAGGCCTCAGCAAGATTGATTCAGGCAGTGTCCGGAAAACACATCAAAGGATAGGCAAGATCATGAATGTCCGTCAGACCGCACCCAAGGAAAACCCGTCGCAGGCCGCCAGCGAGGAGCGGAAGGATCATCGTGATGGTGACATCGCCATCGTTGGCATGGCCTGCCGCTTCCCTGGCGCGGGCAACTACGCCGCATTCTGGGAAAACCTGCGTAGCGGCCTGTCCAGCATCAGCGAAGTGCCGGAAAATCGATGGGACAAGGAAGCTTTTTATTCGGCTGATGGGCGCGACAAGAACAAGTCCACCAGCAAGTGGGGCGGATTCGTCGACGGCGTGGAGTTTTTCGATTCGGATTTCTTCGGCGTATCAGCGCGCGAAGCGGAAGTCATGGATCCTCAGCAGCGGATCATGCTGGAGCAGGCATGGGCGTGCATGGAAGACGCAGGCTACGATCCCAAGGTATTGAGCGGAACCAACACAGGCGTCTACATCGGTGTCTTCAATTTCGACTATGAAGACCATCTGAGACATGCGCTGGATGCCATCGAAGGCCATGTTTCCACCGGCACGCATACGGCGCTCATTCCCAATCGGATCTCGTACTTCTTTAACCTGCACGGCCCAAGCTTGCCGATCGATACCGCGTGCTCCAGTTCGTTGGTCGCCCTGCACAAGGCGGCTCATGCGATCCGTCGCGGTGAATGCGACCAGGCTCTCGTCGGCGGTGTGAGCGTGCTGTGCAGCCCCACCCATTTCATTTCTTTTTCCAAGACCGGCATGTTGTCGCCGGACGGCAGTTGCAAGACCTTCGACGAACGGGCGAACGGCTACGTTCGAGGCGAAGGCGCGGCGATGATCCTGATCAAGCCGCTCGACCAGGCTATCCAGGACAAGGATAGGATTGTCGCCGTTCTACGTGGTACGGCCATCAACCATGGTGGTCGCGCGCGCACGGTGACCTATCCGGGTTCTATCGCGCAATCGAATGTCATTGCCGATGCTTTGCGTGAAGCCGATGTGCCGGTAGGGAGCATTGGGTACGTCGAAGCCCACGGCACAGGTACGCCCAAAGGCGATCCGATCGAAGTGGAAGGCCTGAAACTGGCTTTCGCCCGCGTTGCCGCCGGTCGCGGCGAAGTATTGAGCGAGCACGCCTGCGGCATCGCCAGCGTCAAGACCAATATCGGTCATCTTGAATCGGTCGCCGGCCTTGCCGGCATGATCAAGACGATACTGTGCATGAAGCATCGGGCGTTTCCGCCGCTCGTGCACTACCAGAGGCTCAACCCGCGCATCACGCTGGAAGGCAGCCCGTTTTTTATTGTCGACAAGGCTCAGTCGTGGCCGGCCGTGGTCGACGCGGGTGGCCGAGCGCTGCCTCGCCGTGCGGGCATCAGTTCTTTCGGCTTCGGCGGCGTGAATTCCCACGTCATTATCGAGGAGTATGTCGAGCCTGGCGAACAGTCCCAAGAAGATGCATCACAAGAGCCGTCTCCAGCGCTTATCGTGTTGTCTGCCAAGACGGCCGCGGTGTTACGCGAACGTGTGCAGCAGTTGCTCGGTGCCTTGGCATCTCCCGAGATTCGTAGCGCTGGCCTGGCTAGCCTTGCTTACACATTGCAGGTCGGGCGACAGGCTATGGCAGCACGCCTGGCGCTGGTCGTCGACTCCATCGATGCACTGCAGGTGCGGCTGGAAGACTGGCTGGAGGGCGGGACTGGCGATGTCCTTGCCGCGGAGCTATCGGCCGAGGCGCTCTCACAGCTTGGCAATAACGCGGATCATGATGGCTCGCTCCAGAATCTGCTGGTCAATAGGGATCTGCATGCGGCCGCACAGAAGTGGATCGAAGGGCATGCCTTCGATTGGACTGCCCTGCATGCAACGGGTGAGCGTCGGCGTCTTGCATTGCCGACCTATCCCTTCGTCAGGGAAAAACACTGGGTAGAGGCAAAACCCAACTTGTCGCCTGGGGCTCCCTCGCTGGCGGTCATTCACCCGCTCGTACACCGCAATACCTCCAATGCAGCCGGATTGCGTTTCAGCAGCCAATTTACTGGCGAGGAGTTCTTTCTTGTCGACCATGTGGTGCAGGGCCAACGCACGCTGCCGGGTGCCGCCCAACTGGAAATGCTGCGTTCGGCCGTAGCCCAGGCAGTTATCCCCGATGGCCGGTATCGGCTGAAGGACATCGTATGGCTTCGCCCGATCGTGGCTGGCCCTGAGCCGCTCGATGTGAATATTGCGCTGTTTCCCGAAAGGTCCGGCGAATACAGCTTCGAGCTCTACAACGATGCCGATGGCGACGATGCGCAAGTCTATAGCCAAGGCTCGGCAGTTCGCCTTTCTGGCGCGGTCCCCGATGCGGTGCCTGCGCACGATATCGATGCGATTCGCCAGCAAAGCATGCAATCACATCTCGATGCGCCGGCGTGCTATGCCGCGTTCGACCAGATGGGTTTGAGCTATGGGCCTGCGCATCGCAGCCTGAGCGAACTCTTCATAGGTCATGGCCAGGCGTTGGCGCGAATTGCGCTGCCCGACGCGATCAAGCCGATGCCGGAGGACTACCTCCTTCATCCCAGCCTGCTCGATGCAGCGCTGCAGGCAACGATAGCTTTCCAGGCCCACGATGCAGGCCATTGGGGCGAAGCAGCGTCGATGCTGCCATTTGCACTGGGCACGTTGGACATCATGAACCCCTGCGTCGATAGCATGTGGGTGGTGATCCGCCGTTGCGTCGGCGTTGCTGCTGCCGATGCCTTGCAGAAATTCGATATCGATCTGTGCGATGCCGCCGGTAAGGTTTGCGTTCGCATGGGCGAATTTTGTGCGCGCGTTGCAGTACAGAAGGATGCCAAAGTTCCACCGGAGCACGATTGGACAGCACAACCGGTGCCAACCACGGTTCGAGTGGCATCGGTTGGGGCGAAGGACGAGCTGCAGGGAAAGGCCATTCGCTACTTTGTTCGTTTACTATCGGGCGCGCTCAAGCGTCCGGCCGACAGCATCGATCCGCACGCGCAAATGGAGGCCTACGGCATCGACTCCATCCTAGTGATGGACCTGACCCGCACCCTGGAGCAAGTATTCGGTCCGCTCTCCAAGACGCTGCTTTTCGAATACCAGACCATGGCTGCGCTGGTCGGTCACTTCATGGCCAATCATCGCGATCGCTTGAGCGAGGTGCTGGGCGAGACGGTGCAGGGGACACCCGACGTGGCGTCGCACCGCGAGCAGGAAGCACCCGTTGTCATCGCGACAACCTCTCGCCGTCCGCGCTTTGGCATGAGCAATCGCAGCTTCCAGGAGTCAGGCGGAACCTTGAATCAAAGCTTGGTAAGCAATGATATCGGCGAGATCGCCATCATCGGTCTGGCGGGGCGCTATCCGCAGGCAGGCAATCTCGAAGAGTTCTGGGCCAACCTGAGCCAGGGCAAGGACAGCATTACCGAGATTCCTTCCGAACGCTGGGACTACAAGCTCTACTACGACCAGGATCGCAGCAAGGCCGGCAAGACGTATAGCAAATGGGGCGGCTTCATTGATGGCGTCGACCTGTTCGATCCTTTGTTCTTCAATATCTCTCCCCGCGAAGCGGAGCTGATGGATCCACAGGAGCGGCTGTTCCTGGAATGCGTGCACGCGACGCTGGAGGACGCCGGCTACACCCGGGAGACTGTTGCCCGGCATCCGGACGCCGTTCAGGAGGGCAGCGTTGGCGTGTTCGTTGGCGTGATGTATGAGGAGTACCAGCTATACGGCGCGCAGGAGCAGGCAAGGGGTCGCAACCTGGCGATGCTCAATAGCGCGGCATCGGTAGCGAATCGCATTTCGTACTACTGCAATTTCAACGGTCCCAGCCTGGCGCTGGACACGATGTGCTCGTCATCGCTGACGGCGATACATCTGGCGTGCCAGAGCCTGCAACGTGGCGGTTGCACGGTCGCGATCGCTGGCGGCGTCAACGTCTCGATTCACCCGAACAAATACCTGATGCTGGCCCAGGGCAAGTTCATCTCAGGCAAGGGGCGCTGCGAAAGTTTCGGCGAAGGTGGCGAAGGCTATGTGCCGGGCGAAGGCGTGGGTGCGGTGCTGCTCAAACCGCTGTCGCAGGCCATCGCCGATGGCGATCACATTTACGGGGTGATCAAGGCTACGGCGATCAACCACGGTGGCAAGACCAACGGCTACACCGTGCCCAATCCGAACGCACAGGCCAAGGTGATCGAGCGTGCGTTGCGCGAGGGCGGCATCGATGCACGCGCGGTGAGCTATATCGAGGCGCACGGCACCGGCACCAGCCTGGGCGATCCGATCGAGATCGCGGGGCTGTCCAAGGCATTTCGAAACCGGACGAAGGATACGCAGTTCTGTGCGATTGGCTCGGCCAAATCGAATATCGGCCATTGCGAGAGTGCGGCCGGCATTGCGGGGGTGACCAAGGTTCTCTTGCAGCTCAAGCACGGCCAATTGGCGCCGAGCCTGCATTCGAGCGTGTTGAATCCGAACATCGACTTTTCCGGCACTCCCTTTCTGGTGCAACAGACGCTCGCGCCCTGGCCGAGGCCGACGCGAGACATTCACGGCACGACCAGGGAAGGCTCGCGAATCGCAGGTATCTCCTCGTTCGGAGCCGGCGGCGCGAACGCGCACGTGGTGATCGAGGAGTACGTTGCACCCGCCGTGCCGCGGGTGATCCATGGGCCGACGTTGGTCCTGTTGTCGGCTCGCCAGGAAGACCGGCTGCGCGAACAGGCGAAGCTGCTTCTGGAAGCGATCACGTCCGATACGACCATCGATCTGGCAGACCTGGCCTATACGCTGCAGCTCGGGCGTGAAGCGATGGAAGAGCGTCTTGGCGTGGTAGTCGGCTCACTGGCCGAGTTGCGCGAGAAATTGAACGCCTATGTGCGGGGCGAAACAGCGATCGAGGCGCTGTATCGCGGCCAGGCGAAGCGAACAAAGGAGACACTCGGTGCGCTGGTTGGCGACGAGGACATCGCCGCTGCGGTGGAAGCCTGGATTGCGAAGGGCAAGCTGGAGAAGCTGCTCGACCTGTGGGTGAAGGGCCTGTCGATCGATTGGCGCAAGCTTTACGGCGAGGTGCGGCCGCGCCGGATCAGCTTGCCGACGTATCCGTTCGCACGCGAACGCTATTGGATACAGACGGGCAACGATAGCGTGGCTATGGCGTCCGGCGCTGATAGAGTGCTGCATCCGTTGGTGCACAGGAACACATCGAGTTTCTCGGTTCAGCGTTTCAGTACGCATTTCAGCGGCAATGAATTCGTCCTGGCCGATCATGTGGTGCGTGGCGCTCGTATCCTGCCGGCGGCTGCACAGCTGGAGATGGCGCGGTGCGCCGTGCGCGAAGCCATCGATGAGGATTGCACACTGCAATTGCGGGATATTGCCTGGATACGCCCTGTGGTCGTGGATGCCGATGGGCTCGACCTGCATATCGCACTGATTCCACAAGATGACGGGAGCATCCACTTCCAGATCTATCGTGACATCGAAGATGGCGATAGCGTGATCTATAGCCAGGGCTCGGTGATCGCCACCGCCGATGCATCGCCTGCCGCAACAGAGGCCCACGATCTCGCCGTCTTGCGCGAGCAATGCACGTCCTCCCTGAGCGCGGAGCAGTGCTATGCCGCGTTCGAAAAATTGGGCCTTGGCTACGGCGAAGGCTTCCAGGGTTTGCGCCAGTTGCACACAGGCCCGCAACAAGTGCTGGCAAAGATCGCACTGCCGGAAGCAGTGCTGGCGACACAGAACGATTATGTCCTGCACCCCAGTCTGCTGGATGCGGCCCTGCAGGCCACCCTCGGATTGATGCTGGCAGCCGATCGTGCCGACACATCCCTATTGTGGTTGCCTGCCGCCCTGGGCTCGCTGGAGATGCTGGCGCCAGGGGCTGCCATTACTTCGGTCGTCGTTCGGTATACCAGCGGCGTCGCCTTGAATGCTGATGTTTCCAGGATGTTCGATATCGATCTCTGCGATGAAGGCGGAGCGGTATGTATTCGTCTGCGCCGACTGGAATTGCGTGTGGCGAAAAACGTCGCCGGGTCGGATAAGGCCTTGCAGACCTTGTTGGTACGACCGTCATGGAATGCGCTTGCTATTGCCGATGATCGTGCCGTGGGGCGCGCGTTCGCGCAGCACCACGTATTGTTGTGTGGCGTGAATGCGGTAGGCGCGGATCGCGTGCGGGCACAGATGCCGAACGTGGTTTGCCAGGCTGCTGCTGTGGGCGGCGAAGTTGCCTCAGGCTACGGAGTCGCTGCCACGACGCTGCTTGAACAGCTCCAGGGGCTGAACAGCCAGCCTGGGCAGCACCTGATTCAGGTAGTGGTGCCGCGCGAAGGTGAAGGCGCCCTACTGGCCGGCCTGGGCGGCATGTTGCGCACGGCACAGTTGGAGAACCCACGTCTTGTCGGCCAGGTGATAGAAATCGAACCGGGGCAAGACGTGGTACCGGCGCTGATAGAAAACCGCGACGGCCGAGCAGCGCACATACGTTATGTCGGTGGGCTACGCCAGATCTCAGGCTGGGTCGAGCTGCCGGCGGCACAGCAGGTGCCGGCACCATGGAAAGCACGAGGCGTGTATCTGGTCACCGGTGGTGCAGGCGGTCTGGGCCTGATCTTCGCGCGCGAGATCGCACGGCAGGCGAAGGGCGCCACCTTGATTCTGACCGGACGTTCAGCGCTGGACGAAGGCATTTTGGTAAAGATCCGCGAGCTGGAAACCCTTGGCGCGGTGGTGCGCTATCACGCGGTCGATGTCGCCGACAAGGCGGCCGTCCTGCAGCTTGTGCACAGCATTCCGGAAGAGTACGAAAGCCTCGATGGCATCATCCATAGTGCAGGGGTCTTGCGTGACAGTTTCCTGATCAGGAAGACCCCGCAACAACTTCGCGAGGTGTTCAGCGCAAAGGTGGCGGGTACGCTGAACCTGGATGAGGCGAGTGCGGATATCGCACTGGATTGCTTTATCGTCTTCTCCTCCATTACAGGCGCGATCGGCAATGTGGGGCAGGCGGACTATGCGGCGGCGAACGCGTTCATGGATGCGTTTGCCCACCGTCGCAACGACCTGGCCGCCCAAGGCCACCGCCGTGGCCGCACGCTGTCGATCAACTGGCCGCTGTGGGCCGAGGGCGGCATGCAGGTCGACGACGCTACGCGTTCGTATCTGTTGCGGGAAATCGGCATGGCGCCGCTGCCTACCGCCACTGGCTGTGCAGCACTGGCTCAGGCGCTGTCGAGCGGATCATCCCAGGTTCTGGTGGTAGAGGGTTTGTTGCCACGATTGAAGGCAACCCTGTCGATGGCGGATGCGTCGACGGCAAACGCTGCCGTGGCGACGAAGACCGATCAATCTGTACCGGTGACAGACGATCTGCGCGAAAAGACGATACGCCATCTGGCGCATACATTGTCGGCGACACTCAAGTTGCCAGCGCACAAGATCGATACCAGTGCACCGTTGGAAACCTACGGTATCGATTCCGTGATGATCATGGATCTGACCGCCGCGCTGGAAAAGGCTTTCGGCTCGTTGCCGAAGACACTGTTCTTCGAGTACCAGACGCTTGCCGCGTTATCTGACTATTTTCTTAAGCATCATCGCGCCGAACTGATCGAGCTGCTTGGCGGGAAAGCCACCGTTGTCGCGCCCACAGTCGTGGCCAGACCCCGTAGCGAAACGCGTGCCGCATCGATTGTCCATAGCCGTTCGCGATTTGCATCGCGTCTTGAGCGGCCATCGACGGAAGCGATCGCGATCATCGGACTGGCGGGGCGGTATCCGCAGGCGAGCAATCTCGAACAGTTCTGGGCCAACCTGAGCGAGGGCAAGGACAGCATCACCGAAATCCCGCTGGAGCGTTGGGACTGGCATCGATACTACGATACCGATCGAAACAAGCTTGGCACCACCTACAGCAAATGGGGTGGTTTCCTGGATGAAGTGGACAAATTCGATCCACTGTTCTTCAACATCTCTCCACGCGAAGCGGAGCTGATGGACCCGCAGGAGCGGCTGTTCCTGGAGTGCGTGCACGCAACGCTGGAAGACTCAGGCTATACACGCGAGAACCTGGTGGGTTCCGACACGAACGGTCAGGAAAGCAGCGTCGGTGTGTTCGTTGGCGTGATGTATGAGGAATACCAGCTATACGGCGCGCAGGCGCAGGCGCGTGGGCAGAATGTATCGGTGTCCAACACGGCGGCATCCATCGCAAACCGAATTTCGTACTACTGCAACTTCAATGGCCCCAGCTTGGCGCTGGACACGATGTGCTCATCGTCGCTGACGGCAATTCATCTGGCGTGCCAGAGCCTGCAGCGCGGCGCATGCGCAGTCGCGATTGCCGGCGGCGTGAACGTCTCGATTCATCCGAACAAATACCTGATGCTGGCCCAGGGCAAGTTCATTTCCGGCAAGGGGCGTTGCGAAAGCTTTGGTGAAGGCGGTGAAGGCTACGTGCCAGGCGAAGGCGTCGGCGCGGTACTCCTCAAGCCGTTGTCTCAGGCCATCGCCGATGGCGATCACATCTATGGAGTGATCAAGGGCACGGCGATCAATCATGGTGGCAAGACCAACGGCTACACCGTGCCCAATCCGAACGCGCAGGCCAGGGTGATCGAGCGTGCGTTGCGCGAAGGTGGCATCGATGCGCGCGCGGTGAGCTATATCGAAGCACACGGTACCGGCACCAGCCTGGGCGACCCGATCGAGATCGCGGGGCTGTCCAAGGCGTTCGGCCAGTGGACCCAGGACCGGCAATACTGCGCGATTGGCTCGGCCAAATCGAATATCGGTCACTGCGAGAGCGCGGCCGGCATTGCGGGCGTGACCAAGGTGCTGCTGCAGTTGAAGCACCGCCAGCTCGCGCCCAGCCTGCATTCGAGCGTGTTGAATCCGAATATCGATTTTACCGCTACCCCATTCGTGGTGCAGCAGACGCTATCGCCATGGGAACGGCCGACCCTTGAGCAGCGGGCCTGGCCGCGAATCGCTGGCGTTTCCTCCTTTGGAGCCGGTGGTGCGAATGCGCATGTGGTGATCGAGGAATACGAAGCGCCCACGCGCACCGAAGCGATCGACGGAAGTCTGGCGCTGGTGCTGTTGTCGGCGCGCAGCGAAGAGCGTCTGGATGAGCAGGTCAGGCGATTGCAGGCGTTCCTGACAGCCCGACATAACGACCCCATGCTGCGTCTGGATGATCTGGCTTATACGCTGCAGATGGGTCGTGAAGCCATGGATGAACGGCTCGCGTTGGCCGTGAGTTCGCTGGAAGCGTTGCGCGAAAAGCTGCGTGCTTATATCGCAGGTGAAACCGGTATCGATGAGCTGTACCGAGGGCAGGTGAAGCGTACCCGGGAAGTGTTGTCCGCTTTTGCCGCCGATGAGGACATTGCCACTGCAGTCGATACGTGGATCGCGAAGGGCAAGTTGGGGAAATTGCTTGATCTGTGGGTGAAGGGCCTTTCGATTGATTGGTCGAAGCTGTATGGCGAGGTAAAGCCGCGCAGGATCAGCTTGCCGACCTATCCGTTCGCGCGCGAGCGCTACTGGATACAGGCCGGCGACGATCGCACAGATACAACGTCAGGCGTTGGCTCGGCGCTGCATCCGTTGCTGCATCGGAACACCTCGGATGTAGCGGGGTTGCGTTTCAGCACGCGTCTGACGGGCGAGGAGTTCTTCCTTGTCGACCACCTCGTGCGCGGCGCGAGCATCATGCCGGGTGTTGCACAACTCGAGATGGCGCGGTGCGCTGCGTATGAGGCCCTGGGAACAGACGATGGGCTCCAATTGCGAGACATCACCTGGGTACGCCCGGTAGTCGTTGCTGCCGAAGGGCTCGATCTGCATATCGCGCTCTATCCGGAAGAGAGCGGTGAGCTGCCCTTCGAGATCTATAGCGACGACGAAGATGGCCAGGCCGTGGTGTATAGCCAAGGGACGATTGTAACCGTCTCATCGTCTGATTCTTCATCGCACGACATCGCTGTGCTGCGCGAGCAATGCACTGCCTCTCGCCTGAGCGCGTCCCAGTGCTATGCGCAGTTCGAGCAGCTGGGCTTGCATTATGGGCCGACGTTCCAGGGCCTGAGCGAGGTGCTGGTCGGGTCTGCGCAAGTTCTCGCACGCATCGCATTGCCCGCGTCGGCGCCGACACAGGGCTACGGGCTGCCCCCGAGCTTGCTCGACGCGGCGCTGCAAGCGACGCTGGGCTTGCAGGTGAGCTCGGCACCTCAGGCGGCGGGTTTGACGCTGATGTTGCCTTTTGCATTGGGCGCGCTAGATGTCCTGCACCCATGCATGCCGTCGATGTGGGCGTTGGTACGGCATAGTGCCGGTAGCAAGGCCGGCGATGTGGTGCAGCTGCTCGATATCGATCTGTGCGACGAACATGGCACGGTATGTGTGCGTTTCAGCCGCTTCAGTTTGCGGCCAGCGACGGCCGCTATGGCGCTCAGCGCAGCGCGTACGGCGTCAACCGAGACATCGATGCTGCTGCTTCAGCCGATATGGCAATCGGTCCCTGCGGTGAAAGCCGCCGATCCGGGCTATGCGCAACATGTCGTGCTGCTGGGCGTAGAAGCAGTCGATGCGGAACGTCATTTGCCTGACGCCGTCTGCGTGCGCCTGCCAATCGAGGATGATCCTGCCAGGCACTTTGGCGCCGCAGCGGGTGTCTTGCTGGAACAACTGCAGACGTTGAACCGGCATGCCGGCAAGCGGCTGCTTCAGGTTGTCGTTCCAGGTGGCGGCATGCAGCAGACCCTGCAGGGACTGGCCGGCATGCTGCGTACTGCACAACTGGAGAACCCGAACATTGCCGGCCAGCTCATCAGTGTCGAGCCCGGTCAGGATGTTGCCCAGGCTTTGCTTGAGAATTGCTCCAGCGACGCGCAGCACGTGCGCTACGTCAATGGCGAACGACAGGTCGCCAGGTGGGCCGAATATACCAAGGCGAGTGGCGCACCTTCGCCGTGGAAGGCGCATGGCGTTTATCTGATTACCGGCGGTGCCGGTGGCTTGGGCTTGATCTTCGCGCGCGAGATCGCGTGCCAGGCGCGTAATGCCGTGCTGATCCTGACTGGCCGTTCGCCGTTGAACGAAGCCATCCAGGCGAGCATGCGCCAACTGGAAACGCTCGGCGCCGTAGTGCGCTACCACGCTGTCGACGTCGCCGATGAGTCCGCCTTGACGCAACTGGTGCACAGCATTCCTGAAGAGTTCGAAAGCCTGGACGGCATCATCCACAGTGCGGGCGTGCTCCGCGACGGGTTTGTCGTCAAGAAAACGCAGCAGCAGTTGCATGAGGTGTTGAGTGCAAAGGTAACCGGTACACTCAATCTCGACGAAGCAAGCCGCGATATGGCGCTGGATTGCTTTATCTGCTTCTCGTCGATGGCCGGCGCCATAGGCAATCTGGGGCAGGCCGACTATGCGGCGGCCAATGCGTTTATGGACGCCTTTGCGCACTACCGTAGTGAACTGGTGACCCGGGGCCTGCGCCGTGGGCATACGCTGTCTGTGAACTGGCCGCTCTGGGATGAGGGCGGCATGCAGGTCGATGCCGCCACGCGCGCCATGCTGGCTCAGCAGCTGGGTATGCACGCACTGGACAGCGACAGCGGCGTATTGGCATTGCGACAAGCGTTGTCGAGTGGCTTGAGCCAATTGCTGGTGGTCGCGGGCGACGCTAAGCGTATGGGCCAGGTGTTCCTGGGCAGGCCACAGGATACGATCGCGCCGCCGCAGGTGACCATGGAGGTTGGCGCGACTCTACGCCAGGGTGATCAGTCCCTGGCGGAAAAGCTCAGGCGTGTACTCGTAGGCATGGTGTCGTCGCTGATCAAGGTGAAGCCGGAGGATATCGATGGCGAGACTCCCTTGATGGAATATGGTTTCGACTCGATCACGCTGACCGAATTCGGCAATGTCATGAACCGGCAGTATCGGCTCGAACTGAAGCCGACGATCTTTTTCGAGTATCCGACGTTGGCCGGATTGGCCGATTATCTGCTGCGTGAACATGCGGCAACACTGGCGCCGCACTTCGATGCTCCGAGCAACGCGACCTCTGCAGTATCCGCGGTCGCAGCGGTTGCATCGCCGATATCCCCGTCGGCACCTGTGCCCACGTCCTCCCCAATCCCAGCGCCGCAGCGTCGCCGCGCTCGCGGATGGGCCAGGGAAAATTCGGCTGTAGCAAGGCCGATCGTTGCGCCGCGGTTCGATGTGGCGATCATCGGCCTTTCCGGGCGTTATCCGGGCGCTGCCGATGTCAATCAGTTCTGGGACAACCTCGTCGCGGGACGCAATTGCGTTCGCGAAGTCCCCCCGGAGCGCTGGGACAGCAGCCTGGTTTTTGATGAGAAAAAACAGCCTGGCAAGACCTACAGCAAATGGGCCGGCCTGCTCGATGATGCGGATTGCTTCGACCGGTTGTTCTTCAACATCACACCGCAGGAAGCGCGACTGATCAGCCCGCAAGAGCGGCTGTTCATGCAGGAGGTCTACGCCAGCATCGAAGATGCCGGCTATACGCCTGACAGCCTTTGCCAGAGCAGGAAGATCGGCGCGTTCGTGGGCGTATTGAACGAAAGCTATGCGACCGGCGTGAAGTTCTGGTCGATCGCCAATCGCATTTCCTATCTGCTTAACTTCCAGGGCCCCAGCATGGCGGTGGATACCGCATGCTCCTCCTCGTTGACAGCCGTGCACCTGGCGATCGAAAGCCTGCGCAGCGGCGACAGCGAGGTAGCCATTGCCGGCGGCGTGAACCTGCTGGTCACGCCGGATCATATGATCGGCCTGTCATCGCTGACGATGCTTTCGAGCGACAACACATGCAGGCCATTCGCCGCTGACGGCGATGGTTTCGTAGACAGCGAGGCGGTCGGTGCGCTCGTGCTCAAGCCGCTAAAGCGGGCGATTGCCGACGGCGACCATATCTATGGCGTGATCAAGGGCAGTGCGATCAATTCCGGCGGCAAGTCGCATGGTTACATGACACCCAACCCGAACCTGCAGGCGCAGTTGGTGAGCGATGCGCTGCAACGCGCCGGGGTCGATGCGCGAGCTGTCAGCTACGTGGAGGCGCAAGGTACTGGTAGCCCGATGGGCGACTCGATCGAGATTGCCGGACTGTCCAGGGCATTCAGGAACTGGACGCAAGAAAAGCAGTTCTGCGCCATTGGCTCGGCCAAGTCCAATGTAGGCCACAGCGAAAGCGCAAGCGGCTTTGTGGGGATCAGCAAGGTGCTGATGCAGATGAAGCACGGAATGCTGGCGCCAAGCCTGCATGCCGACGCGCTCAATCCGAATATCCCGTTCGCCGATACTCCATTTGTCGTGCAAAGGAGCCTGGCGAATTGGCCGCGTCCAACCATCGATATCGACGGTCAACGGCGCCAATACCCCAGGATCGCGGGCGTCTCTTCATTTGGCGCCGGTGGTGCGAATGCGCATCTGGTGATCGAAGAGTATGTGGCATCGCCCAGTGAGGTGGCGCAGCTCAGCCGTGGTACCGCCATGGTCGTGCTGTCGGCTCATGATCCCGAACGTTTGCAGGAGCAAGTAGAGCGGCTGCTGGCATGCATCGCGTCGCCCCACACTGCGGACCTTGCGCTGAGCGACGTGGCGTACACGCTGCAGGTGGGCCGCGAGCCGATGGAAGAGCGGGTGGCATGGCTGGTGGGCTCGCTTGACGAGCTACGGCTCAAGTTGAACGCTTATCTCGAAGGCCGGACTGACGTCGAAGGCATGTTCCGTGGCAAGGTCAAGCGCCATGCCATGGCGCTCCTTTCGGGAGACGAGGACATGGACGCGGCGGTCCGTGCCTGGGGTGCCAAGGGCAAGTTTGGCAAGCTGCTTGAACTATGGGTCAGCGGCTTCAATCTCGACTGGAACGCGTTGTACGGCGCGAGCGGCATGGCCCGCCCACGTCGCATCAGCTTGCCGACCTACCCATTCGCGCGCGAGCATTGCTGGACCGACGTTCCTTATCCGGATGCCCCGGACGCACTTGTCGCCACGGGCTATGCACCAGCTCCACACCATGCCTTGGCCTCGCCTGCGTTGCCTGGTACATCGTCGGGTGGGGAGGGGGCGAAGCCTATGGCTGGTCCCGGGCAGGTAATGATCAGGATATGGCAGGAGTTGTTCGGACGGCCGTCCATCGAGATCGATGATGACTTCTTCGAGCTCGGCGGCCATTCCCTGCTCGCAACGCAGCTGGTTTCCAGGATACATGCCGAATTTGGTGTCGAGCTTCCGGTAAGCGCGATCTTCGACGCGCCCACCGTGGCGGCACTTGTCGCAACCATAAAGCCGGCCAGCTCGGCCACCGCAGCACCCAAAGCACTGGAGATATCCTCGGCGATACCTGCGATTCCGCGGGACGCGCCGCTGCCACTGTCGTTTGCGCAGCAACGCTTGTGGTTCCTCGATCAATACGAGGCCCAGCGCGAGATATACAATATTCCGGCTACCGTCCATTTGATCGGTCGACTCGATGTGAACGCGCTGTCCCACGCGCTCAACGAGATTGTCCGCCGTCATGAGGCATTGCGCACCTCATTTGTGCTCGTTGACGATGAGCCTGCGCAACGTGTCGCGCCGGCGTTGGCTCTGGCGTTGGACACCACGGACCTGAGCACTCTGCCGCGTGCGGAGCGAGAGGCCCGGTTGCAGTTGCTTGTACAGGCAGAGACACGTAAACCGTTCGACCTGGTGACTGGCCCCTTGATCCGCGCCTGCCTGATTCGGCAGGCCGAAGAAGAGCACACCTTGTTGCTGACGATGCATCACATCGTCTCGGACGGCTGGTCGATGGGCGTTATTGCACAGGAAATGGTCGCGCTGTATCGGGCCTTCGTGGATGGCCGAGCGTCGCCGTTGCCGGAACTGCCGATCCAGTACGCTGACTTTGCGCACTGGCAGCGCGAATGGCTGCATGGTGACGTGCTGGAGCGACAGCTGAGTTATTGGAAGCGACAGCTCGCCCATAGCCCGAGCCTGCTGGCCTTGCCGACCGACCGGCCGCGACCGATGCAGTCGAGCCATGTCGGGGCGACGCTGCCGTTTGTGCTGCCGGCATCGTTGGTGACAGGCCTGCAGGCGTTGAGCCGACAGGCGCAAAGTACCCTTTTCATGACGTTGTGCGCAGCCTTCAACGTGCTGCTCGCCCGTTATTCGGGGCAGAACGATATCTGCGTCGGCACACCCATCGCCAATCGCAACCGAGCCGATATCGAAGGCTTGATCGGGTTCTTCGTCAACACGTTGGTGCTGCGTACCCAGGTTGACCTCAGCCTCGATTTCAACGGCTTGCTGCGGCAGGTGCGGCAGCACACGCTGGACGCGTATGCCCACCAGGACGTACCGTTCGAGCGATTGGTCGAGGAGCTGCAACCGGAACGCCACATTAGCTACACCCCGCTGTTCCAGGTGATGCTGGTGCTGCAGAACATGCCGATGGGCGAGATGGCTTTGCCCGGCCTGTCGATGACGATGCAGGAAAGCAAAGGCGCGACCGCCAAGTTCGACCTCACGTTGACCTTGACCGAGGGCAGGGAAGGCCTGCTGGGGTGTCTCGAATACAGTACCGAACTGTTCGATGCGAGCACGATCGAACGCATGGCTGGCCATTTTATGCGTTTGCTGCAAGCGATCGTGGCCGATCCGGGCCGCGCCGTCGGCGAGTTGCCGATGCTGGGCAACGCCGAGCGCTACCAATTGCTTCATACCTTCAACGATAACGGCCTAGTCTCCGCGAACGTCCAGCCGGACATGCGAACGCTGCATGAGTTGTTCGAGGCGCAGGCCGCACAGACTCCCGACCGGGTGGCCGTAGCGTACGAAGACGTGTCGTTGAGCTATGCGGAACTCAACGCGCAGGCCAATCGCCTGGCTCGTCACCTGCGCTCGCTTGGCGTGGGACCGGACGTGTTGGTGGGGCTGTGCGTGGAACGCTCGGTGGCGATGATCGTCAGTCTGCTGGGTGTGCTGAAAGCCGGCGGTGCCTATGTGCCGTTGGACCCGGCTTATCCGGCCGATCGCCTGAGTTATGCATTGTCCGACAGCAAGCCAGTGGCGGTCATTGTCGACGGCAGGGAAGGCTTGCAGCAGACCGTGCAGGACATCTTGCAGGAATCCTCGACGCCGGTACTGGACCTGCGCAACGACGCAGGCACTTGGGCGCAGCGGGATCCGGGCAACCTCGATAACGCCACCATCGGGCTGCGGCCGCATCATCTGGCTTACATCATCTACACCTCCGGCTCGACCGGTAAACCCAAGGGCGTCATGGTGGCGCACGGCAACGTGGTGCGGCTGCTATCGGCCACGGACCACTGGTACGGCTTTGGTGGGGATGATGTGTGGACGCTGTTCCATTCCTACGCGTTCGATTTCTCGGTCTGGGAAATCTGGGGCGCACTCGCCTACGGCGGGAAGCTGGTTGTCGTTCCACAGGCAGTTACCCGTTCGCCGTCGGATTTCTATGAACTGTTGTGCACGCAAGGCGTCACGGTACTCAACCAGACGCCCAGCGCATTCCGGCAGCTGATCGCCGCGCAGGGTGACAGTAACCGGGCGCACGGTTTGCGCTATGTCATTTTCGGCGGAGAAGCGCTGGAGCTGAGCACGCTCAAGCCCTGGTACGAACGGCCGGTCAACGCGACGACGCGACTGGTCAATATGTACGGCATCACGGAAACCACGGTGCACGTGACCTATCTGGCGCTCGAACCGACTGACGCCCATCGTGCCGGGCCCAGCCCGATCGGCCGCCAGATTCCCGACCTGCAGATCTACGTCCTGGACGCTCACCGGGAGCCGGTGCCACTTGGCGTGGCTGGCGAGTTGTATGTGGGTGGCGCCGGTGTAGCACGCGGCTATCTCAATCGACCGGAGCTGACCGCCGAACGGTTCATGGCCAATCCGTTTGTCGACGATCCTGAGGCAAGGCTCTACAAGACCGGTGATGTCGGTCGCTGGCTGGCCGACGGCAGCATCGAGTACCTTGGCCGCAACGACGAGCAGGTGAAGATTCGCGGTTTCCGTATTGAGCTGGGGGAAATCGAGGCACGCATCGCCGATCATCCGGCTGTGCGCGAGGTCGTGGTGCTGGCACGCGAAGACCAGCCGGGCGACAAGCGATTGGTTGCCTATGTGGTTTCGCAAACCGGACAGGCGCTGCCGGATGAGGCGCAACTAAGGGCTGCCGCTGCCAGGACGTTGCCCGAATACATGATTCCCAATCACTTCGTGATGCTCGAAAGCATGCCCTTGACGGCCAATGGCAAGACCGACCGCAAGGCGTTGCCGGCTCCGGGCATGGTACGTAGCGATGAAAAATATGTCGCGCCACGTACGCCGGCGGAGGAAATCATTGCGGGCATCTGGGCCGACGTGCTCAAGCTGGACAAGGTCAGCATTCACGATGACTTCTTTGCGCTGGGTGGCCATTCGCTGCTCGCCATCGCGCTTATCCAGCGGATGCGGAACGTGGATCTTTCAGTCGATATCCGGACGTTCTTCGCCGAGCCAACGGTAGCTGCGTTGGCGCGGGTCACGCAAAAAGGCGGCACGGACATCCTGGTGCCTGCCAATGGCATTCCGGAAGGGTGTGACCATGTCACCCCCGAGATGGTGACCCTGGCTGCGCTGGACAATGCCGAGATTGCCGCCATCGTCGATGGCGTGCCGGAAGGCGCTGCCAATATCAAGGACATCTATCCGTTGTCGCCCGCGCAGGAAGGCATTTTCTTCCATCACCTGTTGGCCGAAGAACGCGATGCCTACGTGATGGAAATGCTCTGGGCATTTGAATCACGCGGTCATATGGACCGGTTTGCCGCCGCTCTGGAGATGGTTATCGCCCGGCACGACGCGTTCCGTACTTCGATCGCCTGGGAAGGGCTGGCCGAACCCATGCAGGTAGTGTGGCGGCGGGCGCCACTGGTTCTTGAAGACGTTCGCCTGGCACAGGGCGAGGACGTGGCCGCGCAGTTGAGGGCGCGCTACAACCCGTTGAACTATCGCCTGGATGTGCGCCAGGCGCCGTTGCTCAGGTGCTTTGTCGCCCAAGATCAGGCGCATGACCGCTGGCTGATGCAAATCATGCTGCACCACCTGATCGACGACAACACGTCGCTCAAGCTGTTGATGGATGAGGTCAGGACGATCCTCGATGGGCATGGGGATGCGTTGCCAGAGCCGTTGCCATTCCGCAACTTCGTCGCCCAGGCCCGGTCCGGAGTGAGCCAGGCTGAGCACGAAGCCTTTTTCCGTTCGATGCTTGCGCAGGTGGACGAGCCTACCGCGCCCTTCGGCTTGTTGGACGTACAAGGAGATGGCACAGATATCGCCGAAGCACAGCAACAGGTCGACCCGACGTTGGCTCGACGCTTGCGACAGCAGGCGCGCAAGCTGGGTGTGAGCGTGGCCAGCCTGATGCATCTGGCCTGGGCACAAGTGCTAGCGCAACTTTCCGGGAGACAGGACGTTGTATTTGGCACCGTGTTGTTTGGTCGCATGCAAAGTGGCGAAGGCTCGGATCGAGTGCTTGGCATCTTTATCAATACGCTGCCGCTGTGCATCCAGACAGGGAAAAAGTCTGTACTCGAGGGTGTTCGTGACACCCACCAACTGCTGACAAAGTTGTTGCGCCATGAGCATGCCTCGCTGGCGTTAGCTCAACGTGCGAGTGGCGTGGTGGCGCCGACACCGCTGTTCTCATCGCTGTTCAATTATCGCCATAACGTCGGTGCGGATTCGGTCCTGACCGAAGACCTGCCGGGCATGCAACTGCTTAACGTGAAGGAACGCACCAACTATCCCTGCATGATGTCAGTGGACGACGCCGGTGATGGATTTGGCTTGGCCGTTCAGATATCGGATGCCGAGCGGGCACAACGCGTATGCCAATACATGCACACGGTATTGGAGCATCTGGCTGACGCATTGGAGTCCGAACCGGGCGCGCCTATCGAAAGCCTGGACGTGATGCCGCCTGTGGAGCTGCATCGCTTGTTGCACGCATGGAACGACACCAACGTGGTGTCGCCCGATGCGGCGCATCTGCAGACCATCCCGGCATTGTTCGAAGCACAGGCGGCACGTACGCCCGATAGTGTGGCGGTCATGCATAAGGGCATCGCGCTCAGCTATGCCGAATTGAACGGGCGAGCCAATCGGTTGGCGCATCACTTGCGCAGACTGGGTGTCGGGCCGGATGTACTTGTGGGCGTGTGCATGACGCGTACGCCCGACATGATCGCCTGCCTGCTGGGTGTATTGAAGGCCGGCGGTGCCTATGTGCCGATGGATCCTGCCTATCCTGCCGGTCGCATTTCGACGATGCTGGTCGATGCCCAGCCGCGAGTGTTGCTGACACAGCAGCATCTGCAATCGGATTTGCCGGCAGTGGACGGCATGTCCGTGTTCTGTATCGATGCCGAAGGTGCATTACTGGCTGGCTGCCGCGACGACAATCCGGTTCCCGTCGCCCTTGGCGAGCATCTGGCCTATGTGATCTATACCTCCGGCTCGACTGGTAAGCCCAAGGGCGTCGCGATTCAACACAAGAATGCCGCAGCATTCATTCACTGGGCACTGGCTACGTTCGATACCGATAGCCTGGAAAAGGTGCTGGCGTCGACGTCGATCTGCTTCGATCTTTCCATTTTCGAGATATTCGGAACGATGAGCGGGGGCGGCTCGGTCTGGTTGGTCGATAATATTCTCGACTTTTCGGAGCACGCGGCCACACTGCCGGTCACCCTCGTCAACACGGTGCCCTCGGCCATGGCCGAGGTGCATCGGAGCGGAACGCTTCCGAAATCAGTCAAGGTGATCAACCTGGCCGGTGAGGCGTTGGCCAACTCGTTGGTGCAATCGATTTATCGTCAGGGCTCGGTCGAGAAGATCTACAACCTGTATGGCCCCTCGGAAGATACGACGTATTCGACCTTCACCCTGGTGGAGAAGGGCTCGACCACGGCGGTGTCCATCGGCCGGCCGATTGCCAATACCCAGGCTTATATTCTCGACGCCCGGGGAAGACCCGTCCCGATGGGTGTCGCCGGTGAATTGTTCCTTGCCGGCGACGGGCTTGCGCGTGGTTACTTGAAGCGGCCCGAATTGACCGCGGAGAAATTCGTCCCCAATCCCTTCAGTGCTACGCCAGGTGCACGCATGTATCGCACCGGCGACCTGGTCCAGTATCGGGCGGATGGCCAGATCGATTACCTGGGACGAATCGATCACCAGGTCAAGATTCGCGGCTTCCGTATCGAGCTTGGCGAGATCGAGGCCGCGTTGCAGGCGTTGGCCAGCGAGGTCGTGGTGTTGGCTCGTGAGGACAGCGTGGGCGACAAGCGCCTGGTTGCCTATCTGGTTGCGCATGAAGGACAGACACTGCCTGACGAAGCCTGGCTGCGTTCGATCCTCTCGCAGACGCTTCCCGAGTATATGGTGCCGAGTTACTTCGTTACGCTCGATCGTATGCCGCTGACGCCGAACGGCAAGGTCAATCGAGCTGCGCTGCCGGCTCCGGACATGACGCGGAGCGAAGAGGGCTATGTCCCGCCGCGTTCGCCCGCCGAAGAAATCATGGCGGGCATCTGGGCGGAGGTCCTCAAGCTGGACAAGGTCGGTATTCACGACGACTTCTTCGCGCTGGGCGGGCATTCGTTGCTGGCCACGCAGTTGGTGTCGCGGATACAGCGTGCACTGCACATCGAATTGCCCTTGCGCGCCTTGTTCGACGCGCCATCGATCGCGCTGTTGATGCGCAGAGCGACCGATGCCGGTGCCGGCGTCGGCACGCCATCGATGCGGCCGATAGGCCGTGGTGCGCCATTGGCCCTGTCGTTCTCGCAGCAGCGCCTGTGGTTCCTGGATCAGCTGGATCGCCAGAGCTCGCTTTACAACATCCCGGTAGCGCTACGTCTGGAAGGTGCCCTCGATGCGGGCATCCTGGCTCGAACGCTCAACGAGCTCCTGCGTCGCCATGAAGCGCTGCGGACCTGTTTCACCGACGGGGAGACATCGCCGGTGCAGGTCATCATGCCTTGCACGGAGTTCCCGCTAGCCGTCAGCGACTTGTCGGATCTGCCGAAGAAGGAGAGGGAAGCCGAGATGCAACGGCTGTTGATGGAGGAAGCGCAAACGCGGTTCGACCTGGAGGCGGACCTCCTGATCCGGGGTGCGCTACTGAAGCTCGATGCAACAGAGCATGTCCTGCTGCTGACGATGCATCACATCGTCTCGGATGGCTGGTCGATGGGCATCGTGGTGCGGGAAATGGGCGCCTTGTATCGGGCCTTTGTGGAAGGGCAGCCTTCGCCGCTGCCGGAGCTGCCGATCCAGTACGCCGACTTTGCCCACTGGCAACGCGAATGGCTGCGTGGCGAGGTGCTGGAGCGACAGCTCGGTTACTGGCGGCAACAGCTTGCCGATAGCCCAAGCCTGCTGGCCTTGCCGACCGACCGGCCGCGGCCGGTGCAGTCGAGCCATGTCGGCGCAACGCGGGTGTTCGTATTGCCGACATCGCTGGTGTCGGGCTTGCAGGCATTGAGCCGGCGGACCCAAAGCACGCTGTTCATGACACTGTGCGCGGCCTTCAATGTGTTGCTGGCCCGTTACTCGGGGCAAAGCGACATCTGTATCGGCACGCCAATCGCCAACCGCAACCACGCCGACATCGAAGACCTGATCGGGTTCTTCGTCAACACGTTGGTCTTGCGTACGCAGGTTGACCTCAACCTCGACTTCAATGGCCTGTTGCAGCAGGTGCGACAGCATACGCTGGATGCGTACGCCCATCAGGACGTGCCGTTCGAGAGACTGGTTGAGGAGCTCCAGCCGGAACGTCACATCAGCCACTCGCCGCTGTTCCAGGTGATGCTGGTGCTGCAGAACATGCCGATGAGCGAGGAGGTCATGCAAGGCCTGTCGATCAACCTGCTGGAGACTGAAAGTAACGCTGCAAAGTTCGACCTTACGCTGAACCTGATCGAGAGCAAGGAAGGCCTGCGGGGGAGTTTCGAATACAGCACCGAGCTGTTCGAGGCGAGCACGATCGAACGCCTCGCGGGCTATTTCATTCACTTGTTGCAGGCCATCGTGGCCGACCCGGGCTGTGCCGTTGGCAAATTGCCGATGCTGGGCGAGGCCGAATGCCATCAGTTGCTCCACGAGTTCAATGACACCAGGGTGATCTATCCGAACGTCGAGCCCGGTACGCGGACGTTGCACGAGCTGTTCGAGGCACAGGTTGCACGTACACCCGACCAGATAGCCTTGATCTACGAGGATGTATCGCTGAGCTACGCGGAGCTCAACGCGCGGGCCAATCGACTGGCACGCCATCTGCGTTCGCTGGGCGTAGGGCCGAATGTGCTTGTGGGGTTGTGCGTTGAGCGTTCGGTACCCATGATCGTGGGCCTGCTGGGCGTGTTGAAGGCTGGCGGCGCATATGTACCGTTGGACCCTGCCTATCCATCGGAGCGGTTGGCCACGATCCTGGCCGATGCCAAGCCGGCTGTGGTCCTGACACAGCGCCATGTACTGGATCGTGTGCCGGCGTTGCCAGACTCGCCGGTGTTCTGCCTGGATGGTGACGAGGATGCGTTGTCTGTCCATGCGGAAGGCAATCTGGAAAACCAGGCCCAGGCGAGCAGCGTGGCCTACGTGATCTATACCTCCGGCTCCACGGGCAAGCCCAAGGGTGTGATGGTCGCGCATGGTTCGCTGTCGAACTATGTATGGCATGCCGTGCGCGAGTACCTGCGCGAGGGCATCGTCGGTTCGGTGGTGAGCTCGCCGCTCGGCTTCGATGCGACATTGACGACGGTGCTGCCACCGTTGCTGGTGGGCAAGCCGATGGTGTTGCTGGCCGATGACGAGCGGACGTTACCGCAGTTGTCAGCGCGCTTGTTCGCACCAGGCGCGGCATGGTTGTTCAAGATCACGCCGGCACATCTGGAGGCGCTGTCTTATATGGACCGCGCTGAAGCGTTGGGCGATGCAGCTCATTGCATCGTGATCGGTGGCGAGCAGCTCAGCCTGGCGACTCTGCGTCGCTGGAAGGGAGAGCTGTTGCCAGCAGCGACGTTCGTGAACGAGTACGGCCCGACCGAAGCAACGGTGGGTTGCAGCGTATGGCAGCTTTCGGATGCGGCGGTGCTGGATACGCTCGATGGTGTCGCAGCGCCGATCGGGCGAGCGATCGGCAATACCCGGCTCTATGTGCTCGGCGACGGCATGCAGTTGCAACCCCTGGGCAGCGTGGGCGAGCTATATATCGGTGGAGAAGGCGTGGCATTGGGCTATCTGGGCCGCGCAGCGTTGACTCAGGAGCGCTTTGTTGTCGACCCGTTTGCCGGCAAGCCAGCGGCGCGCCTGTATCGCACGGGCGATCTGGTGCGTTATCGCGCGGACGGTGAACTGGAGTTCCTGGGGCGTGGCGACGATCAGGTGAAGCTGCGGGGGTTCCGGATCGAACTGGGCGATATCGAACAACAGCTATCGGACCTGACGGACGTACAGGTAGCGACGGTGATGTTGCGCGAAGACGTACCGGGCGAGAGACGGTTGGTGGCGTATGTCGTGCCGACGCAGATGCCGCAAGATCGCGGCCAGGCAAGCGCACTCGTTGCGACCTGTCGTGCTGCTCTGGCCCAACGGCTGCCCGACTACATGTTGCCCAGCGGCTATGTGGTGCTCGAGACGCTGCCACTTACGGTGAACGGCAAGGTGGATCGCAAGGCGCTTCCGACGCCGGACCTGACTCAAAGCGAAGCCGTCCATCTGGCGCCGCGTACAACGACCGAACAGATCATCGCGGACATCTGGATCGATATCCTCAGGGTGAAGCAGGTTGGCGTGTCCGACGATTTCTTCAAGCTGGGCGGCCATTCCCTGCTTGCAGTGCAGTTGGTTTCGAAGCTGCGCAAGCGTGCGGGCATCGACATGGAGCTACGCCATCTCTTTACACATCCAACCCTGGGCGCATTGGCGGCGTTCGTCGATTCGAGCATGCCGGTATCGCGCCATCCGAACCTTGTTCCTATTCGAACCGACGGTCATTCGACGCCGCTGTTCCTGATTCATCCCATTGGCGGTGAAGTTCAGTATGCGTTCGACCTTGCGAGATACCTGGACGCCGATCAGCCGGTGTATGCCTTGGCAGCCAGTGGTATCGCTGCGGGCGAAACGCCGCAGGCGAGCATCGTCGACATGGCGGGCGTGTACCTGGACGCGATACGGCAGGTGCAGACCTCCGGCCCGTATGCGCTGGCAGGTTGGTCTCTGGGCGGCATGATTGCCTACGAAATCGCCCATCAGCTGCTCAATGCAGGGGAGACGGTCAACTTCGTCGGCATGATCGATACGGGTAGCAGCCCTTACCTGCGAGCCCAGCTACATGCGGTCAACGCTGCTCAGTTCGACGAGTGCAGGGCCTTGATGCATTGGGTTGTCGACTTGCATCCGACCAATGCCGATCTACGTCAGCACTCAGCCTACGAGGAACTGATCGCGTTGGCCCAGGGCAAGGATATCGAGGCCATGATGGCCGTATGCCAGCGCGAGGCACTGCTGCCCGAGCATCTCGATATGGCATTGGTGAGGCGAATACTGGCTGTCTACTGCGCTGGCGGCAAAGCTGCGGAGCAATACGAGGCGCCGCCGGCAGCGGTGGCGGTGACATTTTTTGCTGCTGACCGCAGCGAGGGTGAGGACATGACATTCGGCTGGAGCGATCTATTGGGTGAGCGCCTTGAAGTGACAAGTATCGGCGGCAGCCATCTGTCCATCGTAAAGCCGCCCCGCATAGACAAACTGGCACGCGAAATTTCAAGCAGGCTCACGCGCCGCTCTAAAGGCGCGGAGCTGTCGCTTGCCTAAGCCGCCAAAAAGATCGGAAGTTTCACTCTTGCACTCAGGAACGCCATCATGAACACGAACGTCGAAGCCCCTGAATTGGATGTGGAAGGCGTGGGCGAGCTCAAGTATTCGCGCACGGTCGAAGATTTGCCCGGCCCGAAGGGGCTGCCGTATCTCGGTAACCAGTTGCAGATGCGCGGACAGCAATGGCACTTGAAACTCGCGAAGTTCATCCGCGAATTCGGGCCGATCTATCGCCTGAATGCTTTTGGCATTCCGATCGTCGTTGTCTCCGACCGCACGGCCATCACGAGTCTCTTGAAAGAGCGCCCTGACGGATTTGAGCGCAACAGAGGCCTCAGGGCGCGAATGAACGAGTTGAAGGTCGGAGGTGTCTTTACCGCCGAAGGCGATGACTGGCGCAAGCAACGCAAGCTGGTCATGGGCGGCCTGAGCTTCGATGTCATACATAATTTCTTTCCCACCATGGGAGTCATGACCGAGCGCATGCTGGAGCGTTGGAAGGCTGCTGTGGCGAGCGGCAAGCCCGTCGACCTGCGGCGCGACCTGAAGGCGCTGGCGCTCGATATCATCGTGGGCATTGCCATGGGTTATGACCTTGGCGTGGTCAACGATGACGACAACCAGCTGCAGCACAATCTCGACAATCTGCTGCAACGCCTCGCCAGCCGCGGCACGGCGTTGTATCCCTACTGGCATCATTTCAAGCTGCCGGTGGATCATGCGGCCGACAAGTCGGCGGCGGATGTCGAGCAGACCGTCCTTGGCTTTATCACCAGCACGCGCGAGCGCATGAAGCAGCAGCCCGATATGCGCGGGAAGCCATCCAATATGCTGGAGGCCATGATTGCGGCGAGCGAAGACCCCGACTCGGGGTTTACCGACCAGGAGCTGATCAGCAATGCGATCGCGAGTGTAGTGGGCGGCATCGATACCACGGCCAACTCCATCGCATGGATGATCAATCTGCTTGCGAAGAACCCTGAGGCCGCGGCCAAGCTGACGGCGGAGGTCGATGCGGTTCTGGGTGACGCGCCATTGTCGCGCGAATGGGAGCAGATGAAGCAGTTCCCTTATCTGGATGCCGTGCATAACGAAACCCAGCGCCTGAGGTCGGCCACTCCCTTCCTTGGGTTTATCAGCAAGAACGATTGCGTCATCCTCGACACCTTTATCCCCAAGGGCCAGGTGATATTCGTGCCGACGAACTTTGGCGATGGCCTGGACGAAGCGCAGTTCCCGCAAAACGATCTGTTTCAGCCGGAGCGCTGGATCTTCGACCAGAAGCCAGGCAGGGACGATGATCCCTCGCGCAAGGTCTTTCCCTTCGGAGGCGGTGCGCGGCTATGCCCAGGGCGCTTCTTGGCCCTGACCGAAATCAAGGTGGTGGTCTCGATGATCATGCGAAACTTCGAGCTGGAGTTCGATACCCGTGCGCCACCCGTGCAGCAGGTGATGAATTTCTTCATGGGCCCCAGCGCCGTACCAGTACGCCTCAAAGCACGCGGAGGACATCGCATTGAACTCGAATGACGCGGGCCTCTATTTCCGGGTGGCCAAGAGAATCCTGAACGTCTCCTTCCCATTGATGGGGGCGATGCTCGGGAATCTGATCATGATGCTTGTCGATCGCATCTGCCTGGCGCGGTATTCGAGCGATACGCTGGTCGCGTCCGGCCCGGCGATCCATACCGCGATGGCGATCGTCACTTTCTTCACGGCATTTGCCGGGTTTTCACGATCGTGTGTCGCGCAAGCCTTCGGTAGATCAGGGCCGGGGCAGGCTGCGCACCAAGCTGCGATAGGGGTACTGGTTGGCGCTGTGCTTGCCGCCACCCTGTTGTTGATGGCGCCGCTCATTGAGTTGATTCCTTTCCTGAGCAGCCGGCCTGCGCCGATTACCCACCTGGAGTCCCAGTTCCTCTATTGGTCGGCGTATTTCGGTGGCGTCATGACATTGAACATGGCGCTTTCGTCTTACTTCAGCGGGATCGGCAAGACCCGGGTTACCTTGATCGTCGGCCTGATCGGGCAGGTCGTATCCATCGTCATGATCATCGGGCTGGTGTTCGGCAAATACGGTCTGCCGGAACTCGGCATGCGGGGTTCGGCCATCGGGACATTGTCAGGCACGGTGGTCATGCTGGTCTGCTACTTGTTTTATATGCCCAACGAGGTCTGGGGCAATCTGAAACGACTGGTACTCACGCGCGGCGGCTCGATCGGAACCGAGATTCTCTTGCGCGTCAGAAAAGGTTTTACCATCGGTGGCTCTGCCGGAATCACCAATCTCGGCAGTGCGGCATTCGTCTGGATCGTTGCCGGCCTGGGGACGATTGGGCTTGCAGCCAACAACGTCAATTTGACCGTCAACTATATCGGCGGCGTCCCACTGATCGGCCTTGGTATCGGGTGTAGCGTCTTGTGCGGAAACGCCATCGGTGAAGGCGATTATCCGCAGATACCCAGGATCCTTTTTGTAACGATGGCGATCGAGCTGTTGTACGCAGGCATCATCGCGTTTTTCCAGATAGTGACACCCATGCTGTTGCTGTCCCCTTTCGGGCTGCACGGCAAACCTGAGGAGATTCAGGTGGTATCTATCGCGACGTCGCGCGTTCTGTGGGTTTATACGGTCGCATTCGCATTCTCCATGACAGGTGGGGCGGTGCTGGAAAGCTTTGGCCTGACGAGGTTCTTGTTTGCCACGCGGGTGACACTGATGTGGGTGCTCAGTATTCCAGTGACCTACGCCATTACCGCCGGGCACCTTGGCGATGCGGGTTTTCTTCCCACCTGCTGGGTTGTCGGCTCGATATTTGAGGCCGCGATCGGCGGGATGTATTTTTGGCGTATCTGGTTGGCGGTAAGAAATCGCCAGAACGGCATTGTGCTGGCACAGCCGGCTACTTCATAGCCACGCCAAAAGGGGGCGCGCTTGCAAAGCTCTACGGCACCGTCCGACCTCTGGTTCAAGCGTTCCGGCAAGAACATCGTCGCTCGTCGACGCCTTTTCTGCTTCCATCATGCCGGTGGTGGGCCATCGTTGTTCCGGGAATGGCAGAACGATGTCCCCATGGGTACCGAGGTGGTGGCCGTAGCGCTCCCGGGCAGGGAGGGGCGCATTGCCGAAAAGCCGGTGACCCAACTGCACACCCTCGTAGATATGCTCGTGAAAGTATTGCCGGTGGACCTGCCGTTTGCGTTCTTCGGCCACAGCCTCGGCGCCATCGTCGGCTTTGAGCTGGCCAGGCAGTTGCACGAGCGCAGCATGCCCTTACCGCAACACCTGTTTATATCGGCGTCCTTGGCGCCGCATCTTTGTCGCAGGGATATCTCGCGTGCCCGACTGAGCGACGCCGAGCTCTTGCGGCTGCTGGAAGGCTTCGGCGGTACGCCCAGGGAAGTTCTCCGGCATCCCGAACTGCGCGATATGGTGCTATCGATACTGCGCGCGGATTTCAACCTGATCGATGAATACAGCGTGCCCGATGGCTATACGACGCGCCTTCCCATAACCGCGTACGCCGGCACCATGGACAACAATGTGAGCCTCGACAGGATCATGGCCTGGGATCGCTGGGCGACGGATGACTTCAGTCTCCATCTATTCGAGGGCGACCATTTTTACCTGGTCCGGCAGCGCAGGTCGCTGATCGGAAGCCTGCTCGGCAAATGGCACGAAGGCACGTGAGCCCCTGCGACTAGACCTCAGTGAACGCCAGATCCTGCCGGTGACGATAGGCCTGGTGAAAACCCGCTGTATGATGTAGCTGAGCTCCCGCGGCCCAGCTTTCGTCGGAAGCGACGCGGCACAGGAAAAACGTGTGCAGGCCGATCTCTAGGCTGTGCACGATGGTCAACTCCTGAATGGTCAATGCAGCAGCGACGGCGGGAATGCCAAACTCCCGCGACGGCCGAACAGGAAACGGAAGCGCGTTCCAATCGACAAGCGGTTGCCGGTGGTGCCCGCTTAGCTTGTACACGGCCGACTTCATCGTAGCAGGGATATGGGAAAGGGCGATCTGGCGCTGCTCGCGCATGACAGGTACGGAAACATTGGTACTACGCAGCGCGAGCGAATAGAGTCCGCTGCGTTCCAGTGAACCGATCAAATCCATGGGGAAGATATTCTGGTGACCTGGCATGCCCACTGAGACAAGAACGACGGGTCGCGGACACAGATAAGCGATCATGAGCTGCTGTATCGCAGCAGGATCCGCATTCAAATGGTTCGACGCGCTATTTTTCAACATGGCGCGAGTCTGGAGCCACGCATTCCACGAGCGGCGCGGCCACCCCAGGCAATGGTGTTGGCCTGCTGCGACACGGTAAAGAGAGAGAGGCGACCTGTCGACAGCGATGGATGCCTCTCGCTGCAGACGCAAGACACCAAGTAGCTCTCCAGTAGCGCTGTCCCGATACTCGATCACGGGATGTTGGCCTGCATCGAGACTGGTCGCAATCACCAATGGATTGAGTGAGGCAACGGTGTGGTCGGCGGTGATGTCGGCCGACTGGCTGTTCCAATGCAGGGTGGCCGATACTGCCTGTTGTGGAGGGGCAACAGCAATCGTTGACCACTGCGGTAGTGGACGTATGAAGGGTCTTATCCTGTCTTTCCACATGTCAGGTTCGCCGAAACAACAGGAACATGTAGAGATTCGTGGCCAACCCGATCCCACGTGGGCTGAGCCGTTCCAGGTGAAAGTGCGGCGCCGCAGCCTCGGCGACCACGCGTGGCGTAAAACGATGAATGCGACTTTCGCTCGAAATGGCATAGCGACCATGTCGCACGAGATTCATGACGTTTGCGCGCCACCAGCCATAGCGAACATCGCCAAGGTAGTAGGGGTTGAGCATGCTGGCCAATACAAAGCCACCGTGTTGCACCACTTGCGACAAGTCTTCAAAAAGCGCTGTGTGATCCTCAAAATGGTTGAGGACCGCAAAGTTCGCCGTGACGCCCTGAACCTTGCACGTAAGCGGCAAGGTTGTCGTAATCACCGTCTTGCGGGCGATTTCATCGCGGCAGTGCTGCGTCAGGTATTCGACCATCGCTGCGGAAGGTTCGTATACGAACGTCTGGTGTCCATTGGCGGCATACGTTTTTGCGTCGATGCCGGTGCCCGCGCCGAAATCGAGCACGTCCGCGCCCTTGGGCAGCAGATCCAGCGCCATCTTCATGAACCTGTCGCGTACCGCTTGGTCTCGCGGCGAGGTTTGAATGTACTTGTGGTACTGCTCTCCAACATGCATGCGGTCAACCACCTCACTGACAAGCTCGTTGCCCTGAGGGCACTCGTGCAGGTGAGTGCCGGTTGAGTCGCGAAAGGTTGCCGGGGAGTAGTTGAAAGGCCCTCACCAGCTCTCCCAGGCAAAGCCGGGGGAGGGGCGACTGAGGTGAGTCTCCAGTCTTGTCAGCTTTCTGCGCCCTCGGCCCCGGCATTGCCGGACGAGAGGGCTGGGGTGAGGGGATGGGTGCTCGCGTACTCCCCTGTTTCCTTCTTGGCCGCCTGCTCGCGCCATGATGATCCAGGAAAATCGCCGAACGTTCATGCTTTTCCCCCTTATGAATAAGAAAGCCTGTGGTCCATGGTGCCGACTGAATCGCGCTTAATAAGCGGCCTATTTAAATTGATATTCGCCATTTCCACGGGTCAATAGGTAAGCGGCAGATATCTGTCGCTAATTGTAGCGTCTTTGTTCTACAGACATTTCTACGGCGATAAATCACATTCAATCAGGGCCGGGAAAATCGTCGGATTGATTTTCCCACCTGCAGCCATTGGTCGCTAAGGCTGCAGACCTTCATCAGCGCGACCGTCATTTGGGGGTAAGCAACATGTCACAGATCGTTGGTGGTTGGACCGATTTCAATTACGACCTGAGCGCCGAAGCCAAGGCCGTGCTGGCCGAGGGGCTCGGTGGCCTGGTCGGCGTCAAGTATGTGCCTTCGGCAGTGGCTACGCAGGTTGTAGCCGGCACGAACTATTGCTTCCTCTGCACTGGCACGGGCACTCAGCTGCCCAGCCCGAGCTTTCCAGTGCTGGTCTATGTGCACAAGCCGCTCTCAGGCACTGCCCACCTCACCGAAATCAGGCACATCAAGCCTTGATCGATTAGCGCCGGTTATCGGCCTCGCAGCGAACAGGCAGTTCGCCGCGCCAACAAGTGCGAGTAAAAAGGGGGAGAAACATGGCTGGATTCAAGGTATTCAACAAGACCGACCAGGACGTATGGGTCACCATCTACGACCCGTTCGGCCAGCAAATCGGTTACGGCAACGTGGTGAAGGGCGGTAGTCACGAGTTCACTTCCGGGTTTTATGCCATCGGCTCGCAATACAAATTGCTTGCCGAGTACCCGACCAAGGAACCGCATTCGTGGAATACCACTACGCGCCAATACGTCACGAAAACGGATTACGATTCGATCAATCTGCTGGGTAATTCAACCGGTGGGTTCTGGCAAAACCCCTGATTGAGTGAGTATGTAAGCACAAGAGCACGCTTGCGTGCTCTTGTGCTTTTGGAGATGCGGCGCTTATACCAGGCGTCTCATTTTTGCATGGCAAACGGGGGAGTTAAAAAAATCTAATCCGCTCTTTGCAAAACGTCGGCTGCATTTCGTCATGATCGGATGCGCGTTATTCTGCAACGCGGCGGTCGCGACTGAAGGGAAACTAAAAAAAACCTACCCTAACCGTCATTCCGGCGCAGGCCGGAATCCAGTGGCTCCGGTTTGCAGTTTTCGCAGCGTAGCAAGTCTTTGATTATTCTCCGACAACCAACCACAAAGCCACTGGTTCCCGGCCTACGCCGGGATGACGACTGTGGCTAGTCGAGGCTCACTTCAGTCGCGACCGTCGCCTTGCAACATCACCGTGCGCGTGGTCACTCAGTTATTCATCAGAAACCAGGGGGAATACATGTCATTTGAACCGGTACCAGGCCAGTACTACCGTCTCGTTGCCAAGCACAGCGGGAAGGTTGTCGAAGTCCATCACAGCAAAGCCGAGCGAGGCACGCCGATCCAGCAAGGCGATTGGGTCGGTGGCGAGTATCAACAGTTTCAGTTTCACAAGACCGGGCGGTACTACAACATTGTCGCCCGCTTCAGTGGGCGCAGTTTCGACGTGCCGGGCGAGTCGACAGCCGATGGTCTGGGCATCATCCAGTGGGACAGGCACGACTATTCGGCCAATCAGCAATTCGAGCTGTTGCCCGCCGGTGACGGCGCGTACTACATCGGGGCGAGGCAAAGCCAGAAGTTTCTCTGCATGAAAGAGGGCGGGACAGCCTATGGGGTGCCGCTGGTGCAGCAGATATGGAACGGCGGCAAGCATTTCCAGTTTTCGCTCGTGCCCTGTGGGCCAACCATCGAGCCTCGCGCCCTGCGGGAGGCCGTGCTTCGTGGCGTGGATCCTATTCGAGATTCCGTGCTTTCCCTGGTCAACTTGATCCCCACGGCCGGTGGCGGCGTAAAGTTTCTTCTCGGCTTGTTCTGGCCAGAAACCGATGGCGCCCTGGTCGATCAGATTCGCGATTACGTACGCAACGTCGCCCGCCAGATGATCGACGAGGAGTACCTGAAGAATCTGGCCAAGGATATGGAAGGTATCAAGAACAACCTCAGGCAATATGCGAAAGCTACAAAAGGCGCAGACAAAGGCACATGGATGACTGCGATATTGCAGAAGCTCGAATCCTCCCAGCCTTATTATTTCGACGAACGCGCACCGGAGAAGACACTTCCGCACCTGCTGACGCTGGGCACGATGCACCTGTCCGCACTACGCGAGCGCTACGACAACTTTGAAGAGCTCTACGGCAAGAAATCCGACGACCCGGCGGGCCTGCTTGCTGACCTCCAGGATCGGGTCAAGCTTTATGTCGAAGGCGCAAAAAAAGCACGCGGGAAGACCCTGGAGTGGCGACTGAAATACATCGAGCTGTCTCAGCAGACGACCTACGTCGATGGGCGGGCACATCATGACGTCTTCGTGGTCGAAGACCGTTACGACGGGTTTCGCTATGTCGCCGACACCGGCTATTTCGAGCGCAGCCGCACCGAGGGAAAAGCGGTCTACGAAGAGCGGAAACGCCAGGTAACGGAAGAGTTCAACGCGGAGCTGGACGCGCTGTTTGGTCCCGCACTCGTATGGAAGTACATCGACCCTGCGGTGAAGGAGCTGCCGAAGACCATCCGAGTCACCTCAAAATCGGGATTCTTTGGCGCAAAAAACGGAACCGAATTCGACGGCGAGAAACTTGTAGCTGCCAATATTCCGATTGCCGAGATCGGGATCAACCTCAACACCGCAGGCGACCGCGTTCTCGGGCTTCACATCAATCGCGGCTCGGGAGGCATGAATACCTGGGGCGCCTATGCAGCGTCAGGTAACAAGCGAACGCATACTCTGGCCAAGGGCGAGTTCATTGCGGCCGCGTACGGCACGCATGGTGGCCCAGGCGACCCGTTGTATTCGCTTTATTTCGTAACCAGCAAGGGGCACATCGTCGGAGGTGGCCGCCGCGACATAGGCAAGCCCTGGGGAAGCGAGCCGCCGATCGGCACCGATACCCAATTCGAAACCGTCTTTGGCTGGGCCAGCGCCGACAGGATCGAAGGCCTTGGCTTCAAATGGTCTTACGCGCGAAAAGAATAAATCGTCATCGCTCGGCCAATGATTACGCGCGATCTCATCAAGAGGCCGCGCGCGATCCGGTGTGGGTGAGCACATTTGGCTCAACGGTACATAAAAAAACTATATAAAATTCAATTTTAGCCGCGACCGTTCTACCAGAACATCACCTGGCAGGCAGTTATCGCCTTGTGACGGAAATAGCCCATTCTTGAGCGACATGTAGTCCACTTCCTACAACGCTTGGCTTGTAGCGTTTGTGGAATGGCATGGCAAAGATGCCAGGAGCAAGCTTTATCCCGCCTCATTGAGTCGTGCCCTATCGCATGACTCACTTCACTCCAAGCTGGCGAGCACATGCTTCGCATCGCCACCTTTATCGCTTCCCTCATGAGGCAGTAGGGCTCTTCCTGTGAGCTCTGGCATGGTTTCTGTCCGCACAGTAACGAATTACCGCCCAACTATTGATCAGGAGACTGTCATGACTCTTCATCGTGGAGGATTCGGAGTGGGACCCATCCATTCCGTAAGCGCCTCTTTTCAGGCGCTTCAAACCAGCAAGCTGCAAAGCACCCGCGGCGGGGCCGCATCGAAGCCGCCGGCACACCTGTCCAGTCCCAAGGTACGCCGCACGACATTTTCAGACGCCATCTGGTGCCCAGCGTGGGTACGCAAGATGGTTCTGGACGATGCCACCATCGAAGAGGTAATTCATGCCGCGGTCAAACGCGTGAAGCGACATGAGACCGAAGAGACGCTGGTGGAGGTGGAAACACTCCTCAACGAACTGACGCGTAGCCCGGAACATGCGCGCAAGGTGCGCGACGTGCTTTCAGCCGAGCTGGTCGCCGATGTACTGAAGCGGGGGGCCGTGTCATGAGCCTCTACGCGCTTGCCACATTATTCAACGGCCCGAACCAGACGGGTTCCAGCCGCTTGCTGGGCCTGGGATCCTCTGATCGGTATCGCCCCGACGATGCGGCCGATCTGCAGGCTGCAGGTCTTTACAACGACGTTGCATCGGGAACATTGATTTGCAACGACGCCGATCTCAATCTGCTGTTGTTCCAGAACGAGGATTTCAGCGGGGAGTTTTTCCAGTTGAGCAAGAGCCGCGACGCCGGCAACGCGACCTACTGGCATAGCGGTTCGGCCGCCAGCGCCATGATCGTTGCGAGCAACCGCAGAAACACCCGCGAAACACGGCTTTCTTTCTCCGACCTCTTTCAGGGCGAGTGGGATAGCTTCCTGGACAGCAAGCTCGCCGGAAAGGCGGTATCGCGCGAGGGCGAACCTTTGCTGACCTGGCGCATGTTTCCTACCAACGATCAGTGGCTCAATTCGAGCAACGCTTATCTGCGGATTCATCAGCCGCTACATGTCAGCATCGATTGGTGGCCGGATTATTCCGCGTCCATGGACTATCACCTGATGCTTTATGTCGATGGGGATCGCCATCTACGCTGCTGGGTAGCCGACTGGGAGTGCTGGGTGGAAGGCGGTGCCAAGAATGGTCGCATCCACTCCGAACTCGACCCACAGGTGCAGGCAGGTGCGTCGGATTTGCAGGATCAGGTGAACGCACGCTTGAGTCAGCTCGACGCGCTGGGTGCCGTCAAGGACGTCTATTACCTGCCCGGACGGCAGCCTGCTCCGATCGGCACGGGTACGCTTGGTGGAAACACCTCGGACGATATCACGATCGTCGTGGTTTCCTGACCAGCTTGCTGTCGTCTCAAACGGGGCGGTCGCAAATCGCTCCGTTTCGACAGTTGCATGTCGGGGCGATGAATCGGGCGGTTCTTAACCGGATCAAGGGCCAGATTTATTTTTCTGACTGTTCGCGCAAGCGATTAGGCATCACTGACGGATCGCAGGCTTATCAGACAGCGTTGGAGCAAGCCGCTCCAACGCCGCTGGGTTTCGATCAGAACCGCACTTCTACCGATCCCGTATACATCACGATGGTGTTGGTGCCATGGATAAAGCCCTTGGCGCGGGCCAGGTAGCTATCGACGTTCAGACCGATGCCTACGTGCTCGTTGATGTTGTAGCCGATGCCGGCACCGCCGTAGACGTTGACGTTGTGGGCTTCAGCGCGGGCACTGATGTCCGGATAGAAGACGCTCTGCTCGCGGATTTTCGATTGCGAGATAAAAGCGCCGCCATGGGCGGTGACATACCAGTTTCGCGCGAAGTCGAACTTGAAGTTCGCGCCTACTGTTGCACCTCGAACCTTGAGTTCTGCGTTGTACGCGAGGACGTGGCTATCGTCGTACAGATTGTTGGCCTTGGTTTTGCCAAGATCAACGTAGCCGACTTCGAATCCCCACATGTCCTGCCAACGATAACCGCCACTGATGGAGTAGCCGACATCGTTCTTCGAGGTGAGGTTATCGATGAAGGAATGGGTGCCGCCTGCATTGGCATTCAGAAAGAAGCGGCTGTCGCCTTCGTCGCCTGCATGAGCGAGAGTGGCGGCGGAGGCGAGGGCGGTGGCCAGGGCGGCGAGCTTGAGTGTCTGCATGATTTGATTTCCATATTCGGGAGAAATGGCCAGGCCTGTATCCCAGCCTTGTGAGTCCAATGGATATCTACGATGCAGCAGAGGATGCACGTCAGCTGCCGCGCTGCGCGTCGACGCAGTGTGGCGAATGAAAGAAGCCAAATTCCCCCTGCTTGCTTTTTGCAGCTTTAAAGGCCGGTTGCTGTTCGTAAATGCCATGCCGGCGTTAGAGCGCCGCCAATTGTAACAATGGATTACGGGGGCTTGCCACATCCTGCGACGTAATTATTTACGTATGGAAATGTGCGCGCAGGCGTCTATTTTCAAACGACAGTCAACTCAAGCGACAGAATTGTTCGCAGGCCATGCACCAGTTTTTTGCATGGCCTGCGCCGGATACCAATCAGAAATCGTAAGTCACCGAGAATCGCGCATAACGTGGATCCTGCGTGTACAGCGGTACGCGATAGATCGTGTTGAGTGTATTGGCCGGGCCTTCGCTTGCCGGATAGCGGAAGATCGGGCGTTGCTGGTTGAGCACATTGAAGACATTCGCCGAGAACGCCAGTTTCTCGTCAGCCCACGCGGGGCGATACGTCAGCCCCAGGTCGAGTTGAAATGTCCACGGCAAGCGGCCATGACTGCCGGGGGGTGAAGGCATGCCATTGCACCAGCGGTACGAACTGCCATACGACACGGGGTCGGTGTGATCGGGCCCGTAGTAGCCCGTACAGACTTCCGGTGCACCTGAAATCGCCTGCAGGTTGCCGGAGACCTGCCATTCTGGCGTGAACTGCCAATAGCCATAGGCCTTGATGGCATGCGTGTGATCGTTGCCTTGCGGGCCGTTGGAATACTCCATCACGTAGCGGTTGTCCCAGTCCACGCTGCCGGCGGCGCCGCCCTGGCGCGTATCGGTTCGCTGCTGGCCTTCCGTGTTTCCATAGCTGCGTGAAAAAACGTAATCGAGCTTGCCGTACCAGGTGCCGTCGAAGCTGTGTTCGAGGAACATTTCCAGTGAGTAGTAATTGCGCTTGAGTTCGGGAAAGCCGATTTCTTCGCGGCTGAGCGGCACCTGGAATGCGTTGCCGTTCGGGTCGAGCAGAGTGAAGGTATTGCCGGCGCCACCGTTGACCAGATAGCAGCTGTTGGTCGATCCCACGGTGTAGCCGAGCGCCGCAGCCTTGGCGTTGATCAGCGCGACATCACAGAAGTCGTCGATGGCGCTCAACAGCTTGCGATAGGTTGCCTTGGCGCCATAGACCCAATGGTCGCCGAAGGATTTGTCGAAGCCCAGGATGTATTCATCCTGATGCTCGGCCTTGAGGTTCTTTGCTGCCACGGTGCGTGGGTCAGGCGGGATACCGTACGAATTGTTGGCCGATACCGGCTCGCTGATCTGCGTCAGCCCCATCGGTGCGCCCGTGACGGCATCGATGCCTCCGTAGGTGTAGTACTGCTGGGTCGCGATGTAACCGGCTGCGGCACCGGTGGCCGGGTTGAGGGGCAGGCCAAGGTAGTAGCGCCCTGCGTTGGCGAAGACCTTGAAGCTGCTGTCTCCGTTCACGTCCCACGACACGCCCAGTCGTGGCGCCCACTGCGGCTTGGTCTGCTTGATAAAGGGCGCGCCGAACTGGTTATAGTCGGTGAACTGGTCGTTACGCAGGCCCAGAGATAGCAGCCATCGGTCACTGACCTGCCAGTTGTCCTCGATGTACTGCGCACGCTGGTCGGAGCGCACGTTGACCAGGTTGCCTACGACGTTGCGACTGACATAGTAGCCTTCTGCACCATTCGGAAAGCCTGCGGTGCCTGGCACGAAGTTGATGCCTGGCGCATCGGAAATCGGTTGAGTCGGATCGGACTGCTGGCCATAGGTCCATACATAGCCAGGGCCTGGGCTTGACGTGCCGAACGCGATCACCTTGGACTTCACATTGTCGATGCCGGCCGAGAATGTGTGGTCTCCCAGCTTGTACTCGAGATCGAGTCGGGAGTTGGTCGACTTGTTGCCGCGACGTGGGTCGCTGATGTCGTCCACCTGGTTGTTGTGAATGGCCGTGCCGCCATTGAACGCGGGATTTTCGTTCTGCGAACCGTCGACTCGCACCAACGTTGGATCGTATGCGCCGGGTTGGTCGTAGTTCTTGCTGTTCATTTCACCGTACATCGCGCTCAGCGTGAGGTTCTCGGTGATATAGCTGGTGTACTTGGCCACCCAAAGGTCGCCTCCGGTCTTGGTATTGTCGACGGGGCCAATGATTCCCGTGCGGTGAAGATCGGCATAGTCGTAGCTGTAGCGTGTGCCGCTGCCTTCACGCTTGTCCGCGGCACCCGTCAGTTCAAAGATGTTGTTGTCGTTGATGTTCCAGTCGAGCTTCGCGTACCAGCGCGGGCTGCGATAATCGATCGTCGATGCAGGCGTGTTGTTGCCGACCTCATTGACGTTGTGCTGGCCGACCTTTTCAAACTCGCCGGCAACGAAAAAGAACAGCTTGTCCTTGATTAACGGACCGCTCGCATAGGCGCTGACCGTCGTGGTCCATTGCTCGTTCTGGCTACGCGGCGAATAAAGACTGCCCGCCGGCGCGGAGGAGGGGATACGCGCATAGTGCAGGTCAGTCTGGTCGGCGCGCGCCCAGGCGGGCTCCCACAGCACCTGCGCGCCAAAATGCCAGTCGTTGCTGCCACGCTTGCCGACCTGGCTGATGACGCCGCCATCGGAACGGCCGTATTTGGCGCTGTAGCCGCCGGTATAGACCTCCTGCTGATCAATCGCGCCGTAGGGCAACTGCAAGCCACCCTCGGCATTGAGCGGGTCGGTCGTGTTGAAGCCATTGACGTAGTAGGCGTTCTCGTTGGATGCGGCGCCGCCAAAACTGGCGATGGAGTGGCCCGTGTCGCTCTTGAAGTTGCCGCCGTTGTTCACTACGCCGGGCGCCAGGCGCGCGATCGCTTCTGCATTGCGTCCCAATGGCAGCTTGGCCAGCTGCTGCGATGTAATCACGGTGCGCGAATCGACGCTGGTGACATCGATGCTGGGCAGCGCATTGCCCGTCACGGTGACGCCCGATAACGCCGTGACGTCGCCGGAGGTAGCTGCGGCAGCGGCAAAGGAGACATCGGTACCTTGTCCTACGCGCAGCCCTACATTCTTGCGCGTATCGACAGGCTTGCCATCACGCATCAGGGTGACCGTATAGCTCCCGAGCGGCAACTGCGATACCACATAGCGTCCGCGAGCATCGACGGCCGCCTCGCGCCGGATGCCGGTACCGCTTTCGACGACGACAGACTGGTTGTCACCCGTCGGCACGCTGCCGTTGATGCTGCCGGTGGTCGACTGCGCGCGAACGTTTGGCGTTACGCCGATGACGGCGCCGATGGCCAAGGCAAGGGCGGTCATACGAATCAAGGCGGTGTTGTTCATGCATTTCCCGTTGAGTGAGAGCCGGAAATCCGGCAACAGGCTTCCGTAACGCTCTCCGTAGGGAGCGCCGAATCAACTACAGGCCTGGGTCACACCCTCCCCGCGCCTTGATCGCACAAGTGGCTACTTGTCTCGATCCAAATGGACAATCGTAGGTTTACACGATGGTCGCTCGCATGTCCAGCAAGGTGCGCGCTCGTTCAGATGGACGTAAAGCCATCCAAATGCACGATGCTAAGCAACATGAGGAAACGTAAATGCGCGAATTTGATCGAGTTCGTGATCTCGCGTACGTTGGCGAATGTTTTTGCTGTCGCTGCTGCTGTTGATACGCAAAAATGCGAACGCGAGCACAAATTGTGTGAATGGTGGATGTGGCGAAGAGCGTTGGCTCGTCCGATTGGGAGTGCCGCTTCCTGCAGCGCTGCGGTTGCGACTGAAGTCGGTCCTACCGAATCAGGCGGATGCAGTTAATGTGTGGCTTTCGGAGAAGCTCTAGAAATCCTCATCCGTTCGTCGCCCCGGCGAACGCCGGGGCCCAGTACCTTGCGCCTCAGTGTGCGGGAAGACGCTGGACCCCGGCTTTCGCCGGGGCGACGATGGAAGCTGAGGTGGTTCGAGCCTCTCCTTCGATGTGATCGTTTCGCCATAACGTCGCGGACAAAGCGTCGAGCGATCAGCAATGGATACGTCGGCGTTCAGCACTCAGCTGCCGCAAGGCGATGCCTAGGCCTATCCGGTAGCCACTGCCAATGTTGCCGTTGATGATGACGGTAGCAACCGGGACATGACGAGAGCCGGCGCCACGCTCCCATGTGGAGCCAAACTTCTCGTGAATTTCGATATAGGGAGCGCCCAGGTTATCGAGCGCGCCCGCCAGATCGGCTTCCGGATGCGCATGTACCTGCGGCGCTAGATCGCCCGGGTCGAGCAGCATGAATTCGGTGTTACGGGACTCCGCGGCGCAGACTTGAACAACAAAGTCCTGCAAGTCGTCGCAAGTGCGCAACTCCAGTGCGCGTCCCGCCTCATGGGCTTGTTGCTGCAATTGCTGTTGTAATTCCTGTGAGAGAGAGCTGCTGCGGGTGTGCGGCCCATGAACGATCAATATGCTCACGGCATCGTGCCTGTTATCGCTCCGCGGAGCGGATGCAGAATGCTGCATCTAAAAGGCGTAAAGTCGCTACGACGGAAACGCACTATGGCGTAAATTTTTCGCCAGTCGTTGGGTTCAAGCCGGGTGACTGCGTGCGAGTCCGGTTGAACGCGCTATGGCGACAGGTGGCTCGATCGCTTGCAGGGGTAGGATGCAGCCAAGGCACTGATAATCACGCGGGTCGCCGAATCGCCCAGGCGTTGGCCCGGGAGGGCGGTCAGGCGTTTATAGACTGCTGCTATCAGGTCCGAGGCCGGCAGACTTGGGGGCTGACACCATCGCCGGCCGACGGCGCTATCCGCTACACCGAGGATATAGGCGGTTGCCCGGGTGGTGGACAATTCGCGCGTCCGGGGTGAATCCGCAGGTCCTGCGGCCAATGTCCCCTCGTCAATGCCGGAGAGGATGTCCTTCGCGATCATGGGCCGATAAGTCGGGCTGGACGCTTGCGCGTTGCTCTGGCTCGCAAGTCCTGCGGTCAGGACGATGCCTGCAAATAGGCGGGCGGGGAGAGAGGGTCGAACAGTCCATTGCATCGGATCACATCTCCTTTTGCTTGAACAACGTGAGCCAAAGGTGCCACCTGCATGGGGTGATCCGCAACACGCTCCAGCCACATGCTCATTCTTAACGCAAAACAAGGCAAACTAGCCGCTTCATTGAATTGTCTTGAAGCGAAGGGTGGGTGCATGGGAGCAGTGATCAGTCCGCTTGCGGGGAAGTTGGCGCCATCGACGCTGTTGGTCGATGTTCCAAAGTTGCTCGCAGCCTATGTCGATCTGCGCCCGGATCCCAGCGTACCTGCCCAGCGCGTAGCCTTCGGCACGTCGGGGCATCGAGGCTCGTCGTTCGATCGTAGTTTCAACGAATGGCATGTGCTGGCCATCAGCCAGGCGATCTGTGAATACCGCAAGTCCAAGGGTATCGACGGGCCGCTGTACATCGGTATCGATACCCATGCCCTGTCGCAGCCTGCGCTCGAGAGCGCGGTAGAAGTGCTGGCAGCAAACGGCGTGCAGGTCATGCTTTCGACAGGCGGGGAATTCACGCCAACGCCCGCGATCTCGCACGCGATCCTGGTGCATAACCGTGGGCGCTCTTCCGGATTGGCCGACGGCATCGTCATTACGCCTTCACACAACCCGCCTGATAACGGGGGCTTCAAATACAACCCGCCCAATGGTGGGCCGGCCGACACCGATATCACAGGCTGGATACAGAATCGTGCCAACGCATTGTTGGAAGGTGGCATCAGGGACGTAAAGCGGCTGCCTTTCGCTCAGGCGCGCCGTGCCGCGACCGTCAAGGAATTTGATTATCTCGACGCTTACGTCAGCGATCTGGGCGACGTGGTCGATTTCGATGTCATGCGCGGCGCGGGTGTGCGCATGGGCGTCGATCCGCTCGGTGGCGCCGGTGTGCACTATTGGGGTCGAATTGCGGAGCGTTACAAGATCGACCTGACCGTTGTCAGCGAGGACGTCGATCCGCAGTTCGGATTCATGACTGTGGACTGGGACGGCAAGATCCGCCTTGATCCCTCGTCGCCTTACGCCATGGAGCGCCTGATCGGCCTGAAGACTCAGTACGACGTTGCCTTTGCCTGCGACACCGATCATGACCGGCATGGCATCGTTATGCGCAGCAGTGGGCTACTCATGCCCAATCACTATCTTTCCGTGCTGGTCGATTACCTGTTCCAGCACCGACCGGAGTGGGGCAAGGATGCTGCCATCGGCAAGACCCTGGTCAGCACCGCGCTGATCGACCGCGTCGCCAAGCGCCTGTCGCGCGGGCTCTACGAAGTACCTGTCGGTTTCAAGTGGTACGTCGATGGCTTGCTCGATGGTTCACTGGGTTTTGGTGGCGAGGAAAGCGCAGGCGCTTCCTTCCTGAGCCGCGACGGTTCCGCGTGGTCGACCGACAAGGACGGCATCGCGGCAGCGCTGTTGGCTGGCGAGATCACGGCGCGACGCGGCCGCGATCCCGGTGAGCTCTATAACGAGCTTACCGCTGAACTGGGCAAGCCTTATGCGTCCAGGGTCGACGCACCCGCCGATACGGCACAAAAAGCGATATTGGCAAAGCTTTCGCCTCAACAGGTGCAGGGTACCGAACTGGTCGGCGAAAAGATCGATCGCATTCTGGACAGCGCCCCGGGTAATGGCGCCAAGATCGGCGGCATCAAGGTCGAGTCCGCCAGTGGCTGGTTTGCCGCACGCCCGTCGGGCACCGAGAACATCTACAAGATCTACGCCGAGAGCTTCAAGGACGAAGCGCACCTGAAGCTGCTTCTTGAAGAGGCGCAGCAGATCGTTGACACCGCTCTCAAGGTTTAATGATGTCGAATCGATGAGGCGAAGAGATGGCGGAAGGCAATCTCAAATAAGCCTGAACTGTTTGCAAGGTAGCTGACGCCCGGCACATCTTGAGGGAACGTGCCGGGCGCATGGCCTTCAGTCGATGCTCACGCCCGTCAGTTGCTCGCTGAGCTGCCAAAGTCTCCCAGCCGCCACGGGATCGGTGGCGCGTGGACGAACGCCATGCAGATCATCGCTGTCGTCGCTCGGCAATGCAGCAGCGATATCGCAGTCGGCACAGTAGACGCCACCCATGCCGTCGAGCATCGGGCTCGTCGCACACCATACGGTAGTTGCTGCGCCTTGCTCAGCCGTTTTCTTGTTGTTCTCCGGGTCGATGATCGGCTTGCCGTCCTTGTCGATGACCTGGAAGGCTTCGAGCTGCTCTCGCGGCATGTGGCGAACCAGGTCGGTGATGATGCCGCCCGGGTGCACGGAGAATGTGCGAACCCCCTGATGCTGGCCGATAGAGTCGAGCGCAACGGCAAACAGCGCATTGGCCGTTTTCGACTGCCCGTAGGCGAGCCAGGGATCGTAAGGACGGTGCTCGAAATTCGGATCGCGGAAATCGATGCCACCGCGTCGATGCCCGTACGAGCTGAGCGCAATGACACGAGCGCCACGCGCGCGGACCAGGGCAGGCCATAGGCGGCAGGTGAGTTGGAAGTGGCCAAGATGGTTCGCGGAAAACTGGGATTCGTAGCCGCGGGCGTCTCGTGTCAGCGGCGGCGCCATGACGCCCGCATTGTTGATGAGGAGATGCAGCGCGTCGACTGATCCGAGCACGTGCTCGGCAAAGCGATCGATCGATGCAGGATCGAGCAGATCCATCGGGTTCAAGACGACATCAGGCATGTCGCGCAAGGCATGCTCGGCCTTGGCCATGTCGCGCGCGGGAACAAAAATCTTCGCGCCAGCCGCACGCAGGACGCGGACGGTTTCCAGGCCGATGCCCGAATACCCTCCGGTGACAACGATGCTTTTACCGGTCAGATCAACGCCGCCGATGACATCTTCGGCGGTCGAGGCTGCTCCAAAGCCGGAGCCGATGGGAGCTTGGGGGGTGTGCATAGGGGAATCTCCATGGTGGTGCTTGCCAAGGTAAGCCTCGTCGTTCGTATGGAGAATGCTTGTCGATGCGTCTTTCATGCGCGATAGTTCGAAAATGACCTCCGACCCGCTTTCCGATGTGCTCGAACTGGTCCAGGCGCGCTGCAGCTTGTCCGGACGCCTTGTCGCCGGCGGTACCTGGGCGCGACGCTTCTCCAACCTGTACGCCATCAAGTTTTGCGCGGCGATAGAGGGCGCCTGCTGGTGCTTCATGGAAGGGATGGCTGCGCCGGTCCGCTTCGGTGCGGGCGATGTTCTGGTGACGAACGGTACACAGTCTTTGATCCTGGCCAGCAATGCGAACTTGATCGCAGGCGCCGTGAACACGCCATTTGCCCAGGATCAGGACGGCATCTATCGCGTGGGCGTCGGTAGCGACTTTGCCATGCTGGCTGGGATGGTACACATCGACGACCGCCGCCAGTCGCTGCTGCTGGATGGGTTGCCGCCGATGCTCCATGTGCTTGGCACTACGCCCGAAGCGGCGTCCATCGGCTGGTTGCTCAAGCAACTCGTGCATGAGATGGAACCCAGCGAGCGCCCAGGTCGAACCGTGATCCTCGCGGAACTCGCGCAACTCCTGTTCGTCACCACGCTTCGCGCCTATCTTGCGCATGCTCCCGAAAATGACACGGGCTGGCTGAAGGGCCTGGGCGACAAGCGGCTCGCTTCGGCGCTCAGTCGTATGCACGCAGAACCCCGGCGTTCCTGGAGCCTGGAGGATCTTGCGCAGGCAGCCGGTATGTCACGCACGTCCTTTGCTGTTCGCTTCCGTGAAGTCATGGGCATGCCGCCGTTGACCTATCTCACCCAATGGCGCATGCATGTCGCCGAGCGGCAACTGCTCGCCGGGGTAACAGTGGCTGAGGCTGCCGATGCGATTGGCTATACCTCGGAAAGTGCCTTCAGCCATGCCTTCAAGCGCAGCATGGGGGTTGCACCAGGCAGGTATCGCAAGGCCGCTGAAGACCTGCAAGAGGCGGGACTCAAGCACCGGGAAGCGGATTCGATATAGAGATTGACTCGATTCATGGCGTTGGCTTGAAACTGCGATGGAGCGATTGGCCCAGATCGTCTCGGGCCTGGCCATGGCGCGCGGATCGAGTGCGTCGGTTATAGTTCGGCCGGAGTGGATGTTTCTGCGGGGGGGGCAGAAAAAGTCGGGGATAAGAAACGCTGTTTATATTTCAGTCCAGGAATTAATCGACGAGGCGAATGCCCGGGTTGCGATGAAAAAGCGAATGGACATTGACGCAGGCGAGATATCGAAACCGTAGGGAATCTGGAACAGAGGTTTTTGTAGTCATCGCAGGTGGTCAGGAAAGAAAATAAAATCCTCTTGCTTCAAATAGATATTTAATATTTCTGTGATTGAACGTTCGAAAGCATTGTCATGTGAAGTGTGTTCCATTTCATAATAAATGCATTTACCCAATCGAAAGGCATTACGCGGCAATAAATCATGCTAGGTTCTGGATGCCGCCATAGGGGTGGCCTATTCATCTCATTCGGAGTGCCCTCATGAATCAGCTCGATGTTGTGATGCACGAAGAGATACAGAACGATGTAAATCCTTTCGGTGTTCAATTGGAAGGGCCGCTGCACAACCGTGTGTCGGTAGCAAAGCGCGCACCCAAGATCGACGATGTCGGTGACATCGGCAGGATCGGCACTATCCACGGCGGTGGTGGCTGATCGGCGCACATTCGGCAGCCTGAGTCACGCTTGGATAAAACAGAGCCGCCTCCTTTGCGGGAGACGGCTTCTTTATGGATGAGAACCCGTCATGCTCAAGGCCGATATCGCTTTGCCGGATCTCTTGCATCACGCGCAATGGAGAGATGGATCCATCGTATTGGGTGATAGTCGAATAACGCCCCACGCGCATCCCAGTCTCGAAGCATGGCTGGTGCGCACCGAGGGCCAATGGTTCGTCATCGTGAGGGAACGCGCGGCATCGGCATCGCAAGGCCCGGCCACCGTGGCATGCGATGTCGACATCGAAGAGTTCCAAAGACTTTATCGGCAGTGTCTCCTGTGGCACCTCGACTACATCATGATCGAGGCCGCGCAGGCGGGATATCGAATGAAGGTTCGCGCCGGCGTGTTTGGCTCGGTACCTGTCTATTGCCGCGCGATGCAGGACAGAATCAGGCTTTCTTGGGACGTCACGGATCTGGCCACCGAGCCGCTGGCGATCGATCCGGAAATCACCAGCCATCGCCTGGCGATGAACACGATCTATTCAACGCGCCAGCTATGCGTCGGCATCCAGTTACTGACCGAACGCGCGTCGTTGGATATCGCGCCGGGCAGGGCAAGTTATCGGTATCCCGCACCCGCCGAAGACACCTCTCCCACCCCTATGCCGGCCGGAAGAGATGCACTGACGATGTTCCGCGAGCTCCTGCAGCGCGCCGTTTCGGCCAGGCCGACAATGGCAGATCGCATATCGCTTGAGCTGAGCGGCGGCATGGACTCGGCCAGCGTGGCCTGCGCATTGGCGGCGTGTCATGGGCCTGTGGCAAGCAAGGGTATCTTGTTGGATGGCCACGTTCGCCATCCTCAAGTTCAGCGGCGGGGGCAAATTGCGAGCCGGCTTGGGCTCTTCGACGATACCGTTGACATGTCTGACTTTCCGCCCGATCTCGATATCAAGCAGCCAGCCCGGACAAAAAACCTGGCGCGCGAGTACTACCTGGAAGCGTGCTCCGCGCTTTGGCGCAAGGCGTGTGCGCAGGGACACGACATGCTCTTTACTGGCATTGGCGGAGATGAGCTTTTCCCGAGCTATCTCGATGAAGTGCAGGAACAGGACTCGGGTGGCCCGGGGAAGGGGCACGAAGTAAAGCGTTACGCCGAGCAGTTGCTCACCTCGCACGCGCGAAGCGCTGCCCATGGCTTGCACAGCTTCAACGCACCGGCCAGCCCCGTGCCATCAACGGCGCTATTGGCCCACGCCTGTCGTGCCCCCGATCTTCTGCGCCATGGCTTATGGCCGGTCAACCCGCTAAGTGATCCCAGCCTCGCCATTTTCTGTCACCGGTTGCCGCGCGAATATCGGCAAGGCCGTGAACTCATACGGCACTATCTGCAAAAGCATCTGGGCGATGACGTCTTTCCACGCGACTACACCAAGGAGACCTTTGCCGGCGTGTTGCCCGAGCTGATTGCCAGGCACGCTGAGTCGATTGCAGTGCAGTTGCGCGATTGTGCGCTGGCCGACCTCGGCCTGGTCGATCAGCGCGCCGTGTTGGGCTTGCTTGAATCCGTCGCTGCTACGCAGGCCTCCGCACCCACCACGGCCTTTGCCTCGTTTCTCTGGTTGGAGCGCAGCGTGCGCCAAGTTCATTGAGTCATGGCGAGAGATAAATTTATGTGGTGGCCTGTCTTCACGCGCACGTTGGTGCGTGACAAGAATCGATTGTTCACATGAGATCAGAAAGGAAATTCTTGCGTCCGCATATGTGATGCAAACCTCACTTTACCCGGCGCGCGGCTATGCTAGCTTCCGATGTGCCGCACATGGCGGCCAACTCAACGGGTACTCTCTTATGGAACAGCAAGACGTTGTCGTGCAAGAAGAGGTCGTGAGTGAAATCAATCATTTCGACGTCCAGGTGGAAGCGCCGATGTCGAGACATGTAAAGACCAAGAAGCAGACCTGGAAACTTCCCATCCCCGGCGACATCGCCGGTCATGGCCCCTGATCAAGCCTTCCAGGCTGCAAGCGATGCCAACAAACCGATATCGGGCTTGCAATGAATACAAGGGCCGCCTCTTTCGCGAGGCGGCTTTTTTACATATGGAGATCGATCGTGCTCAAGGCCCATATCGCGCTGTCCGACCTTGCGCTTAATGCACAATGGATACATGGCTCGATCGCTCTCGGAGAGAGTCAGATCACGCCTTATCCGCACCGGATGCTCGAAACGCTCTTTGTGCGCACCGAAGGCCAATGGTTCGTGGCAGTACGAGAACGCCTCGCCTCCAGGGCATTCGATGCATCGGCCACCAATCGGGTCACCGGCATCGATGAGTTCAACCGGCTCTATCAGGAGTGCCTGCTCTGGCCACTCGACTACGTCATGATCGAGGTTGCCCAGGAGGGCTGCCGCATGAAGGTGCGGGCAGGGGTTTTCGGTACCGTGCCGCTCTACTTCCGTGCCTTCAGCGATCGGATCAATCTGTCCTGGGACCCCGGCGACATGCTTGTCGGGCCGCTGGCGATCGATGTGGAAATGGCAAGCCATCGCCTGTCGCTCCATTCGATGTATGCGGCACGCCAACTTACGGTCGGCGTTACGCTGCTTACCGAACGCGCATCGCTTTACGTTGAACCGGGCAAGATCAGCTATCGGTATCCTGCTCCGGTCGAGGAAACAGTGCCCGCTCCCTTGCCGAAGGGCCGCGATGCGCTGGCGATGTTTGGTGAGCAGTTGCAGCGCGCAGTATCTGTACGGCCCATGGGAGAAGGGCAGGTCTCGGCGGAACTGAGCGGTGGCATGGACTCGGCAACAGTGGCGTGTGCCTTGACCAAGTCGCACGGGCACATGGAGAGCCTGGGGATTCTGCTGGACGGAGACACGCGCCACAGTCAGGAGCAGCGACGTCGACAGATTGCCAGCCGGCTGGGCCTGCGCGATCACACTGTGGAGATGGCCGCCCATCCGCCGTATACCGACGCGCAACCCAAGCCCGGTCAACTGCCCAGGCTTTATTGGGAGTACTACCTTGAGCCATCCGTAGCCCTTTGGGATCAATCGCGAGAGCGAGGATGCGATACGCTCTTCACAGGCATCGGTGGCGATGAACTGTTTCCCTACTATCTTGATGAAACGCGAGCAGGGCACGTCGAAGAATGGCGCAACGAAGCGCCGCGCTACGCCGAGCGGCTGCTGACTCCCCGCGCATGGAGCGCGGCAAACAGCCTGCACAATTTCGAAGCACCGGCCAGCCCAGTGCCGGCAAGCGTGTTATTGGCACACGCGTCCCGTACGCCCGACATGCTGCGGCACGGCTTGTGGCCAATCAACCCACTGAGCAATCCCAATCTCGTGGCCTTCTGTCATCAATTGCCGACGGAACATCGCAGCGGCAGGGAGATCATGCGGCAATACCTGCGCAGCCACTTGGGCGAAGAAATCTTCTCGCACGGCTATATCAAGGAAAGCTTTGCACACGTGCTTCCCCATGCGATTGCCAGACACGCTGGTACTATCGCCGCACAGCTGCGCGAATGTGTCCTGGCTGATCTCGGCCTGGTCCAGCCCAAGGCAGTCCTCGAATTGCTGCAAATGGTAACCGCCACGCGCGCGCCGGTACCCACCGCGGTATTGGCATCGTTCCTCTGGCTGGAGCGGCTTGCTCGGCAGGTCAGCTAAGGTTCGCCGCTCGGATGTGGACTTCCAGAAACATGCATTTGAAACGCATTTAGATCGTGACAAATCGGCTATGCGTAGAGATACTCATTGATCCTCGCAGGCTGCAAGTGGGATCGGCATGAAGCGTCGCGATATATTGAAGGGTATGTCCCTGGTTACGGGAGCATTGGCATTTGGGCGGCCGTCATGGTCGGCGACGGGCACAGGGGCTGCGCCCGCTGCGAGTGTGAAGTTCGCTCAGCCAGTTCGAGCCCTGCGCCGCGTCGACGGTCAGCTCCGCCAGCCTGTTCGTCTTGCGCCCGGCCCAGCAGGCGATCACGAATTGGTTGTGACATCGATCGATGGCGTTGAAGTCGACCGACGTTTCCTGACAGCGGGAACGTCCACTTTCGATGTGTTTATTGATCCGGTTCCTCAACGCAAGAACGCCACCATCGCCATTCGTGTCGGGAGCCGGACTCGTACCGAATCGATCGAGTTGCGCCCGGTTCGAAAGATGCTGGTCTATATCCTTCCGCATTCGCATCACGATTTGGGCTACACGGAAGCGCAGGCGGATGTCGAGGAAAGACAGATGCGGAACATCGCGTTGGGCATCGACCTGGCACGCAAGACCGCCGATTATCCGGAAGGCTCGCGCTTCGTATGGAACCTCGAAGTTCTCTGGGGTGCCGACCTCTACCTGCAAAGAAAATCCGCAGCGGAGAAGGCGGCCTTTGTCGATGCCGTTCAAAAGGGTTGGATAGCGCTCAATGGTTCATACGCGAATGAACTGACGGGATTGTGCCGACCGGAGGAGTTGCTGCAGCTTTTTCGTTATGGCACCGAGCTGTCCGCAATGACCGGCACCAAGCTGGACGCCGCGATGATGAGCGACGTACCCGGTTACACATGGGGCACGGTCGACGCGATGGCCCAAGCCGGCATTCGCTATTTTTCCGGCGCGCCGAACTATTTCGATCGCATCGGCCGGTTCATGGATACGCTGCAGGACAAGCCCTTCTGGTGGGTTTCCAAATCCGGAAAGGACCGGGTGTTGTTCTGGATTCCGTGGACAGGCTATGCGATGTCGCACGTCATGCAGGCGAATGATGCATGGGTCGACAAGTATCAGGAGCGCATGGACGAGGTACGTTTCCCCTATGACATCTCGTATGTTCGTTGGGCAGGGCATGGTGACAACGCCGAGCCCGATCCGGAGATTTCCGAGTTTGCGCGCTCATGGAATGAGACGTACGAATGGCCGAAGTTTTCCATCGCATCCACCAGCGCGGCCTTTGCTGCCTTCGAGCAACGCTACGGAGGACAACTGCCGCAGCTGCAAGGTGATTTGACGCCCTATTGGGAAGATGGCGCGGCATCGTCTGCGCTGGAAACCGCCATCAATCGCAATGCGGCCGATCGGCTGACACAGGCGGCGACGCTGATCGCCATGACTCGGCCCGAAAAATACGATCCCCAGCAGTTCAAGGACGCTTGGCGTGACGTGTTGCTCTATTCGGAGCACACATGGGGTGCGGCCGCCAGCGTAACGCAGCCGGATGCGGAGATGACGGCCCGCCAATGGAAAGTAAAGCGCGAGTTTGCACTCGACGCCGAGCGAAAATCGCGGGCACTGCTGGCCATCGGTGACCCGGGCGTTGGCAAAGAGCAAGGCGCCATCGAAGTCATCAATACCTCATCGTGGATGCGCGGAGGCGTAGTACTGATTCCCGCGGAGCGCTCGGCAGCGGGAAATCGCGTTATCGACGAACAAGGGCGCCCGATTCCTTCGCAACGCTTGTCGTCGGGTGAATTGGCCATGCTGGTTCCGGGGATTGCGGCCTTGGGTAGCGCGCGGTTTACTGTAGCGAACGGTATGCCGGCTGCTCCGTCAAATCCGTCGACCTATCAGGATGGCTTGCTGAGCAACCATCTTCTGAAGGCGCGAGTGGACATTAGCACCGGCGATGTCACCGAGCTTTCGACGATCGGTGATGCGGGAAATCTGGTCGACCGCCGCGCTGGGTGGGCCTTGAATGAATTTGTGCTGCTTCAAGGCGATGACGTAAAACACCTGGGGCAAAGTGGCCGCGCGACTGTGACGGTAGAAGACCCTGGCCCGTTGGTTGTCACCCTGCGCGTGGAATCGAGCGCGCCGCTTTGCAATAGTCTCGTCCGGCGGATACGGCTTGCCGCAGATCAGGAGTTCCTGGAACTCGCCAACACGGTGGACAAGCAGAGGGCCGCTTATGCAGCCAACGCGGATGCCAAAGGCCGCCGTCCGGTATTGAAAGAAAGTGTGCAATTCGCCTTTCCGTTCGATATCGACCAGGGTCAGCTGACCGTGGATATTCCATTGGCGAAAATGCGTCCGGAACTCGATCAACTGCCAGGCTCATGCAAGAACTGGATGCCTGTAGGGCGCTGGGTGGACGTGTCCAATGAAAAGCATGGGGTGACCTGGGTAACGCTAGATGCTCCGCTTATCGAAGTAGGCGGTATCACCGCGACGAAGCTCAATTCCCAGACCGACCCCGAGGTCTGGATGCGGCACCTCGACCCTACCCAAACTTTCTTTTCCTGGGTCATAAATAACCACTGGGGCACGAATTACCGGGCATGGCAGGAAGGGCCAGTAACGTTCCGCTACGCATTGAGGCCACATCAAGGCGCCAATACCGCGGAAGCCAGTCGGTTTGCCACTGGTTTGAGCCAGCCCTTGCTCGTTGCCTCACCGTCGACCCCTCATGCTCACGAACCGTTGTTGAGCATAGAGCCGGCGGACGTGCTTGTTCAGGAGCTCAAGCCCAGCGACGATGGCAAGGCGTGGATCGTGCGGTTGTTCAACGCATCCGATGCTATGGTCAACGTGCGACTGACGTGGTCCGCGCGCGCGAAAGTTCGGAGTTTGTCGCGCAGCGATCTCGCGGAGCAGTCGCTTGTGGCGTCGCCTGATGCATTTCCGATGGTCGCTGGCGAGCTGATAACGCTGCGTGCTTCCCGTTGAAGCTGAGCTCTCCCCCTCGTCATCCCGGGCTGCGCCGGGGTGCCGAATGGGAGGCTCAGGGTATAGGTGGTGTCACCCAGCCATGGGTCTCATGCCGCAGGTGCTGCCCGTTGGCGCGGTAGCCACAGCGTAAATCGCGTGCCCGTTTCTCCCGATACCCACGCAACACTCCCGCCAATGGCCTGTGCGCGACGCTGCTGATTGCGCAAGCCGCGCCCGTTGCCACGCGCGAAAGCGGTCGCTACATCGAAACCCTGGCCGTTGTCTTCAATGACGACCTGCACGCCGGAGCCCTCGACGTCGGTGGCCATCCTGATAACGGTGGCGCGCGTGTGGCGCAGTATGTTGGCTACGCTCTCCTGGACAATGCGCAGGATGTTCAACGCACTGGATGGGTCCAGCCAATCCAGCGCCGGCAGCTCCCGGACGTCCCAGGTCAATGCAACATCGGCGCCTTCCATGCGTGGCTCCAGCCGGAAACGCAGGGTGGCCAGCAACAGCAGGAGATCGGCTTCGACCGGTTCCATGGAGTCGATCGCCAGCTTCAGGTCATCCATGCAGTCCTTGAGAATTTGCGACACCTCAGTATCGCGCATGCGGCCTTGCTCCACCGAGCGGATGGCGCTGATCAGGGTGGAGCCGAGCCCGTCATGCATATCCTGCATCAAGCGCTGGCGTTCGTCGCTTAGCAATTGACGTTGTTCGATCTCGCGCAGGCGCTGGTGGCTTTGCTCCAGTTCGGCCTCACGTGCACGCAACCGCTCGGCGAGGCTGGCATTGACCCGCTCTACTTCTTCAATCGCGCCCACGTAACGCCGGTACATCAGCAAGCCGAAGAAGATGAAGGCGACACCGTTGGTGTAGGCCCCCAGGAACCAACCTTCAATACTGACGACGTTGTTGTGCATCATCCAGTCGGACGCGCCAAGAAGAACGCAGATCGCGATCCCCACCACTACCAGGCGGCCCTCCCGCGATGAACGCCAGGAACAGACGCCACCCAAGACGCTTACTACCAAGGCCATCAACAGCTCGATCGCGTAGACCACCGCCAGGACAAACTGCGTGTTAGGCAAAGCCCACGGCAATGGCGCGGTTGCCACGCCAATGAGCAATGTCGCTGCCACCATGCCGCGACTGAGCCAGCGCAGCGGACGGCCATGCAGATGCCTCAGGAAGAAATGCGTCACTGTGAGCAGCCAGCACAGGGAGTTAAGCACGAGCCAACCCAACCAGTCGTTGGCGATCGGCAAATCCACGTAATAGTGCAGATGGGCGACAAACGCGATGACGGAAAGATTGAAGAACAACAGATAACCCGGTTCATGGCGTCGCCTGAACCACACGAACAAACCAAAAATGCCCACCGCGAGGAATGCCGCGTTCAACATCCCCGGTAGCCCGCGCTGCAGCCACTGCCGGATTTCATAACGGCTGCGCAAGGCATCTGCCTGTCCAAGCCACAGCGAGGACACGGCTACCGGATATTGCTGTGTGTGTTCGAGCCTGATCAGGATTTCCCGCACGGGTGCATCACCGGTGCCTTGCTCCAGCGACACCCATAACGGGGTAAACAGGCTGCTCCACTGCTGGCCCTGCTGCTGCGCCCTGTACACCAACTTGCCGTTGACATAGATGTCGATAGGGCCGTCAGTCTTGAGACGCACGCCGTATAACGCGAGCGATTTCGCTGCAGACGGGTGGCCGGATACGGGCAGCCTGACCCAGGTAATGCGACCTGCATCGGCGTTGGCGCCAGGCGTAGCCTGGGCTGGTATGGCAAGGGGGAGGGCGGTGTCATGCCACGCATCCGGCAAGCTTCGACTGTCCAGCGAAACAGGTGCCGGGCTGAAGCGTGTTGTTTCTGCTTCCTGCCAATGGGCACGCGTCAGGTGCAGGCATTCCTCCGAGCATCGGGTGCCACTTGTTGCCAGTGACAAGGAGGCGCCCAGCGCAACCAGTAAGGCCACCGAGAAAACGGGTGCGGCAACGGCAAAAAACCAGGAAGGAACGTATTTCAAAAGGCGATAAGGCTTCTTTTCGATGAGTGCGTCATCCGATGGCAGCCTCTGAATTGAACTAGCCGTCCAGAATCCCCTGATTCCTGGCTTCATAAATCGCTTCCGCCTTGGATGTCACGTTCAACTTGGTGTAGATGCGTCGCACAAAGCTTCGCACGGTGAAGGGCGACAAGGACATCAGCTTGGCGATTTCATTGGCCGTAAAACCCTTGGTGATGAGTTCCAACACTTCTTTCTCGCGCCCGGAAAGAAGTTGCGCTGTCTCGTCCGGCGTCGTCGATTGAGCCGGACCCCTTGTCTTGATTTGCCGGAACCGGGCGAGCACTTGCCGCGCAATGATAGGGCTGATGGGACTGCCGCCGCTGGCCACGCTGCGAATTTCATCAACAATCCTGGCCGGCGTGCTGTCCTTCAGCAGATAACCTGACGCGCCCGCCTCGATCGAACGGATGACGTGGGTCTCGTCACCGAAGTTGGTGGCGACCATGATGCTGCAGCTTGGCCACTGCTGCACCGCCGCTTTGATCACATCGATGCCAGAGCCGTCCGGCAAACCCAGGTCCACCAGCAGAACGTCGGTCGGCGCTTCATGGAGCAGGTTCAGTCCCTCGGCACGCGTGCCGGCGATACCGGCAAGCCGGATGTCCTGCGTGCCTTCTATCGCATCGGTCAACGCCTGCCTGAAACCCAAGTCGTCCTCGACGATAGCGACGTGGATCAGGGGCAGTTGTTGGCCGGTGGCCGGTAGTTCCATAAAAAAGGTCCAGGATCCAGTGGTGCTTATTCAAGTCTGATACTCGACGCCAGTCACATAGCCCCCTCTCCATGCGCAGGGTAGAGGTAGATGCCAGTGGCTGAGGTTCGGCGCTAATAAGGATAGAAAGAGCGCTATTTTGCAACTCTACAGGCGCTGTTGCGTGTAGCGTCTTTGTTCTACAGACACTATTAGGTTCCGCCTGATGGACAGCGCAATCTACGGCCGGCAGGCACTAATCACCCATCGCAGCATTGATTTCCCAGGACTCGTGGGGATGGCGAATAGAGGAGGTCTGGAGGTTCTTTATAGAGGCTTTCGGCCTTCCAGCCAGCAAGTGGCGATATGAGGCATGACGGTGGCTGCAGGGCCTCTGAGGAACCTAAAGCCATAGGGAACCTTCTGTACCTCTGGTGACACCAGGTATTTCTCCGCTGAGGAAGATGCTTTTTTAACCAGGCCTGCAGCTGGATAGACAGTAAGCGACGTGCCGATAGTGATGACTCGAGAGGCCGCCGAGAAGTGTCCAAGACACTCCTCCATATATCGGACGTCCTCTCCGAACCACACGACGTCGGGACGAAGCTGGCCTCCTTTCGCACAAAGCTCTCCGAGCTCTATGGTTGGCTTGGCCAGCATATAAATCAGAGAGGGATCGACCGAACTTCTGGCCTTCAGAATTTCACCGTGAACGTGGATGACATTCGATGATCCAGCCCTTTCGTGCAGATCGTCGATATTTTGAGTGATCACGACGACATCGAACTTTGCTTCAAGGCTGGCAATAGCTCTATGAGCAGCGTTTGGCTGCGCTGCCAATACAGCTTGGCGGCGTTCGTTATAGAAGCTCAGGACAGTAGAGGGGCTCCGTTTCCATCCATCAGGCGATGCAACATCTTCGATAGCGTACTCATTCCAGAGGCCACCCATGTCGCGAAAAGTTTTCAGCCCACTTTCCGCACTAACACCTGCGCCGGTAAAGACGACAATCTTCTCTGTCACGCAATTCTCCGAATTGTTCAGGGGCGTGATTGTTCAAGGGCGTGTTCTTGAGATCCACGCCTGCTCAAGTTTTATCAGGCGTGCTGATCAACTGGTGAAGTTGTTCGCAGGCTGCGGGAATCTGCGCTTCTTTAACCGTGGCAATCCCGAGTAGTAGCCCCGCCTCATGCTTTGTACCTGGATTGAACCAAGGCGAGAGCGGAGAGGGTGCCAGGCCTTGGCGAAGCGCGTTCTGGGCCGCGATGACGTCCGATGTTCCATCAGGTAAATGCACCACGGCAGCCAGGCCACCTATGTGTACACGATATCCTTTTCGCTCCAGCTCGGCCTGCAGCGCCTCGCTTCGCGCAGAATAAATACGCTTCATCCTGCGCAGATGCCTCATGTAATGCCCTTCTCGCATAAACTGCGCAATCGCGAGTTGTACGGCTGGGCCCGGTGCCGATCCAAAGCCCAGCGCCGCCTCGGCAAATCGATCCACCAGATGGGTGGGAGCCACAACGAAGCCGAGCCTTAGCGCGGGGCTTATGGTCTTGCTGAAGGACCCAATATGGATGACGCGACCATCCCGATCCAGCGACGCCAACGCCGGTGCGGCCCGCCGATTGAGCTGCAACTCGCCGAGGTAATCGTCCTCGATAATCCATGCACCCGTGCGCGCGGCCCATGCGATCAGTTCGAGCCTCCGGTTGAGTGACAGTGTTGCGCCCAGGGGAGCCTGCTGGCCTGGCGTTACCAAGGCCAGGGCTGCGTCGGGTGCGTTGCCGATACCATAGGAGACGTCGATGCCGTCCTCGTCCACTGGAATGGGGACGGTGACGAGCCGCGCGAGTTCAAGCGCCTTGCGGCTCTGGAAGAACCCCGGATTTTCCATCCAGGCCTGGCGACCTTCTGCGCCGAGCACGCGCAGCGTCATGCCCAGGGCGCCGGCAAAACCCGTTGTGATGAAGATCTGCGATGGGCGGCATTCAAGGCCCCGCGCTAGGGCAACATGCGCAGCGATCTCGCGCCTGAATTCGATGGCGCCGCGCGGGTCGGGATAAATCGCGGGTGCGGCAACCTCGTCGCGTGCGGCTTGCGCGCGCAAGCGGGCGAGCAGGTTGGTGGGGAACCCATCCGAGGCGGGCACGCCCATCTGGAAGATGGCCGGGCCGGCAAGCAGGTGTTGGTACAGCGCGGGCTGTGTGTCTGTCTCAGTCGAATGAGCCGCTCGCCCGGATCCAACGGGATGATTGGCCACTTTCGTACCGCCCGAACGCGACGAGACGATGACTTGCTCGTCGGCTAATCGTTCATAGGCAGATTTGACCGTTCCTCTTGCTACGCCCAACTGCGCGGCCAGGGTTATCCACGATGGAAGCCGCGCGCCGGGCGCAAGCGCGCCGCTGTTGATCGCCGCAATAACGCCCAGGCGGATCTGCTCAGCCAAGGTGGCCTTGGCGGACCGGTCGATCCTGATGTGCAGTGCGGGCGCCATGATTCATGGTACATCGAAAAGATGCATTTCTGGTTCTTTTCGATGCACCTGTAAAGGGCGCAGGATGGGCGCTTCCACGAGGAGTTTTCCCCATGACATCAAAGATCTTTTTTTCAGCTTTGCTGACCACGTTGCTATTGGCTTCCGGGGCGAGCGCCCATGCCGAGGATGCCGCAGTGACGCCCAACTTTTCACATGCGATCACCAATGTTCCGGGCAAGTCCGTCGTTGCCGTCGAAGTGACGTATCCGCCGGGTGGTGCAACGCCGCCGCATATCCACGCGAAGTCGGCGTTTATCTATGCGTATGTCGTATCGGGTGCGATCGAGAGCCAGGTGAACGACCAGCCCGCACGCGTCTACACGGCGGGGCAGGCTTTCTACGAAGAGCCCGGCGCCCATCATCGGATCAGCCGCAATGCGAGCAAGAGCGAACCGGCCAAATTGCTCGCCGTGTTCGTCGTCGACACCGGCGACACGCCACTGACAACGCTGGAGAAGTAGGTTCCGCCATGTCACAACGCATCGATTACGCCAAGGTGTCCCCGGTTGGCGTCAAGGCACTCGGCAACGTCTACGGCTACATCACTCAGTGCGGTCTGAGCACCACCCTGGTCGATCTGGTTTTCCTGCGCATAAGCCAGATCAATGGCTGCGCGTATTGCCTGGATATGCATACCCGTGCCCTGGTCAAGGAAGGCGTGACCATAGAGAAGCTCGCACTTCTTCAGGCCTGGCGTGAAGCCGGCAAGGTGTTCGACGTCAGAGAAAGAGCAGCGCTCGCCTGGGCCGAGTCGGTCACCCAAGTGGCGCAAACAGGCGTGCCAGACAGCGACTTTCAGGCAGCGGCGGAGGTGTTCAGCGAGAAGGAGCTGGCTGATCTGACCATTGCCATCGGCTTGATGAATGCCTACAACCGGCTCGCTATCAGTTTTCGTAATCCGCCAGAAGCAGCCCTTGCGGCTGAACATTGATCGAGATCGAGAAGAGCCATGCCATCCAACATTCTCGGGGTGCGTATTCCCGATAGCACAATCGCCCGCGCGGCGACGCAACTCCTTCGCGATACGGGAAGCGATCTCCTGTTCCAGCACTCGATGCGGGTCTATCTGTGGGGTGCCTTGATCGCAAATCGCAAAGGCCTCGACTTCGATACGGAGCTGCTATACGTCGGGGCGATGTTCCACGACCTAGGCCTTACCGAAGGTTTCCATGGAAGCTCGCTACGTTTCGAAGTGGATGGAGCGAATGCTGCGCGCGACTTCCTGCGAAGCCAGGGCATTCCCGATGCCGACGTCCATAAAGTGTGGACCGCCATCGCATTCCACACCACGCCAGGTATCCCCGAATTCCTGCATCCGGAAGCGGCGGCACTTCATGTGGGAGCGGGCATGGACGTAGCGGGCCGCTCGTACGACAAGTTTACGGACGAAGAGCGTGAGGCGGTGGTTGCGGCGTATCCCCGCGAAGACGACTTCAAGCACCGCATTATCGACACCTTTTATGAGGGTATGAGGCGTCGCCCTGCGACCACCTTTGGCACCTTTAACGACGACTTCCTCGCGTTCAAGGACCCTGGGTTCAAGCGTGTGGATATCTGCAGCGTCATTCTGAATTCACCTTGGGCACATTGAGCCACAACGTCGCAGAATTTATCGTCCAATGTCTCAGCTGCAGACTCCGCCTCATCAGGAACGCGGAGTGAACTCCAATCGCAATCCGCCCGGCATGGCACAGATAAAGTGCTTTCTGTCCACGCCGGGGCGGACCGGGCCTGGTGCGAATTCGATCACCACGCCAGGATGGCTGGACACTTTCTCGAAGGTTGCCAGTAGCGCGGCTTCATCCGGTACTGCAAGAGCCAGGTGATGAAGCCCGATGTTGGCGCGACGATCGAATGGGATGGCAGTGGCTGGATCGGCGACGCGCCAGAGCGTGAGCGTGGTGCTACCGTCGGACACGAACGCCGAAGGATACTGTTCGTTCCTGGCAAGCTCCTTCCAGCCGAGCGTGCCGCAGAAGAAGGCGACCGCCGCATCGAGGTCGGGGACGGCCAAGCCGACATGGTGAACACCGCAGGTCAACGCCTCGCTCATGCAAGTTTCCTTTGTCTAAAGCCAAAAAACATTGCACATGGTACCGCGAGGCTTCAACAAATCCGTCAGCCTGAATTAGCCCGCCGGCTCGGCATTTCCCCGACACTCCAGCCATTTCAGGAAACCATCCAGGGCAGGGCATAGCGATTGCCCCCACTCGGTCAGTCGGTACTCCACTTTCGGTGGCACTTGCGGATGTACCGTGCGCACCACGATGCCGTCTGCTTCCAGCTGTCTCAGTTGTTGCGCCAGCATCTTCTGCGAAATACCGGGGATGAGCTTTTCCAGGTCCGAGTAGCGCTGCACCTTGCCATCGAACAGATGGAACAGGATAAGCAGTTTCCAGCGCCCATCCAGATAGCGTAGCGCCTCTTCGACATGGGCTGCGGCCGTCGCAGGTGTGTAGACCTTACTCATAAGTAACCCACTTACTTTTTCGTGCGTTCTTGATGATAGCCCTGCCGGCGCCAAAATGAGTGGAGAGCATTCACCATCAGGAACCACCATGACCCTTGCACTACCCGCTTCCATTGCCAGCTTCTTCCGCGTCAGCAATGGCGACACGGAGCCGCTATCGTCCTGTTTCGCCGCGGATGCAGTGGTTCACGACGAAAACCACGTATATCAAGGCTACGCGTCCATTCAATCGTGGCTTGAACAAGCGCGGCAGAAATACCTCTATAAGGCCGAGCCAGTGAGCTACGAGCAAAGCGGCGAGACAGTTCGGGTGGTGGCGACTTACACAGGAACATTCCCCGGAAGCCCTGCAGATCTCACTCATGAGTTTCGCCTGATCGACGATCGCATCGTGTTCCTGGAGATTCATTGATCGGATGACCAGAAGAACAACGACGATGTGAATGCACGATTGATCGAAGCCTAAGTATTCAGCCAAAAATTGCCAGTAACCCCAATCTCCATCGTCGCCCCGGCGAAAGCCGGGGCCCAGCGCCTTCCGCAGGCTGGAACGTAAGGTACTGAATCCCGGCTTTCGCCGGGATGACGGCGGAAGCTGAAGTTACTCGAGGCCCACTTCGCTTGGAGCACTTGCAAGCACAGCAGCCAATGCCTGTGCCAGCTGCTCACCATGCAACGGCTTGCGCAGAAAGCCGTCCATGCCGGCGGCGTAGGCACGACTCTCCTCGTCACCGCCGGCGCGCGCCGTGATGGCAATCATCGGCATCGCATCGCAGCCTTCGCGCGAGCGCACCAGCTTGGCCCATTGCAGGCCATCAAGGCCGGGCAGATCGAGGTCCACCAGCGCCGCGTCGAATCGCTGATGCTCCAGCGCTTCCAGTGCACGCAAAGCATTGGGTGCGTGCTCGACGGTGTGTCCTTGTACTTCCAGTAGACCAGTGATGACTTCCGCCACGGTAGGCTCGTCTTCCAGTAGCAGCAGGTGCCAGCGCGGGCCTTCCGTGCTGGTGGTTTTACGCGAAAGCTCAACAGGTACCGCCACTGTCGGCAAGGGCAACAGGACGTGGAATGTACTGCTCGATCCGGGCGTCGATTCCATCGTGATGGTGCCACCCATCAATGTCACCAGCTCGCGGCAGATGGCCAAACCCAGGCCGCTACCCGAGCCACGCTGCGGACCGTCCAATTGTTGGTAGCGCTGAAATAGCTTGGCCTGGTCGGATGGTGTGATGCCGGGACCGGTGTCGCTGACGGTGAAACGCAGCCCGTTGGCCTCATTCGCCAGTGCCAGTCTTACTTCGCCACGCTCGGTAAACTTGACGGCGTTACCGCCAAGGTTGAGCAGCACCTGCCGGATGCGCACCGCGTCTCCCAGCACCTGCGCCGGTACGTCATCGGCCATATCCACGTACAAGCCCAGACCCTTGGCCATGGCCTTGCCTTGTTGCAGCTCGGCCACGTCCTGCAGCAGGGCGCGTGGATCGAAAGGCGCCGGCGCCAACTGCAGGCGGCCGGCTTCGATACGGGCGAGGTCGAGTGCGTCGTTCACCAGCGTGAGCAGGACTTCGCCGGAGTTGCGGATGGCACGCACATAGCGCTGTTCAGTGTCGGCAAGCGACCGGCTCAGGAGAAGTTCGGCCATGCCCAGCACACCGGTCATCGGCGTACGGATTTCATGCCCGAGCTGGGCGAGAAACTCGGTCTTGGCCTGACTGGCGGCGTGCGCCAGGTGGTGCTGCTGCGTGATCAGTTCCAGGCGATGGCGATGGAGTTGGCGGCGGCGCATGGCGTAGAGCAGGGCGATAAACAGCGCGGCCAACAACAGGGCATAGGCAAGCCAGGCCCACCAGCGCAGCCACGGCGGGTTGTCGATATGCAGGTGCAATGGTGTAGCCAGCTCGCCCCATGCACCATCGGGGCCGGCGGCTTGCACGTGCAAGGTGAAATCGCCGCTCGGTAATGGGGTGAAGGTACGATCGCCGCGCGGGCCGGTATCGACCCAGCCATTGTCCAGGCCGTCCAGGCGGAAGCGGTAGACATTGTGTTCGGGCGCAATGAAGGAAAGGGCGCGCGCCACGATGGTGAGATCGCGGTCGTTCCAGGCCAGTGCGATGGAGTCACTACCGGGCAGCAGCTCGCGCACGCCGCGTGGGCCGCGCACACGTAGCGCGCTCAGCCGCACTTCTGGTTGCCGCTGGTGCGGCTGGATCACTTTCGGCTGAAAACCGACAATGCCATTCTTGGACGGTGCGTATAGCCGTCCATCCGGCAAGCGTGCGATCGCGTTGCCGCCGAAGTAGGTGTCCACCAGGCCGTTTTCCAAACCAAAGCCACGCAGGCTGCCGTCGGCCGGGGTGTATAGCCAAAGGCCGCTGCGAGTGAACAGCCATGCGCGCCCGGTATCATCTACGCGCAAGCTCATTACGCTGTTGATCGTGCGCTGGTCGTCGAGCGGATAGCGGGCCACGCGTGTTGCGTGACCGTTCTGCCAGCGGTACACCGACAGACTGTCGGCATCTGCCACCCATAACTCATCGCCGCGAAAATCAATCGCTCGCACGAACCGCCGCTCCACGCCTTCCGCGTAGACCACGCGCTGCCCCGGCTCCCAGCGCGCCATGCCTTTGTCGGTGGCAATCCACAAGGCCCCGCCATGCCAGCGCATGTCGTTGCCGGAAGCTTCCCCAAGTTCGGAGTCGGCGTAAGTCAATGGCTCGCAGCGCGTGCTGTCGGCGGCAACGGCACAAACGCCGCTCGGCACCAGACCCATATAAGCCGTGCCGTTTTCGTCCAGCTCCACGTTGTAAGGCTGCGCGGGTACGGTGATGGATTCGAGATGGCCGTCGCCATAGCGGAAGCTGCCGTTGGCTGCGTTGATCCACAGCCGCCCGCGTGCATCCTCGGCCATGCCATAGATGCTGTCGTGATGTGCGCCGGGCAGTCGCACCTCCGCAGGTTCCACGGCTTGTGTGGCTGGATCGAGCTTGTCGATCACGCCCTCCTGGCCGCCGATCCACAACTTGCCGTCCGCCGTAGCAGCTACCGCGGTAAAGGTCCCGGGACTCAGGCTGGCTGGGTCGTCCGGGCGATGAATACTGCGGGTGAACTCGTTCCAGTCCGGCGCCAGATAAGCCAGGCCGTTGTCGGTACCGAGCCACAGGCCGCCTTCACGATCATGCAGCAGGCGCAGTACAACCTGGCCTGGCAGCGCGTGGGGCAGCAGTTGATCCGCTCCGAACTGATAAAAACGCCCATCGTGATCGCGCAGCACCAGCCCATTGGTGGTGCCCAGCCATAGGCGCCCCGTGCCATCGAACTCGATCGATGTGACCGGGGCCTGGGGCACACCTTCCAGGGGCAGGCGGTGGGCGACACCATCGGAGGCTACCCGGAAGAGGCCGCGCACGGTGCCGACCAGCGCGGCATCACCGTCCTGGGCCAACGCGAATACCAGCGGAGAAGGTAGCGGCTTGCCGTCCTGATCTTCAAAGCGCACATGACTGAAACTGCCATCGCGCTCGCGCCGATCCAGGCCGGCACCGGTGCCGACCCAAAGGCGGCCGTCCGGCTCGGGTAGCAATGCACGTATGTCATCGTTGGTCAGGCTGCGCGGGTTGGCCGGATCATGGTGGGTGTGCTCGAAACGAGCATCGCTCAGCATATGGTCCAGGCCACCGTCACTGATCCCGACCCACAGTGTGCCGTCGTGATCCCGTGCGAGTGCGCCGATCTGGTTTCCGCCCAGGCTGCCTGGCACCTTATCGTCGTGACGCCAGTGCAGGAAGCCATCACGCATCGCGTCGTAGCGCACCAGGCCGTCGTCACCACCACCCCAAAGCCGCCCCTGCGAGTCCATCAGCAGGGCGCGTACTCGATCCGATGGGGCGGAGTAGGGATCGCCGGCGCTATGACGCCAGATCTTGAACTCCACGCCGTCGTAGCGCGCCAGCGCAGAGCCGGTGGCCATCCAGAGGTAGCCTTCGCGATCTTGCAGCAACGCGCTGATGGTCGGATCAGGCAGGCCGTCGGCCGTGCCAAACCGGCGAAACTGCGGAGTAGGCGCCTGCAGCGCCGCAGCCATTGGCGTAGCTGCACCGCCGGTAGCAGGCGAGGCGCTGCCTAGCAGTGAGGCGGCGAGGATAAGTGTGGTCAGCATCGGTAACCCGATGGCCGACTGGCAGCGTTAACCGTCACGTTAATGAATGGGATGGCCGGGACAGGCGCCTGGAGTTGGGCCATGGAAAGCGAGTCTTTTAACTTGATGCTTGTGCAGTTTAGCGCTCAATGGTGTCACTGGCCCGGGTGGGGCTACTAACATGGCTCAAATCGTCGTCAATTTCCATGACGGCCGACCGTCTAAAGAGACCTCTATGCCGGTTACGTTGGATAGGGTGTAGAAAAGCCTGAATAACTAGCAGTTTCGCATTGCCACGAGGCATGGCGTACGCACGATGATGTTGTAACGCGACCGGTGGCGAGGTCGCTTTGCAACCGCGACATTGTGCCCTGGCTGGCTGCCGAGAAGTCCATTGTCCCGGCTCTCGCCGGGACAATGCCTCAACTCATTTACAACTGCGTATTGGTCGTTGCGTTGAATGTCGTGCCCAGGGTGGTTTCCAGGTTGCCGATCGCATGCTCCAGCACGCTGAAGGTCTGTGCACGATCTGTGGCATTGCTCAGGTCCAGCGTGGCGGCACTGGTGATGCCGGCCTGTGTCAGTGCTGCATTGAACGCCGAGTTTGCCTGCGCGATGGAAATGTAGGCTGATGAGCCGGAGCTGTTGACGTAGGCCAGCGTATGGAACACGTTGGCGAAGACACTCCCCAACGAAGAAGCAGTGAAGATCACGTGATTCGTAGGAGTGGCAAATGTCGTCGCACTGGTTGTCGGAATCGGATTGTCGTAAACCTGATCCAGGTAGTAGTGCACTTGGTAGGGATACTGCCGATAGGTATCTTGCACACCCCATACCGAGCTGTATGAGTTGACCGAGGCTACCGTCGCTGCAGTAGCTGTAGCGCCCAGGGTGCTATAGCTGCCAACCAGGCCACCGTAGTAACCCTGGTTGTAGGCCACGTTCAACAACACGTCGAGGAAGTTGTTCGGCAGTGTCTTGAAGTTCGCGAGCGCGTTGTTATATGCCGGCTGCCACGGTGTGACCCAGCCATTGGGTCCCGTGCCCGTGACGATCAGCGATACGAAATCGTTGTAGTGGAAGTAGGCCGTGAGTATCGGGCCATAGTATTTGTTGTTGAACGACGGCGGCGTGGGCTGGCTGAATTGCGTGGCAGCCGTGGCCATGGTGTAGCCGATGTTCTTCTGGATCGCTATGTAGTTGATCAGCGAATGGCCAGCTGGCGCATAAGAACCGGCCACCATGTCGACGGCGTAGTTGTTGATCTGATACGGGCCGCCTTGACCAACGCTCATGACGGCGGCTTGATTGGGTGATGGATCGATCAGGTCGCTGGTGTCGACATAGTATTCAGTGGCGATATTTTCCTGCAGCAGCTGCGCCAGGATCGAGCCGTACAGGTAGTCCTTGTTGAACTGGATGCCCGGGTCGTATTCCTGGACCAGATGGCCATACATCACGCCGGCGATGATGTTGGACATGATCAAGTCGGTGTAGTTGTCGCCAGTCAGAACGATCTGGTCTTGTGCACTGCCCGAACCCAGCAGCAGATGGAAATTGACGCTGCCCGACGAGTTGCCTGGCGATGATGTGGGCGGCGGAGCGGGAGGCGGGGGTGGCGGAGGAGGTGGCGGGGGCGGTGACACGCCACCGCATGCGCCTTGAGAAGTCCACGGTTGGCCGCTGCCCGAACCACCACTGTGGGTGGCTGGATCATCGCCGCTCGTCCACCAGTTGGCTTTGTAATTGATGCCACCCTCACTGGCGACACTGCCTCCCGTGTAGATGGCCGTCGAGCTCCATGCAGCGGCGCAAGCGGTTTGTGCATCCACATGTTGTATGGGCGCAACCGTAAGCAAGGTGGCAGATAACGCAGCTCCTATCGCTGTACTTAAGGAACTCAATGTCATGACGGGCCATATCGCCGACTTCTTCGCAAGCATGGGCTATCTCCAAGGTGAGTTGAACCGCAACTGGTGAGCGGAGACGGCGATTTCGCGGCCGTATTCCCGATGGTCGTGAAGAACACGCGTCATCACGCATCACCGCTCGTTACTACGCGCCGTGCGTTTGGAAGATCAGAAAGTGCGGCGAGTATTGGCCCGGAATGACAACGTTGTCTAGTGTGCTTCGCGGCCAACTCCGCAACAGAACGTGATCAGATCGCAGGGTGTTTATGTCGCGCGAGTCACAAAATGGCTGGAAATTGCGGGGATTATCCTGATTGGTCAAACGCTATCCGCGAAAGAATGGCTAAGTTCGACGATGGCATGACGCCTCAAAATCACCTAGGGCCCAGGAGCTGTTGCCTGTCTGTGGTAGATAGAGATGACAACGATTTCCAGCGCCCGGCATGCGGCGTATGGATTGGCGGACACATAAAAAAACTCCTGGGCATTTACGCCCAGGAGCTTCTTGTTAACGACCTGCAATTGGATCGCTTACCACCACGAACGGTTGAACGACTTCCAGGCAGAGAGCAGGTTACCGGCGTTCACCGAACCCAGGCCCGCGGCGAAGCTCCAGCCACGCTGTGCCTGGTAGGCCGGCGCATAGCGTGATGTACTGGTGGAGGTCAGGCCGAGCTGGACGGATCCGGCGGGAACCAGGGTGCCTTCCACGTCGAGCTCGTAGTCGGTGATCGTGGCGTAGAAATAGCAGTCGGGCGAAACCGTGTCAGGCAACTGCTGGATGCATTGGGTGGAGATGCCGCCACGCGTCACGTTGTGGAATACGCAATGCCCGGTGCCCTTGGCGCCGTTGTCGGAGTTGCACGCGTCCAGGCTGCTCGGCGGGAAGCCGAATGGCAGGCCGTATTCTTGCGAAGCCAGCGCATACAGCGTCGGCGCAGCATTGCCCTGGTTCTCGATCTGGCCACGACGGCTCAGGCCCTGGTCCACCAGCGCCTGGATACCGGCGAACATCGGCGAGGCCAGCGAGGTACCGCCACTGATCGAGATGGAACCGGTGAAGCCGGGATTGCAGGGGAAGGAAGCGTTACACACGATCACCCAGGTTTCCCCGCCATAGGAACCGGCAAACAGCGCCACGTCCGGCAGGTCGCGCGAGTTGTCGTTGGCCGCGCCACGCACCAGGCGCTGCCAGAACGGCTTGCGATCGACCGACGACGGGCCGCCGCTGCCGCTTTCGGAGGTCAGCGTAAGGCCGTTGGGGTCGGCCGCGAGCGAGGCCTTGCAGAAGTCCAGTGCACTCTTGAAGCCGCTGGCTTGTGCGGCAACCGGGTTGGCGCAGGACTCGTTCCAGGGGATCTCCGGAACATAGGACAGCACCGAACCATAAGCGGAGTTCAACTTCGTGCTGAAGTACTTGCTGCTGGTGCCGTCGAGGACATCGGCGGTGTCAGTGCCGCCGACGGCGGTGACGTTGGGCGAGGTGGCAAGTGCGTTGGCGCTGATACCTTCGCCATTGATCGGCAGGTTGAAGATGGCACCGGCATTGAAGCTCGGGTTGGAGCCCGAATCACCGGTGGACACGAATACGGAAATGCCTTCCGCATCGGCCTGCGCCCATAGCTGGTCGATGGCGAGCTTGCTTGCGGCATCGACATCGGTCTCGCCAAAGCCATAGCTTGCGCTGATGATGTTAGGCCGGTCGTTGCCATTGACCAGGTTGGTGGCGGCGGTGGTTACGCCACCGAAGAAGTTGTTGCTGTTGGAGTCATCGCAACTGGCAACCACGATATGCGCGCCCGGTGCCATCGCCGTGGACCATTCGGCATCGAGCAGGGTTTCGCCGTCGTCCTCGCCTGGATTGGCAATGGTCGGATCGATGCAGTTGGTAAAGCCGGTCGCCTGCGGCTGGATCTGCGAGAAGCTGCCGCCGTAGCTGCCGAGGCTGAACTGGCTGACGAAATTGGTCCAGTCGGCAGGCACCATCGAGTTATCCTCGACTACCGCGATAGTCACGTTCTTGCCGGTGATGCCTTGCGCGTGCAGGCTATCGGCGCCGTACATCTTGGCCAGATCGTAAGGCACCAGGCCGCGTGCGCCGTTGGTGAAGGTAATCGCATCGGTCGTTACGCCGCGCTTGGCGTTCGTGGATGCATGGCTGGCAGCCGGCTGCCCCTGGATATTGAAACGCTGCGTTGCCGGGTCGAACTGCGCCACCTTGGTCGGCACATGCATGGCCTTCGGATGGAAATCGTTCAAGCCAGCAACACCCGCCACCACAGACTGCAGCGCTGACGGCACGCTGATGTCGCCGGCGTTGGCAATATGGCTTTCCTTGTTGAAATCAATGTAGTGATTGAGCTGGGTGTGGAACGCACGCTGCACCTGGCCCGCGTTGCCGCTGAAGTCGATCTGCGTGTTGTTCGCGTAGGTGCCATTGACGGTGAAGCCGTTGGCTTTCAACCAGGCGACCGTAGCGGCGACATCGGTGTCGAGCGCCCCGAAGTACTTGCCGTACTGCCTTGGCGTCAGCCAGTGGTGGAAGAGCGGCGAATTGGGGTCGTGCTGCGCAGCAATGAGTGTCTCCAGCGCGACGCGGCGGCGGTCGCTGGGGCGCAACACCAGCTGCATGTGGTTCAAGGGGGTCGAATCGGTCACCGCACCTTGCGACGTCATGGCATTGACTGCAGACAAATGCGTGTTCTGGATCGGCGACACGGCATTGTTATTGACCGTTTGCGTCACACGCGGTGCTTCGGCCGTGTTGAGGCCGGCAAGCGTGGCGTCGTCAGTAGTGGCCGTCTGCGCAAAGGCTGCCACGGGCAGGGCCGCGATAGCCGCGACAATGCACGCGTACAGACTCAGTTGTCCTCTTTTCATGCGAGATCTCCAGCAAGGTGATTGAAAGAAACTCGACTCCGCCGCAGGACGGCAGAGCGCGATTTCTTGTGAGGGTGGTAGCGCAGATAGACGAAAGATCGACGCGGGAGGCTATGACCGGCGACAAGGCAAGAACACCTCGGTGTATCACCGGTGATACAGATGCAGGTACCGATGCACGGCGCAGGGAGCCTGTGCGAACGGCAACCAACATCGTCAAAGAACGCAAGTTCCAAGCGAACCTTCCCCTGTTTGACATCGCATGACGCCCCTCGACCCGCAGTGCTTTGCGCGCTGCGGGTCTGGTCTGCCTTTACTGAGACGGTTGCGGCGCCCGAAGCCCTACCGTGGAAATGTAACCGGCGAGCTTGGTGGCGAGCGGGCAGGGGACAGGCGTGGTCGAGATAGCTGATACTGGCGACCAGTGAAGCGATCCGGATCTTTCGTTGCATGGCCGAAATCAGAGACATTCCCCAGGATGTAGCCGTCGAAGTCGAAGCTCTTTCGAACGCTGGCATGGAACTGCTCGGCCTCCCACCTGACAGCACGCCCGAAGCGATCGTCGCTGCCCTTACCGAATTTATCCGTACATGCAAAGCGGCCCATGCGGAACTGGGAGACGAGCAGGTCTATGCCCTTGGCGCGCTCCTGGGTTGCCAGTACGTGCTTGGCTTGCAATGGCACTGGGGCTCGGTGGTCTGGGACCACGACGAAGAAAACGGAGCCATCGGAGTTCTCAATCACGACAACTCGCTGTTCAACAACCCGATTGGGTGGGTTGGCAAGATCGTGGAAGCCGAAGGAGGCGTTCCCTTCATGCTGAGCTACAACATGATCGCCGCCAACCAGGCACCCGTATTTGATCCAGATAGTGCGACGGGTCTTTATTGAATCGAAGGCTTCGCTACTGAGAGCCTCCAATAGCCTCAGTTTCATCGTTGTCCCGGCGAAGGCCGGATCCATTCCCCGGCTCCCATTTGTCGGGGACGGATGCCTTAACGCTGCTCCAGCTGTCGGGCTTGCCGCGTCCGCTGACGGTGGTCGCCTGCGCAATTTTATGTGTCGCTGACCTCCAGGCCGGCGAACGTCCGCATGCTGTGTCTTGTAAAGGCTTCCGTCCCCTCATCCACCCTCTCAAATGGGTGGATGCATCCAAAAGGCTCTCGTCTTCGTATACCTGGGTGCTTCCCTTCGGGAGCCTAGTTTTGCTACGGAGATCCATCATGAAGACCCCTCAAAGTTTGCGGAAGCTTCTTCTTTGTTCCCTTTTCGGCCTGAGCGCCGTGGCGGCCTGTTCTTTCGCCATGGCGGATGACATGGGTACGCCCAAGACTGTGATGGTCGGCGGTGCTGCCATGTACCCGACCAAGAACATCGTCCAGAACGCCGTCAATTCCAAGGATCACACCACCCTGGTTGCCGCCGTGAAGGCTGCGGGTTTGGTCGATACGTTGTCTGGGCCGGGCCCGTTTACGGTATTTGCTCCTACCAATGAGGCGTTTGCAGCGCTTCCTGCGGGCACCGTGGACACGCTGGTCAAGCCGGAGAACAAGGCTGCCTTGACCAAGATCCTCACGTATCACGTGGTTCCCGGGCGTCTGACCGCGCACGACCTGGCCGCCAAGGTGGCCGCAGGTGGTGGTAAAGCGGAACTCACGACGGTTGAAGGTGAAAACCTCACGGTGCGCAAGGATGGGGATCAGTGGGCTGTTACCGATGCCAAGGGCAATACGGCGCACGTCACTATCGGCGACGTAATTCAGTCCAATGGCGTGATCCACGTCATCGACAAGGTACTAATGCCCTGACTTCTTCGTGTCTACGGTTATTCACGGGCGCCAACCTCAGGAGCACACCCACCCCGTCCGTACGGGGTGGGACTTTTCACTGCATCAGGACGCTCATCGAGCGTAGCATGCCAAGCACATTGGGATGTCCAGGCATGCTGATGTTGGTTCAAGGACGCATCGATAAGTTCGGCCAGTGACCCAGACCAATCATGACACCCAGGACTGCTTGCACATGAGTGTGATGAACGTCGTAGAGCATGAAGAGTTGAACCGCCTGCTGGCACAAACCAGTCGCGGCGATCAAAAGGCCTTTTCACAACTTTACGACCTCACTTCGCCGCGACTTTTCGGCCTATGCCTGCGGATGCTTTCAGATCGGCAAGAGGCCGAGGAGGTCATGCAAGAGACTTTCGTGACGGTGTGGCAGCGCAGTACCACGTTTGATTCGGCCAAGGCCAGCGCTATGACCTGGCTGGCTACGCTGGTGCGCAACAAATCCATCGACCGGTTACGGCAGCGGCAAGGAGCGTTGATCGATCGTAACTTCGAGCTCGATGCGATGGTCGATGAGCAACCCAATCCTGCCATGCGCGCCGAACAGGATCATGAGTACGAGCGCTTGCGGCAATGCCTGGACGAGTTGGAGCCGCAACAACGGCGCTCGGTTCGCGAGGCATTCTTTTCCGGTGCGACGTACAACGAACTGGCTGCGCGCGCAAAGGTGCCGCTTGGCACCATGAAAAGCTGGATCAGGCGTAGTCTCCTTCAACTCAGGGCGTGCCTGAATACATGAACGCTCACGATGACGACGACAGAAACGATCTGCGCTATGCGGAATACGCGTTAGGCATCCTCGACGCTGATGCGCGCGCCGCCGTGGCCCGGGAAATGATTCAGAGCGAGGCTGTGGCCGTGGCAGTAGCCTTGTGGCAGCGTCGTCTTGCACCACTGACCAATGACATCGAACCGGTCCCTCCACCCACGCGCCTGTGGCAGCGTATTCGGCATGTGCTTAAGTTCGATGCGCCGATGCAAGCAAGCCGCCCTTCGTTCTGGGAAAACCTGAGGCTATGGCATTGGATCGGTATCGGTGCGTCTGCCATTGCGGTGGCGAGCATCACCCTTATGGTTACCACGCCGCGGCGTGAGCCTCACACAGTGGTCGGTACCACCGTCATGGTATCGAGCATCAAGCAGAGCAACGGCGTAGCCGGCTGGACCGCTACCATGGACCTGGAACGCAAACAGATAGTGGTCGTGCCGGCGACACCCGGTGCGACGCCCCAGGGGCACAGTACCGAGCTATGGCTGATACCTGAGGGGCAGAAGCCGATTTCAGTGGGCGTGTTTACGTCAAATGCCACCACCACGCTTCCGTTGTCGCCAACCTTGCTATCTCAGCTCGCTTCGACTGCCACCCTTGCGGTGTCGATCGAGCCGATAGGCGGCTCACCAACCGGCCAGCCGACAGGGCCGGTGATCGGGCAGGGTGCTATCAGTGGCGCGCCGGCCTCTCACGGCCATAGCAACCCAACTGCATAAGCCAGTCTGAGGGGACCAGCCCAAGGGGACGGATGCTTTAACGCCGATCCGGCGGTCGGGCTTGCCGCGTCCGCTGACGGTTATCGTCCCCGTAAATTTATGTATCGCTGACATCCAGGTCGGCGAGCGCCTGCGTGCTGTGTCTTGTAAAGGCTTCCGTCCCCATATGCCCGAAGGCCTCCCTACTGTGGCGATGTTTCAGCATGCGTGCGCAGTGACTGAGGCGAGACGCCGAAGAGTTGCCGAAAGGCGCGACTGCAGGAAGTGCGCGATTTCCAGCCATTGTCTTCGGCAAGCAGGCCGAAGGGCCGGCTGGTTTCCATGACGGCGCGCCGAATGCGAAACAGCCGCCATCGCCCGACGTATTCCATGGGAGACAGCCCCGCGCGTGCATTGAACCGGGCGGCGAAGGATGAGCGTGACATACCCGCTTCCGCCGCAAGACGCGCCACCGTCCAGTCCTCTCCAACGGCTCCATGGAACGCCCGCAATGCTCGACCCAGTCGTGGATCGATCAGGGCGGCAAGCCAGTTCGGTTGTTGCTGGCCATGGGCCGTCAGGTGCGCACGCAGTGCCTGCACCAGCAGGATGTCGGCCAGGCGCGCCACGACCAGTTCTTCGCCGGCCGCGTCGGTGCCTACCTCGTGTTGAAGTAATTCCAGCGTCGCGCGCAAAGGCGCGGCAGACGGAGCACTGGCAGGGATATGAATGGCAGTCGGCAAGGCGGCGCGAAGCCACTCGGCTCCAACTGCATCGAAGGTGAAACGGCCACCGATCACGATCTTTTCCGGTGGCCCGGACCCAAAGCGCACGGTGCCCGACGGCTCACGATGTTCCTGGAAGTAGTGCGTACCATCGATAGGCGGCACATCGGCCGTGCGGCTTATGTAAGGCAGTCCGTCAGTGAGGAGATAGCAGTCGCCCGCGGCGAGTCGTAACGGGGGACCCTGGGCAGGCCAGAGTTCAAGTGTGCCTGCCAGGAGTGCCCCGAATTTCAGATGTTCAAAGGCTGGAAAGCGCATGGCGTAACCACCCGTGCTTTCGAAGCGCACTGGCACCACGCTGGTGACGCGCATGGCAGTGAGGATGTCAGAGAGTGGATCGCGCATTGTGGACGACAGGATACATAAGTCGGCGCTTTGGCTGTTTTAGGTCCAGATAAGTGACCGTATATTTCGGCGCAAGTCAAGACAGCCGGAGCATGCAACATGCAATACACCCGCCTTGGAAATACGGGAACTTATGTCTCACGCCTGTGCCTGGGCACGATGACTTTCGGTGGAACACTGGAGGGCACCGCCGGAATCGGTGGCCTGGACGCAAAGGCGGCCGACACATTGCTCGGTGCCGCACTGGATGCCGGCATCAACTTCATCGATACGGCCGACATTTACGCTGGCGGCCAATCGGAAGAGCTTCTTGGCGCACTACTGGGAGCAAGGCGACACGACGTCGTACTGGCGACCAAGGTCAATGCGCGTGTCGGCCCCGGCCCGAACGATGTGGGGTTATCCAGGCTGCACATCATGCATGCGCTGGATGCGAGTTTGCGCCATCTGAAAACCGACCACATCGATCTTTATCAGATACACCGCTGGGACCCGCTTACGCCGATCGAAGAAACGTTGGCTGCGCTCGACGACGCAGTACACCAAGGCAAGGTTCGCTATATCGGTGCGTCCAATCTCGCAGCCTGGCATCTGATGAAGGCCCTGGGCATATCCGCGCGGGAAAGGTTGGCAAAGTTCGTTAGCGTCCAGGCCTATTACTCGCTGGCGGGCCGCGGCGTAGAAGACGAGCTTGCACCGGCGATGATGGATCAGGGGCTGGGCATGCTTTGCTGGAGCCCGCTGGCAGGCGGTCTTTTGTCTGGCAAGGTGACGCGAAACGGTACAGAGCCGGACTCGCGCCGTGGCCGCCGCGGTGCTGCCGGCCAATTCCCGCCCGTCGATGAGGCACGCGTGTTCGACATCATCGATGTCCTGCGCGTCATCGCCGAGCGACGTAACGCGACGCCTGCCCAGGTGGCGCTGGCATGGTTGTTGTCGCGCCCTGTGGTCAACAGCGTCATCTTCGGCGCGAAGCGGCTTGACCAGCTGACCGATAATCTAGGCGCTCTCGAAGTCGTGCTCGAAGCCGCTGACCTGGCCGAACTGGACCAGGTCAGCGCCGAGCCGGTGCGCTATCCGGGTTGGATGCTTACTTACAATGCTGCGAGCCGTGCGCCCAAGGGGCAGCCGTTTGATGGCCCAACCTGGATGGCTGGAGAGGCGCCGGCAAAATACTCTCAGTGATTCATATGCGATAGCTCACCGGCGCCTCCCTGATGCGGATCACTCGCTCTTTATGGCATGTCCGCCAAATTCGTTGCGCATCGCCGACAGCAACTTGTCGGTGAACGAATCGTCGTCACGCGACCGCAGCCGCTCGATCAACGATTGTGTGATCACCGGTGCGGGTACATTGAGGGCAATGGCCTCATCCACAGTCCAGCGCCCTTCACCCGAATCGACGACATAAGGCGCAATGCCTTTCATGTTCGGGTTCTTTCCGAGCGCATCGGCGGTCAGGTCCAGCAGCCAGGAGCGCACCACGCTGCCGGTGCGCCATATCTCCGCTACCTGATGCAGGTCGAGTGCAAATTCTTCCTTGTGCTTGAGGATGGAGAAGCCTTCAGCGTAGGCCTGCATCATGCCGTACTCGATGCCGTTATGGATCATCTTGGTGAAGTGGCCGGAGCCCACTGGGCCCACATGTCCCCAGCCCTGGTCCTTGGCCGGCGCAAGTGCCTCGAACAGGGGGCGCATGCGCTCGACGGCTGACTTGTCGCCGCCAACCATCAGGCTGTAGCCCTCGGTCAGGCCCCAAATGCCGCCACTGGTGCCGCAGTCGATATAGTCCATCTGCTTATGGGCAAACATTTCGGCCCTGCGCACGGTGTCCTTGTAGTTGGAGTTGCCGCCATCGATCACCGTGTCGCCGGCAGCCAGGAGCGACAGAAGATCCCTGAGGGTGGCATCCGTGATCTCTCCCGCAGGCACCATCAGCCATACCGCGCGCGGAGCAGGCAGGGCGGCCACCAGCGCGGCCAGCGAATCGGCGGACGCCGCGCCATGGGTTTCCAGCTCCTTGCGAGCCTGTGGATTGGGGTCGAAACCCACCACCTGATGCCCGCCGCGCGCAATGCGCTGGGCCATGTTGGAACCCATACGGCCGAGGCCAATCATGCCAAGTTTCATGAGATCTCCTGGAGCTAAGGTGAGGGGCAATACAACGCTACTGCCCCCATTTTCCGCATGTAACGGATAAGGTCACGTGACGGGCGGCGTCCTTTATACCTCAGCCCGGTGTGCCATCAATTTTCAACCTGTGCCGATTTCCCCATGGCCACGCCGATGCGTTCGACAAATTCGTTCTGCTTGACGTTCTCCTCCACGGGGCGGGAGGAGGCAAGGGTTGCGGTCGCCATCGTAAAGTCGATGATCAGCTTGCTGTATTCGTCCTGCAGTCGCTTCTGCTCGGCCGGGTCCGTAGCACGCAGGTAATCCTGATAGAGCTGGCGCAGCTTGAGCGAAGCTTCCTGCGTTTTGGTATCGGCGAAGACGGGCAGGGCCGGAGCTGCCATCAGCGGCTTTGGTGCGGCCGGGGTGTGCAGCCTGTTTTTTTCGAAGAAGCCCGGCTGCCCCGACTGCTGCTCGTAATAGGCTACGAAGTCCGGCGCCGTGAATATCTTGCGGAAGATGTTGCCGCCATTGCCAGGGTCATACCCTCGTAGCGAATCGGGAAACGGCTCGCGTACGCCGAAGCGCCAGGCATTCTCGATAAACAATCCATTGGCCAACTCGAAAGGCCCGTTGAACTTGACCCCATCCAGTTCAAAAGGGCCGCCGCCCGCAGGAGCGAAGTTCTTTAATTTCGAAGCATCGGTGACGTAGGTCTCGCTGACGATCACATAATCGCTCAAGCTGGCGTTTAGCAGCGCACCCTTGCGCCCCGTATAGACAATGAACTTGATCTTTCCCGTGGCCGGTGCGTCCATGCTGTGCTCGCCGGCCTTGAGCGTGATGTCCTTGGCCTGATGCGCAGGAATGTCGTAGGCGGTCCCGTCGATTTGCAACTTGAGCGGTGCATCCGTCGGGTTATCGATCGAGAAATCGATACTGTTTGAGCTGCAGCCCGCAATCAGTGCGAGGGCAGCGAGCGAAACCAGGCGCATCTTCACGTGTCGGTCCTTGGCGGGAAAACCGGCATGGTATTGGAAAGTTGTGCTGCCGCCCTAGGGCGTGGCAGGCCTGGCGCCTTCAATTCGTGCTTCGGCCCATGCCGAAGTAGGCTCTTCCGGTCGTTGTAGCTGAGAAGATGCCGAAAAGAACATTGGCATCCCGGTTGTACTGGGCCAGGGCAAGCTGCTGTTCTCCGTGCTGTAAAGCCCCGTCGAGCACGGCACGTCGGGCGTCGTGGGGTCGGTGTGGCCGCAGGCGTGAGCTGTCGCGGGCAACGATATATGCGCATGAAGCACGACAAGACACCGCGTCATCTCATAGAGCGAAATGGTGTGGCTGATGTTCAACTGACTTTGCGATCCCGCTCGCGATGCGCTGAATCGACCGGCATGGCGACCTTCGGGAACCTTCAAAAGCCCCTTCTGTTCGTCACCCCGGCGCAAGCCGGGATCTATTTCTCAGGTGCCAGCTTGTCAGGCAGCCTATGGCAAGCATATTGGGTTGAAGCATAGATTCCGGCCTGCGCCGGGATGACGATGCAGGCTGATGTCGTACGAGATTCCCTTCGTCGGGTTGCCAGTGTCTGCTCCTTCAGGCAAGCAACCTCGTTCAGGCGGCGGGCGCGCCATGTCGCCCGGAAATAAGTGGCCATCAGGGCCTCTTTCTTATGGCTATTGTTTATGTGCTTAGGCATGCCACGTTATAAGACACCGTTTCACAACCATGTCGCTCGCGCCTGGCCAACAGCGTTTTTCCCTGCACAATTCAAGAGTTTTTGCGAAAACAGGGCGGAGTGCGACGTCGCAAGCGTGGTCGCAATCACCCGCATTGACCGCCTTCGTTCGGCCATTTACGCAACGGGCATGGCGGCGAGCGGTTGACACAGTATGTTTGTCGTGAAGAAAATGGACGTATATACCGCCATAGATAATGGCTGCCGTAGTTCATAAAGAAGCGCAAAAGATCATGGCCAAGAAAGATCTCAACGCCATCGTAAGGCACGCACATTCCAGCAATGCGATGTGTTGTTGAAGCTAGCCCTGTTGTACCGCCGGCCTCAAGGCCGAGCCCTCTGACGCTACCCCGCTAGTCCCCACTAGTCCCCACTGACAGCGCGTGCTGTCGACAAACCCTGCATTCCTTCGCCTGGCTGACAACCCGGGTTGATGTGTTGCATCCAGGATATTTCATTCCATGTTTAATCGAGTCTCGCTTTACTCAGCTCAGGCAAAGAGAGTTCAAAGGACCGCCATTGCGTTGGGCATCATGCTGGCGATGCCCGCATGGGCACAATCGGATGCGAAGGCAAACCCGCAGGTTGCGAGCGACACACCAGGCCAGTCACTTCCCGCGACAGACAAGAAGGAAACGGACCGGCCCGTCCAGCAATTGCAGGAAGTCACCGTGACCGGGTCACGCATTCCACGGACGGAGCTCGAAGGGGCAACACCGATTACCGTGATCACCGCCGCCGACATCGATGCTCGGGGTTACCGAAGCGCCTACGACGCACTAGCGCAACTGACGCAAAATACTGGCATTACTACCGGACAGGATTTCGGCAGCACGTTTACGCCTGCCGGCAATTTCTTGAACCTGCGCAATCTTGGCCCGAATCACACACTGGTGCTGGTCAATGGGCACCGATTGGCGGAATACCCGGTTGCCTACAATGGCCAGGTCAACGCGGTAAATCTGGCGAACATACCTTCCGAATCGATCGAACGCATCGAAATCACCGACGCGGGTGCCTCTGCGATCTACGGTTCGGACGCCATCGCCGGCGTCGTCAACATCATTCTCAAGCAGCATTACGATGGTACCGACATCAATGTTCGCACGGGTGGAACCCAAGGTGGCGGTGGTGCCAACCAGCGGCTGCAGCTGACGCAGGGCATCAATGCGGGCAAGCTCACCGGCGTTGTGGGACTGGAACTCAATCATGCTCAGCCACTGGAATTTGGCGATCGGCATCTGAGTTCTTCCTACACCCGCGGCGCGCTGGACCCTACGACATCGGCGCCTGGGGTGGCTACCGTCCGCGACCCAGTTTCCGGCAGCTACCTGTCGCCAGGCGCAGGGGCGTGCCAACCGCTTGCCGGCCTGATGGGCGGTAGCGTCGGCCTGGTCTCCAGCAAGGATCCCAATCAACCGGGAAACTATTGCGGCAGTGATCGGTACTACAACGACGGCACCCTTGGTGCAGGCAAGAAGCAGGCTTCCGGTTTCGCCAGCCTGCATTACCAGCTCAACGATCATACTTCGCTTTACGGAGACTTCCTGGCCGATGACAGCCGCGTCACCAGTCATTTGATTGGCCCGCCACGATGGTCGAGCTCGACTACCGTAGGTCCATTCTGGGACAGCAATACCCAACAATTGGAGAACTGGCAACGTACCGTCGCGCCTGATGAAGGTATTGGCCAGGATGCCTACGATCACACTTATCTGGAGCGCTCCTGGAGCGCATCGATCGGCGCGCGTGGGCAATTCGGTGAAAGCGACTGGCATTACGATGCCAACTACTCGATATCCCACTACAGCAGCGACCAGACCAGCTATCGTTTTCTGAGCGGCGTGGACGCATTTTTCCTCGGGCCGCAGGTGGGAACGCAGGTTGTCGACGGCACATCGTTTCCGGCATATGCGCCCAACCTCGCAAGGCTCTATAGCCCATTGTCGGCTACGCAGTATCAAGGCTTGGCGGCATCGAGTACCAGCAAGAACAGCTCGTGGACACAGACTGCCAGCTTTGTTGTCAATGGCACGCTGTTCGAGTTGCCCGGCGGTGATTTTGGCGTGGCCGCGGTCGCCGAGCTCGGCGACCAGGGCTATCACGATCATCCCGATCCGCGAATCAACGAAGGTTATTTCTGGGGTAACAGCGTCGCGGACTCATCCGGTGGCACGCGCCGGAACCAGGCGGTGGGCGTGGAATTCAATGCGCCGATCCTGAAATCCGTCACCGTGTCGGGTGCGGCCCGCTACGACACCTTTCATTTCGGAGGGAACTCGATCAGCAAGCCCACTTTCAATCTTGGGTTGGAGTACCGGCCCATCGATAGCCTGTTGATTCGCGGCAACTACGCCACGAGTTTCCGCGCGCCCGATATGAACTATATCTTCTCCAACCAGACGCTTGGCTATAACCCCGGCCAGACCGATTACTACCTGTGCCGCCTCGGCCACCAACCCTATGGTAGCTGCGACCAGAACTTCGACATCAATTACAGCCAGAGCGGCAACCGTCAGCTGAAGCCGGAGGAAGCGCGCTCGTTTACCTATGGCGTGGTGTGGTCGCCCAGTAAGGATCTGGACTTCTCCGTCGATTACTACCATATCGCCATCACCAACGAAGTCACCGACCTCAGCGTCGACCAGTTGCTGCTTACGAATGCCGATTGCCTGGTGGGCCAGACGCTCGGAGGCACGCCGGTGGATCCGCAGTCCTCATTGTGCCGTGACGCTGCCTCGCGCGTACATCGCAACCCGGCCACCGCACTGGTCAACCCAAATGTGGTGACGCTGGTGGATATCGACCCGATCAACGCCGCCAACGAACACACGAGTGGCCTGGATGCCAGCGCGAATATCCGGTGGGGCGGGGACCGCTTCGGCCATTTTGGCCTCAAGCTCGATTACACCACGGTCTTCAGTCACAAGTACCAGCAATTCCTCGGCGATACGGTGCAGGACGATCTCAGCATCTCCTACCAGAACGAGTGGCGCAGCAAAGCCAACGCCGCACTGAACTGGCAGAACAATGCCTGGTCCGCGACGCTCAACGGCATTCGCTATGGGCGTATTCCGTATCTCAACCAGCTGAGCTATCGGGCGCCGTATACCTTGTTCAACGCCAGCGTCGGATACCAGATCACCAAGGAAGCCTCTGTCTCCCTGATCATCAACAACATCGCCAATCGCATTCCCGTCGACCGGACGGAAGGCTGGCCCAACTATCCGTCCAGCACCTATGACATCTACGGGCGGCAGTGGTGGGTCGAGTTCGACTACCACTTTGGTGGCAAGTCGAAAGCGGGGTGAGGGTAGTGGGGCGGGCATGGGGCGCCGGGCCTTTGGCTTCGGGCCCTTAGCGCCGACTGCATGCCTGAGCGGCGCCGGAGCCGCCCAGGCAATGGATAAGCCACATTCTGCGCGGAGATAACTCAGGCTCGCTGGAAGCGCAAGGCTCTCCACAATGTCTTCACAGGAAAAGCCGGTTAAATTCACGACCATTTCTTTTCCCGACATCCCATGGACTCCAACCTATCGGCTTGTATCACCGCCGCTTTCTCGCTGTGCGCCAGGCGGCTTGCCACTGATTGGCATTGTCATGGCTGCATAGCTTTAGGCTCGGCTCATGAGGCCCGGTGGTGACGGACGAGGCGACCGAGGTCTTCGACCTCGAACTGCGGCTGCTGCTCGAGGCAGTCTATCTGCGCTATCACTATGATTTTCGCGGATATGCACTGAGTTCGCTCAGGCGCCGGGTGCGTCACGCCATGACGCGGTTCGAGTGTGCCCGGGTCAGCGATCTGCAACATCGCATAGTTCATGAGCCTGCGCTTTTCGCAGAGGCTGTCCAGTATTTCACGGTGCAGGTCTCGGAGATGTTCCGCGACCCCGCGTACTTCAGGGTGCTGCGGGAGGAAGTCCTGCCCGTGCTGACTACGTACCCTTCCATCAAGGTGTGGGTGGCGGGCTGCAGCAGTGGGGAAGAGGTGTGGTCCCTGGCGATCCTCCTGGCAGAGGAAGGTTTGCTGGAGCGGACAATGATTTACGCCACCGATATCAATCCGGAGGCGCTGGAAAAGGCACAGCAGGGAACGTACCGCGCAGAACGCATAGTGCAATTCAGCCGCAACTACGTTGCCGCGGGCGGGCGGGGATCGCTGTCTGACTACTACACGTCTGCCTACGGCAACGCCATATTCGACCGCCGGCTGATCAAGCAGGTGGTTTTTGCCGATCACAGCCTGGCCACCGACTCCGTATTCTCGGAAGTGCACCTGGTCTCGTGCCGCAATGTCCTGATCTATTTCAACAGCGCCTTGCAAGATCGTGCGGTCGGCCTCTTTCGTGACGCACTGGTCAGGAAGGGGTTTCTCGGCATTGGCAGCAAGGAGTCACTCCAGTTCGGCGCGCATGCCCAGATGTTCGAGCCGTTCGCTCCCGCAGAACGTATCTATCAAAGGACCGTGTCGTGACAACGGGTAACGACCTGCCTGACCGGCTTGGGGCGGTTGTCATCGGGGCGTCGGCCGGGGGCATCCAGGCGCTGCGGGTGTTGTTGGGGAGCTTGCCCGCAGAGTTCGTCCCACCCGTATTGATCGTCCAGCACATTCCACGCGACCCGCCCAGCAGGCTGTCGGAGATCTTCAGAAGAATCTGCGTATTGCCGGTCATCGAAGCTGAGGACAAACAACCGATATGTCCGGGCAGGGTGGTGTTTGCGCCGCCTGATTATCATCTGCTGGTCGAAAACCGGGAGAGGCTTGCGCTATCCATAGATGAGCCGGTGAAGTTCTCCCGGCCCTCGATAGATGTTTTATTCGAATCGGCAGCGGCTGCCTTCGACGCGGACCTGCTCGCCATCCTGCTTACGGGAGCGAGCTCCGACGGCAGCGAAGGCGTGGCGTCGGTCCGACAGGCGGGTGGCAAGGCGTGGGTGCAATGTCCGTCGGAAGCAACCGCCTCCACCATGCCAGAATCGGCGTTGGCCTTGGCGGGCGCCGATGCGGTGCTTCGGCTGCAAGATATGTGTGACAGGCTTCGGGGGAGTATCAAATGAGTCTCATCATGGGTGCGCAGCCGGCTACAGCGCCGCCTCAGCGCATGACGAACATCCTTATCGTGGACGATGTGCCACAGAATCTTACGGCCATGGAAGCCCTGCTGGCCCAGGAAGGGGTCGTCATTCTCAAGGCGGCCTCAGGCGCAGAAGCACTCGAATTGCTGCTCCAGTACGACGTGGCGCTGGCGATTCTTGACGTCCAGATGCCGGAGATGGATGGCTTTACGCTTGCCGAATTCATGCGAGGGTCGACACGTACGCGCCACGTCCCGATCATTTTCCTGACGGCATCGCCCAACGATCCTGCTCGCTCGTTCAAGGGCTACGACACCGGCGCTGTGGACTTTCTGCATAAACCCATCGAGCCCCGGGTCATTGTCGGCAAGGTGGATGTCTTCATTCAGTTGCATCGTCAGCGCCTTGAGCTGGAGAAACGAAACGAGCAGCTGGAGCACTCGCTCGAGCTCAATGAGACCATGATCGCCGTGCTCACTCATGACCTGCGAACACCGCTCGCGGCCATCAGCCTCAGCGCCGAACGGCTCATGGAGGAGACCGCCAACACGACGCTGGCCCGGACGGCGTCGTTCGTCAGGACCAGCACCGATCGCATGGCGCGCATGATCGAGCAGATGGTCGATTTCTCGCGCATCCGCTCGTCGATCCTGACCATGGACCTGCAAGTGGGGAATCTCGGACAGCTCTGCGAAGACATGGTCTCGGAGATCCACCGCGCGCACCCTGATCGCCATATTGATCTGTCGACCGAGGGTGATCTGCAAGGCAGCTTCGACGAAGTACGCATGGGGCAGGTAGTTGCCAATCTTCTCGGCAACGCCGTCCAGTACGCGGAGGGCACGGACATCCTGGTTCAGGTCAATGGAACCCGCAGCGATGCGCTTGTTCTTTCCGTGCAAAACGCCGGGCGTATCGCCGACACCCTCTTGCCCCGGTTGTTCGAACCCTTCAAGGGCGCGTTCAATCCCAGCAACGGGCTGGGTCTGGGGCTTTACATCGTCGACCAGTTCGTCCGCGCACACGGGGGGACGGTACGTGCCGAAAACAATGAATCAGGTGTCCGGTTCGAGGTTCGCCTGCCTCGTCAAAAGCCTTACCAGGCTGGATCGAGAAAGCCCGACACAGGAACGATCAGAACGCTGCAGGGACGCACCATTCTTGTGGCCGAGGATGACCCGCTCATTGCTCCTTTGCTAGTCGATCTTCTCGAAGGCGAAGGTGCCGTCGTTCTTGGCCCGTTTCCATCACTTGGCATGGCCAGCATCGCGTTGACGGCACAGTTGCCCGATGCGGCGTTACTCGACGTGAACCTGACGGATGGAGAGGTGTATCCCCTGGCTTCGCGTTTACAGCAATCGGATGTGCCGTACACGCTGTTTTCTGCGTCCAGCCCGGCGCACGTGCCTGCCTCTCTACAGCCGTGGACGTTCCTGCAGAAGCCCGCTTCCATGCGGGACATCGTCGCGACCGTCAACGGCATGCTCGATCATGCATGATCACCGTTTTCTCCGCGTAGTTCCTTCTCACTACCAAACCTCTTTCGTCAGCTTGCGTTGCCATTCATGACCTCAAACCCAAAGTCCCATCGCCCCTCGACTCGTGCGGGCAACGACACCCGCACACAGCTCGCGCTGGCCTCAGTCATCGTTTTCTTTGTATGCAGTGGGTTGGTGGCCTGGTCCAATATCCGGACGATTCGCCATGACAACAGCCTGGTCATTCGATCCCAGGAAACGGTCAGTGCACTTGGTGATGTTTTGTCGAGCATCCAGGATGCCGAAACCGGCCAGCGCGGTTTCTTGCTGACGGGAAACGATCAATATCTCGAGCCCTACCGGAACTCACTCGGCGTCATTCCTGTTCGCATGGATGCCATACGGGCCGCCATGGCTGACGACACCGGTCAGCAGATGCGGCTGAAGGAGTTCGCGGCGCGTGTGCAGAGCAAACTCGACGAGCTCCAAGCCACGATCGATGCACGCAGGAAGCAAGGGCCCGAGGCGGCATTGGCGATCGTCAATTCGGACCGCGGCAAAGCCGCCATGGACGACATTCGCTCCCGGCTCGCTGCCATGCGAGGCATGGAGTACGACCAACGGGCAAAGCGGCTCGCCGAAATGGAAACGGCTTATAACAACGCTCTGGTCTCCGGAGCGGCCAGCGCTGTTCTTGGCATTGCCCTGACGTTGTTCGTTGCCGTGCTCATTCGACGCAATACCGCCGTGCGCGAACGTGACGCATGGCTGCAGGCGGGGCGGCTTGAGCTGGGCGTGGCCATGGCTGGGGACAAGGATCTGGGCGAGCTTGCCAATGTCATCCTGTCCTTCCTTGCTCGCTTTCTCGGTGCTGAGGCCGGGATTCTGCTTACGCCGAGCGATAAAGGTTTCGAGCGGGTCGGCGCGTTGGGTGTGGCGCCGGATGCCAGCTCGGGTGATTCAGCCATACCTCCTGGCAGCCTTATAAGTCGAGCGGTCGAAGAGCAGCGGGTCGTGGTTGTGTCCGATGTGCCGGAGGGATACTTCAAGATCGGGTCGGGCCTGGGCAACGCGGTACCGCGCCACCTGGTCATTGCTCCGGGCGTCAATGACGGCCATGTGCAAGGCGTCGTCGAACTGGGCTTCTTCCATCCGGTCGATGCCGATGTAGTCGCCCTCCTGGAGCAAGCTTCTCCGGCTATTGGCATCGCCTTGCGTTCGGCGGCCTACCGTGCAGAACTGAGCAGGCTTCTCGAAGAGACGCTTCGCCAGTCCGAGACTCTGCAGTCACAGGGTGAGGAGCTACGCGTTTCCAACGAGGAGCTCGAGGAACAGAGTCGTGCATTGCGCGAGTCCCAGCACGAACTCGAGTCGCAGCAGGCGGAACTCGAACAGACCAACGCCCATCTGTCCGGACAATCGCAGCAGTTGGAGGCCCAGCGCGACGAACTGGCGCACGCCAATGAAGCCATCGAGGCCAAGGCGAAGGAAGTGCTGCGGGCGAGCCAATACAAGTCGGAGTTCCTGGCGAACATGAGCCACGAACTTCGCACACCACTGAATTCCGCCTTGATTCTCTCCAAGCTTCTAGCGGACAACCCGGGTGGCAACCTGACCGAAGAGCAGGTCAAGTTTGCGCGAACGATCCATACCTCAGGCACCGACTTGCTGACACTCATCAACGACATCCTCGATCTGTCCAAGATTGAAGCCGGTCATGTCGAGGTGCGGGGCGAAGCGTTTCCGGTGGAAGGCCTCCTCAGTGATCTATCGGCGCTGTTTACACCAGTGGCCACCGAAAAGGGCTTGTCGCTCGCGGTTTCGGCGTCGGCCGATTGCCCTGCTGTCATCGAAAGCGACCGGCAGCGCCTTGAACAGGTGCTCAAGAACCTGCTGTCCAATGCCCTCAAATTCACCGAATCCGGCGGAGTGACACTGGGCGTTCGCCAGGCTCAGGATGGCACCATTGTTTTCTCGGTGTCCGACACGGGCATTGGTATTGCGCCAGACCAGCAGGCGCGCATCTTCGACGCGTTCCAGCAGGCCGATGGCTCCATCAGCCGGAGATACGGTGGCACCGGCCTTGGGCTGTCGATATCCCTGGAACTTGCTCGACTGCTCGGCGGAAACATTACAGTGACCAGTCATCCCGGCCAGGGCAGCACGTTTACCCTGGTCGTTCCCGCCAAACTCGCGCACACGCCATCCCAGGTGATCACGGCACCGGTAGTGGTGCCAGCGGTGCCGACGCAGCGTCCTCGTGCGGTAACCGCGCCGGTTGCGTTCCGCACCGAGGAACCCGCCAGGTCGGAGCCTGCGGATCCACGCCGACTCATTCTTATCATCGAGGACGATCGCGCATTCGCCGACATCGTCAGCAACCTGACCACCGAAATGGGTTTCCGGGCCTTGGTGGCACCCACGGCGGGCGAGGCACTGGTCGTCGCTCGCGAGCAGTTGCCTCACGCCATCGTGCTCGATATCGGCTTGCCGGATCAGTCCGGGTTATCCGTGTTGGACATCCTCAAGCACGATATTCGCACACGCCATATTCCTGTCCACGTCGTCTCGGCCGAGGACCATTCCCGCACGGCGCTGGCGTTGGGTGCTGTCGGGTATCTCATCAAGCCGACGACCCGCGACGAACTGATCCAGGTGCTCAATTCGCTCGAGTCCCGTTTGTCCCAGAGCCCGCGTCGGGTGCTTGTGGTCGAGGACGATGCTGTGCAGCTCGATGCTATCCGTCAGCTGCTTGCTTCGGCGGATGTCGAAACCGTCGGCGCCTCCACCGCGACCGACTGCCTGTCATTGCTTCGGCATCAGACCTTCGACTGCATGGTGCTTGATCTATCCTTGCCGGATACATCCGGCTTTGCGTTGTTGGAAACGCTCAGCAGCCAGGAGGCCTACGCGTTCCCTCCGGTTATCGTCTATACCGGAAGGGTCTTGTCCGCAGCCGAAGAGGAGCGGCTGAGGCGCTATTCGAGCTCCATCATCATCAAGGGCGCCCGGTCACCAGAGCGGCTACTCGACGAGGTGACATTGTTCCTGCACCGAGTCATCGCCGACTTGCCGGAGCCCCAGCAACGCATGGTTCGCGCAGCCTTGCATCGGGACGCGACGCTCGATGGACGTCGCATCCTTCTTGTCGAAGATGATGTGCGCAACGTCTATGCGCTCATGAGCGTTCTTGAGCCGCACGGGTGTGTGGTCACCATCGCGCGCAATGGCCAGGAAGCCATCGACATGCTCAACGCATCGACCCAGGATCCCAAGGAAGCCGTCGACCTCGTACTCATGGACGTCATGATGCCGGTCAAGGACGGGCTCACCGCCACCCGCGAAATTCGTCAGGACTCACGGTTTGCAAAGCTGCCCATCATCGCCCTGACAGCCAAGGCCATGCCGGATGATCAGCAGCAGTGCTTGCAGGCGGGCGCAAACGACTATGTGGCAAAACCCCTCGATGTCGACAAGCTTCTGTCACTGATTCGCGTATGGCTCACCGTGTGAGACTGCTTCGGCAGGTTTAGGGTAAATGCGGTCGATGGGTCCTATGGAGCAGGGGGCTTTAGCCCCCTGTTATTTGCGATCCGCCGACCAGGGCCCTTCGCGGTTATCCGTACCTCCAGCGCAAGCCACCGCATTTTTGTAACGGCCTTTGACTCATGCTGGCTATCGCCGTCCGAGGCGATGCGAAAAAGCCAAAATTTTCGTGACCAGCTTGTCGAAATCCGCTCTTGCCATTCGTCACTACAGTAAGGGTCGGGCAACCAGCCCGACTGATGCCCCTCTCTGGAGACGAATATGCCGCAGTATCTGATCTCTACCTACCTTCCCCAAGACTTTGACCCGTCCCTCGTTACCGAAGAGACCATCGAGGCCATCCACGCGCTCAATCGCGAAATGATCGCTGCTGGCGTTAGAAAGTTCGCCTGTGGCTTGAGCCCCAAGGCCGTGACACTACGGTCGCGACCCGACGGTGAGGTGGTTGTTACCGATGGGCCGTATCTGGAGACGAAAGAATTTGTGGGCGGTCTTTCGATACTGGAAACCGAGAATCTGGACGAGGTGTTGGCGTGGATGCGCAAAGGCGCCAAGGCACTTCATGGTGTAGTCGAAGTGCGGGAGATTTTCTTCAACCCCGCCCCCGCCGAAGACTGAGCGGCACAACAGTATCGAATGGGTGCTGCGCAGATTGTCAGGCGAGCGGCACGCTTCCATATGAAATAACCGAGGTGAGGAAAGGATCATGCGCAAGAACAAGGTTGGTGCTTTCTTGATGAAGTACTCCGTTCTGTTGATCGGGCTGGGGACGGCACATCAGGCGATGGCACAAGATGCTGCGACGCCCTATCCAGCAATGGCACCCATCGATCAATACCTCATGGCAGATCGGGAAGCGGAAATAGCCTTGGCGCGCAGTGCGGCGCCGGAATCCATTTCCCGCGATGCGACGGTCCTGATTCTGGGACGCAAGGGTTACGAGAGAGCGGTTGAAGGCAAGAACGGATTTGTCTGCATCGTGGCGAGAAGCTGGACGGGCCCGTTCGACTGGCCCGAATTCTGGAACCCGAAAATCAGGGCTGCCGATTGCCTGAACCCTCAAGCCGCGCGCTCGCTCGTGCCCATCTTCAATCTGCGCGCCCAGCTGGCGATGGCTGGCCGCTCCAAGGCGGATATCCTGTCGGCAGTCAAAGCAGCGTACGCGAATAAACAACTGCCAGCCCTGGAAAATGGCGCCATGGATTACATGATGTCGAAGTCGTCTTATCTGACCGACCAAGGGGGCCACAACATGCCTCATCTCATGTTCGACACCTCGGTCAAGGATGCGAAAGATTGGGGTTCCGGAGCCGAAGGCTCGCCCGTCATGTCCAGCCCCTATTGGTTCATCACTGCCAAGGAACAAGCCCAGGGGAAAGGGCTGCCGCCAATTCTCGTGTTTCTGGTCGGGGCTCCCAACTGGTCCGACGGAACGCCTGCCGGCGAGCACAATCACTGATGCGGGCTCGTTCTGGCGATATGGGTGCCCTTGTGCATCGATGACCTGCAGGGCACTTCGAATGCCCTCGGTTTTCATGGTCGTCCCGGCGAAGGCCGGGACCCATGCCTCGCCACCCGATGGTGAGGCAACGTATGGCAAGCATATGCGCTGAGAGACTGCCTCGTCACCAGCGACCCGACGCCTTTCAGCGGCGAGTTGAGCACGAAGCTCAGCAGCGACCAAAAATAGTCACCGAGGTTGTACGCGCGCCTCGGCGGCACTTCCGCTGCTTTAAGTAAAGCCAGGACGAACAAGCAGGCCCCTCCTGGGGCCTGCTTGCTTATGCGCGCTCCCTTGAGCATGGAGCTAGCCAAACGTACCGGCGTGCGTGTACTCGCAGCTGCTTCCGTCGCGACGAAAACTGAAGTGCTTGCAGCCGTATGGCGTCGATGCCGGCATCGACTATACCTCGCGAGGATCTCGTGGCCGCCCCTGCTGTCCGAAGCCGCCGAGGCGCACCGATAGGTGCTTGAACGCAAGGCTTTGGGTCGCGTTCTGCGGCGCTATCACGAAACCCTCTAAATCCCTACGAAAACTTCATAAATCACCGGCTTCCGTTGGACTAGGATCTGGCTACGTCCAGGACTAGGGGCGCCTGACGTCGTACAGCAACGCGGGGATTGACGCCACGGACACGTCGACCCTGAGCGGCATTCCGAACATCCATCTTCTGAGGACGCGACCATGATCGGCGCAACGAAAAAACTGGCACTGTCGGCACTGCTGATGAGCACAGCAACGCTATTTGATCCAGCTATGGCAGCAACGCCTGTGCACAACATTGTTTTGGTACACGGTGCGTGGGTCAATGGCAGTGGCTGGAAGCCGGTCTACGACATCCTCGTAAAGGACGGCTATCACGTTTCCGTCGCCGAGCATCCACTGACTTCCTTCGACGATGACGTAACTGCAGTCAAACGGATCCTTGCCATGCAGGATGGCCCCACCATTCTCGTCGGCCACAGTTACGGCGGGGCTATCATTACCGATGCGGGTAATGATTCGCATGTGGTGGGACTTGTCTATATCGCAGCGCATGCACTCGACCAGGGTGAGACCGAGGTCGGCAATGGCAAGCGCTTTCCGAATGCGACCAAGGCTGTCAAGAAAACGGATGACGGCTTTTCCTATCTCGATCCAGCGCACTATCCGGCTGACTTCGCCGCAGACCTGCCCAAGGCTCAAGCCGAGTTCGAGGCGCACTCGCAACAGCCCACCGCTGCATCGGTGTTCACCGTGCCGGCCGGGCAGCCCGCATGGAAGACCAAGCCGAGCTGGTACGCGGTAGCTACCGCTGATCGGATCATCAATCCCGATCTCGAGCGGATGTATGCCAAGCGCGCCAATAGCCATACGATCGAAGTCCAGGGTGCGAGCCACTCCGTCTATGAGTCGCACCCAAAGGAGGTCGCGGCACTGATCGAACAGGCGGCGAACCACGCCATTCCGTAGGAGAGACGGGTTCCACTAGTTCACCATCAACATCTGTGCACGCCAGTGGATTACCTCCGTCCTCATGATCGAGGACGGAGGCGCAGGCGCGGCTATTCGACGATATTTGCCGTGACGTGATACACACGCCCACCCCAGCCGTCATTGGGGAAGGCATCTGACACCTTCAGGTAAACCGGCTTGGCTCCCTGCGTGGCGGCGCCGAGGTACGGTGTCAGGTCGATGCTACGGTCGGCTTTATTCGAGCCATCGGTGACCGGCTGGGTTTCCTGCAGCACGGTTGTCCAATGCACGTTATCCGTGCTCACCTGCACCAGGAACTCGGCATCGATGGTCAGGATGACTTGCGCCGAGGTGGTATCGGCCGGGAAGGGGAACCGATAGGTGAAGTGGGCATTGCCGTCCGCGAAGCGGTTCTGTACGCCGTTGCTTTGCGAGCCATCGGGATCGAACAGCCACGGGGTTTCGTCGACGGTGCCGGTGTCGAAGTCGATTTTGTGCGCGACCAGCACGTCAGCCTGCGTCGTAAAGTGCAGCCCGGCCGCTATAAGGTTCGCAGTGACAACGTGATGCCCATCCGTCGCCGCGCTCGGCACGGTGACTTTCAGTGGGACGGTGCCACTTACCGGCACTGCATTGCCGTGCGGCTGCAAGCGCACCAGGGTGGCTCGTGGTGAAGCGTTCCAGCCGGAGGGCACATCGATGGCGGCGAGCGCTTGCAGCGGGAAAAACCCGGTTGCCGACACGCCAAGATCGATAGCGATGGTAGTCACGCCGGATGCGGCCGGCATAATCACCGGCTGCGCCGGGGACATGGTCGCGGCCAGCGATTCTAGCGGTGGCGTGGCCGGTACATCGCCGATCAGGGCGCTGAGCGCGCTGGCCTGAGTGCGCCAATCGAACACATTGGGATGGTCGTCGGTCGTGGTGCCGGACCAACGGGTGCCGAGTCGGCCGGCGGCGTCGCGATCGTTCGTCCAGATGCCTTCTGCCTGCTGATCGAGGAACGCTGCGTACCGGCGATCGCGGGTGGTGTCGACAAGGTCGGTCCAGTAGCGCATGAAGATGCCCTTGAACTGCTTGCCGTTGTCGTCGCAGGTCTGGTCTGTGGCGTCGCAGGTTTCGGTCAGGATGCCATCGGTCACCAAGGCATTCGGACCTATCGCGGCATCGGCCAGGTGCTGCACGCTCGCCAGGATGTGTGGATCTCGGGTGGCGCGCCACAATTCCAGGCCGGCACCGATCGCCATACCCTGGTTGTAGGTCCACACGTTCTGTCCGTTGTTAGTGCAGGTGTCGGTGAGGCCGTCGTTGACCAGGCCGTCGGCGTTGATCATGCCGCTGCCCTGGAACCACTCCCACGCGGTACGGGATCGAGCGAGCCACAGCGTGTCGTCAGGGATCCGGTTGTGCAGCTCGGCGGTAAGGCGGATCCATAGCCCATTGGTGATGGCGTTCTTGTAGGTACGCTCCGCATTCCACCAGACACCGCCGGCGCAGGTACTGGTATCCCAATAGCCATTCACATAATTGGCGATGGTGACCGCCATGTTCAGGTACTTCGGGTTCCTGGTCAGGTCATAAGCCTGCAGCCAGGTCAGGCCCCACCATTCGGTGTCGTCGATGGCCCGGCTGGTGAAGTTGCCCAGCAGTGGATCACCCGACAGCACGCCAGCTGGAAAGACGCCTTTGTCTTTCTCGAAGGTGTTATTCAACTGGCTGAGATAACGGCGATCGCCGGTGCGTTGCATGTAGTCGCCAATGGTCTGCAAGGCGACCGCCGAGTTCCACCAGCTGGATGGGAACCAGGCCTTGTCGGGGTCGTAGGAACCCATCAGTACGTCCGCTGCCACCCGAGCACGTGCCATGGCTGTCGGGCCATCGGTTCGCGGGCCTGTGTTGGCTCGTTCGGTTGCTACCGCAGGAAAGGCGGCAACCAAGGCCACCAGGCTGGCCACGGCCAGCAGTGACGTGATCCGTATGCGTATTGCTTCGAGATTCATGATCGGAAGTGCTCCTCTCAGATACCCACGAAGGGGTGGAGGCCATATTTCCTCCACTCGTCCACAGCCGGACCGTGGGCGGTGATCCGGCCTGAAATCGTGCACGCACGGAGCCGTCTAGACGGCTATGTCTACGCGCACAAGCACACGCCTCGTAGCGAGGTCGAACCCACCCCTATGTCCCAATCCTTGCTTTGCGGCGACAGACTTTTCGTTATCGACGGCAAGCGCTACCCATGGCCCGCCTCCCCAGCAGACCTGTTATTTGGCGCTTTGGATCGATCTAAACTAACTTTCAAAAAAAAGGCCATGACGCGATGCATTCAATGTTCGGATGCTCAAGGGGTCATGCCTGCGCCCAACTGTAACTCGCTTTTACGGCGAGAAGCTTGTTGCATTGCAAAAGGGCGGGCTTTACTTGTGCAGGCACCGAAGCGGAGCAACGGCACGCTCTTTGTCCTAGTAACCTAATGCCACTCGCGTAACAGGACGCACACTCGTGGCTCTGAAAGCAGGAACATTGCATGCTGCAAAAAGTGCCCGGCACGCGATCGGTGGGTTTATCGTTCACGACGGTTTCTATCCGCCCTCGTTGATCATCAAACGCCATGACCATGAACTCGCGAGCATTTGCGTGGTATTGGCAGGCAGCTACCACGAATCCGTTGGCCTTAAAAAACAGCGGGTGGCGACACCGGGCACGGTTATTGTCCATCCCGCTGGCGAGCATCACGCGAATCGCCATGAAGCGGTTCAGACGCGCATTCTGACCGTAGAGATAGAGGCTGCACGGCTTGCCGAGCTGAGGGATGAAATCCGTCTTTTCGACGAATCATGGCACCGAAAAGATGATGTGCTGGCCATGTTCGGCACCCGTGTCGGGCGTTCGATGATGCATCCGGATGCATCATCTGCCCTGGTTGCCGAAAGCCTCATTCTTGAGCTCTTGGCCGCCGCCGGCCGCGTCCAGCGTGCCGAACGCCATAAAGCTCCCTGGCTGACCCTGGTGCGCGATTATCTTGAGGAAAATACGTCCAGCATTCCTTCTATGAGCCAGCTCGCAGCCGTTGCAGGCGTGCACCCGGTACACATTGCGCGAACGTTCAAGGATGCATTCGGATGCAGCGTCGGCACCTATGCGCGCCGCCTGCAGGTCGCGCAAGCCGTGTCGCTGTTGCAAGCGGGTCGCGAGAGCCTTTCGGCCATTGCCGATCAAACCGGCTTTGCGGACCAGAGCCACATGACCCGAACGGTGCATGCACAGACGGGCCTGACACCCGGCTCATGGCGTCGCCACGATACACAGCCGAATGTTTCTTTCGTTCAAGACATGGGCAAGCCGAACACGTAGTTTGGCCGCTCATGACACAGACCCAAGCCACATTCCTTGCGTTCCTTATGGCGGCGATAGTTGCTCTCTCGCCTTCCGTTGCTCTTGCGCAGAACCAAGCCCACGAACCGGCCAACGCCGCGGCGATCTTGAAAGCCATGCATCAGGCATCGGGCGGAGACCATTGGAACGGCATCCACTCGATGCATACGACCATGAGCATGCAGGCAGGCGGCCAGGCGGTTCGTGCCGAGCAATGGGAGGACGTTGCAACGGGCCGCTATGTAGACCGTTACGTGCGATCCAATTTTACGTCGCAGGAAGGATTTGACGGAGTGACTCCGTGGCGGCAAGGCCGCAGTGGTATCGCTTACACTCTTGGCGATGTCGATGCCGCACTGGTCGCCGCGAACGAGGCATTTCGTGTTGCACGCGGATGGTGGTTCCCCGATCGCCGCCCCGCGACCATCAGCGCCGTCGGTGTGCATGACGAAAAGGGGCACAGCTTTGATGTAGTGGACATCACGCCCGAGGGTGGCCGGATGTTCGAGGCCTGGATTGACCGGGCGACGCATCTGCTTGCCCGCATAGATGAACAGCAGGCCGAAGACCGCGTTGTAACAACCTATTCGGACTACCGCGGCGTACAGGGCATCATGTTGCCTTTCGTCATCAGGTCAGGCGATGGCGTCGATGCTTCGTCGGACGATGTGGCGACTGTTCAATCCGTCGATATAAATCCCGACACTCCCGATAGCCTGTATTCGCTGCCGGCGCTGCCTCCATCTGACATCGTGCTGCCTTCGAACCAGGACAGCGTGGAGGTACCTTTTCGACTGACAGCGGACAATCGCATTCTTGTCCCTCTGACAGTCGACGGCCGCGCCACCTTCGACGCGGAATTCGACAGCGGCGGCAGCCTGATCCTGCAACCGACCACGGTCGCTGCGTTGAACCTCGGCGTGGTTGGCCACGTGCAAGCCAAAGGTGGCGGGGAGGGTGCAGGCCCCATCTCGACCAATGGACGTGTAGAAAAAATAGCACTCGGCGAAGCCGTGATCAGCGACGCTGCTTTCCACAGCATGGCCTTTGATCCAGGCGATCCCGACAAGGCGCTGGTCGGCCTGGAGATACTGCAGCGCTTCGTAGTCCGCTTCGATTTTGACCAACGGATCATGACCCTGACGCGGCCGGATGCTTTCAGCTATAGCGGCAAAGGCGCCGTCATTCCGTTTCATTTCCAGGACAACCAACCTGAGATCAAGGGATCCATCGATGGCATGGCGGGGCTTTTTACCGTCGATACCGGCGATAGCGGCTCACTGCTCCTGATTGCACCGTTTGCCCGACGATATGGCCTGGTGGAGCGCTATCACGCCGACCTGCCTTATGCGGGGCAGGCCCTGGGCGCCACGCATGGCGTTTGGGCACGCAAGCGAGTGGAGACCGTTTCCTTCGATGGCGCTGACGGTCGCACGGTGGCCGTCGTCCATCAACCGATTACGCGGATATCGCTTCAGCACTCGGGTTTCGACGCCAACCGCAACGTGTCGGCCAACGTTGGATTGGGCATTCTCAAGCAATTCAACCTGACCTTCGATTATCCCCGCCAGCGGATCATTCTCGAGGCCAACCAGCTTTATGGCCAGAAGGACGTATTCAATCGCGCAGGCCTTCGCTTGCAGCGCAAAGGCGACCATTGGTCTGTGGTTGCTGTCTATCCGGGCAGCCCTGCCGCCGAGGCAGGCATTGAGTTGGGCGAGGTTGTGTCTCGCGTCGATGGCCAGGACACGCTGAGTCGAGAGCAACTCTCGGGCAAGCTGATCGGCGCGGCGGGAACCCGCCTGACCTTGCAGATGGCCACACCGAATAAAGCACGCTCAGTCACGTTGACCTTGCGAGATATTCTCTGAGCGACGCACCCTGGGGTGCGCTCCTGGCAAGTCAGCTCATTTGCTCTTCCAGCGTTTTTTTCTGCGCGCCTACTAGCCATTCGCAAGTTCAGACTACCGTGGTGTTGGTGAAAGGCCGCCAATTCGAAAACGGTATATCCCTTTGAGCTTCTCAACTCGATGAAAGGTTTACTTGTCCAGCGTCCGCTACTCATTTCCCCGCCGCAGGCCGCTTGTAGGGGATGAATTGCCCGAGACTCACGAAGCCCTTCGGGAAGTTCCCGGTCCGGTCGATCATGCGCACCATATCCATCTGGCACAGCTGGGTGCCGAAAGTTTTCGTCAGCAGGATATCGTCGCTGGATAACGAGCTGGCACCGCCCCTGGGGTAATTGACGTAGATCGTCGGCCCGAAGTCGAACACGATGGCCGTATGGTCGATCACCCGCTGACCTTGCGCCTGGGGCAGGCTGATGCAGGTTACCGCCGGCCCGGCCACTCGCCCTTGAAGCAGCTTGGCCAGCTCTGCGGCTGGGTCGTCCTTGCTGGCGGCCAGGGCGCTACCGGAAACGATAAATGTTGCGGTACTCAAGGCGAGGATTTTGATCAGGTTACGCATGGGCATTCTTCCCGCTGGGGATATATGCCTATGGTATGCCGATCTGGATCTTTCGGAAGTCTCCGCCATGGCTGTGGTTATCCGCTGTTAGGCGATGACTGAAGGAGCATTAGTCATCGGTCTGTGGGCGCTATGACAAGAACGAGGCATTCGCGCTCGTAGTAGTGTTCGACAACCCAGGGACACGCACGGCTCTGGCAAGTAAAAAAGTGAGCAGGGGAGCCCCAGAGTGTTTCCGGATATACACGACAGCCAGATACTTGCCTACTCGGCAGACTCTCGATCGGGCGAGGTGCTGCTACACCTTCGCGCGGGCCCAGAAGGTTCGTCGCTCTTCGACGTAAGATTCAACGGAGTGGTGGCGCATCAATTTCCCTATCCACTCATGCCATCCTGGGTGTTCGACCTTGTCCCCATTCAAGCCGAGGCCCTCCTCGCGCGCGAGTGGGATGTGATCAGTGAGGGATTTCGACGGGTGGGCTGGCCAGGTCACTGGGCTGATTCGCTTGAAAACGCCCAGTCTTATTGCCGTGCGCAGAGCGTGTCTGGTTACGATCTGGAGACTAGCTACGGCATGTGCGGCTGGGTGTTGGCGAAGTCAGTGGTACGTGAGGATAGGAGGGCAGGTTGATTTGCCGACGCATGAGCATGCGAGAAACTTTAACTGCCCCTCTTATTTGCCGCTCAGCCCACTCTATGATTGAGGCACTCAACATTCTCGACACACAATGAAACGTATTCGTCGTAGCTGCTTCTACAGCATGATAGGATTGTGCCTCGCCGTAACGGCTTGCAGTGCGAACGCGGGGCAGCCAGCGGAGCCGAATTCCGCACCAGTCGTCATTCCGACAGTGCAGCATTGGCAAGGCGGCCAAGGTCGCTGGGAGTTGCATGATTACATTCGCATAGTGATCAATCCGGCTGATGCTGGAACGCTCCGCACGGTTGCGGAAGCACTTGCTCGTGAACTGGCAGACGTTTCCGATATCCATCCACGAATCCAGCAAGGGAAAGCTGGCGTGGCGGGAGATATCACGTTGCATCTCGCGTCCTGCGGCCAGTCGTTGTCGTCGATCGGCGACGAAGGCTATATCCTGCAGGCCGATCGCAGCTTATCTTTGTGCGCACATACCCGTGCGGGCTTGTTTTACGCCAGCCGCACGCTGTTGCAGATGCTGATGCTGGACGGCCAGGCCGCCGGCAAGCACCGTTCAGTTCCCCGCGGTCGCATAATCGATTACCCCCGCTACCACGAACGAGCGGTGATGTTCGACGTCGGTAGGAAGTTCGCCAGCATAAAGTTTCTGGAGGACTACATTCGCTTCATGGGTTGGTACAAGCTCAATACGCTGCATTTGCATCTGAACGATCAGGTCATTAGTGACGACCATCGCAGTTGGTCAATAAAAGCGTTTCGCCTGAAGAGCGACAATCCGGCGTTCCACGATCTGTTGCCGCCAGACGGTCAGTACTACACCCGGCAGGACTGGGATCGATTGGAAGAGGTAGCTGCGGCCAACGGAGTACATATCGTGCCGGAGATCGACACCCCAGGCCATGCGGGGGCTCTTGGTGCGGCGCGCCCGGATCTGCTCTATCAAGGCGGCACTCCGTCTGGCGGCACATTGGACCCCGGCAACCCGCAGACTTTGCGGTATGTGGAATCCATATTCGCGGAATTCCTGCCATGGTTTCGCTCCAAGGTGATCCATATCGGCGGCGACGAGGCAAGCGTCAACAAAGAAGGCATCACCATCGAGTCACAGGTGAAATATCTCAATCGACTGGGCCAATTTTTACAGCGACACGGCAAGCAGGTTGAGATTTGGGGCAACGCGGATTTCGCGGATGGCCTGGATAAATCCTTTTTGATCCAGCGCTGGATCAACTGGGGCGATGAAGCCAGGTTCAACTGGGGCGAACACGGCTTTCGCTGGACCGAGTCGTATGGTGATTGGTACATCGTCCCTTTCGGTCCGGATTACTTCAATCCCAAGGGAGTGCGTGGCGACACCTTGTACGACGGTTGGGACAGCCGCGCCCCGGCTAGCGGCCTGGTTTCGCAGGGCGCCACAGGCGGGCAGATCGCGGTCTGGAATGACAAAGGCGCGCACGACTATGACTATGAAAACACAGTGCATGCTCTTCTCAAGGACGCCATTCCGGCAGCCGGCCAGATGTTCTGGCGCGGACAAGCGCGTGACGATGCGGGAACACCTCTGGGCTATTCCGTACTGCGTAAAAGTATCGAGTTGCTGCAATACGGCCCTGATGCTCACCTATTTGAGAGCTCGTCGCTTTAGGGTATGTCGGGAAATTTCGGTGTCATCAACCCTTTTTGTTCCGGCTGTGGGATTGAAGAAGCCCTGAAGGTTCTACATCAGAGACAAGGTCGAGCCTTCTACCATCGACGATCTGCTAACGGCCAACATTTCGAAGTCCAACGAAACTGACGCCATGCCATTGAGCGCCTCACGACTGACCTGCGTCAGCGACGAACAGTCGGGTGGCGATGAAATCGACAAATACTCTTATCTTGGGCGTCAAATGCCGGCTGGATGACCAGACTGCCCAAAATTGGCCCTGATCGGTGATGAGGTCATCGAGCACCGTTCGCAGGCGTCCTTCGCTGATTGCCTGGCGGGCGAGAAAATCCGGCATGTAGGCAATGCCGTGGCCATCGATGGCGGCTGCAAGCACCGCCTCCATGTTGTTGCATGTCATCACCGATCTCAGTCGTAACGGCGCACCGTCCGTACCTGCCGTCATGGACCAGTTCATCAGCTTTCCTGTGGTGACAAAGCGGTAATGGACGCAATCGTGTTGCTCTAACGCTGCGGGTGTTCGCGGAATGCCCTCGCGCTTGAGATACGAAGGAGCGGCGCACAGCACAAAGCGAAAGGGGCCGAGTCGGCGCGCCATTAGCCTGGAGTCGGGCAGCGATCCGCTGCGAATCGCGACGTCGACGCCTTCGTCAATGACGTCGACCAGGTTGTCGCTGAAGTCGAGGTCCATCTCGATCTCCGGATAGAGCCGCCGAAACTCCAGCAGATGGGGCAGAAGAAACCGATATCCAACGGTTGGGAGGCTCACCCTGAGCTTCCCGCGCGGTGCCTGCACCGCATGCGACAGCATGGCCTCGGCATCCTGTAGATCATCGAGGATGCGTCGGCAACGTTCAAAGAACAGCGCGCCTTCCGCGGTGAGATGCACTCTGCGTGTGCTTCGCTGGAACAGGCGCACTCCCATCGTCTGCTCCAATCGAGCGACGTTCTTTCCTACCGCCGATGGCGAGATGCCAAGCGATCGAGCCGCCCCGACGAAGCTCAGAGTTTCGGCCGTTTTTACGAACGCCACGATGCCGCTCAGGCTGTCCATGGGAACCCATTATTAGAGATATAAAGTTCATTATAAGTGGATATCGACACTGTTTATCGATGATTGGCGATTACATAGCCTGTTTCAGGCGGCTGCCGAATGGGTGCCCCCCTTCGCAGCCCTATCGTTCACTGCCTGGATTGCCATGATTTCCCCAAAAAACGATGCTGCCGACAGCAGCAAAACCCTCATTCTTGCCGCGATCTGCCTGGCAGCTCTCGTGCTGCCGCTGAGCTTCTCCGGTGGCGCGGTGGCCACGCCGGCCATCAGTCGCGATCTGGGCGGTTCACCCGTTGCGCTGACCTGGATCACCAATGCCTTCATGTTGAGCTTCGGCAGCTTGTTGATGGCAGCCGGTACGTTGGCTGATCAATTTGGACGAAAGCGTCTATTCGCCTCAGGCATGGCTCTGTTCGTTGGCAGTTCGCTGGCACTCACTCTTGCCCCCTCGGTCGTGTGGCTCGATATCTTCAGAGCAGTGCAGGGCATTGCCGCCGCAGCGGCACTGTCCAGCGGTTCGGCCGCACTCGCGCAGGAGTTCGACGGGCATGCGCGGACTCGGGCCTTCAGCATGCTGGGGACGAGTTTCGGCGTGGGCCTGGCCTTTGGCCCGGTGCTGGCTGGTTGGTTGATTGCGTCGTTCGGCTGGCGATCGATCTTTCTGTTGATCGCAGTAATAGGCGGAGTGGCATTGCTGTTTGGCGTACCGCGTATGCGCGAAACGCGCGATCCCAACGCGACAGGTCTTGATTGGCCCGGTACCGTGACATTCACAGCGACCCTGGTGCTTTTCACCTTCGGAATCATCCAGGGTCCTGTGAGTGGCTGGACCCATCCCCTCGTCATGGCATTGCTCGCGGGGTCCGTGCTGTTGCTTGGTGCTTTCGTGGCGAGCGAAACGCATGTCGCGCGTCCGATGCTCGACCTGTCGCTATTTCGATATCCCCTTTTCGTGGGCGTGCAGGTGCTGCCGATTGGCACGTGTTATTGCTATATCGTGCTGGTGGTAGTGTTGCCGCTTCGCTTCATCGGTATCGACGGTCTCAGCGAGATGCAGGCGGGCCTACTGATGCTCGCACTATCCAGCCCCATGCTTGTCGTGCCGGCACTCGCGGCTAAACTCACTCAGTGGATATCGGCGGGCGTGCTTTCAGGTGTCGGATTTCTCGTTGCCGCGCTAGGTCTTTATTGGCTTAGCCAGATCGATGCCAGCAGTTCGGTGCGGCTCATGGTCATGCCCATGTTGATGATCGGGATCGGGACCGGATTGCCATGGGGCCTTATGGATGGGCTATCCGTCAGTGTCGTTCCGAAAGCGCGCGCCGGCATGGCGACCGGCATCTTCAGCACAACGCGCGTGGCAGGTGAAGGCATTGCGCTTGCGGTGGTCAGCGCGCTGCTCGCCGGCCTCATACAAGCGGGCTTACATCACACGCTGCCCTCGACGAATGCCGTAGACCTTGCCATGGCCGCGCAGCGATTGGCGACCGGTGATCTTGTCCATGCATCTGCAACGCTTCCTCTCGCTGAGGTCTCCGTATTGAAAGCGAGCTATGTATATGCGTTTCAGTACGTCCTTCATCTCCTGGCGGGGATAACCGGCATATGCGCTGTGGTGGTATTAGCCTTCCTCGGCCGGACCCGAGCCATCCAGAATTCCTCCGATGAATCCTTATTGATGGAAGGCGAGACGGAGGTGGCTATGGATGGAATGGAAGGGTGACCGGCGTTGCATCCCAAACCGCCCATCTGAAGTTTCATAGTGGTCTCCATGCGTCGCCCCCTTGGAGGGGTCATGGCGTATTGAATACGAGTGCATCTCACGACCTGCACCAGCAGCTCGTTCAGGCATTTACATCGTGCATTGATTATCAAGCGGACCGGATACCACCTGTGTAGCGCATTTGTTCTACAGGGCAGGCCGTATCGGTTGCCTCAGCTGTTTGCCACCATCGACCACAGACAGGCCTTTAGTTATATAACTTGACTCCAGATGTTCATAGTAGGCGGCTAATGCCGTGTGAATCACGGGGTCAAGGAACGATTATTCGCCCCGCACGCCATTTTTATGCGATTTTCGGACGCCGACGGCTTTTTGCAGCTACAAAAATATTATGCTCCTCGAAAGGCTGAGGATTTAATAGGCGACGGCAATATCGTTTGCGGCATATATCACGTGATTTCCATCACAATTCCTCGTAGGAATGCACCTACGTCGTAGAGTCAATTGTTTCGTGCGCCAATGGGCGTAGCGTGACGACCTGCAAGATTCATTATCCGTACCGATGTTTGAGCGCCATTCAATTGACCGATTGGCGATATCGACATAGGGCTGGTTCATCAGTCACGCCGATGCGTGACGTTGAAGCCGTATCGGGGAAACAAGTCATCGAATAACAGCAGTAGTGAAGCCGACCAAGGCTCGCTGGCGGCTACCCATGCTTAACGGACTGGCCTGTTTATTGGTAATGGCCAGCGGACGAAGTTGGCTCAATTAAACATTGAACGTCGTCAATACGAATCGCAACGCGAAAACGACTCGCGATTGCACTGCGGGCGACTGAATATCTAACCATCAAGGGAAAGGAGCGCTTTATGGACACTGCAAAGTATGCCGCGCAATTGGCTTATAGCTATCGCCGCCAGAAGGCCGTCATGGCCAATATCGATCAGTCCGCGGGTAGCGCCAAAGATACAGCGGCGCTCGCCAAGATCGACGCGTTGCTTGTAACGGCTTCCACCGCTTACAACGAACGCCGTTACACCGATGCTGTCGGGAATTACAACGATGCGCGGCAACTGCTGTGGGGGCAGCTATTTCCGCTGACCATCCTCGACGAAGCCCTTGCCTGGAAGACCGATCTCAAACGTACATTGATGTCGTATGCGGCTGAATGGCTGAATGTGCTACCCGTTGAACAAGCCACGGCTGGCGTACGTCCACGCGAATTGGTGAGCATCAACGAGCCCGTCTACGGCTTGTTGAGTTCAGTGACCGACGCCAAGGGTACGGCGGCCCTTGCCGACTACGAACTCGCCCAGACGCTCAAGGCGAACGGCAACACGCGGTCCGCTACTTTCTTTTCAGACCGCGCCAAGGCAGAGGCGCCGGATCTGATCGCCAAACTTTCCGGACTCACTACCGCACCCTCCGCGGGATCCGTGACAGCACCGGCCCGCGTGCAGATTGCAGCTGTTCCGGCGAGCGCTAGAAGTATTGATGTCGGTGCCGCGACAGCCCTGAGCGCAGCGACCCCGTTGGCGGTCGAGCGAAAGACAAACGTCGCGCTCAATCTCGCGCTTGCTCCCGTGGTGGTTCCACCCCAACTGACTGCGCAACAGCGGTCGTACGCAGTGCAGGTCAACGGCAGTGCCCAGACCATTCAATGGGTGGAAGGGCAGGCGGCGCCGGTAGACCAGATCGTCAGCAAGGTATACGAGGCACGCAAGTCGGCGCTGAGTCTGCCGGACATACTCATCAAGCCCAAGACCGCAGCCGATGTATCGGTTGCGCTTGCCCATGCGTGGTACTACGAGACAGCACTGGGCCTGGCCGAGTGCTATCAAGCCATGGGCAACTACTCGCAGGCTGAAACGTGGTACCTGCGTGCAGCGAGCTATGAGTACATCAATCCTACGCTTGAGGTGCCGTACGTCTGGTCCCATCTCGCGCAGCTCTATCTGGACTGGGGTAACTCGTTCTTTCGCGATGGCGATGCACAGACGGCATTGCCACTCTACGAGAACGTACTCAAGGCCGACTTCACGTCGCCGACCACGCAGCTTTACACCATCGCCGGGCTCAAGCCCGCGGCAGATGCCGCACGTACGTTCATCGGGTCGCTGGCCAACCCGACCGCCGTCGACGTCAACCCGGCGATCTCGGTCGTCATACTCGATATCCAGGCGCAGCTCGCCAAAATTAATGGTGGCCTGGATTTCTGGGGACACTGGGCGCAGAACATCCCGATCTGGACGTTCGACTACCTGCAATCGGTGGCCGTCAATTTCTGCCAGCTCGCTATTGGTGCAGAGCGAGACTCCATGACGTTCTGGGAGAAGGCGGATCAAGGTCAGCTGACCCGCCTTCAGCTGACTCAAAATATCGGCTTGTCGAAAGCCGAACTCACTGCCGCCAATCAACAGGTTGCCGCAGCTCAAGCCGAAACCGCTGCGTATGTAGCGGCGCAGAATGTCGCCACGTTGCGTGCCGCCGATGCGGCGGTCAATGCGGCTGAGTACGCCTCAAGGTCAGCCCAATGGGTGATGCACCAGGCCCTCCAGACACAGCTCAGCGGTGGCGAAGATGGCGATGCCAGCCAACTGAACAACTACGCTGACCAAATGATGAGTGGTTCGTACTCGCTATCCGATGATCGCGGCACGTTGGCGGGTGCTGAATCGCTTACTGCGGCGCGTCTCCAGCGCGATTACGAGATCGACACCATGAATCGGCAGGCGAGCGAGCTGAATGCTTCCGTCGCGCAGGCAGCGATGGAAGTAAAGGCCGCCAGCGCACGTACCGCAGCTGCACAAGCGAGTGCATACGCGGCCGCCATGAGAGTCAATCAAACGCAGCAGTTGCTTGCCGCTTTCGATCAGCAGCGTTTCACGCCGGATGTGTGGAATGCCCTGGGCAACCGAATGAGCCAGTTGTCGGACCGTTATCTGATGTGGGCGCTGGAGGTGGCCAAGCGCATGCAGCAGGCATACAACTTCGAGAATGACGTCGACCTGCAGATTGTTCGTCCGGACTACGCGTCCAGCGAAGTGCACGGTCTTCTCGCATCCGATGCACTGATGTCCGACATCCAGTCCTTTACCTACGACCTGGTTACTTCGACCGCACCGAAGGCACAGCCGCTCAAGCAGACGATTTCGCTGGCGCAGCGCTATCCGTTCCTGTTCGAGACGCAGTTGCGGGCGACCGGCACCATGGATTTCCAAACCGACCTGGACGACTTCGACTCGGTTTATCCAGGCACCTATGCGGGACGCATTGAGCACATTGAGGTCGCGGTAGACGGCATTATCCCGGCTCGCGGATTAAGTGGCTCGCTGACAAACGCCGGCATATCCCATTTCCGCACTCCGTTCGCGTCAGGCGCCACGGTCAAGCACCGTGTACAGAACCGCGAAACGCAAATGATCTCCGATTTCGACCTCCGCGCGGATGCGTTGGTGGACAAGCCTGATGCCCGCCAGATGGGTATCTTCGAAGGTGCCGGGCTGGCCTCGACATGGACCTTGTCGTTGCCGCCCGAAGTCAACGAGATTGACTACAACACCATCGTCGATGTTCGGCTTACCATCACCTATCGCGCCAAATACGACCCCGACCTGCGTGCTTCGGTACTGACGGAACTGGCCAGTCGGCCGAATATCAACCAGCGTCAGCGGCCGTTCCCACTGCGCTGGGTATTCGCCGATGCTTTCTTCGCGTTCTATGGCAGCGGCGTGCTGTCGTTCTCGCTCGGCGCGGACGATTTTTCGGCTACCGAAACCCAACCGAAGCTCACGGACCTGAGCCTGGTCGTGGCGGCCACTCCACATTCGCGGGTCAACGGCATCAAGCTCAGAGTGAGTGCACCCGGTTCTGCACCGGTAACCGTAACTACCGCGGCCGATGGCACGATTCAGGCGACTGACCTTGGCAGCATCGTCAGTGGCCAGTCGGCGATCGGTGATTACCGGATCGAGCTCCACGCGGAAGACAACCCGTCCTGGGTCGTCGACGGCAAACTCGTTGTCGACGCGATCGACAACGTTGCGTTGGTTGTCGGCTATTCCTTCACTCCACGCGGCTGAAGGGGTACATCATGAGCCTCGACATCGGCTTCTCGAGCCAGGTTCCGTCGCTGCCCGCCGGTGGCGGCCTTGGTGGCCTAGGCGAAACGTTTACCCCGGACCTCTCAACCGGAACCGGAACGCTCGCGGTCCCGCTCGACCTGCCCAACGGGCCCAATGACTCCAGTCCCAAGCTGTCGTTGCGCTACGACTCCGGCAGCTCCAACGGCCCCTACGGCCTTGGGTGGACGATTCCGCTACCGCGTCTTGTACGCAGCACGATGGTAGGACGACCGCGTTACAACGACAGCGACACCTTGGTACTTGAAGGGTCTGGGCCATTGGTGCGCATGCCCGATGGCGGCTTGCGGCCACAGGTCGAGACGGGCGAGTGGTTCATCGCCGAGGATGGGGACGGCTTTGTCGCCACGGATCGCGCAGGCATCCGATTTCATCTCGGCACCACCGACGACTCGCGCATTGTCGGTGCCGGCGATGGCACGTGGGCCTGGTTACTGCACGCCATCGAAGACAACCTGGGTACGCTCACTACATTCACCTGGCGGGTAGCCGACGCCCAGCGTTATCTCGACAAAATCACGTGGGGACCGTTCGAGTTGCGGTTCGGTTATGAGACGCGGCCGGACGCGCTACGTTGGGGGCGTGGCGGTTTTCTGCTGCAGACGAATGAGCGCTGTGTGTCCATGGAACTGCACATACCAGGGCAGGCTTTTTCGCTGGTGCGCCGCTGGGATTTGACCTATGAACTATCACCGCTCAATGGTCAGTCGCTGCTGGCGGCGATCGGACTTACCGGTTTCATGCCCGATGGATCGAGCCTGGCAGCTCCGACCCTGACACTCGGCTACAGCCAGCCAGCTGCGCCGACAGTCCGGCGTATCGATCCGACGGATGCACGCAGTGCGCCACCTGGGCTGAGTTCGGACAACCGTGTCGAACTCGTCGATTGGACGGGCACTGGCACAGCCGATGTCATCGAATTCTCGGCCGGCGGCACCGCACGCGTCTGGCCGAACCAGGCCGGCTCCTGGGGACGGCCGCAAGGGGCGGGTACGATTGCCGCCCTGGCAGGCATGCAGTCGCGCTCGGGTATCGTCGATATCGACGGTGACGGCATGGCAGACATCATTCGGATTGACGTACCGCTGTCACGCTACCAGCCGCGCACCGCGACAGGGCTTGCCACTCCCGTCGCGCTCACGCGGGCGCCGGCCGTTGCTCCAGGCGCTGCCGTAGCGAGACTGGCCGACTTCGACGGCGACGGTCGCGTGGATCTGCTGTGGTCGATCAGGGACTCGCTAGTGCTGGCCGGGCGCACCGAGGCAGGAGATTGGCAGGAAGTACCCGATGTTGTCGCGGCGACTCCGGGTGGCCCACCAACCGATCTTTCCGACCCCCGGGTCTACTGTGCCGACATGACCGGCGATGGTACGCCGGACATCGTCCGTGTTGATGGATCGGGTGTGAGCTATTGGCCTTATCTCGGCTATGGCGTCTTCGGCGAACGAGTCGTCATGGCCAACGCACCCGCCTTGCCGTTCGACTGTGATCCGGCGAGCGTGTTTGTGGTCGACATCGACGGCGATGGATGTGCGGACGTCATCCATCTCGATGGCGGCACGGTGACATGGTGGCCTAACCGGACCGGTTGCGCCTTCGAGTCGCCGCGTGTCGTGTCGCATCTCCCTACCGGCGCCATGCGTTCCATCCGCATCGCCGACGTGCTTGGTCGGGGCACACCTTCGATCTGCTGGACGGCTACCACCACATCCGGGCGCGGGCGTTGGTTCGCACTCGATCTGTTGGGCGTGCAGCCGACCTCGTTGCTGTCACAGGTCGACAACGGCACTGGCCGCATTACCACCGTCGCATGGTCGACGTCGGCACTCGAAGCGGAGCGCGACCGGGCCGCAGGTACACCATGGCCGACGCGGTTGCCCGTGGTGTTGCCGGTCGTATCGTCGGTCATGATCACCGATGTCACCGGCGGCCCCGTCAGCATCAGTCGCTATGCTTATCACGACGGTCGCTACGATGGCGTGCTGCGCGAAGTCTGCGGATTCGGGCGTGTCACCACGCAAGACCTTGGCGACGCCAGCGTTGGCACCCTGGTCACGACGCAGTGGTTCAATGTTGGCCTGACAGAGCAGGGCGCCGAACCGGCAAGCTACGACGAACGTATCCGGGCACGCGCCGTCCGGGGGCGGCTCGTGCGTCAGGAACGCACTGCGACCGACGGGCATCTGTTCGATCGCATGGAGCAGCAATGGCGCGTCGATGATGGCACTGATGGCCTCACCATCACGCCACGACTGGTGAGCAACACCAAATCGGTGTTCGAAGGCCAGCCGACTCCGGTCAGCCGCATCGTGACGGAACAGCTGGCGTGGGATACCAATGGCAACGTCATCCAGGGCCGTGAACGCGGTTACCTGGGTACCGCACCCACCCCCACGCATGAGTTGCAGACCTCCACCGAATACGCGCTCGATACCGCCGGACGTTTTCGCCAGTCCGTTTCGCGCGTGGTACAACACGACGGCATCACGGGTGCGCTGATCAGTGATATGCGCACATGCTACGACGGCTTGCCTGAAGGCCAAGTCGGAGCGCAGGGGCTACAAACCGAGCGTGTCGCGCTCGCTCTGAGCGATGACGCCGTGGCGACGGTGTACGGCGACGACGTGCCCGATCTTGCAGCAGCAGGTTATGTGCGGCACGGCAGTGACGGCGGGTGGTGGATCGAGCTCGGTCGCTACCAGCGCACGGTTGTCGCTGGTGCCTTGTCGGGCACAGTGACAGGCCCGCTGGGCGGCACGACGACATTGGAGTTCGATGCGGCCCAGTGTTATCCCATTCGTTTTACCGATGCCGTCGGCAACGAATTGCGTGCCGAATTCGATCTGCGCAGCTACCAGGCAACGGCGGTGATCGACCCCTCGGGGGCGCGTAGCGAGGCTGTTTTCGATGCCCTTGCCAGGCTTGTGCAGATGGTCGAACCCGGGGATTCGGCGGCCGAACCGACGCGTTCGATGTCTTATGACGCCTCGACGCTGCCAATCGCAGTGAGCGCGTCGCTGGCCACGAAAGCCGGCGCAGCACGGCGAATCGAGCGCCAGTTCGTCGACGGCGGTGGTCGAGTTATCGAGCAACGCATTACTGACGATGCGGGCGAGATCGTGACAACAAGCACAAAATACGGGTTACGCGGAGTCCCCGTCTGCGCGTATCAACCCTTCCGGCCGCTCTCGGGAACGTACTCGGCGCCCGCCGATACGTTGCCGCATACCTCGTTGACTTACGATGCTCTCGGGCGAGTGCTCACTACGCTGCGACCGGACGGCGCCATTGCCTCGGTGACCTACCTGCCAGGCGCGGTAGAGGAACGTGACGCGGAGCAGAGTCGTACCGATGCAGGCGCGACTCATGCCGCGGGCTTTACTCGCCGAATCCTTGATGCCGCCGGTAAGGTCGTTCGCATCGAACAAGGCATCGGCGCCGCCACCGTCGTAGTGACGGATCGATACGACATCAAAGGGGCGCTCGTCGAGCACGTCGATGCCAACGGCGGCACGACGACTTTCGTCCGCGACCTGCTTGGAAGGCCGATCAAGGTTGTCCGGCCAGAGTCCACGCAGGTGCTTGTGGTGGATCCTGCCGGCAACCTGCTCGAAACCCGTACCGGCAGCGCGAAAGTGTTTCGCAGTTATGACCTCGCCAACCGTCCGGTGGACGTGCGGCATGACTCGATCAGTTCGGCGCCGGTCGCACAATTCATCTATCACGACAGCGGAGCACCGGCCCCCGCGGACGCCGGTATCCACACCATGGGCGGACGCCTTGTACGTGTGGATGATGCGGGCGGCACGACCATTCTCGACTACGATGAGCGCGGGCGTATTGCACGCAAGGACATGCGGCCCACTGACGCGCCAGCCATGGTGCTGACACTGGGATACCGCTCTGACGAGTTGATCGATCAAATCGCCTATCCGGGCGGCCGTACCGTCTCTTATGGCTACGACCAGGCGGGCAGGGTGACATCCGTCAGCGGTGTCATCGATTCGATTTCCTACGACCTTTCGGCACGACGAGCCAAAGTGCGATACACCAACGGTGTCGAGCAGAACGACGTCTACGACGCACTGACCGGGTGGCGGACGTCATCGGAGTTGACTGGGCCGGGCGGCGTACTACGGCAGGTTGCTTATGCACACGACCTCGTCGGCAATGTGACCGCATTGACCAGCCCCGATCCTGCGTTGACGTGGTCCTACCAATACGACGACGCCTACCGTCTTGTGTCCGCGACAGGCGCTAGCGGCAGCATCGACTACGCCTACGACGAGGCCTTCAACTTGCTCTCTCGGACTGGGGCCGGCAGCTATGTCTATGGTCAGAACGGGGCTCCCGCAAGTTGCGTCACGAGTGTCGGCACCGACAGCTACACCTGGAACGATCGCGGCCATCTGGCGACCGCTCCCTGGGGATCGCATACCGTTGATGCCGAGGGACGTCTGCGCGTCATCGCGCTGAGCGATGGCGGTTCCGAGGAGATGACCTATGGCGTGGGCGGTGCGCTCGTGCGTCGCGTCACGTCCGATGGGCATGCAGTCACCCGCGATGTCATCAGCCCGGACCGGCTCATCCGCATCGAGGACGGTCGCATCGTTCTGCAAATCACCGACGGCGATCGCGTCGTGGCGCGCGAGCAGAGCGGGCAGGCCACCTGGTTGCACTATGACCATCTCGGCTCACTCGTACTCATGACGGACGTTGGTGGTGCGGAGGTGTTGCGGCTGACGTACGACCCGTACGGACAGATGCTTACCCGCGTCGGAGCCGGCGTGGCACAGCAGGGTTTTGGCACTGGCGAAAACATGGATCACGGCCTGGTACTGCTGGGTGCTCGGTGGTACTCGCCACGCCTGGGTCGATTCATTTCGCCAGATCCCGTAGTCGGCGACCCCAACGACCCTGCAGCGTGGAGTGCCTACGCCTATTGCCGCTGCAACCCAACGAGTTACGTGGATCCTTCCGGTCGCAATTTCTGGAAGATCTTCGGCGCCGTCCTGGCGACCATCGCCATCATCGCGGTTGCCGCCATTGTCACCGTGTGCACGTTCGGCGCCGCCGGGCCGGGAGCGGTCGCGCTAGCCGTCGGCGGTGTCAGCCTCACGTGGGGCGCCGTGTTTGCGGCGACCGTCGTAGGCATCGTCGCAGGTGGCGTCATCGGCGGTATCGCGGCCGCACGCGCTGGTGGCGACGCCGGCGATATCTTCCTTGGCATCGTGACCGGCGGTGCGGTCGGCGGCTGGGCCGCGTTCGGTGCGGCTTTCGCTGGCGTCGCCGTAGCGGGTGCGCTTGGGTTGACGGGTGGCACCGTGGCTTGCGGTGCCGTGGTGGGCGGCGTTGCCGGAACCATCAACGGTGCGGCGATGGGTTTTTCGTCAGGCTTTGCCGGCGGTCGCAACAATGGGCTTAAGGACATCATGCTCAAGGTACTGGTCGGTGCAGTGACTGGTCTTGCGCTCGGCGCGGCGCTGGGTGCACTAAGCGGCGTCGTGGCACCAAAGGACAGCCTGGGCAGTGCTGCCAACAAGGCACTGCAGCCCGATCCGCCTCCGCCGGGAAGCTCCATTCCCGGTGCGCCCCAGGCGTCTTCGTTGACAGGCCCAGCGCCAGAGGCGAATAGCTTTGGTGGCGCGATGAGCCAGATTGGTCCCGCTGCCGGCGGTCGAGCCGCCGGCGTGGTACTTCCTTATGTTGCAGCTGCACTCGCGCCGGCAGCCGGCAACGGCTTCGTATGGGCGATCGTGGTCGACGGCGGCTCAGCGGCGTTGTCCGAAGAGTTCGACGACCTGCAGAAATATGTTCAGACACACAACGTCAACCTGGGGCCGTTTGACTTCATCAAGTCTGATTACTAGTGCTGATGTCTGCCGGGCCGGACTAAGGGAAGCCCGAATAGCCTCAGTTTTCATCGTCGTCCCGGCGTAAGCCGGGACGCATTCCTCGACCCACGCTTGTCAGGCAACGTATGACAAGCATCTACGCTGGATCGGTGCATTGCCGAACCCGCATTCTCAAGTAAGTCGATGTCTTCCTGGCAGAGCACCACGTCGCGGACAGCGGGGTTCTGCTCGAGATGATCGATGGACGAGAAATCAAGGCAAAACCCTGGCCAGTCGAGAGGTTGCCGAAGCCACCTTAGTCAAAGCGTCATGCCACCGTCGATAGTGAGGCTTGAACCTGTCATGTAGCGAGATGACTCGCCAGCCAGGTAAGAGACCAGTTCGGCAATGTCTTCCGTTTGGCCCACTTGCCCCAACGGCACCATGCTCTTGATGTGTTCAATATGATCGGCCGTCATATCGGTTTCGATAGGGCCGGGCTGGATGTTGTTAACGCGAATGCCACGCGGCGCCAGATCCAGAGCAAGGCCTTTCACCATCGAGGCCACGGCGGCCTTGCTCATGCCGTAGACCGTCCCGATCGGCGACAGCGGGCGTATGGCGGAATTGCTGCCAATAGTGATGACTCGTCCGTTCTCGCTCATATGAGCTACCGCGGCCTGAATCGCCATGTAGACACCACGCACGTTCACTTGAAGCACTCGGTCGAGATCCGCCAGGGTAAAGGCGTCGACCATGCCCAAGCGCAAGATGCCCGCGTTGACTACCACGACGTCAAGCCGGCCGAAATGAGCTAGCACTTTCTCTACGGCGGTCCGAATGGCAGTCGCATCGGCGCTATCGGCTTGGATGGAAAGTGCACGGCCGCCATCGGCCACTACGGCATCCACAACGCATTGCGCACTGTCGGGCCGCGAGACGTAGGTGAGTCCGACGGAGAACCCATCGCGCGACAATCGGCGAACCGCCGCCGCGCCGATGCCACGTGAGCCGCCGAAGACAAGAGCGACCTTTTCTTGGTTGTAGGAACCAGTGTTCATGGAAACCTCATTATGGAACGTTTGGTCAATAATGGAAAACAAAAAAGCGCCGCCCAAGACGACGCCAATCAGGAATGGGTGACTATGCCTGCAGCCGGTCCACCGCGAAGCGGGCGAGACGGCGCAATTCCGTCACCTTTGCTCCAGCCCGAGCTGCCAGCTGGATGCCCGTCATACTCATCATCAGATAGCCGGCCGCCTCGCTCGCACTCAGGGACGAGGCAATCTCGCCGGCTGCCTGTCCTTCACGAACACGCTTGACCAGTCGCGACTGCAGGTAAGTCGCGAATTTCGCGCGCAGCTCCGACAATTGCGGCTCGGTGGAACCAAACTCGCATAGGGAACCCACGCCCATGCAGCCCAGCGCTCGCGACTCGTCATCACCAATCACCAAGCCTTCGAGCATGTTACGGATGCCTTGCAAGGCAGAGGCAGGAGCCTGCAAACGTTGAGCGTGAGATGACGTCGAGCGTCGCTGGTAGTCTGTAAGGGATTCGACATACAGCTGCCATTTGTCGCCGAAGGCGTTGTAAAGGCTCTGCCGTCCGATGCCCATAGCCTTCACCAGGTCATCAGTAGACGTGCCGGCATAGCCCTTCGCCCAAAAAACAGCTAGCGCCTGCGCAAGGGCGGCTTCACGATCAAATTCGCGTGGTCTGGCCATGAGGCGATAATGGCCGTTATGGACTGAAGTGTCAATAACATACTGACGAACACTAACGCATTGAGAATCTGAGCCGCGAAGGCGAAGTGATTCGCCTCTGTTATCAAGGGCGGGGAGGACGGCCCGAAGCGACGTCAGATCAAGTCCATCCTGCCCGAATCAATCACATACATCCGGGCTTAGCGCGTAGTGGCACCAGGCTCAGTAGTGAATTCGTAAACGATCAGGTTGCGATACTCGTGACCTGGATCCAGGCGCGCGCTACCAAAAGCGGGTTGATTGGGAGTGTCCGGATAAAGCTGCGGTTCGAGCACAAAGGCATCGCCCTCCCGGTACACGTGACCGCCTGTGCCGACTGTCGTGCCATCGAGGAAATTGCCCGAATAGAACTGCAAGCCCGGTTGTGCGGACTTGAGCGTAAGTACACGGCCGGACGCCGGGTCCGACACGCGTGCGACAACGCGTGGCTCGGAAGCCACCGCGCGGCTGATGATCCAGTTGTGGTCGTAGCCACGACCATTGAGCAACTGGGTTTCGCTACCGTTACGAATATCCCGGCCGATCGGCTTGGCTTGGCGGAAGTCGAATACCGTACCCGTGACGCTGCGTATTTCGCCCGTCGGGATCGAAGTAGCATCAATCGGCAGATAAGCGTCGGCAGCAATCGTGAGGCGCTGGTCCATCACGCTACCAGAGCCTTCACCGGACAGGTTCCAGTACGCGTGGTTGCTCAGATTGACGATGGTCGGGCGGTCGGTTGTGGCGCGATAATCGACGGAGAGGCGATTGTCCCCGTCTAGCGTATAAATAACCTTGACGGTCAGCTTGCCGGGATAGCCCATGTCGCCATCGGGGCTGACATAAGTCAGCGTGACAGAGGCGGCATTGGTGTCGTGCTTGATCTCGCCGACGGTCCAGAGCACTTTGTCGAAGCCCTTGGTGCCGCCGTGCAGCGAGTTGGGGCCATCATTGACAGGTACATCGTAAGCCTGTCCGTTGAATGTGAAATGGCCCTTGGCGATACGGTTCGCGTAGCGCCCGACCGTCGCGCCGAAGTACTGCGGCTTCTTGACGTAGCCATCGAGCGAGCCATAGCCCAGCACGATATTGGCGAGCTTGCCCTGGCGATCGGGCACCATCAACGACTGCAAGGTGGCGCCCAAAGAAATGACTCGCGCGGTCGCGCCATGCGCGTTGGTAAGTACGATGGCGTCAACGCGCGTGCCGTCAGGCATCGTACCGAATGCTTCTCGCTTGGCATCCGTAGCGGAGTGAGCACTTGTCGCCAACGTTGCGAGACAAAGCATCGAACCTATCCATCCAGTGCGTTGCATGATCTTCGCCTTCTTCGCCGTATCATGAATACGCATGCAAACATATTGTATGACTATTGTGCAAGTGTCGGTTCAGCGATGACACGCTGAGCTCTCGCGCCTGCAGAACAACTGCACATTTCCGCGGGTATTGCACGAACGCATGAGGCTGCTGCGTCGTGAAGGCGTCATCAAAGCCTCCTTGCCATACGACCAACGAGTGAGGCATGGGTCTTCCCCCATTCCACACATCTGCTGACACAACGCTGGCAGTGGATATATCCCATGCTCCGATTTTCCGTCACTGCGAACAGGTATTTATGAAATTGGCATCTATTCGGCTGATTACTCGAGACATTCAGGCGATGGCTCGTTTTTATGAGCAGATTACCGGCCAGGAGGCGACCTGGCTCGCTCCTGTGTTTGCGGAAATTGTCATGCCCGGGGCAGTCATCGCGTTAGGTTCCGCGGAGACGGTGGCTCTATTCAAGGAGGGCAGTGCGGAGCCTGCCGCAAATAGAACCGCGATCATCGAACTGGAGGTCAATGATGTCGAAGTCGAGTTCGCGCGATTGAAAAACATGGTGGAGGTGGTGCACGAACCAAAGATGTTGCCATGGGGCAATCGGGCCGCACAGTTTCGGGACCCGGAAGGCACCCTTGTGAGTCTCTACACGCCAGTGACCGAGGCTGCCAGGTCTCGATTCGAAGGGCGCTAGTTCATGCGCCGCGCATCGGTGGATACTTGAGGATACGCAACCACATCCCATGAACATGGGATGTGACACTGATCACTCCTCCTTAAAATCCCCGGGACAAGCCAGGGGTGGCGTATCGGCTCGATATCGCCTTGTTCCCTGTGGCTTTCAGCAACAGGGGGATTGTCCAGTGAATCGTATCTATCTCGTGCTTCTGCTTGTCTTGGGGGGAATGCCTGGCGTCGTGATGGCGGGGGCCGGCGCCAATGTATCGGCATGTGTCAATGTCACCAATGCCAAGCAAGCCATGACCATCAATATCACCGTCGGCGGGCAAGGCAAGCATTGCATGAGCCAGGTAGGCAACAACGCGACGATTACCGTACCGGCAGGCGGCAACGGCCTTTACTGCGCTTCTGTCGGCTACGTGGAAGAGAAAGGAACCAGCTCGGGCGGAGACTTCTGCGCGACCGAAAAATCCAAGTGGCCGGTCAGCTACAGCATCGGCACGTTGCCTCCTCAGGCTTCTGCGGTTGTCAGCATGGAAGCGGACAGCAACTTCAACAAGGCAACCATCATTACGTTTCCGCAAGTGGGTAACGCAGGAATCTGCGCATTCCCGGCCGGCCAGTCGCCGAACCTTTGCTACAACACATCGACTACCTGGGCCAAGGGGACGCAAGGTCCTCTGGCGCTGATCTTCATGCTGCCGGATTAAACTCGTCGCCCCATCCGTTTGACGACCGTGCCCGCGATTGCTCAGGGCCGTCGCATTGCGTCGGCCATCGATGGACGGTTTCTCCTCGATTGCTTGGCACCATTCGTGCTTCAGTCGTCGCGCATATTTTTGGCTCTTTAATTTTTTAGCAGGCATCGACGTCATGAATCGCATCTACCGCATCGTCTTCAATCGCGCGCTTGGTGTTCCCCAGGTCGTTTCGGAACTCGGTGGCGCATCTGGGAACGCCGTCGCCGATACGGTCCATGCATCGCCAACTGCCGACATCAGGACGCGTTTACTGACGCTGGCGGTCGGTGTCGCCTTGATGACGCCGGTGTCAGCGGTATGGGCACAGTCATGCCCGACGTCTGGCCTGATCCTCGCATCGTGCCAGGGATCGACCGGCACCAATGGCGGCACGGGCGCAGGCCAGGTTGGCGGCTCGCCAAGTGAGCCGGGCGCGGGCGCCGGTGGTGCCGCGGGTGTGGGAGGCAGCACCGGCGCATCCGGGGGAGCCGGTGGTGCATTTGGTGGATCTGGTGGTGGATTGGCGGGGACCGCCGCCGGTGGCGGCGGTGGTGGTGGTACCTACGGTGGCGGCGCGGGCGGCAGCGGTTCTGACGGCAGCAGCGTACCGGGCGGCAGCGGCGGATTGCCAGGAACGGTGGCCACTGGCGAGATCACGATCGATACCGGTGTGAGCATCACCGGTGGCGCCGGCGGCAACGGTATTTCAAATGGCATCGGCGGTGGGGGCGGCGGCGGCGCTGCGGGTGTGATCCTTGGTCTTGCCAATTCCAGCCTCGTCAACCAGGGCACCGTCACAGGTGGCATCGGCGGCAACGTTGGCTCCGGCAATTCAGCAGGTGGCGGTGGCGGTGGCGGTGTTGCACTGGCGATCATGGGCGATGGCAACACCGTGCTCAATGAAAGCGCCCTTCAGGGTGGCAAAGGCGGCAGTTCGATCGGCTCGCCGACACACGACGAGGGCCACGGAGGCGACGGCGGTGCGGGCCTGGGTGTCGTCGGCAATGGCAACACGCTGGAAAACACCGGCAGCATTAGTGGTGGGGCCGGTGGTACTGCTGATGGCTTGGATACATTAGGCAACGGCGGAGTGGGTGTCGGTATCTCCGGCGATAACAACCAACTGATAACCAGCGGCAGCATCAGCGGCGGCACCAGCTCCGTAGGTACGCACGGCGATGCGGTGTATATCACTGGTAACAATAACGTCTTGCAGCTTCAGTCGGGCTATAGCTTCGCCGGCAATGTCGAGTCCATCGTCGGTCACGGCAACTCGCTCGCATTGGGCGGCTCCAATGCGGCCACGTTTACGGTCGGCAGCGCCATCGGTTTCGACAGCTATTCGGTCGTTGGCGGTACCTGGACGCTCAACGGCACGACCCCCATCGCAACACCGTGGACGGTAAACCGCGGCACGCTGGTGATTTCCAACGATGACGAGCTTGGTTTGGATGCGGGTACGCTTACCCTCAGCGGTGCCGGGGAGGTCGAGCTGACCTCCGATACGATATCCCGGCGATCGATTGCCGTGACCGGCATAAATACGCTGACGACAGATGGCGATTCGACCTGGACGCTCCAAGGTAACGTCGGAGGCGCGGGCAGCTTGACCAAGGCCGGTACGGGCAACCTGATTATTGGCGGTGCGCTATCCACGAATCTCGATATCGCACAGGGTACCGTACAGGTCGGCCTGGGTGGGACGACTGGCAGTATCACCGGCGCAGTGCGGAACGATGGCATCCTGATTTTCGATCGCAGCGGCACGCTGATGGTGCCGGGCAACATCAGCGGCACCGGGGCTTTGGATCAACTCGGCAGTGGCACGCTCGTCCTCGCCGGCACCAATACCTGGAACGGCATCACCGAGATTGCCTCTGGGACCTTGCAAATCGGAACTGGCGACGGCGTCGGAAGTTCATTGACGGGCGTCGTGCAGAACAACGCCGCACTGGTGGTCGACACATCGAGTTTAGTGGCCATCAGTGGCGCCATCAGCGGACCCGGAAGTCTTACTAAAATTGGCACAGGCACCCTGATGCTGACTGCGGCCAATGCGTTGTCGGGTGCGGTGAACGTCAACGGCGGCATCCTGGTTTTGAATGATGCGGGTGCGTTGGACCAGGCGAGTTCGATAAACGATAACGGCACGTTCGACATCAGCGGTACGACACTCGGCGCGACGATCAAATCGCTCAGCGGCAATGGGCAGGTCCAGCTTGGCGGTCAAACGCTGACGATCAGCAACGCCTCGGGCAATTTCAGTGGCAGCATCAACGGCGCGGGTGGCCTCACCCTCAGTGGCGGCACCGAGGCGTTCAGCGGCAACAGCAACTACAGCGGCATGACCACGATCAACGGCGCCACTCTGGAACTGCACAACGGTAGCCTGACCCAGGGCGGGCTGGTGCTCAATGGTGGCCTTGTGGATATCAGCGGAACGTCCGCCATGTTTTCGATGGCCGGCACATCGTTTGGCCAGTTCATCAATAGCGGCGTGGTCAACCTGACCAACGGTGGTTCATGGAACGGGATCGACGAGCTGAACATCGGTGAGATGGGCGCCAGCGCATCCGTGTCGGTCGACAGTGGGGCCGTGCTTCACAATGTGGGTAACATTGTCGTCGGCGAGTCAGGGACCGGCACGCTCAGCGTATCCAACGGGAGCACGGTCACGACCAACGCTGATCTTCTTGTTGCCGATGCGACGAGCAATGGCGTGGTGAACGTAAGTGGCGCCAACACAGTCGTCCAGGCGCACGCACTCGTGCTGGGCAATCCGGGCAGCAACGCAAGCCTCACTGTGTCCAGCGGCGCGAGCATTCTTGCCAGCTCGACAACCATTGCGGCGGGCGCATCCAGCATCGGCACGCTAAATATTGGCGCGGCTGCCGGCAGTGCGCCAGCAGCAGCTCCAGCGCAGGTAATTTTGGGGCCAATCTCGTTTGGTGCGGGCACTGGCTCGCTGGTATTCAACCACACCGATAACGGTTTTTCCTTTGGCGATTCCATTTCTGGCAACGGTACGATCGATGTACTCGCAGGCACGACGATATATAAGGGTAACGGCGATTTTGACGGCAATATCCTGATCAAGGGCGGCACGCTTATCGTGGGCGACCTGAGTACGATCGGCATTGCCGCGCTCGGCGGCAACGCGGAAGTCTTCAGTGGCGCCACACTCGGAGGCACGGCCAATGTCAGCAACCTGGTGGTCGATAGCGGCGGATCGTTTTCACCAGGCTATACGGGCTCGGGTACGTTCAGCGTCGATGGCAACCTCACCATGGCGTCGGGCAGTCATTTCACCAGCGTCGTTGGTGCGCCCGGTAATGGATACAGCACGTTCGGCCTGAGCAACTCTGTCAACGTCGGTGGCAACCTCACGCTCAATGGTGTGCAGGTCGATGTCTCGGCCACCCCGAATGCGGGCAAGGGCTTGTATGCGTTGTTCAATTACCAGGGCACGCTGACCGAAACCAATGGTGGCCTGACATTGGGAAGCACACCCGCGGGCGATACGCTGAGCATCCAGCACCTGGCTGCGCAACATCAGATCAACCTGATCGATACCGGCGGCGATACGCTGAACTTCTGGAATGCCAACGGTCAGGCATCGGCATTGCAGATGGGCGGCGGCAGCGGCACATGGAACAACACCGCCTCGGTCTGGACCGATGCTGCAGGTGATGTCACCTCGGCCATGGCGCCACAGCCCGGCTTCGCAATGTTCGGCGGCGCGAGCGGTATCGTGACGATCGATAACGGCAATGGCAACGTCGCGGCAACAGGCATGCAGTTCGCCAGCAGCGGTTACACGATGACAGGCGGTGACCTGGCGCTGGTGACCGACATTCACGGCAACGCGCCGACGATCCGGGTCGGCGACGGTACGGCCAGCGGTGCCAGCGATGTGGCGGAAATCGACAACCGATTGACGGGTACTGCCGGCCTGACCAAGACCGACCTGGGCACGCTGATCCTTACCGGTACCAACACGTATACAGGCAGCACCATCGTCGAGGCCGGCACGCTGCAGATCGGCAACGGCGGCAGCAGTGGCAGCGTGGCCGGCAATATCGTCGACAACGGCAATGTGACATTCAATCTTAGCGCCGACACCAATGCCAACACGATCAGTGGCACGGGTACGGTAACGCTGTCAGGTCTGGCCTCGCTTGCTTTCAACAGTGCACAGACCTATACGGGCGCCACGCATATCGAGAATGGCGCACTTGTGCTTATTGGCAACGGAAGCGTCGCGGCATCGAGCGTGATCGACGACAACTTCATCTTCGATATCGGTCAGGTTAGCAGCGATCGGTCCATCGTTTCATTGAGCGGTCAGGGCGCTGTGCTTTTGGGCGCGAACACACTGACCCTGACCGATGCAGCCGACACGTTCGGCGGCACAATCATCGACAATGGCGGGCTGCATCTGGCCGGTGGCACAGAGGTGCTGACGGGCGACAATGACTATGCCGGGCACACCACGATCGATAACGGCGCAACCTTGCAGATAGGCAACGGTGGCAGCACCGGCAGTATCCGGTCGGATGTCACCGCGGACGGTATGCTGGCGTTCGAGCGTAACGATGCGGTCGGCTTTAGCAATATCATCGACGGCACGGGCAGCGTGACGCAGCGGGGCTCGGGCAACCTGACGCTGTCGGCGGTCAATACGTACAGCGGTGGCACGTTGATCGCCGCGGGCACGCTGACGGGCGGCGTGCAAAGTTTCGGCAGTGGCACGATCACCGATAACGCAAGCCTGGTTCTGTCGCAAGCCGGCGACGGCACGCTGTCCAACAATATTGCCGGTTCCGGTCAGGTAACCATCGACAGCACGGGTGCGGTGACGCTCATTGGGCACAATACGTATACCGGCGGCACGCTTATCAGCGAGGGGTCGGTAGTCGGCAGTACGGACAGCCTGCAGGGCAACATCAGTGTGGCCGCCGGTACCATCGCGACCTTCTCCCAGGCTGTCGACGGTGGCTTCGCTGGCGCGGTGAGCGGTTCGGGCTCGCTGGTCAAGCGCGGCGCAGGCGCGGTGAGTTTCAATGGCGACAGCAGCAGCTTCAACGGGGCGACAGCTGTCACGGGTGGAACCCTGGCCATCGACGGATCGCTGGGCGGCGCGGTTCTCGTCTCATCAGGTGCGACGCTGGCAGGTCATGGCAATCTTGGTGGCAGCGTTGTCGTCGACAGCGGCGCGACGTTGGCGCCGGGCGGTGAACAGGCGGTCGGCACGCTGAGCGTGGGCAGCCTGTCGATGGCGCAAGGCAGTACGGTCGATATGGATATGGGGGCTGCCGGCTCCCCGCTGGGTACGGCCGGTATCGGCGATGGCGTGAATGTTTCCGGCGATCTTCAGTTCGATGGCGCCACTCTCAACATCAACAACATCGGTAGCATGGGCGGTGGCATCTATCGGCTCTTCAGCTACGGCGGCAACCTGACCGAAACCAACGGCGGCCTCGTGCTTGGAAATATACCGACGGGCCAGTCGCTGTCGCTGATGAACCTGGCCAGCGACAAGCAGATTGACCTGCTCGACACGACCGGGCAGTCCATCAATCTGTGGAACGGCAACGGCCAGGCATCTGGCTCGCAAATGGGTGGCGGCAGTGGCACCTGGTCGGTCACCGCGCCGAACTGGACCGATGCCTCCGGCCAGTTGCACGGACCGCTCGTACCGCAGCCGGGCTTTGCCGTATTCGGCGGCACCGCTGGCACCATTACGGTCGATGACAGCGCTGGTGCGGTAACAGCTCTTGGCATGCAGTTCGCCAGCGATGGCTATGTGATGCAAGGCGATACGCTGACCCTCGTCGACAATGCAGGGGCAGCGCCGATCGTGCGCGTAGGCGATGGCACGGCCCAGGGTGCGAACTATGTCGCCCAGATCGGCAACGTGATCGCCGGCAACGCAGGCCTCGACAAGACCGACTTCGGTACGCTGGTGTTGACCGGCGAGAACACCTATACCGGAGGCACCACCATCAGCGAAGGCACGCTGCAGATCGGTAGCGGCGGCACCACCGGCTCGATCCTCGGCAATGTCAACGACCAGGGAACATTGGCATTTGATCGTGCAGATACGCTCAGCTTCGCTGGCGTAGTAAGTGGTGCTGGCGGGCTGGTGCAGAAAGGCGAGGGCACGCTTGCCTTGACCGGTGTCAACACCTTTACCGGCACAACGGTTATCGACAGCGGCACACTGGCGTTGTCCGGCCGGGGCAGCGTGGCTGACTCGGCGCACGTGATCGACAACGCGGTTCTCGATATCAGCCAAGCCATGCAGGGCGCATCGATCCGTTCGCTCGGTGGTAACGGCATGGTATCGCTGGGCAACCAGACACTGACACTGACGGATGCATCGGACACCTTCAGCGGCACGATCGCTGGTACGGGCAGCCTGACGGTTTCCGGCGGCACGCAATTGCTCACCGGCGTCAATACGTATTCTGGTGGCACCGCGATCCACGCTGGCACGTTGCAAATCGGCAACGGCGGCACCACGGGTGCCATCGTCGGTGCAGTGGTCGACCAGGGCAGCCTGGCATTTGATCGTGCCGACGCAGTGACATTCGACGGTGTGATCAGCGGCAGTGGCAGCGTGCAGCAGCTGGGCGCGGGCAACCTCACGCTTACCGGCAACAACAGCTACACCGGTGGCACGATCATCGCGCAAGGAACCTTGTCCGCTGGCAGCGCTTCGGCCATCGGCACCGGCACCTTGTCGATGGGCGAGGGTACGACCTTGAATATTGCCGATGGCGTAACCCTCGCCAACACGGTGACCTTGTCGGGCGATCCGGATATCAATGTCGCATCGGGTGAGATGGCTACGTTGAGCGGCGTGATTGGCGACGGCGCCCAGGCGGGCGACCTGGTGAAAACCGGCGGCGGTACGCTGGCGCTGTCGGGTGCCAATACATATACCGGCGCCACGGAAGTCGTCGCCGGCACGCTGGATGTCAGCGGTAGCCTGGTCAGCCAGGTCACGGTTGATGGTGGCGCGGTGATGGCGGGCACGGGCTCCGTCGGTGGTCTGGATGTTGCCAGTGGCGGCATGGTGTCCCCCGGTGGCGCTGGCATCGGCAGCCTGCATGTAAGCGGAGACCTGAATCTGGCGGCTGGCTCCATCTATCGGGTTGACGCTTCGGATGCCGGCCAGAGCGATGCGATTCATGTCGATGGCACCGCCACACTGGGCGGCAGTTCAGTCGTATCGATCGGCGCCGGCAGCAACTGGTCGGCGACGACGCGCTACACCATCCTGAGCGCGCACGACATCGCGGGCAGCTTCGGCCAGGTCAGCAGCAATTTCGCCTTCCTGGTGCCGACACTCAGTTACGACGCCAGCAACGCCTATCTGACCCTGGCACGCAACAACGCGGATCTGTCATCGGTCGCGACGACCAAAAACGAAGTACATGTCGCCAATGCGATCGCTGCCGATGCAAGCGGCCCGCTCTATCAGGCCGTGCTACCGCTCGATGCCGCGACCGCTCGCGCGGCGTTCGGTACGCTGGCAGGTGACAGCGTGGCGAGCACGCGTAATGCGATCCTGCAGGACAGCCATTTCATTCGTGACGCGATCCAGAACCATCTGTCGAGCGCACCCGGTGCCGGCCGTACGACGCAGGCCGATGTCGATGGCAGTGTCTGGGCCAGCACCTGGACCCATGGCGGTAACCAGGACAGCGACGGCAATGCGGCACGCATGCGTTCCAACGGCAGCGGCTTGCTGGTCGGCGTCGACCGCAACCTCGATGCGTGGCGCGTCGGCGCAGTCGCTGGCACCGGCCAATTGTCAAATAGCAGCGTCAATGGTGCTGGCGATGCGCACAGCACCGACAACACGCTGGGCCTCTACACCGGTGTCGATGCAGGTCCATGGCAGTTCCAGGGTGGTGCCGCGCATAGCTGGTACGACACCCGAACCCATCGCCACATCGACGTCGCTGGCGTGCAGGGCGCGGGAGATGCCAACGACAACAACAGCGTGACCCAGGCATTCGTCGAAGCGGGCTACCGCATGGGAGGAGAGCAGGGCAGCCTGACGCCGTATGTCGACCTCGCACGCGCATGGATTCATCGCGATGCCATTCATGAGAGCAGCGGCATCGCAGCACTGGATGTGCAAGGCAGTGGCACCGCGGTCAATTACGGCAGCGCTGGCCTGCGCGGCGCTTACGAACCTACGCCGGGGATCCAGTTGCACGCCACGCTGGCCTATCAGCACGCCTGGGGCGACTTGCGCTCAACCGATCGCCAGCAGTTCGCCAGCGATCCCACCAGCTTCACCGTCGACGGCTTGCCATTGGCGCGCAATACCGGCATTGCGGACATCGGCATGCACTTTCTGCTCAGCCGCACGGTAAGCGTTGACGCGAGTTATCACGGAGAGTTTTCCAGCGGCACCAAGGACCAGGGTGCGCGCATGGCGCTCAATGTGGTTTTTTGAAAACCGCGGTGCAACTCCTGACTGGGCAGCTCTGACGGAGGCTGCGCCGTAATGCCAGGACCTTCTGACCAAGACGCACGGCCTGATCTATCTGCCAAGATCGGCCGTGCTGTCTCGCTCATCGAGCGGCAAAGGAATTAGCTCAGCTCGCCCAGAATCTCTTGCTTGCGTTGCTCCATTTGCGCGCCCAGTTCATTGAGCTGCTGCTTGGTCAGCAGTGTTTTAGCGTCCTTGAACATTTCCTTTTCTTCTTCGTCCGCATGGTGCTCGATCAACTCTTTCAGCACCTTGGCGCGGCCTGAAAATACCTCGCTGCCTTCCTCGGTGCTCAGCAGGTCCGGAAGCACCAGATCCCCGGCAGCACGATGCTCTTCCAGGGCCTCGTAGTACATCTTGGCTTCTTCCTTCTTGCCCGCCTCCTTGAACGCCGGATAGAAAATCTCTTCCTCGATAGTGGTGTGAGCCTTCAGGTTGATCTGGATCTTGTGCAGCAGTTCTGCACGTTTTTTGGTGGCGCGCGTTGAGGTCTCGGCGAGTTCGCCGAGCAGCCCTTTGACCAGTTTATGGTCGGCTTTAAGCAATTGGATGGCATCCATTTCGAGGTGTCCTGGCGTTGGCTGGAGATCGCAGGATTTCACGAAGTCTGTGAACCTGAAGTCCGTGTCACGTGCAGGGCAAGCAGGCTTGGAAAGAAACTACCGGCACGCTTCGTTCCGTGCTTCACTTCAGCAATAGTGAACTCAAGGAACCCAGATGACGGCACAAGCCATTACCGAAGCAGACCTGGAAGAAATTCGCGCGCTGTTTCTTCGGCAAGCTGCCGCCGAGTCCGCTCATGACATTGAAGGCATGGAGGCCATTCTCGCCCAGGCCGAGCCTGGTCAGCCCGATCCCGTGAATTTTATTGCACGCGCTTATCGATTCTGGGGGCGCGATGCCGTGCTGGAGCATTTCCGCAACGTTTTCACCGGCATATGGCGATTCGAGCCGGAAGTGACAGAGATCAAGGTGCTCCCGATCAAAGCAGATGTCGCCCATATCTTCGCCCCCACTCATATTACGGTGGGCCCTGCCGGGGGAGACGCGACGACTTATCGATTTCTTGTCAATGAGTTTGCGGTACGCACGCGCGCTGGATGGCGTATCACATCGATCGTTCCTGTACCTGCGCAGTGACGTCACTTGGGGTCGCTTGGGCTGATCGGCGATCCGAGGCATCGCAAGTAACTGGTTGAGCTGATCTTGGAGTGGCCCTGGGCTTTGCGGCCAAAGCGGAGAGCGTTGGGCTTACAATGCTCTGATGGATTATCAGCTCGTTATCAAGTTCTGGCGCAAGTCTCTGGCCGACGAAGCTTTTCTCGAAGTGATTGAGGGAAAGCTGAAAGCGGCATTGGGCAAGGCGGTCGAACTGGAGGGCTACGATGTCAGCCCAAAAGAGATCAATCTCTTCATGCTCTCGTCTGACCCTCGTCATTCTTTTCGGCGCGCAAAAGTCGTTCTGGAAGAACTGGGCATTCAAAACGGCATCGCAGCCGCCTTCCGCGTAGCCGGCGGCGCTAACTTCACATCCCTCTGGCCGCTACGTGCCACTCGCAAATTCAGGCTGCCGTA
>Ga0105240_10000118_pt1 | contig 163934 bp, 177 predicted proteins | sample KBSC54metaG_FD_80426 | JGI IMG/M metagenome (GOLD analysis project Ga0105240, IMG submission 80426) | Corn rhizosphere microbial communities from Kellogg Biological Station, Michigan, USA - KBS C5-4 metaG | ecosystem: Host-associated > Plants > Roots > Rhizosphere > Soil | place: Michigan...
AAGGGTTCGGCTGTTCGCCGATTAAAGTGGTACGCGAGCTGGGTTCAGAACGTCGTGAGACAGTTCGGTTTATATCCGGTACGGACGTCAGGAAATTTGAGAGGATCTGCCCCTAGTACGAGAGGACCGGGGTGGACGTACCTCTGGTGTGTCGGTTGTGCTACCAAGCGCAGTGCCGAGTAGCTATGTACGGAATAGATAAGCGCTGAAAGCATATTAAGCGCGAAACTAACCTCAAGATTAGATTTCCCTATGAGCCCCCAGAAAGATTATCTGGTTGATAGGCGCAAGGTGGAAGTGCAGTAATGCATGGAGCTAAAGCGTACTAATAGGGCCATTGACTTTTTATGTCCTTTTCAGCGACGTTTATGCTTGCATAAGCCAGCTGAAAAGGTAGGTTTGACTAGTAGTTGGTGTGTATCAACACCATATCCTTACATTTTTAGAACTTGAGTAACGACCCGTTTGGTCATCGAAATTGTAGTTTGAGTCCCTTTTGGCTAGCCAAAGGACATATGTTCGAACTCCATTTTCGGTGCCCATGGCGCTGGGGAGACACCTGTTCCCATTCCGAACACAGAAGTTAAGCCCAGCTGCGGCGATTATACTGCCTTTTAGGTGGGAAACTAGCACGGTGCCGTTTTATAGAAAACCCTCGGTTACTGCCGAGGGTTTTCTCTTAGGCTAAGTTTTTCATGATATAAAGCTGTTAATCTATATAGAATGTTATTATGCTTGTGTAAATATTGACAAAAAGCATAATCATTGCTATTATATTTCCAATCACACATCATAAGTGAGATGTAAGAGGTAAACCAAGGAGACATTATTTATGCCAGGTACTGTTGAAGGCGGCAAACTCGCCGCTAAACAAAATCAGTTACGTCATGGTAAGGATTTTTACGCCCGCATTGGCGCTATGGGTGGCCGCAAAGGTCACACTGGCGGTTTTGCCGCTAACCGCGAGCTTGCACGCGCTGCTGGCCGCAAAGGTGGCTTAATAAGCCGTCGTGGCAAGGCTATTAACACACAGGTCGCAGCTACGCCCGCGATTGAAGTTGAAGTAGCAGAATCTGTTGAAGCTACAAAGAACGATTTTGATTTGGCAGCCTAACCCGCTGTAAACCACACAAGCGAGCATCATTGACTCGCCACAAACACCTACAGTTACTACAACTGTAGGTGTTTTGTGTTGTCTGAAACCCATTTTGCTGGCAATCTGGGCATAAACTTCGGCGGTGTAGCCATTGGCGGTATGTATCGAGGTGTTCTTCGATGTAGTCACAGTCAATTAAAAGATCATACCGTGGGGCTAAATGTGTGGCTAGCTGCCATGCTGCAACCTCTTGTTGTAATAGCTCTATATCTAGGCCGTAAATATGATGATTTAACTCGGCGTGGGCGATTTCATGTAGTAATGACCAGATATCTTCTTGAGATCGGATAACTGGATGATGAACGCATTTAGTAGGTGACGACCAAACAAAGTTACCACTTTCTTTAAAAGTGTACGCTTTAAAATCGTTACACAGTTTGTTGAGCAATTGCTGTGCTTGCGTGGCGGTAGCAACCATAAAGGACGGCCTCGTTAGGATGATGAGCTTTAAAAAGCTCTGGTATGACAATGTAAGGGGCTAGACGCTGGAGTCTTTCAAGCAAGAAGTCGCTATAGTGTTCAAAATAATTGCCCACACTGCCACCAAAGACAATGATATCAGGTTGAAGTGTAGGAATAATGGCAAATAAGCCACGACTAAGGCGTTCCGCGACATCTTTCCATTCTGTTTGACGCTCAAATTCATGCACTTCTTTGCCGAAATGATGCATCAATGCGCTGCCTGAGGCAAAATGCTGCCATTGCTGCCAAACACCCTCATACTGTAGCTGCATATGGCCTGGTTCATTATTGCGAAAAGCCGGATGCAGCTGACCATTAACAATTAAGCCACCGCCTATGCCCGTGCTAACGGTTAGATAAAGACCAAGTCGCGGCACTATTGGTAACTGATTTATTTCAGCGAGCGCTGCCATTTTTGCGTCGTTTTCTATGTAAGCTGGAATTTTGTAGCGATCCTCGAGTAGTTGTTTTAAAGCAAGATTTTTCCAGTCTAAATTGCCGCAACGCAGAAGCACGCCAGCTTCGTCGACGATGCCTGGAACGCCAACCGCAATGGCTGTCTTAGGATTAGCTTCGTCGAGATGGGAATTGAGTAATTTTATGAACTCGGCAGGGTTGTGTGGAGTCAAAAAACGCACTTCATTAACAGGTAGGCCATCGTCACCAAATTGAGCGACAAGGGTTTTAGTGCCTCCAACATCTACCGCTGTTATCATAATTTTATTTTAGCATGACGCATCATTGTTTGCGTGAATTAATTTTGCGTTGTATAGTTAGATCAGAGACAAACTGGGGAGCCTATGGAGTCAACAACACCACCTAACACACTACGTTCAATTTTAGTTTATGTGTTTATTGGCGCTTTGCTGCTGGTAGCGGTTATTTTAGGTGTGCGATGGGCAAAAGCACGATCTGATAGCTATGCAAAAGCTTCGCAAACGCCTAGTATGCAGCAGACTGCTGCCAACACTAAGCAGCCAGCATCTAATCAACCGCAAACTAATACGGATAAGCCAGCGGCAACTAATTCAGCGCCTTCGACAAGCAGTACTCCGAATAGTACAGCTACGCCTACGCCTACGCCAAAACCGAGCGTAGCCGTTCAGCCGCCGCAAATCGTTGTTAATCCGACGCCAAAGCAAATGCCTTCAACGGGAGCGGAAGACTTTTTGTTGCCTATTGGGTCGCTTGTGGTGCTTGTTTTTGCTTCGTTGACGTATATGCAATCGCGTCGGCGTCTCCTTCGACTATAGCTATAGGGCTTTACTTTTCGGCCTCTGTAAGGTTACAATAGAAGTAATCTTTATAGTGCGGGGCAAGTCTGCCTACGCGCTCAGAGAAATATACTATGGAAGGAGTGTGATAACACACTATGGCGAAAGCCACAATTACTATGGACGACCTCTTAAACGAGGAAGCCATTACACAATTAACACCTGGTGAGGTAGTCGACGGCAAAATTTTGTCTGTTCGCAAACACGAATTATGGGTCGATTTGGGGGCACATGGCGTTGGTTTAGTGCCTCGCCGCGAAATTGGGGGCGGCCGCTCGCTAAAAGAAGGTGACGACGTCACAGCGAGCGTTGTTGACCCAGAGATCGAGGACGGCTACGCACTGCTTAGCTTGCGTAAAGCTGCTAAGGATCGCGGTTGGGACGAAATTAAGCGCGTTTTTGATGCTGGCGAAGTTATCGAAGTTAGTGCTTATGATGCAAACCGTGGCGGTCTGCTTATTGAGCTCGAAGGTATCCGCGGTTTCATGCCTGTTAGTCAGCTAAGCGCAGAGCACTATCCTCGCGTTGCTGGTGCTGACAAAGACGAGATTTTGCAACGTCTTAACAGTTTGATTAATAAGCCAATCAAAGTTCGCATTCTTGACGCCGACCGCAAGGCCAATAAATTAATCTTCTCTGAAAAAGAAGCAATTAAAGAAGGCCTAGCCGAGCGCTTTGGCAAACTTAAGGTAAATGATGTCGTTAAGGGTGTCGTTACCGGTGTTGTCGACTTTGGTGCTTTTGTAAACGTTGACGGTATCGAAGGTTTGATCCACATTAGTGAAATCAGCTGGGAACGCGTTAACAATCCAGGCGACTATGTAAAGGTTGGTGATACTGTTGAAGCAAAAATTATTGCTATCGACAAAGACCGCTTAAGCCTTAGCCTCAAACAGCTACAAGAAGACCCTTGGGCAAAAGAAGTAGAGAAGTTTAAAAAGAATGACGAGGTCGAAGGTACAGTTACTCGTATTACACCTTTCGGCGCGTTCATCCAGCTGAGTCCAGCGGTTGAAGCTTTGGTGCACGTCACTGAGCTCGGCGATGGCGACGGCGTTGATCCAGAGAAAATCTTTAAACTGAACGAAAAAAAGACGTTTAAGATTTTGGACATCGACAAAGAAAATCGCAAGATTTCACTCAGTCTTAAAAAATAAGTAAGTGGCTCCTTAGAGCTGCCAGATTAAAGGAGGTAACATGGCCAATAAAACACTTGTCATACCTGGCATGATTACTGTAGGTGAGCTGGCGGCTCAACTGGATTTGCCAGTTACAAAGCTTATTGGTGAGCTATTTAAAAACGGCATCATGGCAACGGTCAATCAAAAGATTGACCTCGAGACAGCACAAATTATTGTCGACGAGCTTGGATTAGACGTAGAGTTGCAGGTTAAAGAAGAAGAAAAAGTCACTTCTGCAAGCCGTAAAGACCGTATCCTTAGCGATAAGGCGCAAAGTCGCCCACCGATTGTTGCTGTCATGGGTCATGTTGACCACGGCAAAACCAGCTTGCTTGACGCTATTTTAAACATGAAAGTAGTAAGTGGTGAGGCTGGTGGTATTACGCAGCACATTGCTGCATACCAAACTGAGTATAATGATCGCAAAATTACACTGCTCGATACACCGGGTCACGAAGCATTCAGTGCACTACGCCAGCATGGTGCGGCGCTGACTGATGTCGTGATTATTGTTGTCGCCGCCGATGATGGCGTCAAACCACAAACCGTGGAAGCGATTAAATTTGCTCAGCAGGCAAATGCCCGCATTGTTGTTGCCATTAATAAAATCGACAAGCCAGAAGCCGATGTTAACCGCGTCAAACAGCAATTAGCCACTGATTACAATCTTATGCCCGAAGAATGGGGTGGTGATACGGTCATGGTCGAGGTTTCGGCTAAGACTAAACAAGGTTTAGATAAACTCTTGGAACTGGTGCTGCTTGTAGCCGACCTCGAAGAACTTCGCGCCGAAATTGACGGCCCTGCCGAAGGGTTAGTTATTGAGTCACATATGGAACAAGGGCGTGGTGCCGTGGTTAGTTTGCTTGTCGAAAATGGTCTGTTGAGAGCTGGTAGCTTTATTGTGGCCGGTAAAACGTATGCCAAAGTTCGTACACTACAGGATTTTGCCGGCCGATCACTGAAAGAAGCAGGCCCATCGACGCCAGCGACAGTAACCGGTTTTAAGACCATTCCGCAATTTGGCGACCGCTTTACTGCAGTTAAAAATGAAAAAGAAGCGCGACAACTGGCAACTCAACACGCCGCCGATAGTCAAGAGGATGTGCAATCGTCTGCCATTAGCAGTAGCGATTTGTTGCACCTTATGAATCGTCGCAAAGAAAAACAACTTGTTAACGTTATTTTGCGCGCCGATGTGCAAGGTTCTTTAACATCTGTTGCAGATAGCTTAAAGCTGCTCGAAAACAGCGAAGTTGCACCGCGCATCATTAGTTCTGGTGTGGGTAATATTTCAGAAAACGACGTACGTATGGCTCAAGGGTCACAGGCAATTGTATATGGTTTTAACGTACAGTTGCCGCCAGCGGTCAAGCGATTAGCGCAACGCGATAAGGTCCAAGTACGCATCTACCGCATTATTTATGAATTGATTGACGACGCTAAACAAGCGCTCGAAGATCTACTAGCTCCAGAAGTAGTCGAGACTGAGATCGGCAAACTCGTCATTAAAGGTATTTTTAAAACCACAAAGGATGAAGTTATATGTGGTGGCGAAGTTACTAAAGGTAAGATTGAGCCAGGTCTTTTGGCTCGCGTAAAACGTGGCGACGAACAAATAGCCGAAGTTGAAGTTGGCAATGTTCAGCGCAACCACCAAGAGACGAAAGAAGTCTTTGAAGGTGAAATGTGCGGCATGCAACTTAAGACCAAAGGCAAACTCGTCATCCAAGAAGGTGACAAGCTAGAATTCTTCAAGCGCGAACTTGTAAAACGTACGCTTTAATCTAGCTTTGTTTCCTCGCTTATGCTATAAAAAAGTTAAAGCATAAATAAAAGGCGGGCTTATGAGCGAACGTCCATTACCAAATCCTAATACTGAACCTCAGCAGCGTACTCCTGAAAAGCAAGAAGGTAATCCTTTTGACGTTCTTACGCCTGAAAACCTGGACGAAATCCGCAAAATGCAGCTCGACTTTTTCGTGGACAAAATGTTGCAACCAGAGAGTCGGGTTCCGTCGAACGAACCAATAATTGAAGCAATGCGAGGCATGCAAGACCTCCGCGAAAAAATACTCGCGGATTATGGCATAACTCCTGATCAGCAGTGGTACAAAGATATTGATGAAGTACTTGCTGATACAATTAGCGTGACTGATAAGGAATGGAACGAAGGCGTAAAAGACGAGAGCGGCAACAAAGTTGAACCAAGTGGCCGAGAAAAGGCCATGGTTGATAAAAAAATCCTTAGCCAAATGTATGGTTTTGAAGAAAAACCAGACATCGCTGGCCGACTAAATGGCGAGCCTAATAAAACAGATAATGACAATAATACGGCTGGAAATCAAAAAGCGCAGCCGCCGCGCGTTCATACATTTTTGCCGCGTTCGCAGCATGCCACTAAACCTACTCAGCAGACCCAAAGTGCGCAACAAAACCCAGCCGGTAAAGCGACGAGGAATAAAGCACAGCAATCGCAACAGAACTCAGGCCAACCCCAACAGGGAACAGCGCAGAACACTCAGGGTTCTGGTAGCCAACAACAGAGTAGGGTGAGGGGCCCTAATAATCAGCAGGCTAATCAACAGAGTGCCAATCCAAACGTGCAACAACCAGGCCCAAATACTGGGAGTCCTAACCAACAAGGCACTAGTCCAAACAGAGGACGCAATCCTAACAAGCCTCAGAATCAACAAACGAACCCAAATCAACAGCAACCCAACCCGAACCAACAGACTAATCAGAATCAGCAGCAAAGCCCCAACAACCAACAAACGAACCCCAACGCTGCCAATCCAAACCAACAAGGTACCAACCCGAACCAACAGCAAAACAATCCGAACGTTTACGGCGATCCATCTAAAGTTACGCCAGAAATGATGCAGGTTTTTAATGAGCTTAATGCGACACGTCATGAATTAGCAAGATTAAGTGCAAAGCGACAAGGCCGGCTTGTTGGTGGACGTAATGAAGAATTTGACCGTGTTCAGTACCAATACAATCGACTGATGCATCAATACATTTTGGATGTTATGAAGTGGCAAGGTGTTGACCAAAAACCTCCTGTCGAACGTAACGCATTTGTCACCGCACATATACTAGACCAATCTATGGCTTTGCGCGGCGAAACGATTCAACGTTTTGAGAATACCGCAATCATGAAATTTTCGCGCTGGTTAGCACGTGGTAATCTTGCCCAACGTGTTGTAAAAGGCGCTGTTATTGGTGCTACAGGTGTACTTGTCGGCGGTGCTTTAACTGCTGCGACGGGTGGTGCTGCAGCAGCATTATTTGGAGGTCTAACAACGGCTGCAGTTGCGGGTGGTATGACGCGTGGTATGCGTGGCTATGCGTCATCGAGAGGCCGTATGCAAAATGGCCCACTTTCGCAGGATCAAATGCATGCTATACACAATACAGAGCTTATTCACCATGACAATTACGGCAACATAAATATCTTTAATGCAATTGGTACGGCAAATGAGCAAGTTGAACACTCAATTAGAGGTGAGCAGAAGGCAAACCGTCGTGCTGCCGCTGTAGGCGCTTTTGCAGTGGCGGCAGGTACACTTGCTTCAGAGGTAGCTGCGCCTGCCATACATGGCCTTATGGATAGCCTGACACACACTGCAGGAACGCCTGAAGTCGCCCATGCTTTAGGGGGCTTAAATAATTCGCCTAACGTTCATCCGAGCGTTATGACCGATACATTGTCTGATCACCTTACGCCAAACCAACTGTCAGCTTTCAATATTGGCAATGGTGAAGGTGGGTTTGAATTAATGCATAACCTCGGTCATGGCGCGACCGAATGGCTTGGTATGCAGGATCACTTGCTGCAAACTCACCCTGGGGATTTCTACCGTATGCCCGACGGTAATGTTGGCCTGCGCCACCCAGGTCAGCTAAGTAATGCAGCGATAAACGACATATCACAGCGCCTTGGTCTTTGGCATTAGACTTGCTCAAAAACCTTATAAAATCTATGATAAACATATAAAAGGATTGCACCATGTTTGACATACAAGATGAAGATTTTTTGCAAAGCCTCGGCCTCGCCGGTTTGCCAGATGACCAAAAAAAAGCTTTTTTGCAGCACCTTTACGAAGAATTAGAGCTGCGTGTTGGCACTCGGTTGTCAGAAGGCGTGCCAGACGACGAATTACAGCAACTCGAGCAATCAATTGACGCAAACGATGACCAAGCTGCACTAAAATGGTTAGAGGCGCATAATCCAAACTACAAAGAAATCATTTCGGAAGAGCTCGAAAAACTTAAACAAGAAATTATTACCAACCGCGACCAAATTTTGAGCGCTATCTAGAGTAAACAGTAAAATAACCAGTTGTAGAGCTGGTTATTTTTTGTACCCGCGTAAAAAAGCTTCACCACTCATGCTTTTACCGCTAGGCGCAGTGAGGGTAAGAATCTCTAGGTAAGTATTATCGCCACAACTTATAATCAATTGGCCGTCAGTAGGGTTGTTAGCAATACGCGCTTTGGTAACAATAACATCGTATTTACCAAAAAGGGTAAGGCGGCTTTTAGGCCAGCCTAGGTAGGCGCGAATCTCGCGCTCCAACTGTGTCGCTGGCTTCGCTGTATCTAATATGCCGTCGTCTTTGGTAAGCTTACGTGAATATGTAGCCGGTTTTTCAACAGATTGGTTATACGGTTTTATATCACCGGCAAGATATTCAGGTAGCGTACTAACTATAAGAGAATTGCTTATGGTGATAAGCTGTTGCGTGAGTTCAGGCGTAGTAATGTCCGGTTTTAGGGACAATGTTTGTTGGATAAGCAGCTTACCTTCGTCGAGCTGTTCATTTATTACCATTAAACTTACACCTGTTTGTTTTTGGCCACTCAGTACTGCAAAAGTAATAGGATCTGCGCCACGCCATTCAGGCAGAAGCGAAAAATGGCTATTTACTATGCCCTTAGGGAAAGCACCAATAACGTCTTTAGCAATGATAATTCCGTAGTCGACGACAAGCCCAACGGGACTTGTAAAAGTATGTGCCGCAAAAAGTTCGCTAAGTTCGCGTTTCGTACGTGGTGTAAATGTTTGTAGATTGCGCATTGCAGCAAGTTCTAGCACAGGGACACTACCACGATGGCCTTCGGCGCGCGGTTTTGTTATAACTGCTTCGAAGTTTAATCCAGCATCGAGCAATCCGGCCAGCGTTGCAGCAGCAACCGGCCCACTACCAAAGAAGACGGTTTTTGAGGACTGATGCATGCGAAACTTTCTCTAATTGACCATCATCTGTTAATTTAAAAAATGCGTCTTCGTTTTTAATATGATCAACGAACATAATGCCATTTGTATGGTCAATTTCGTGCTGAAGAACTCGCGCTAAAAAACCACTAGCCTTAATACGGATCTCGCGGCCCGACTCGTCGATAGCCTTAATGCGTGCCTTGTCATGGCGGGGGACGAGTCCATACAGATCAGGGACACTTAGACAGCCTTCATGTTCGTATGTGACATCGCCTTCAAGCTTTATAATCTCTGGGTTTATAAGTGTTACAAATGTACGGTCTTCTTTATTGTCGAAATCATTGCGGATAACAACAATGCGTTTTAATTTATCAATTTGAACTGCCGCAAGGGCGACACCCAATTCGTGCTTGCGGTGGTCCTCCCAGTCAAGCGTTGCTGATTCCATATCAGAAATAATTTGCGTAATTTCTGGCGTAACCATATGGATACGCTCAGACTTTTGGCGCAAATGGACATTAGGTAATGTAATAATCGCGTCACGTTTCATCATTGTCATAACTATACTATAAAAACGAGCCTTACAACAGATGAGATTTACAAAATACTTGCAGGGTCGATGTCAACGTGCCAACCGTTCGGCATGGCTTTAGCAATAGCCAGCAAGTCGGCTCGTTTTTTTGATTTTACTAGTAATTGCCAACGGTAGGTGCCGCCAAGGCGTTCGTAAAAAGCTGGTGTTGGGCCTAGTATTTCGAGTTGCGGCTGTTTGCAGAGCGCAGTTGCAAGCTGGCGACTGGCGTTTATGGCACCTTGTTCTGTTTTGTAGCTGCAAGTAAGCTTTAGTAAGTAACAAAAAGGCGGGAAGTTTCTAGCTGTGCGGCGTTCTAGTTCGGTTGCGTAAAACAAAGGGTAATCACGGCTAATAGCGGCCAAAATAGTGGGGTGCGTCGGCTGAAAGGTCTGCACGATGACTTTGCCAGGTAAAGTGTTGCGCCCAACGCGTCCCATAACTTGGTAGAGTAGCTGAAAGACGCGTTCTTCGGATTGATAATCCGGCAACACTAAGCCACTGTCGGCCTGCACAACACCCACGAGCTGTAAATTAGGGAGGTCAAGGCCTTTTGCAAGCATTTGAGTACCAATAAGTATATCAATAGTGCCATCGTATAACTCCTGGTAACGATTATGCACGGCTTGGCCCGGCGCTGTGTCAGCGTCAAACCTGGCGATTCGGGCTTTAGGGAACAGTTTTATGAGTTCGGTCTCAATAAGCTTAGTACCAATTCCTTTAAATAAAATTGTCGGTTCATGACAGACTGGACAGCTTGGCGGAACAGGCATAGTAAAACCACAGGCATGACAGCGTAAATTGTGTGCGTCAGCATGAAGGGTGAGTGGTAAAAAGCAGGTTGGACATTCTGCCATCCAACCACAATGGTCGCAAATAGTTGTTGGCGCTGTGCCACGACGATTATGAAAAATAAGTGTTTGGCGCTTTTCAGACAGTGTTGTTTCGATGTCTTTTAACAAAGCGTCAGAAAGAAAACGATGTTTACGAAAATTATCACGGCTTTTTAAATCAATGACTTCAGCGACGACTGGTTGGGTCGCCAATGCAGACTTATCAAGGCGAATAATTGGACTTTTTGTACGCTCAGCAATGTAATAATCGGTGACGCTGGGTGTTGCGCTCCCTAGTACAACACGACAATGTTGATGAAAGTTAGCAAGCATAGTTGCCGCGCGTAGTGCGGAGTAGCGTGGGGCTTGCTCTTGTTTATAACTTGGTTCATGGCATTCATCGACAACAATAAGCCCCAGCGTCTTAACGGGCAAAAATAGTGCAGAACGCGGGCCAATAACGACAATCGGTTCGTCTGTTTGCAGGACATTTACCCAAGCCATATGGCGTTGTGCTTCTGTGAGACCGGAGTGAGTGACAATAAGATTAGTAAAATGGTTAGCAAACTCAGCGGTTAACTGTGGAGTAAGCGCGATTTCTGGTACAAGAATAATAGTCGATTTGCCAGCCTGAGCCTGCGTCTTAGCAGCTTCAATGTAAACCTGCGTTTTGCCAGAGCCAGTCACACCATGTAATAAAATCGTGCCTTTTTGGGCGTCATTAATGACCTTTAGAGCATTTTTTTGGGCGTTATTGAGTATTATTTGTGTTCGCTTTCTTATGGGGTGCGTGCTTGCTTTTTGGGGGCTGCGACGTGTTTTATGGAGGCCCGCAGGTAGCATAGTTTGTAGAACGGTCGCGTAATGAGTTGCGTAGTAATCACTAAGCCAACGAGCGAGTTTTAATAATGGTTGCGGCCAATTGTTATTGATGACTACTTCGATTATTGGCTTAGTAGCAAAGCTGGGTTTTGTTACTTCGCGCATAACGACACCATTTACTATTTTTTTGCCAACACTAATGCGGACCAACGCTCCAATAGCGAGTGTTTGTCCGGCAGAATAGGTAAAAGCTTCGTCTTGTGCTCGGACTACTACAGTCGGCGCAATTAAATAATAGTGGGTCATATTTTAACTATACGGCAAGCGGGTTTAAATGCTGCATGTTCGCTCGGAGTCGTGTACACTGGAGGCATATGTATTTTCGTTCACGAGCCGAAGCAGGCGAATTGCTAGCCGATCAACTCATCCAATATCGTTACGAAGATTGCGCAGTTGTCGCCCTTAGCACCAACAGTGTTGCTGTTGCCGAACCAATTGCCGCGCGCTTGCACTGCATTTTGGGGTTGTTTTTGAGTGAGCAGGTAAAAATTCCTGGTGAGCAAATTACCATTGGGTCAGTGAATCAAGGCGGCGGTTTTTTGTACGACCAATCGCTTTCTGAAGAAGAAGCGAATGATTACTACAGTGAATATCATGCATATATTGATGACGAAAAGCGCAGCAAATTCGACCATATTAACCAATTGATTGGCGAAGGCGGTGTGATTGACCCATTATTATTGCGCGAGCATATTGTCATCCTGGTGTCTGATGGCCTAAAGACAAGTGCAAAGCTCGATGCCGCGACGCAATTTTTAAAGTCAACTGTCATGAAACGTCTCATTATTGTAACGCCAGTTGCATCTGTAAATACTGTCGACCATATGCACATCATTGCCGATGAGCTGCACTGTATGAACGTGACTGACAACTACATTTCAACCGGCCATTATTATGACACAAATGATACACTGACACATGAACAAGCTATCCAAAAAATTAACAGCATTATCTTGAATTGGCGTTAAAATAGGTTGTGGGCGGGCTTGAGTTTTGAGCTCGGTAGGTGTAGAATTATTATCAACGACTGAATAGTAACCGTAAACGAGGTAATCCAAAAAATGCTTCTAGACACCTTTATTACTTCGCGGGTACGGCGCAAAATTATTGTGGTTTACGCCAAATACCCCGATTTCCGCACGCACGTGCGTGGTCTCGCTAAACTTATCAAAGAAGACCCAGGTAACATTCAGCGCGAGCTTAAGCGACTTGAACAAGTTGGCTTTTTGCACTCCGAAAAGCAGGGCAATACTAAAATTTATTCGACTAATAAACAGTTTGTTATTTTTAAAGAGCTTCAAAGCATCGTCCTAAAATCGCAGCATACTGGCAAAGCAAAACGCGACGCTTAGTAATTTCCCCGACATGCGTGTACAATGGGTTCACGTATGTCGGGGGTAATTGAACAACTCTTAAAATCTCGCGGCCTTTTAGATGTCACGGCACGCGATGCTTTTTGTGCACCAAATTACGATGCCAGTAAGCACGACCCATTTTTGCTGCCAGATATGTTGGCAGCGGTCGAACGCATCAAAAAGGCCAAAATCAATAATGAATTCGTCTATATTTATGGCGACTACGACATTGATGGCCTTACTGCGACAACGATTTTATTGGATGCATTTGCGAGTTTTGGTATTCGCCGCGAAGCATTTATTCCAAACCGCTTTACCGATGGCTACGGTCTTAATAAAGATGCAATGCGCGAACTTGCTAAACGTGGCGCCCAGTTGGTTGTGACTGTTGACTGCGGCAGTTTAAGCCACGCCGAAATTGCGCTGGCCAATGAACTTGGCATGGATGTCATAGTGACCGATCACCACAGTGTAGCCGAAACCATGCCACCGGCAGTCGCCACTATTAATCCAAAACGTTCTGATCACAATTACCCATTTAAGGATTTAGCTGGCTGTGGTGTTGCGTTTAAATTAGTCCAAGCTTTGCAAACCCAGTTGCCCGGCTTGCCACAAGGCCAAGAAAAATGGCTGCTCGATTTAGTGGCATTTGGCACCGTGTGCGATGTCGTCACGCTATTGGACGAAAACCGTGCTAACGTTTTTTGGGGTTTGCAAGTCATGGCAAAAACACGCCGTCCAGGCTTAAGGGCAATTCTGCAAGCCACGAGCATTGACCCTGCAAAGCTCAATGCCCGTTCACTCGGATTTGTTATTGGGCCGCATTTAAATGCGGCCGGACGACTCGAAACGGCGCAGTATAGTCTTGATTTGCTAGTCGAAGTTGACCCGCTTAAGGCGCTCGACATTGCCTACAAACTGCAAGAAATGAACATCAAGCGACGCGCCAATCAAGACAAAATTTTTGCTGCGGCGCGCGAACAAGCAGTGCAGTTTGCCCATGATCCGGTGCTAGTTTTAAGCGGCAAAGATTGGTCGCATGGCATTATTGGCATTGTGGCGGCAAAGATTTTAGAAAGTTACGCCAAGCCAACCTTTATTTTGGAAGAAATAGGGGACGAGGCAAAAGGTTCGGCCAGAAGTTACGGCGATTTTAGTGCTGTTGAAGCCATCCGGGCTGCCGAAAAGTGGCTCATAAAAGGTGGTGGTCATAAACTTGCTGCTGGCGTGACGCTTGAGACTAAAAATATCGCTGGATTTCGTCAGGCGGTCAACGATTTTTACCGCGCCCAAGGTTTTAAAAACCAGCTTAAACATCTCGAACCAGTCGCCGACGCAATTGTGCACGATGTAAAAGAGCTCGATTTTGAACTTTTAAAATTCCTTAGAACGCTTGAACCATTTGGCCACGGTAATCCAGAACCGATATTTTATTTGCCACGCGCTGTTATTCATAAACGCCAGCATTTAGGTAAAGAAGGCACGCATTTAAAACTTGAAGTCGCTGATGCAAAAGGCAATCGTTGGCCACTCATTGGCTTTAGTATGGCGCAAAAATGCCTCCAAGACGTGGGCGAGGAGGTTGGAGTGTGGTTTAAGCTTATCGAGAATGAATGGCGCGGAGTAGTAAAGCTGGAGGGACAGCTGGTGAAAATGGCCGATGCGGATGGGGGTGCGTAGCCCTGGGGTCAGGGCTACGCGTGCGACTACCCCTCGTCTTCAAGTGCCTCTTCGTTGCCGGCACTGAACAAAACTTCATCGCCGCGTTTAATGCGGACATACGCGGGTGTGATGATTCCCAAGTGATCTGTGCCGACAATAGTAATGCAAAGCAGGCTCGTACAGCCGCCTACTTCGATAGAGCCGGGGACAAACCTTTGGCGGAGTGGTTCATAGGTCTCAGAAACGTCATAAAGCCATGAGCCAACCAGCACGACTTGGCGTATCTTATCGCGGTCACTCATCCAATGAAGCACAACTTCGTTTGCGTAGACGCGCAAGACATATGCTGCGTATCTTTTGAATGTACTGGTGTCGTCAGGGACGATCAACAGCTCATCGCCCGGCTGCAGCCCACTAAACTTGAAGGAATTCACAAAGTGCCTTTCGGTAGACGCCACCCAAACGTAACATAGTCATTTTAGGCTTGCAACTTCGCCCCTGTTTTGCTAGAGTGGAACCATATGATTCAAGTTACTCGTAAAGACTCGAACGAAGCGAACGAAAACCTTATCCGCCGATTTAACCGCAAAGTGCAACAATCGGGTGTTTTGTCGCGCGTAAAGGCTAACCAGTTCTTCCAAAAACCAGAGAGCAAAAAAGACCGCCGCACCCGCGCTATTATCCGCAAAGCTCGCAAAGCAGATAAATTGATGCGCATTCGTTTGGGCCGCTAATGCTCAAAGACAAGCTTAACCAAGATATTAAAACCGCGCTGCTTGGTGGCGAAAAGGCCAAGGCAGAAGTTTTAAAATCTCTTAAAGCTGCCATTTTATACGAAGAAGTCGCTCTAAAAGTACGCGCCGAAGGCTTAAATGACGCTCAGGTGCAAATTGTTTTAGCGCGCGAGGCTAAAAAGCGCGCCGACAGTGCTGCAATTTACCAGCAGGCGGGCGAAACTGCACGGGCCGAAACAGAACTCGCCGAAAAAGCCATTATCGACGCGTATTTGCCAAAGCAACTAACCGACGAAGAACTACAGACTATTGTCACTGAAGCTATTGCTACCGCTGGTGCGAATGCTCAAATGGGGCCAATTATAGGCGCCGTTAAAGCAAAAGTTGGCACTCAAGCCGATGGCGCTCGTATTGCCGCCGCAGTTAAAGCAGCACTATTGCAATCATAAAGGGGGAATATGATCATATTTTTTGGTCCCGCTGGTGCAGGCAAAAGCGTGCAGGGGCAGATTTTATCGGCGCGTTATGGTTGGCGTTGGCTTTCGGCTGGGCAATTATTGCGCGACACGCACGACCCTGAGCTTCTTAAAGCAATGAGTACCGGGCAATTAGTCAATAATGACACTGCCAATAAAGTCATGCTTGATGCGCTTAAGCGCTCGAAAGATATTGATCATGTTATTGTTGATGGTTTTCCGCGCGAGATTAGCCAAGCGAAATGGTTGCTCGATACCGAGCCGGAACATGAACGTTCTATTAAAAAAATCGTCGTATTGGAAGTGCCTAAAGAAGAGCTTATTCGGCGTCTTACTGTTCGTGGCCGCGCCGATGATACTGCCGAGGCAATTGAGGAACGGCTACATATTTATCGCAACCAAATTTACCCAATTTTGGCGTATTTTAATGAGCGGCACGTGCCCATCGCCCATGTTGATGGTACGGGTAGTGTCGGCCAAGTGCACGACCGAATCGTTGCGGAGTTAAGCGAATGTTTACCAAAGTAAAAACTCTCACTGAACAGCAAAATATGCGCGAGAGCGGACGTATTTTGGCCGAGATACTTAAAAAGATCAAAGCAAATGTGCAGCCGGGTATGAACGGTAAAGATATTTCCCGCCTTGCCGATGTCGAACTAAAAGCTTACAGGGCCAAACCAAGCTTTTTAGGCTATGGTGGTTACCCTGATGTCATTTGTATATCTGTTAATGATGTCGTAGTACATGGCATTCCTAACGGCGCGCCATTTAAAAATGGTGACATTATTAGCTTTGATTTTGGTGTTAATTACAAAGGTATGATTACGGACAGTGCGTTTAGTATGGTGTTAGGCAAAGCAACAAAAACTCAACAGCGATTACTAAAAGCAACCGAACGGTCTATGTATGCAGGCATTGAACAGCTTAAAGATGGCGTTCGCGTTGGTGATATTGGTGCGGCAGTGCAAAAAATTTTAGACGCCGAGCGCTTAGGTATTGTACGCGATTTAGTCGGTCACGGTGTCGGTCATTACGTACACGAAGATCCAAACATTCCAAACTATGGTGTGTCGGGTACTGGCCCAACATTAAAAGCAGGCATGACGATTGCGATTGAACCAATGGCAACACTTGGTGGAGATGCAGTTACTATGGACCGTGACGGTTGGACGATTCGGACGGCTGACGGCTCGCTCGCTGCGCATTTTGAGCATACAATTTTAATAACTCAAGATGGGTACGAAATCTTAACCGCATGGTAGTTGCAACCAACTAGGCTTAACCGTTATACTAGGAGGCATGCAAGAAACAATGCGCTTTGCGGTGGGCATAGATGTCGGCACCACCTGCGTGCGATGCGTCATAGGTCATCTCGATGGTAGCGGCCAAGCGCCGACAATTGTTGGTGTGGGCGCCGCACCTAACAATGGACTACGCAAAGGGGTCGTAGTAAATATTGTTAATGTTGCGCAATCAGTGGATCGCGCCCTCGACGAAGCCGAACGCATGTCTGGCCACCAAGTAGCTGCCGCTAGCGTTAGTATTAATGGTGCCCATATTATGGCTATGAGTTCCAAAGGAGTTATAGCTGTAAATTCGCCAAATCACGAAATCACCGAAGAAGACTTAGCGCGTGCGCAAGAAGCCGCAACGGTTGTACAGCTTCCCGCTAACCGTGAAATCTTACAGGTCACACCGCGCAGTTACCAGTTGGACGGGCAAGAAAACATAAAGGATCCATTAGGCATGAGCGGCGTGCGCCTCGAAGTTGACGCCCATGTCATTACTGCCCTTGGCCCACATGTAAAGAATTTGCTCAAAAGCATCGAAATGACGCAAACGACCGTTAATCGCGTAATGGTTGCAGGTTTGGCGTCTGCTAAAGCGGTGCTGTCTCAGCAACAAATGGAAAATGGGGTTGCTGTTGTTGACTTCGGCGGTACAACAACAAATATTGTCGTTTTTGAAGAAGGCGACTTGCAGCACGTCGCAGTTTTGCCTATGGGCAGCGTTAATATTACTAATGATTTGGCGATTGGTTTGCGCACTGACCTCGATATCGCTGAAGTCGTTAAACTTGAGCATGCCAGCGCAACTCCTGCTAGTAAAGATGCACCTAAGACTTTTGAATTAAAACACGGTAACGACACCCACGAATTTAGTACAAAAGATGTCGACATGGTTGTTGGCGCTCGACTTGATGAAATTTTTGAACTCATAGATAGAGAATTGGCGACTATCGACAAATCAGGTAAGTTACCTGGCGGCGTTGTTATTACTGGCGGTGGCGCGCATTTGGCGCATTTGGCAGAATATGCCAAGCAAAAACTCCGTCTTCCTGTCCGCATTGCTAGGCTCGATGGTTTTAAAGGTGTTAGCGACCGCGTTATGCAGCCTGAATATGCTTGCGCGCTTGGGCTCATGATGGCAGATTTAGAGTCCAGCCATGTCCAACAAGTCACCACGCAAGGCAGCGCCCGTCTTAATGCTACAGTAGAAAATAGCAGCCAAGCTGCCAAAAAATTGTTCAAGTCCGCTACTGATTTGTTTAAAAAATTTAAGACGTAGTACTTATTTATTCGCCTAAAAGTAGGCCAAAAAATAATGAACAAACCATAGGCGAACTGCCAAAACCCGTGTATACTAAATGTGAACAAGGGGACCTATTTTATGCCTGAAGTTAAACCAGCTGATATTCAAACATTCGCCACAATTAAAGTTGTGGGTGTTGGTGGTGCCGGTAGCGCCGCTATTAACCGTATGGCCGATGCTGGCCTGCACGGCGTACAGTTTATTGCCGTTAATACTGACGCTCAGGCGTTACACAATTCGCTTGCAGATGTAAAAATCCACATTGGCCGCGAAACAACACGTGGTTTAGGCGCGGGTGCAGACCCAAGTGTTGGCGAAAAAGCTGCCGAAGAATCAAAAGAAGAACTTAAAAAAGCGCTCGATGGCGCTGACTTGTTGTTTATTACACTTGGTGCTGGTGGTGGCACTGGTAGTGGTGCCGGTCACGTTGTGGCAGAAGTCGCCCGCGAAATTGGCATTTTAACAGTTGGTGTTGTCACTAAGCCATTTAGCTTTGAAGGCGAAAAGCGCCGTCAGAATGCTGATTGGGCAATTGCACAGCTCGGCAAACAAGTTGATACGCTTATTACCATTCCAAATGACCGTTTATTACAAACTATCGACCGTCGCACACCATTGCTTGAAACCTTTAAGATCGCCGACGATGTTTTACGCCAAGGTGTTCAGGGTATTTCGGAGCTTATTACCGAACACGGCTTAATTAACCTTGACTTCGCCGACGTTAAAACTATTATGCAAAATGCCGGCTCAGCCCTTATGGGTATTGGTCGTGCCAGCGGTGAAAACCGCGCCGTGCAAGCTGCGCAGCAGGCTATTGAGTCGCCGTTGCTCGAAGTATCTATTGATGGCGCTCGTGGTGTGCTATTTAACATCACTGGCGGCTATGACATGTCGATGCACGAAATTAATGAAGCGGCCGAGGTCATTACTAATGCCGTTGCAGCTGACGCCAACATTATTTTTGGTGCCACTCTTAAGCCTGAACTCGAAGATGAGTTGATTATTACTGTTATCGCAACTGGGTTTGATTCTGCTTATTTCCACGAAAAAGCAGGTGAATTCGCAGCAGATGAACCTGACACACAACCCGTCGATACAACAAAAGAAGTTAAAGAAGAAGAAATTGCTAAAATCGATATGGACCTCGACAAAGATGACAAAGCCGCAACAGATGCCTTTGTCAAAGAAGAGGAACCTAAAAAAAATATTTGGAATTTTGAAGACGACGCTCCTGCATTTTTGCGCCGCCGCAAAGCTGACGAAGAGTAATTTGACTATAAAATAGATCTCTAGTAAAATACGCCTGCAATCCCTTTGGAGATTGGAGTAAGCAGGTGTTGGAATTTCTGCATGATGGTGGCGCTGATTTGTTAGGCGGGCTGCTGTTTGTGGCCTTATTTGTTACGATCGTGCCATACATGCTTAAGCGGTCCATAAAAGTTGCGCCATTGACTGGTCGGCTTTGGGCTTTGAAACCGAACACGTGGTACGTACTTGCAGATAACATGGGGCGATTCCGCGTTGCCGAACGGGACGAAGAGCATTTTATATTTGAATGGCTTGCCTGCGTGCCTCAACCGTCGTCAAAAATTACTTACGAAGCATTTTTGGTGGATACAACGAGTCCAGCGATTCGGGTGTACACAATTGAAACTGAAGTAAGGCCTGACGGAACTATTGCCGAACCGGCTTTGAAGGGCCTGCGTCGTACGCGTAAAACGACGCCAGAAGAGGTAATGGAGTATCTGTGTAGGGTCGTCAACGGTTACGAACTGGAACCGTAAAATCAAAGGGAGAGAAGTCGCGACACTGTCGTGGCTCGCTGGCCGAGCGGCCACTCCCCAAGTCATCATTTTGACGATTTTACCAAAGTAAGATATTATTTTGTTCAATCCCTACTCGTTTGTGAGGTGATGGTGGAAGTTCAGAGCATTGGCACCTTTTTCTTTGTTTGTATTGGCATTATCCTTGTTGCGATTGGGATTGCGGTCTGGAATCCGCAGCCATCGCCTGACAAGCAGCTCATGATTTATGCCCAACGCGCCATCAACAAAGTAGAAAGTGACTGGTTCGGCACAAGGCGGCCGAGCAACGCCGCGCGTTGCTACAAGCTACAGACTGGCCAATATGTCATTGTGCTTCTCAACAGAAACTTCGAACTGCCATTAAGTCAGTGGTGTAAAGTTGAGTGTGACGTGTTGGTCGTTGCGCCAGGCGTAAAAGAAGTGCGGTGCTTCCGGATGCAACAAATTGCGGATTCCCGCGGCATGTTGCCGCTGCCGATTGGTAATGGTGGCGATGTGCGATTTCCGTACATTGAACACCGGCGATATACCGACATGAACGCGGTTGTTGGTTGGCTAGACCGACTTAAGAAAGCGTATAGCACGATAGAGTAGGGAGGTAGCCGCAAATAGCGGCTCGCTGGCCGAGCGGCCACTCCCAAGTTAATTCAAAAATAAGTTCATTGTGTGTACAGGGCTGGCGTGTGTGTGCCAGCCCTGTCGCACGTCAGGAGGGTCAGTCGAGGAGCAAGTCGATGCCGAGGGCTGCGAGGCCAATGCCGACAAAGATCATGAGATCGCCATCGTCATTATCGTAATCGCGGTCGCGCGACGCCCTGTTGATGGTGGTGACCAGCTTTTCGAGTTCCCTGAGGTCGACGGCCAGAGCCGGAAGATCCGGTTGCGGCTCGCCGAGCTCACGCAGGAGCTGACCGGAACGATTGCTCACGTTCCCCAGCAGCTTGATGATCTCTTGCTGGTTACCTTCGCGGCGTCGTGCCGCCTCGCTAACACTGATGATGTTGCTGCTAAGGTGATGCGCGCCGGTACGGAGCTCAGCAAGTTCCGCCGCAAACCGATCGTGAGCAGACAGGACTTGCTGGCAGACCTTCAGCATGTTCTTCAGCAACTCCTTGAGCTGCTTGTCGAGCATGTTAATGACTTCGATGTTGAAGTTCGGCGGGTCGAGCAGCGTACTCAATTGCTCTGCCAAACTTTCGACCTGCGGAAGTCGCAGTTTCGCCACAGCGAAATCAGCCAGCATTTGGTTCCAGCACGACGGCGAGTAGCTCGCCATAATGCTGGGAATGAGCGCTTCGGCCGCCGTGACGTCGTGCTTGAACGTTGAGAGCTCGTTATTGCGTTTCGTCAGTTTTGTCTTGAAACTGGCGAGACTGACGGGCCACTCCTTGAGCTCTTGCTCAATTGCTTCGGCGCAATGTTTTGCGCTGTTGAGCAGCGAAAGGCAGTGCACGAACTCGTTGGCCGCCATGCCTTGCTTAGCATGGGCGAAGTCCCTACTGGCAATGTCCAGATCTTCCTGGGGCGTCGTGACGTCCCAGCCCTCACTTTGCCGCAGCCCGATCAGAGCGACGGCAATGTCAATGGCGGCCTCGACTTGGTTCATGGTGATGGTGATGTTGGCGATGTCTCGGCTGAGCTCGCCACATTCGCTCGAAAGTTTCCCGATGAGCGAAAGCGCTTCCTTCAACTGCTTGTGCAGTGTGGTGTAGCTGTCAATCATCAGCCGGTAGTTGCCCCGGCTGTCACGGACCGACGGGTCGGTGTGTGGCTTTTTGATGTATTCAGCGTGGGCCATCACGGCATTGCTGCACGTCGCTTCGACTGAAGCGAGCTTGGTCTGGAAATCAGCACGCGCGTGCGGTCCGAGCTTCTGAGCGAGCGTCCCGACCTCCGTACGGACTGTCTGTAAACGCTTCTCGATGGCCAAAAGGCTAGCCGCTGCATTGTCAGCTGCTGTCTGGGCCTGTCCGCGCTTACTCCGTCTGTTGCGGTTGAACAGCAGTTTGCCGCCCACGCCACTGACGACAGCAGCTGCACTTGCGCCAGCTGCTTCGAGCACGACGATGTCCATTCGTCCTCCTGTAGGTGCGTCTCTATGCATCTGCACGAGCTGTATTATTTTATAATAATTTTGCGTTTATTACAATATTTGGTATACGCCATATGTTGTGCTTAAAACTATTTTAAATGCCTACATATAGCGCTATGATAAGACTTAGCTACACTACAAATAACAACGTAGCGTGGAGTGAAGGTTAATTTATCAGATGAAGTGCCCCAACTGTCAGCACTGTGAAAGTAAAGTAATGGAGTCTCGCGATGTCGCGAGTGGCGAAAGCATACGTCGGCGCCGTGAGTGCCTAAACTGCCAGCACCGTTACACCACCTATGAACGGTTAGAGCGACCAATTGTCACCGTTGTCAAAAAAGATGGGGCGCGCCAGCTATACGACCGCGAAAAATTGGTGTGCGGGTTACAAAAAGCCTGCGAAAAAACCACAATAAGCAGTGATCAATTCGAAGAGCTTGTCGGCAAAATCGAAAAAGCAATTTACGATCAAGCTGACGGTCAAATCGCCTCGCAACAAATCGGCAACATAATTATGGATGCCTTGGCGAGTACAAACCAGGTCGCTTACGTGCGGTTTGCCAGCGTGTATCGCAATTTCACTGATATTGAAAGCTTCGAGCAAGAGCTGTCGCGGATTAAACGCCGCATTTCAGCAAACAAATAAAAACGCCGCTTGCATAAAAACTAGGACTTGGTGCAAAATGAGGGTAGCAAGTGCTGGGCAAAAATTCGGGGGAATTTTTGAATACCTAAGCGGCAAACAAAAAATCAAAAAAATTTATGGAGGGGGATAGGTACCATGGCGGACGCTACTGCCACATTGGCGCTTGGGCGCTATTTTACAGAGGAGGGTGTGCACCCTTACGATATGTTTGAGTGGGCTAAACGTGATTCAAAAATCGTAAACCCAGGCACGGGCAAAACTGTGTTTGACCAAAAACAGGTTGAGTTTCCGGACACGTGGAGTCTCAACGCAGTCAATATTGTTAGCCAAAAATATTTCACTGGCACGCCGGGTACCGACGAGCGCGAAAAATCGTTGCGCCAACTTGTTGACCGCGTCGCCGACACCACAACGCGCTATGGCTACGAACAAGGTTACTTTGCCAGCGAAGCCGAAGCCGACGTTTTTAACGAAGAACTAAAGTACATTTTAGCCAGCCAACGCGCCAGCTTTAACAGCCCGGTGTGGTTTAACATTGGCGCACCCGACCGTGCCCAGCAAGCTAGCGCCTGCTTTATTTTGCAGGTCGAAGACACCATGCAATCTATTCTTAACTGGTACCGCGAAGAAGGTATGATCTTTAAAGGTGGTTCAGGCAGCGGTCTTAATGTTAGCAGCATTCGCTCGTCGTACGAACCTTTAGGCAAGAGCGCCGGTACTGCCAGCGGTCCCTTGAGTTTTATGCGCGGCGCCGATAGTTCGGCAGGCGCCATTAAAAGTGGCGGCAAAACACGCCGCGCAGCCAAAATGGTCGTCTTAAATGCTGACCATCCAGATGTCGAAGAATTTATTGACTGCAAAGCGCGCGAAGAAAAAAAGGCCCATGCCTTGCAAGAACTCGGCTTTGACATGGGGATTAACGGTAAAGACAGCATTAGCATTCAGTACCAAAATGCCAATAACTCGGTACGTGTAACCGACAAATTCATGCAAGCAGTCGAAGAAGACGGCGATTGGGATTTAGTTGGCGTAAAAACCAAAAAAGTCTACAAAACCATTAAAGCTCGCGACTTGTGGCGCAAAATTGCCAAAGCCGCGTGGGAATGCGCCGACCCGGGTGTACAATTTGACACTACAATTAACGACTGGCACACCACACCAAAAGCTGGCCGCATCGAAAGCTCAAACCCTTGCAGTGAGTACATGCACTTAAACAACTCGGCCTGCAACTTGTCGAGCATCAACCTGCTTAAGTATCTAAAAGACGACGGCAGCTTTGATATTCCAGCCTTTAAACACACTGTCGAAACCATGACGCTGGCCCAAGAAATTTTGGTTGGCTACAGCGAATACCCAACCGAAAGCATCGACAAAACCGCCCGCGCCTACCGCGAACTTGGCTTGGGTTACGCCAACTTGGGCGCCTTGCTTATGGCCGAAGGTCTGCCTTACGACAGCGACGAAGGCCGCGCTTTAGCTGCCGCTATTACCTCGCTCATGACCGGCCACGCCTACGCCACCAGCGCCAAAATTAGCAAGCGCGTCGGTGCCTTTGCCGGCTACGAAAAAGACAAAGACGGCATGAACCGCGTGCTGCGCAAACACCGCGCCGCTGTTAACGACATCAACGCCGCTTTGGTCAGCGAAGAACTGTTGCAGGCCGCCGCCAACAGCTGGGACGAAGCCGTCGAACTCGGTCAAAAATACGGCGTGCGCAACAGCCAAGCTACATTGCTGGCGCCAACCGGCACCATCGGCTTTATGATGGACTGCGACACAACCGGCATCGAACCAGACTTTAGTCTGACCAAATATAAAACGTTGGTCGGTGGTGGCAGCATGGTCATTGTTAACCAAACTGTGCCGCGCGCGCTTAAAAATTTGGGCTACAGCCAAACCCAAATCGACGAAATCGTGCAATATATTGCCGAAAAAAGCTCGGTCGTTGGCGCCCCACACCTCAAAGCCGAACACTTGGACGTGTTTGCCTGCGCCGTTGGTGAAAATGCTATTCATTACCTTGGCCACGTTAAAATGATGGGCGCTGTGCAGCCGTTTCTGTCGGGTGCGATCAGCAAAACAGTTAACATGCCAGAAGACACGACTGTTGAAGAAATCGAACAGCTGCACATGGACGCCTGGAAGCTTGGCATTAAAGCTATCGCCATTTACCGCGACAACTGCAAGGCCTGGCAACCACTCAGCGCTACCAAAGAAAAGAAAGAAAAAGTTGCCGAAGTCGCTACCAACCCACAAGTCGTAGTTAAGGCCGGTGCCGTTAAGCGCGAACTGCCACGCAGCCGCACCGCTCGCACGTTTGAATTCCACGTTGCCGACCTCAAAGGTTTTGTAACAGTGGGCGAGTACGAAGACGGTACGCCAGGTGAATTGTTTGTGCGTGTCGCCAAACAAGGCTCAACCCTAAGCGGCCTTATGGACAGCTTTGCCATTAGTGTCAGCCACGGTTTGCAATACGGCGTGCCGCTAAAAAGCTACGTCAAAACCCTCAGCAACATGAGCTTTGCACCGCAGGGTATGACCGACGACCCAAACATCAAGACAGCCAGCAGCTTAGTTGACTACATCTTCCGCCGTTTGGCACAAGACTACCTCAGCTTTGATGACCGCCTGGAACTTGGCCTCGCCAGTTTCGAAGATTTTGAGCAAGCCGAAAATCAAACTAGTCTGCTACCAGAGCCTACCGAGGTACCAAAAGTCGTCGCCGAAAGCATCCCCGCACCAAAACCAATCGCCAAAGTGCCAGTTAGCAGCATCGCCAGCGCGCCAATGTGCACTGTGTGCGGCAACATCACGCAAAAAGCCGGCACATGCTACGTGTGTACAAGCTGCGGTTCGACTACTGGCTGTAGTTGATAAACCGTTGGTAAAAACCAAAAACCTCCCCAGGCGCGGGGAGGTTTTTGTTCTGGAAACAATGTGGCTCAGGTACAATAAAGCTATGGTTGACTCGATATTAAAATACTATTTAGAAGATAGCGAACTGCAAATAGGCTTTATGCCGCTTGCGTTGGATGTTTTTGACCCCGATTTTTACCTCTATCTTTTTGCGCGCAAAGATAATCAGGCGTGGTATGTTGTCGCAGAAGACAGCTATTTTTCGCAGTTAAACGAAGTTGTTGAAGATATCGAAGAGACATTTGCGGTTAGTGTTGATGGTTGGCTTGCGCTTTTAGATAAGCGTACCAGCGCAGAACAACATTTCCTTCCAGCTGACTTTTTTAAAACCATGGACTCTAAAAAAGTGTCCGATGGTCTTAAAAAGGTAATGTACGAAAAAAATAAAGAATTCGTCGTCTTAAAAGTCACCCCAAAAGGGATGCGAACAAATCTTGTTGCGTCGATGACTACAAGTCGATTGCAAGTATTCTATCAAGTTGCCGTTTTACCTCAATTTGGTTTAAAAACTGCTGGCATAACATGGAGTAAATCTGCCCGTTTAGGCCCAGACGAACTAGCAGATTGGTTTGAGCTAAATGGCGAAGCGTACGTTCTTATATATGAAGACAATTTTGGCCTTGGCAAGAACCCTGATTTCGTAAACAAGCACCTTAATTTAAAAGTAGGTGAGTACGATTTTGTTCCCCCCACCTCTAAAAATCCAATGGACGCAATGCCATCGTATGTCGGGTTTAAATTACCTGTACCATATAGATATGTCGAAGGCGTCACCGGCAGCTTTACGCTACTTCGTTTGCTGTAACTTGTGCTAAAGTAAAAAAGTGAAAGCATTACTTTTATACCGCCCCAACTCCGAACACGAACGCCAAGCGCTCGACTATTTGCGCGATTTTAAAATGCAAACCGGCAAAGATTTGCAAACCATGGACGTCGATTCGCCCAGTGGTAGCCAGTTTATTCAAACGTATGACATCGTGCAGTTCCCCGCAATTATAGTGACCGACGACGACGGCGCCGTGCAAAACCTTTGGCTCGGCGATAGTCTGCCGCTCGCTAACGAACTAAGCTATTACGTGCAGCAATGACAGAAGTAGAACTAGAGTTAACCTACCTGGCAAAACCTACGCTGACATCGCCGATGGGCTTGCGAACTACCACTATAAAGCGCTACAATTACAGTAATGGCCATAAAAGCAGCTAAACCCAATACCCGCCGCTCCGAAAAATGGATTTTCGGTACTATGCTCGTTTTTGGTTTGCTTAGCTTGGCCGCAGCCTTTGCGTTGTCGGTCGAACGCGTGCAGCAACTCATTAACCCAAACGCGCACCTTATTTGCAATTTTAACCTGATTTTTAACTGTGGCACGGTTATGGAAACGTGGCAAGCAAAATTATTTGGTTTCCCAAACTCGTTTATTGGACTCATGACCGAACCAGTAGTTATTACGGTTGCTGTTGCGGGGCTTGCAGGCATCGCCTTTCCACGATGGTTTATGAATACAGCCCAAATTTTTTACGGGCTCGGCCTTATTTTTGCCTACTGGCTGTTTTTCCAAAGTGTGTTTGGTATTCAAACTTTGTGTCCGTGGTGTTTGGTCGTTACTGTTTCTACGAGTATTTTGTTTGACACTTTGTTGCGCTACAATTTGCTCAAAAATAATTTTGGGTTTAAACCACAAACGCACCAAAAAATCCTCGGCTGGCTTAAAAAAGATTACGACAAGTTCATTTTGGCAGCCTGGCTGGTGGCTATGGTTGTGCTGGTGCTGGTCAAGTTCCCTGGTATTTTTTAGCAACCTACGGTACAATGCAGCTACAGCGTGTTAGTTTTTATGACTAACAAAGCGGCTATCAACCGCCTAGCTGCGGGAAGAACAGGCTTAAAACCCCTACTAGAACCCGCCGGAGTGGCACGACAGACCACACGTAAACCAAGCGCCAAAGAGTCACATCTTATGGAAGTCGGATGGTACCGCCCAAAATGGGTTCCGACACCAAAAGAAGTGACTTTTTATAATGTAAAGGAGTATGCGCCATGAGCGACGCAAAAAAACACTTTTTGGCAGATGTTGAAGAGCAAATGCTCGCCACATGGGAAGCCGAAGACACATTCCAACAAAGCCTTAAAAACCGCAAAGGCGGCGAACTCTTTAGCTTTTACGACGGGCCGCCGTTTGCCAATGGCATGCCGCACTATGGTCACTTGGTGCAGACCACAATTAAAGATTCTATGACTCGCTACAAAACCATGCAGGGCTTTTATGTGCCGCGCCGCGTTGGTTGGGATACGCATGGGTTGCCGGTGGAATATGCTATCGAAAAAGAGCACGAATTTAAAGGCAAGCAAGACATCATTGCTTACGGCATCGACAAATTCAATGCCGAATGCCGCGAAAGTGTCTTTAAATACAAAGATATTTGGGAGCAAATGTTCCGCCGCGTTGGCCGCTGGGCAGACTACCAAAACACCTACGCCACGCTCGACGAAAACTATATAGAAAGCGTGTGGTGGGTCTTTAAAACCATCTACGACAGAGGTTTGGTGTACAAAGATTTCCGCAGCGCACCGTACTGCGCCCGTTGCGCCACGCCACTCAGCAACTTCGAACTCAACCAAGGTTACCAAGACGGGGTAGAAGACCCAAGCTTGTTTATGAAGTTCAAAATTGTTGGGGAGGACGCGTATTTGCTTGGCTGGACAACCACGCCGTGGAGCCTACCGGGCAACGCAGCAATCGCCGTTAACCCCGAAGCCGATTACGTGTACGTACAACTTACCAATGATGACGGCAACAAAGAGACGCTGGTTCTGGCGCGCAACCGCCTAGAAGCGCTCAAAGTTGACACCTACCACATCACCAAAGAATTAAAAGGGAGTGATTTGGTGGGCCTTAGCTACGAGCCAATTTTTGCGCTGACAAACCTAGCCGATTACGATAACCGCGACAACTTGTACAAAGTTTGGCCGGCAGAGTTTGTAAGCATCGACGACGGCTCGGGTGTTTTGCATGTTGCTGGTGCCTTCGGCGAGGACGATTTGGCGCTGACTCGCGAGCATAACATACCCGTTTTGCTTACCATCGACGAATTCGGTAAACTAAAAACCGGCGTCGGCATCCCAGCCGAAATCGAAGGCAAATTCTTTAAAAGCGCCGACAAATTAATCATCGAACACATCGCCAAACAAGGCTCCGTTTACGCTGCCGAAACCATTACGCACACCTACCCATTTTGCTGGCGCTGCGACACGCCGCTGTTCTATTACGCCACCGACAACTGGATGGTAAAAGTCATTGACGTGCGCGACGACCTGGTCGCCAACAATCAAAAAGTCAACTGGACTCCCGGCCACGTGCAAAACGGTCGCTTTGGCAAATGGTTAGAAAACGCCCGCGACTGGGCCATAAGCCGCAACCGTTTTTGGGGCGCGCCAATTCCGGTGTGGGTGACCGACGACGGCGAAATGGTCGTCATTGGCAGCGTTAAGGAGCTCAAAGAACGCGCTGTCGACCCCAGTAAAATCGGTGATTTGCACCGTCCGTATATTGATGACGTGTTGGTCAAAACCGATAGCGGTAAAATCGCCAAACGCATTCCTGAAGTTTTTGATTGTTGGTTCGAAAGCGGCAGCATGCCGTACGCGCAGGACCATTATCCGTTCCAAAATGCCCAAAATTGGGACGAGCGTTTCCCGGCGACCTTTATTGCCGAAGCCGTCGACCAAACCCGCGGCTGGTTCTACACCCTGCACGTTTTAGGCACCGCTCTATTCAACAAACCGGCTTTTAAAAATGTCATTACTAGCGGTTGGGTAGTAGCTGCCGACGGCGAAAAACTAAGCAAACGCAAAAAAAACTACGCCCCAATGGACGAAGTTTTTGACCAATTCGGCGTCGACACCCTGCGGTTCTTTATGGCCAGCAGCCCAATTGTTAATGGTGAAGACGTGCGTTTTAGCACCGACTTTTTGCGCGACGTGCAGCGCAAAATCTTTATGACGCTCAACAACATTTACAGTTTTTACAACTTGTATGCCGAAGTTGACAAATGGCAACCGCAAAACCCAGGCCTGGAGCCGACCAGCACAAACGTGCTCGACACCTGGATGATTTCGCGCCTCAACCAAACCATTACCGAAGTTACTGATGCCATGGACGGCTACCGTTTAGACAAAGCCACGCGCCCATTGGTCGACCTGCTCGACGACGCCAGCAACTGGTTCGTCCGCCGCAGCCGCCGCCGTTTTTGGAAGAGCGAAGACGACAGCGACAAGCAGCAAGCCTACGAAACGCTACACTACACGTTGCTGCGATTAACGCAGTTGCTCGCGCCATTTTCGCCATTCTTAAGTGACCATTTGTGGCGCAAATTAGTGCAGGGGACAAGCTTGCCGGCGTCGGTGCACTTAAGCGACTGGCCAAAAGCTGGCAAAGTAAACAACGAAGTTTTGACCGAAATGACCTTTGCTCGCGATGCAATTACGCTTGGCCTAGCTCAGCGCGCCGAAGCCAAAGTCAAAGTTCGCCAACCACTACAAAAAGCTGTGGTTTGGAATGCTTTTGATATGTCAAAACCAGCTGGTTATTATGACCAGTACGTGCAAATTATTGCTGACGAATTGAATGTTAAAGAGGTGACATTCCAAGCCGCCGGTGGCCATGCCGACGCACCAAAAACGGCAATGGTAACTGTTGAGCTAGACGTTACGCTCACCGACGACCTTAAAGCTGAAGGCGCAATGCGCGATTTGGTTCGCCACATCCAAAACCTCCGCAAAACCAGCGGCCTCAACGTCGACGACCGCATTATATTAAACGTGCAAAGCGATAGTGAACTTGTGCGGCGCGCAATAAAAATGTTCAGCACCGAAATTACTACTGAAACCCTAGCAAAAACCCTGGCGACAGAACTGCAACAACACAGCGCGACGGTTAAAATAGAGAGTGCAGAAGCTGTAATTTCACTCAGCAAAGCCTAATTGGTTTTTGTTGCACCCCAGCCACCTAATTTTACAATATTAGGTGGCTGGGGGCAGATTTTAGTCGTCGGGGATGGTAGGATTGGTTCGCATTTTCGCAGCAAACGCGGATGCGATCGTCAGCCCGTTCTGGTTAGATGATACTAGTTCGAGGCTAGCGTTGGTGCGTACTGTTCCAGGTGTGATCACCTCGAAGTAGAATCCGCAACGGCCATTTTGTTGCATCAACTGAGCTACGTTGTCCACTCCCAAATGTATCGGAAGTTTGTAACAGGGTCGGCGGTACCCGGTAACGCGAAGTTCCGCAGCGCCCAACCTGAAGATGTCGCCGATCCGGACATTGCTCTCTGTAATGCCGCTAACTGTCAGGTTTTCGCCGAAGATTCCGGGCGTGCTGTCGATACCCAGTTCAGCAGCCCAAAGCTCCAGATGATCAAGCGGATAAGCGTACACGGCCTTAAGTCGTCCGCCGTGAATGCGATTGCCTCGGATTATTCTCTTGTCTGCCTGCTCGTCACCTTCTATACCTTCAAATGTGACTGTAACAAGGTTTGTTTTGACGCCAGATTTTTTGATGCTCGAAACTACTTGTCTGCCTTTGTATGTTCGCCGCAGTAGGGTAGGCGTGCCTACACTAACCTGCACAATTTCTGGCATGTCAGGCCCTCTCCTCGGACTTTATGAGTATAATCTAAGTTTTTTAGAGACTCAACGATAAGGCTGATGGTTAACGTGAAAGCATAATATTGACTCAGCTGCACAATTATGCTAATGTTTAAATCAGCAATAAAGCAAAACAAAAAGAGTTAAAAAATTATGCCACGGCACGCACTTCCACAATTAATACCACATAAGCAAATGGAATTCGCCCCAGTCGATGATGACGACGACGAATTAAGCGAGTTCATTAAAAACGACCCGCTTGCGCACGACAACGAATGGGATTTGCACGAAAAGCTAGACGGCGAACAGCTAGAAAATTTTTGGACGGACGCATTGCAAGAACTTGGTCCAACTGAGGCCGAAGCAAACGTCGAAGAATAGATTATTCGCCGTACGCCCCAGTAATATATGCTAACAGCTCAGGAAATTCCTGGCGCTCTATAAAATGTTTGCCGCCCGCAATTTTATGCGCGTCGGCCTGTAATTTTTCTGCAACAAACGTAAATTCGTCTTGGCTAATGTAAGGGTCGTCGTCGCCATAAAAAACGGCGATTTTTTGTTGATTTTGTTTAATTGCCGGCCAGTTCCAGGGCGTGTCAAAGTAGCCGCTTTGCCGTTCTAGCTCGTCGCCGAGGTCAGTGTGCGCTGGCGAAATAAGCACCGAACCTTTTATTTTATGCGTTTCGGCATAGCGCATGGCGGCCAAAGCACCAGATGACCAGCCAATAAGTACGTCGTTTTCGCCAACCTTGGCATAGTCGGCTAAAAAGGGAAGCCAATATTCTGCCCGAGCAATAATCGAATCGGGCATTGTCTGGAAAAAAGTTTCGTACCCCAGTTTTTTGAGCTCTGCCTTTAGCCAAGGCGTCCATCCAAACGACCAACTCATTGCCTGGTTGCCATGAACAAAAATAATACGTGGTTTCATAGGGCTATTGTAGCATTAATGCTTTACAGCCAGGGGTATATCTGTTAAAATCGTTTAGATACCACAATAATCTTTAAAGAATAGTGATGAAAGCAGTTATAAAAATTGGCGGCAAACAATATTTAGTCGCCGAAAAGCAAACCCTGTTAGTCGATAAGCTCGGCGAAGACGTTAAAACGCTCGACCTAGAGCCATTAATGTTAGTTGACGGCGATGCCAGCAAAGTTGGTGCCCCAGTCGTAAAAGGCGCAAAAGTAAGCATTAAAGTTGTCGAGCCAGTTGTAAAAGGCGACAAGCTACAAGTCATTCGCTTTAAAGCTAAAAAGCGCGTCAAAACAATTAGCGGTCACCGCCAAAAGCACACACAAATCCAAGTTAGCAAAATCGCTGCTTAAAACCACGAACACCCGCAAAATATGCGGGTGTTTTGTTAATCATGGGGCTGGCCCGACGACACGTGGCCGCCGGGGCGCAGTCCGTTAAGGGAGAGGTAGCTTTTGCCAACCGCCTGTTGCCGTGCCCGCTTTTTCGAATTGCATATTGAAAAGCCTGTCAGACACCATCCACACGTTACTAGAGTCATTCGGCGCATAGTAATCGCCAATGAGCCACATGCCTGACATAACACGCTGGTAACCAAGCGCAGTGCGCGTAAAAATAGGCTCGACATTAGCCGCAACCTGCCCGTACACAAGTACCGGCGCGGTACGCTCTACGGCAATTGTGACGAAATGAGCAATAGGTCCACGCCTTCTGCCTACCATGGCTCCAGCCATAAACGCTGCGCGTAGGTCTGCATCTGGCCGTAAGTTACTCAGTTTACGAAATGTTGCCAGTTTTTCTTGCCTTGCTTCTAGCCTGAAATCGGGTGCGGCAATAAACCCGTCCGCTTGCGTTGGGCCGGCGCACAAAACAGCATTGCCGATGACGACGTTGTAGTCATATTCAGGCGATTCGCTAACATTACAAAAGCTGAACGAAACTGGCGCACTTGGTACACAGGCGTACGAAAAACCACGTGGTTCAGCCACGAGGTTTGTTGTGTTTGGGATGAAGGGCACTTCCAGCGGATTGTTAATCCGCCCTGCGGTAGGGAAACGTCTTGCATTGCCAGTCGACATTTAAACTCCCTGAGTACGAGACTGCCAAATAAATTTAACAAGCGACGTAAAAAATGTCAAAGTTTTCATGCACCTGCCGTAACCGTGGTACAATAGGGGTTAGCTTATGAGTGAGGGACAAAACACAAACCACGGCGTCATTGTTGCCGTGACTAATCAAAAAGGCGGCGTCGGTAAAACGACGACTGCTGTTAACACTGCTTTTTATTTGTCAAAAAGCGGCAAGCGAGTTTTGTTGGTAGATTTTGACCCTCAAGGCAATGCCACAAGTGGTCTTGGTATCGACAAGCGCAGCTTAAAACATACGATCATTGATGTTTTAAGCGGCGAAAAATCACTAACAGACTGTGTTATATCGACTAAATACAAAAATTTGGATGTTTTGCCGACCACGCCGCAACTCGCTAATGCTGAGGTCGAGTTGGCTAAGGCGCAGCACCGTTTTACGCGACTCAAACAGGGGTTGGCGAAGCACGATTACGACATTGTTATTATTGACTGTCCGCCAAGCTTAAGCTTGCTTACGGTTAATTCGCTGATCGCTGCGCGTTATGTCTTACTGCCGGTGCAGGCTGAATTTTACGCACTTGAAGGTTTGGGGCAGTTGCTCGAAACCATGCAATTGGTACGCAAAGGGCTCAACCCTCAGCTAGAACTTATGGGCGTTGTTATGACAATGGTTGACGCTCGCACCACACTGTCAGCGCAGGTGCAGGCAGAGGTGCAAAAACACTTCCCGGGTAAAGTATTCCAAACAATTATTCCGCGCAATATTCGCTTAGCCGAAGCGCCAAGTCACGGTTTGCCTGTTGGCGTCTACGATCGCTGGAGTAAAGGCGCTCGTGCCTACAAAATGCTGTCAAAGGAGGTGCTACAACGTGTCTAAAACGCAAAAACATGGGTTGGGCCGGGGGTTTGATTCGCTCATCCCAACCCAATTATTAGAAGATGAATTTGACCCTACGCAAGAGCAAGACGAGCGCCTCAGCGAACTCCGCACACTTAAAGTCGCCGACATTATACCTAACCCACACCAGCCACGCCGCAATTTTGATGAAACCGCGCTGGACGAAATGGCTGCCTCAATTAAAGAGCACGGTGTCATGTTGCCAATTGTGGTTACTAAAGCAGGGAGCAAATACGAATTAGTCGCAGGTGAACGCCGATGGCGGGCATCGCAACTTGCCGGTAAAACGAATATTCCGGCGTTGGTTCGTAGTTATGACGACCAAAAAAAGCTCGAGCTGGCGCTCATCGAAAACTTACAGCGCGAAGATTTAAACCCACTCGAAATCGCCACTGCCTACCTAAAATTACAACAGCAATTTAATCTAAAGTTAGACGAAATCGCCAAGCGCGCCGGCAAAAAAAATGTCAGCACCATTAGCAATACGCTGCGGTTGCTTAGTTTGCCAAAAGATGCCAAGCAGGCCCTGTTAAATAATCAAATTGTCGAAGGACATGCTCGGCAAATTTTGGCCATAAAAGAACCTGATGTCCAGCAAGAATTATTGCAACTAATTGTTAAAAACGAATGGTCCGTACGTAAAGCCGAACAGTTTGTTATAGGCTACAAAGAGGGCGAAAAGAGCCGCCAAACAGCAGTCGAAAAAGTCAAAACTGAGACCACCGGTACAATAAATTTGGGCAAGCGACTTGGCACGCAGGTTAGCATTAAACATATGGCACACGGTGGGCGACTAATGATCGAATTCAAAAATGACAACGATTTAGAACGCATCACCAACATGCTGCTTGGCAAATAACTAAAAGATTTGCGCTTTATCGAATGGCAATATACGCGCCCACAGTCGGCCGACAATTTTGTCTGTTTCGACGGGTCCAAAAGCGCGTGAGTCGTATGAACCGTTTTCGGCGCGGTTATCGCCCATAACAAATACGTGGCTATCGTCAATAGTCCATTCTTGCGGACTATCAACAAATGTCGGCTGTAAATTAAGCCCCAATTGTTTATTGACGTCAAAACCATTTGGGTTTGTCTTATTTTTAATCGTAACGACGCCGTTGCTTATGCTAACGGTGTCGCCCGGTAGACCAATAACGCGTTTTACAAGCTGCTCCGTGTGACCGTTAAGCCCTACAATAGAGCTATCAAGCACAACAATTTGGCCGCGCTGTGGGACGTAGCTATGACCTTGAAGGTTGGCGACGGTGTGTTCGACTTTGTCGATAATAAGTCGGTCGTCGTTTTGCAACGTCGGTGTCATGCTTGTCCCATCGACGTAATATGATTGAAAAATAAATTGGTTAATAAGAAAAGCCGCAACTACCACGCCAGCCGCAAAAGCTAAAAATGATGCGACAGTTTTGAGGCGATGAATGCGGTGGTTGTGATCAATAAGCGCTTCGATATCGCGTGAGTTTTGTTGCGGTTTTTCATCAATTCGTTCAATAACCGCTGGCTCTGCGTGCGAAGTGTAGGGTGTCGCTGGCGGCTGAAAAGCAACTGGAGTAGGTGTCGCTGCCGGAGACGCCGGCGTTGGTTGCGGCGGTTCAATTGGCGTAACTGGCATAGGGGGGACTGCTGCAATATCAGTTTGCTGCGGCGTTGTGGTGGCAGTTACGGGTTGCTGCGCCACGGTTGGTGCCGGTGGCGCAGACGGTGCTGCTGGTATTTGTTGAGGTGTTACTAATGGCTGCACTGACGGTGTTACAACCTGCACAGGTTGAACAGGCATGTGTGGTGCGCTTTGTTGTAGTTTTGTGTCAGCAACATTAAACGCCGAATCATCTATCTCTTGTAGGTCTTGTGGCGTACGGCTCGGCACAGTAACTGGCCCTGATCCGCGTACAGGGGGGAGCTGGCTTAAGCCTGGTTTAAGTTCATCTGGTACATTATCGGGTTGTGGATTCATACTCATTCTATAATAGCAAAGCGGTTTACGAACCGTGCCAAAAACGCTATAGTTTTAAGAACTGGTTTATGCAACATAATCATTTTTCAACAGATGGTTTTGTGGTGCGGCGACGCACTGCAAACAATCGAAGCGGTGGGCGAGTACGACCTGATGTAAGTCAGCCTGTTGTCCCATCGCAATATCTTATTGACCCCTCAAAACAGGCACACAACACTAGTAATAGAGATCAACTTTTGACGCGCAATGGTGCAGTTGGTGGACGCGCAGTTACGGCAGCTTCTGACATGGCATTGCCAAAACCACAACAAAAAGTCGCAATTGATTTGGACCTTAACGACACCGACGACAAACCTAGAAATAAGCGCAAACGCGGTTTGCGCAAACGCCCGCCAATTAAAAAAATCATTAAGTGGGCGGCTATTGCTATTTTAGTAATTGGTGTCGGCGTCGGCGGCTACTTTGGGTATAAAATTTTGTCGACAAGCGGGAAAATTTTTAAAGGCAACCCGATTGCCGCTCTTTTTAGTCAAGCCAAACCGCTTAAGACTGATGGGAATGGCCAATCGAACATTGTTTTATTTGGTACATCAGAGGACGACCCTGGCCACCCTGGTGGCGATTTAACCGATTCGATTATGCTGCTTAGCGTCAACCAAACGCGCAAAGACGCCTTTTTGGTAAGTATCCCGCGCGACTTGCATGTACAGTACGATAATGGCTGTAGCGCTGGCTACCAAGGTAAAATAAACGTTATCTATAGTTGTGTAAAAGATAAAAATGGTGAAGATGCCGGCGCTGCAGCTTTACGCAAAAAGGTAGGTGAGGTGTTTGGGCTCGATGTTCAATATAGTGTCCATGTTAACTACACCGTACTCCGCGAAGCAGTGGACGCAGTTGGTGGCATCACTATTAATATTCAAAGTGATGACCCACGCGGTATTTTAGACCGCAATTTTGACTGGGATTGCCCTAAAGGTCCGAATACTTGCTATAACGTCAAATATCCTAATGGGCCAGCAACACTTAATGGCACACAGGCATTATTCTTAGCGCGCGCTAGGGGTGATGACCCGTTGGGCCGTACATATGGCCTTAGCCGTTCGAACCCTGACCGCCAAGATAACCAGCGCAAAATTTTTATTGCCCTAAAAGACAAAGCGGCCAGCGCTGGCGTGCTTACTAACCCGGTTGCCGTTAGCAAATTACTTGATACGCTTGGCAATAATTTACGCACCAACTTTGATGCCGATGAAGTTAAGACACTTATGGGGCTCGGAAAAGATATATCAGATAAAAATGTCGTATCGTGGAGTTTAGAAGATCCCGCGCATGAACTTGCAACCGCAAGCTGCGGGGGTGATATATGCCCGAATGCCGGCACGTACAACTACGGCGCTATTCAGGCAGAAGCAGCAGCCTTGTCTAAAGGTGATACTTCCGTACTCGAAAATGCTAAAGTTGACGTTTATAACGCCTCCGGCGTATCGGGACTTGCGCAAAGCAAAGCAACTGATCTTACTAGCAAGGGCATTACTATTGGTATGGTTAGTACCGCACCAACAAGTCTAGGAACTAAACCGCTCTTGCTCTACGACCTAAGCGGCGGCAAAAAACCTGGTACACTTAAAAAATTGGAGTCAGCACTTGGTGTTAAGGTTACTTCGGGTGCACCAGCTGGCATAAGTAGCACTGCCGACTTTGTAGTCGTTATTGGTGCACAAGCTCAAACACAAACACAGTCCGGCCAGTAGTTAAATAAAAAGTCAAACACTTAAGGATCGTTTCAGCTCTGCTATAATAAAATTATTGTGATGGAACTACTACGTGCAAAAGCAACGCGTACGCGCGTGAGCGAGGTGATATATATTGGACTTAATGCTTTGCTGCCATTGGCTCTATTGGCGCTCGTGCGGCTGTTTGATCCGCCGTACCTGGCTGTTGTCTTAGTGCTTTTGAGCAAATGGCGTATTTTTGCCCTGCGTCCACGTTTTTGGTGGGCGAACATTAAGGCCAACCTTGTTGATGTATTAGTGGGGCTGAGTACTGTTGGTCTGCTGTATTTGGCGTCAAATACCTTGTGGTTACAAATTGCAATTACACTGCTTTATGGCGTTTGGCTACTCGTTATTAAGCCAAAGTCGGGTGCACACGCAATAATGCTGCAGGCGGGGATTGCCGAATTTGTCAGTATTACAGTACTTTTTCATTTTTACCGTCTGCCAGAAATTATCGTCCTCATTGGTTGCTGGCTTATTGGCTACATGTGCGCAAGACATGTTATTAGCAACTACGAAGAGCCATACATTGAACTACTGCCAGCACTGTGGGGTCTGTTTGTGACACAACTTGGGTGGCTCTGCTATCGCTGGACAAATGTATATAACGTTGGACTGCCAATTATATTGCCACAGATTGCGCTTATCTTGCTTGTTGTTGGTTTTTGCACGGCGCGCATGTACCATGCCAACAAACACCAACGCATGACGCCGCAGATGTTGCGTGGTACGGTTATTTTTGGCGCTGCGCTATTAACGGTTATTTTAGTGTTTTCACCTTGGGATGCAACGATTTAAGGGGGCAAAGATGGCAGATTCACCAGTCAAAACTGAGCAAAAAACCAGTACAATAGTTACGTCTTCAACGCCGGTTGAACCGCCGCGCAAACCGCTTAATGTATCTAAAAAGAAGTGGTGGTTTGCGGCTTGTACCGTTGTCGCTTGTGGTGCTGTAGGCTTTTTTGGGGCGTGGCTTTTGCTCACCACTGGCTTAGTACATCTTGATGCCAGTCGGACAATCAATGATAATAAGCAGACGATTGTGTTGCAGCAGGGCGAGATTGTATCTGAAGTATTCAAAAAAGTGAGCCCTAGCACCGTGGCGATTACAACCCAATCAACCGATTCGTCATCGCAACTTTTAGGCCCTCAAGTCAGTCAAGGCGCGGGTAGTGGCATAATTATTTCGGCTGACGGTTACATTTTGACAAATAAGCACGTCGTGCCAGACGGTACCGACAAAGTAACGGTTGTATTGAGCGACGGCAAACAGTACGACAATGTTAAAATCGTTGGACGCGACCCATCAAATGACATTGCCTTCTTAAAAATAAATGGTGTTTCTAACCTTACCGCGGCAACAATTGGCGACTCGAGCCAAATTACACCCGGCCAACAAGTTGTTGCCATTGGCAATGCGCTCGGTTTATTCCGTAATAGTGTGACTAGCGGCATTATTTCGGGTATTGGTCGACCAATTCAGGCGTCTGATGCGAGCGGCACTGGCACCGCTGAACAACTCGAAGATATGTTCCAAACAGATGCAGCCATTAATCCAGGCAACTCGGGTGGTCCGCTCGTCGACCTTAAAGGTGAAGTGATTGGAATGAACACTGCTGTGTCGCAAGATGGCCAGTCAATTGGTTTTGCGATTCCCATGAACGACGCAAAAGGCCTTATTAATTCTGTGCTTAAAGGCGGTTCAATTCAAAAGCCGTACCTAGGTGTTCGTTATATAAGCCTAACGCCAGAAATTGCCAAACAATTGAATATCTCAACAAGTACTGGCGCGTACGTCCATGGCGACACTGGTCAGTCCGGAGTCATAGCGGGCAGCCCGGCGGCTAAAGCTGGTATCCGTGACGGTGACGTTATTACTAGAATTAATGGCCAGCAAATTACTGCTGATTCGGGCTTGGCGACAAAGTTGGCACAATTTAACCCTGGCGACAAAGTTGATTTGACGGTTATTCGTGGCAGCCAAGAACAAACCATTAGCGTAACACTGGGCAACTACCCACAGTAATGATTCGGCGCGTTATTCCTAAAGACGCTCATCTTATCCCGCCAGATGCCACGCGAGTTTTTAAGGGTATTATTTTTGACGTTTATCAATGGCCACAAAAAATGTTTGATGGCTCTACGGCTACGTTTGAAATGTTGCGTCGTCCTGACACAGTGCTCATCTTAGCTATAAAGGATGGCAAAATTGTTGCGCAAAAAGAAGAGCAACCATATTACGGTGAGCGACTCGATATTCCTGGCGGTCGCCATGATGTCGAGAGTGAAGACGAACTAGCCTGCGCCAAACGCGAAATGAAAGAAGAAACCGGCATGGAATTCGCCAGCTGGAAGCTTGTTGATGCCTACCAACAAGCGCACAAAATCGAAGCCTTTGTATATATTTTTGTTGCAACTGATTTTGTGCGCCAGGGACCACCGCAACGCGATGCCGGCGAAAAAATTAGTGTCGAACTTATGGATTTTGACGACTGTTTGCGCCGTGGCGAAGAACTCGGTGACAATGCGTTATGCTGCAATGTGCTTAAACGCGCTGGCTCGTTAGAAAATCTTATAAATTTGCCTGAATATCGTTAAATTTTTTGTAAAACGATTATAAAGCCAGTTGTCGCGATATGTTTAAAACCATGTGTGGCATTAATTACTGCATGTTGGCGCGGGTCGGCCTCTAGTACAACATACCCTTTATTATTGAGGTGCTGCGGTGCCTGTGATAGTAATTTTTTAATAAGCGCTAGACCTTCGTCTTTGGCGAATAACGCTAAAATGGGCTCAGCATTCGTTTCTGGTGAGCATTGCCAACTCTCACTAACATACGGTAAGTTTGCTGCAATGCAGTCATATTTTTTTGGTGCCGCCGCGAGCAAATCGGACTCAAAAAAACTAACTTTTGCGCCTAGCGCAGTAGCGTTTTTTTTGGCGATTGCCAGCGCAGTGTGGCTAATATCGCAGGCATCAACGTTTGCGCTAGGTATCTCAAGTGCAGCCGTAATAGCAATTGCACCACTGCCGGTGCCAACATCTAAAATTTGTCGCGGTTTGTAGGTTTTAAGTAGATCAATAAGTGCTTCAGTTTCGGGCCGTGGGATAAGGACGTCCGGCATCACGGTAAATTCGCGGCCATAAAATTCTTGTTTGCCACGGATGTAGGCAAGGGGAATGCGTGCACTGCGCGTGGTGATTTTTTGCTGGAGATCTTGCAGTGTATCGCTCGGCAAAGTTTCGTCACCGTGCGCCAAAAGCCAACTTTTGTCACGCTGCAATGTGTCGCTTAATAGTACCAAAGTATCGAGTCGAGCCGTTGCAACGCCAGCCTGGGTTAATGCAGTTATCGAGCGTTGCAAAAAATCGCGGATCGTCATTGTTTGCTTTGTTCTTCGACGCCCTGGGCAATGAGTTCGCGTTCGTAGGCCTGGAGTTTTTCGATCAAGTCGCCAATGTCACCGTTTAGCGCGCCAGTAATATTGCTGCGGCTGTACCCAATGCGGTGGTCAGTAATACGGTCTTGCGGGAAGTTGTAGGTGCGGATTTTTTCGCTGCGATCGCCCGAACCGATTAAGCTGCGGCGCTCGGCTGCAAGCTTGCTTTGTTCTTCTTCAATTTTGCGCGCCAGCAAGCGGCTGCGTAGCACCTGCATTGCCTTTTCTTTGTTTTTAATCTGTGATTTTTCGTCTTGGCAGGTTACGACTAAGCCGGTTGGCAGGTGAGTAATGCGCACAGCGCTGTCGGTTGTGTTAACGCTTTGGCCGCCGTTGCCGCCGCTACGGTACACGTCAATACGCAGGTCGTTGGGGTTAATAACCAGGTCGGTTTCTTCGGCTTCTGGCAAAACGGCTACAGTGACGGTGCTGGTGTGAATGCGGCCCGAACTTTCGGTGCTTGGCACCCGTTGTACGCGGTGAACGCCAGATTCAAATTTAAACGTGCTGTAGGCGTCGGCGCCTTTAAGGCCAAAAATAATTTCTTTGTAGCCGCCGACTTCAGATGGGCTTTCGCTGATGAGTTCTGTTTTAAAACCGTGTGTTTCGGCGTAGCGAATGTACATGCGGTACAATTCGGCGGCAAACAGACTAGCTTCGTCACCTCCAGCTCCGGCACGAATTTCTATAATAACGTCTTTTTCGTCGTTAGGGTCTTTAGGCGTGAGCAGGCGGAACAATTCGTCGTCGATTTTGGCGTATTCGGCTTCGAGCTCTGGGATTTCTTCTTTGGCAAGCGCTGCAAGTTCGTCATCGCCGCGGGCAAGTTCTTGGGCTTCGGAGATTTGTTTGGTAATCGCACCTTGTCGTTCGCCAAGCGCAATAATGTCCGCAAGTTCGCTTAAGCGCTTAGTTTTTTTAGCGTAATTTTTGTCGCTAAAAGCGTCAGGACGTGCCAAAAAGGCCGAAAGTTCGGCTTGTTCGGCTGTAAGTTGCTCCATATTAAGCGTAATCTTGCCCATTAGAGCGCCTCCGGAGTAGGCGTGTCCGCCTGTAGTTATTTAGCGTCAGTATCGTCGGCTTTTTTAGCGGCTTTTACGGCAGCTTTTTTTGCTTTGCTAGCCAGTGCTTCGCGGCGGGCTTTAGCGGCTTCGGCGCGTGCTTTAAAGCGGTCAACGCGACCTTCGGTGTCGATAAGTGTTTCTTTGCCGGTGAAGTAAGGGTGTGAGGCACTGCTAATGTACACTTCGATGAGTGGATATTCGTTGCCATCTTCCCATTTAATGGTTTTGTCGGTCTTGGCCGTAGATTTGGTCAAAAAGGCAAAGCCCGCGCTTGGGTCCTGCACAACTACTGGCCGGTAGGTGGTTGGGTGAAGGTTTGCTTTCATAATCTTATGTATTCTATCTGTTTTTTGCGAGATTGTAAAGAGGTGTGTACATTAGTTATGAAAGAGGCCCGCAGGAAGGGCGCCAGGGAAGGTTGTGCCCTTCCTGCGGGTGTCTCTTTCAGTGCGGGCCATCAGGCCGGAGTTGATGAAGGGGGCGTTGCGTTAGATGAGCACGCGGATCGCGGCGGAGATTGCTGCACCGAGCTCCAGGAACTCCGTGTCTTTCAGCCGCAAAAGGCTCAACCCCTCACCGACGAGTAGCGCTATTCTGACCCCCAGTTCATAGGGAGTAACTGCTGCCACATCGCTCGTGGGATACAGCACTGCATCAACAAATATCCGCAGCTTGTTGCAGGTGATCTCGACGCTGTCGTTGCCCTGGAATGCGGGGTTGAATTCCGTCACGCGCGCACGAAAGATCTCGGCCGCTGTTTTGGGGTAATTGGTTTCTGCCATAATTCCTCCAGTCCAGACTGTGAGTTAGTTATATCATTTTTTATGCGGACCAACAAATTATTCTAGACAAACAGAGGTAAATCAGGTAAAATACAAAAGTAATAAGTTTTAATGATACACCCTGACGCGCGTGGAATCCTCCCAAATGGGCAAGCGCAGGGGAAGGAGAAAAGGATATGGCAGTAGCCGTAGATATTAAGGCCTTGCTCGCCGCTGGCGTGCACTTTGGCCACAAAACCAGCCGTTGGCACCCTAAAATGGCACCGTACATTCATAGCAAACGGGCCGGGAGTCACATTATTGACCTCACTAAAACCGTTGAAGGCCTCGACGCAGCCTTGCCGTTTATTACCAAGCAAGTTGCCGCCGGCAAACAAGTGCTATTTGTAGGCACTAAGCGCCAAGCTAAAGACATCGTGCGCCAAGCCGCCGAAGAAGTCAAAATGCCATTTGTGACTGAACGCTGGATGGGCGGTATGCTCACTAACGTGCAGACAATTTCGGGTCGCATTAAACATCTTAAATCGCTCGAAAGCCGCATGATTTCTGGCGAACTTGCCAACCGATATAATAAGCTTGAAGTTCAACGTTTTCAAGAAGAAATCGACGACCTCAATTTTAAGTATGGTGGTATTAAAGACTTAAACGGTCAGCCTGGTATTATGTTTGTTGTTGACGTTGTTACCGAAGAAAACGCCGTCAACGAAGCAAAGCGCCTTGGTATCCCAGTTGTCGCTATGGTGGATACTAATGCTAATCCAAGTAACATTGATTACATCATTCCAGCCAACGATGACGCAATTAAAAGCATCCAAATTATTGCTGACTATGTAAAACAGGCTGTAGCCGAAGGTGTTGCTAAGCGCAAAGCTGCAGCCGACAAAAAGGGGGAATAAATGGCGGTATCACTCGAAGAAGTTAAAAAACTAAAAGAACTGACCGGTGTTGGTTTGACTGACGCAAAAAAAGCGCTCGAAGAAGCTAATGGCGATTTTGACAAAGCCCTAGCCGAAATGCGCAAAAAGGGCATGACCAAAGCCGAAAAGCGCGGCGAACGTAGCGCCAGCGAAGGTTTAGTAGAAGCCTACGTGCATGGCGGTCGCATTGGCGCCATGATTGAGCTCAACTGCGAAACCGATTTTGTTGCCCGTACCGACGATTTTAAAAATTTGGCTCACGACATTGTTATGCATGTCGCCGCCACTAATCCAACCTACGTTAGTGCTGACCAAATTCCGGCCGAAATTCGTGACGCCAAAGCTGCAGAATTTACCGAAAAGGTAAAAGGCGACGGCAAGCCAGAGGCCATGGTGCCAAAAATTGTCGAAGGCATGTTGAACAAATATTTTGCTGAACAATGTTTAATGGACCAGCCATTCATCAAAAATCCTGATGAAACTATTGGCGAATTGGTCAAAAATCACATAGCTAAGTTAGGCGAAAATATTGTCGTGAGACGCATCGCTCGTTTTGAGCTTGGTGCCAGCGAATAATAGTTTACTTTTTACACAAAAAACCGACCGGTAAAAGGTCGGTTTTTTGTTGATAATAGCAAGGTCAGTCGCCGACCCCAACGTGGTGTTGGGGTCGGCTGACCGTTTGATCTCAGACGCTGGAGTCGACCAGCGAGGGGTCGAGCGGTTCGGGGATGGTGAGTTCGGCCGGTGTCTTGTTGAAGCCAACGGTGCGCAGCTGACCGTTGTGGTCACGCACGACCAACAGCTGCTGGCTGGTCGGGTGACCATCCAGTAAGCTCTCGTTGGAAACGTTGGGCTCCGAGTTCAGCCAACCAGCCACACCCGGTGCCAGGTCCATGGCCTCACCTTGGAAGCCGTTGTCGTTGATGTCGACCTCGACGCCGAAACGTCGTCTGATCAGTCGGTTGATACGCGCTGCGTCCCAGTTGACGGGGCGCGTCATCCGGACCACGCCGACCATCATTGCGACACCTGCCACGATGACCAGATACATCGTCGCCCACTCGTTGCTGAGCGCGGCAGATGCGGCCGTCATGGCGGTGATGGCAAGGATGAAGAACAGGAACATGAGGCGTTGCAGTTCCAGTTTGGTCACGACACCATTCCTTTCCAAAAGATCAATGGGTCGTGTCTATAATACAATAATACGGTATATAAGTCAAAACTATGTATATTAACAAAAAACCGGCCATGATACGGTCGATTTGTTGAATGTTGGATAAGCATAAGTCGATTACCCAGGTCCCCACCGTGGGGACCTGGGTAGCATCGACCTGTGTCAGGAGCGGGTGAGTTCTTCGGCGAAGCGGCCATGCTTGACGTGGCCGACCGACCTTACGCCGGTAATTGGCATCTGCCTGCCTCCGAACTGGATGCTGCACAGCGCGCCGTTACGGTCACGGAAGACCAGGATCGGGGTTGAGAAAATCGCCGGCGACTGGAAGACGTGCGGCGTGGCATTGATCTGCCCGAGCGGCGGACACGCCCAGCCGGCCTCGCCGATCTGTAAGTCGCCGAACTTCTTGAACACGAACACGCCGATGCTGACGCCCGTGCGGCGGTACACGAGGGACGTGATCCCTCGCATGTCCCAGTAGCAGTACTTGGCGTTGAGATGGGTCATCACGAAGGTTCCGCCGATGAAGACAGCCAAGATGACAAGCGCGCTGGCGATGAATGCGCTCCGCGTGTCGAACAGCATGAAGCTGGCACAACCAAACGCACCTACTACGACCAGCTGGCCGACGATGAGCTTGATGATTTTGCGGCGCGAGATCACAAGTAGCTCCCTAATGTCAGGTACGATACTTTAATTATTATAACATACTATAGTGATAATTACAATTTACGGATTCGTCCTGCACCCGTGGAGTGCAGGACGAATCGCTACAACGTTTTGGAAGCAATTGCCACCGAAGCTTTCTTTTGCCCAGGCGCCGTCAGATTGACTCGCAGCGCCCAGATGTACAAAATCGCCATGAAAACGTTTGGGATGACAAAGATCCAACCTAAGGCGTCTCCTTGGAGCGCCTTTAGCACTGCAAGGAACATCGTTCCAGCTAGTGCCGGTGGGAAGCAATACCACGCCCAGTTTTTGGCTAAGTGTCGCACGAAACCTCCTAAAATATGTCAGGATCAAATCGTACTGGTCTGCTATGGCAGCAATCGCTCAAGCTGCAGGGGAGTGGCACTCCGGCAGCACCGAACCGAAACGCATGAAGGCCGTTGTTGTATCGAACAACAAGTAACGAGACTCCTTTGTCGCCCTAAGTTTTACAATAAAACAATTGATCTAATGGCGCAACTTAGTGCTGCTTGTGTTCATCGATCCAGTAATAACTAAAAACACTGCCACAAATTGCCAATGTAATAAGTAAGTGTATAAATTGCGTTAGCTGATAATTATAAGGCTGAATGACATCAGTTGAAGGAGCTATAAGTTGATATAGGTAAGCCACCAGATTTATGATACCTGCAATAAACGCCACGATTAAGGTAAGCTGCACGCCATGGCGTCGTGAGGCGTCGTTGAGTACATTTGGTGTGGTTTTTTCTATGCGGCGTAGTCGTAAGAATAAGATTGCAAATAGCGGGACAGTAACAAGTGCAGTCACGGCAGGCAGACCAACAGAACTCACAAGACTTTCAGCTTGTGTTCGTAAATAATCACCAGAACTATAGTAGTCGAGCAAAATATGCAAAACTGCGCCAAATGATACGGCGCCAAAAAAGAGCGAAATAAACATAATGCTGTATTCCATGCCCAAGGTCGAATATTGCTGTACAACGGCAACAGGCTTTACGGTTTCGTTTTTTTGTTTGTGAGGCGGGAGCGGGACAGAGCGAGCGCTTAGGCTGGCAAATAAGATGTCAATTTCGTCAGGTTGCCAGTCGTTTGCAGCAAGCGTTTTTTTAATAGCGCTATCGCTCACGCCTTCTTTGCGCATCTGTTTGATGTAGTTTTTTGTATCTTCCTGCATGCTGCGCTCCTATTTTAAGCATAAGTATACACTACATTCGTACTACTGCGCAGGTTTTGCTATTATATGAGTAAGAGGAGTTTTATGTTCGATAACAAACCGTATCAAACCCGCATGCAACAAGCATTGCAGCATTTTGAAGATGAGCTCAAAAAAATCCGCACCGGCCGAGCAAACCCTGGCATGCTTGATGGCATTATGGCAGAAGCATACGGCCAAAAGATGCCGCTTATTCAGGTTGCAACAATTACTGTGCCAGAGCCACAACTGCTTCAGTTAACACCATTCGATCCGTCTAATCTGCAGGCAATTGCAGCTGCAATTCGCGACGACCAAACTCTTGGCCTCAACCCAAGTGACGATGGTCGTGTCGTACGCGTACCAATCCCGTCACTTACCACCGAACGCCGCCAGCAAATTGCTAAACAGCTTGGTGAAAAAGTCGAGGATTGTCGTATTGTGCTGCGCAATGTACGTCACGATGCACTTAAGGTTGCTAAGGCAAAAAAAGACTCCAAAGAACTGAGCGAAGACGACGTAAAACGGATTGAAAAGGCGCTCGACGACGATATTCGGACCTTCCAGGCCAAGCTCGACACAATTGCCAAAGCCAAAGAACAAGAAATAATGACCATTTAACGACTCAAAATAAGGTATAATACAGCTGCATGGAAAACGAGGCCGCATCATTACCGTTACATTTGGGCTTTATTGCTGATGGTAATCGTCGGTGGGCAAAAAAGCACGGCCTACCAACCTACGAAGGTCATTTAGCCGGCCACAACGCCATAAAAGAAATTTTACGCGCAAGTGTTCAGGCTGGTATAAAGTACATATCGTTTTATACCTTTTCGAGCGAAAATTGGAACCGCAGCGAAGACGAAGTAAATGGTATTATGCAGTTGGTTATTTCCTTAATTAAAGATGATGTAAAAGAACTGCTTAAAGAAGACACGCGGCTTTTGCGGTTTGGTCCGCGCGAAGGTCTCCCCGAAAAAGTCGCCAAAGCATTCGACGACGCCGAAGCCAAAACAGCTCATTGCAAACGCGCCACCGCAATTTTTTGTTTTAACTATGGCGGTCAGCAAGAAATCGCCGACGCCGCCAAAAAATGCATTGCTGATGGCATTGAACCAACGCCGACAACCTTACGCGAACGTCTATACCATCCCGAAATTCCGGATGTCGATATGGTCGTACGCACCAGTGGCGAACGACGCATAAGCAACTTTATGCTCTGGCGTGCGGCATATAGCGAATTTATGTTTATAGATAAATTGTGGCCTGATCTCAAACCAGCCGATATCGAAGAAATTATTAAAGAATACAACAACCGTAATCGTCGGTTTGGAGGCAACTAAGTGGATATTTTACTGTTTATTTTGGGCATTATTTTACTAATTGGCCTGGTAGTCGTGCATGAATTCGGTCACGCAGTTGCCGCGCGACGTAATGGTGTGATTGTCGAAGAATTTGGCATTGGCTTCCCACCAAAAGCCTGGGGTCGTAAGCTTAAAAATGGCACGCTTTTTACCCTTAACTGGTTGCCGCTTGGTGGTTTTGTAAAATTAAAAGGCGAGCATGATTCTGCGAAAGGGCCGGGTACCTACGGTGGCGCTACGCTTTGGGTAAAAACTAAAATTTTGCTTGCAGGAGTTTTGGTTAACTGGATTGTGGCCGTAGTCATTTTTACTATCTTGGCCTTGGTGGGTCTGCCAAAAATATTTCCTAACCAGTTTGCCGTTAATAGTGATAATCAAGTTATAAACAGTAATATTCAGGCCGCTGACATTACATCAAATTCACCGGCGAGTAAGATTGGACTGCAACCTGGCGATAAACTAATCTCCCTTGCTGGTGAGCCAATAAAAAGCGCCGAAACATTTGGTGATCAGACCGCCGCGCATGCCGGTCAAACTGTGCAATTTATGTTTGAGCACAACGGTAAAACCGAACAAAAAATGGTTACACTTAACAAAACGAACCAAAATGGTTACCTTGGCGTCGGACCTGCCGAGCAAATTGCCCAGCGTGCGACGTGGTCGGCTCCAATTGTTGGCGTTGGTGTGACGGTACAATTTACCTACGAAACGCTTAAGGGGTTAGTGACGACAATCGCTGATTTATTCCAAACTAAATTCGCTCAAGCAGGTGCGAATGTCGCCGGGCCTGTTGGTATTATTTCGATCCTGCACGATAGTAGCAAGCTTGGGCTTGTCCCGGTGTTGTTCCTTATAGGTGTTATTTCGTTGACGCTTGCAGTTATGAACGTGCTACCGATTCCGGCGTTAGATGGTGGGCGGTTATTTGTCACCCTTATTTTCCGCGCTCTTAAAAAGCCACTGACCGAAAGCCGCGAAGAAGCAATCCAAGCGGCAGGTTTCGTTGCCCTGATGGTGCTTGTTCTTGTAATCACGATCGTTGATGTCCGCCGTTACTTCTAAAAAAAGTTGGGGACCCGTAGCGGGTGTGGCCTTTGGTTTTTTGGCGTACAAAGTGCCCGAATTTATTATGAGCAGCCTCGCGCCGATGCTCGTGCCATTTTTGCCGGCTGACCAAAACGTTCGCAATTTTTTGGTCTATGCGTTATTTGAATCACTATGCATTGGTCTCGTTATTACACTCCTGGCATGGTACAACCAAAAGCCGAGTTCTTTAGGGCTTGGCCATTTTAAAGGTGAATACATTGTCCGTGCAGCACTTGGTTTTTGCGCCTATTTTGTATTAGCTAATCTGTTACTGTATATTGCGTCGCTCGTCGCAACGCTGCCTCAATCGCAGCAGGTGACGGGTTTTGCGCCTAACAATGTGCCCGCTTTGATTTTGGCTTTCTTGGCTTTGGTGGTAATTGTGCCAATTGCTGAGGAGCTTATTTTTAGGGGTTTTATATTTAAGGGCGTGCGCTCGGCCTTTTCGTTTCCGGTCACAGCGCTTGTAGTGAGCGTGCTATTTGCTGTGGCGCATGGTGACATTATAATCGGCATTGACGTTTTTGCCTTAAGCTTGGTCGCCTGTTACATGCGCGAAAAAACAGGCAGCATTTGGCCTGGCGTTTTATTGCATGCAACCAAAAATAGCGTAGCGTTCTTGATGTTGTTTGTTTATAATGTGCATTAGATGAAAAGTGTGACAATGACAGCCCAGAAAAAATGGGGTGGTACCTGGCGGGGCGGCCCCAAAAAATGTTTTGAGTACTCTCAAAAATTTTTAGGGGCGGACCAGGTGACAGGACCCCTTCGCAACAGGGCTGTCATTGTCGTGTCTCCTATTCCGGCCTAGCCGTGCACTTTAATTTTACTCAGCTTTTTAATTACCTAAACAGATTACAATCATGAAACTTTCAACCTTATTTGGCAAACCAAGCAAAACCGATGGCGCCGATTACAAAATCGATTCCCACCGCTTACTAACACAGGCTGGCTTCATCCGCGAATCCAGCGCTGGCCGCTATTACTTAATGCCGCTCGGCCTTAAAGTGCATGACAAAATCATTGCCGTTGTGCGCAAACACATGGACGCCGCTGGCGCCCAAGAACTTGTTATGCCTGTGCTGCATCCACTCGAACTTTGGCAAGAAACAAATCGCACCACAACCACTGGTTTTGAGCTCATGAAAATCACCGACCGCCGCGGCGCCGACTTTGCGCTTGGTGGCACCGCCGAAGAAATGGCAGTAGATTTAGTGCGCAAATTCAACATAAGCTACAAAGATTTACCATTTAACATCTACCAATTCAGTATGAAATTCCGTGACGAAATGCGCGCTCGTGGTGGTTTGCTGCGCGTCCGCGAATTCGTCATGAAAGACGCTTATAGCTTTAGCACCGAAGAACAATTCCGTGATATATACCAAAAAATGGGCGACGCCTACAAAGCAATTTTTGCCGACCTTGGCTTAAACGTTGACGTCGTGGCTGCCGATAATGGCTACATTGGTGGCGAATATTGTCACGAATTCGTTGCCGAGGCAGAAGCAGGCGAAAGTCGCTATTTTATTGACGCCACCAGCGGTTATGCGGCTCACGAAGATGTCGCCGTCTTTAAAATCGATGACAAAAATAGCAGCGAAGAGCTAAAACCATTGCAGCAGGTTGCAGCCGAGCGCGGTCCAACCATGCTAGATGGTCAGAATTTCCACAATTTACCGTTGTGGCAGCAACTAAAAGACGTACTTTATTTTGACCAAGCAACTAACCGCTATATTTTGGCGATCATCCGCGGCGATTTAGAAGTTAACGAAACCAAACTTATGCAAGTTGCAGGCGCCTGGGATTTGCGACCGGCTACTGAAGAAGAAATTCGCGACGACCTTGCCAGCGAACCAGGTTTTATTTGTCCCGTCAACTTTGCTGTAAAAGGCAAAACCACCAATTACCCTGTTGTTATTGTGGCAGATAGCAGCCTTAACACTGTGCGCAACATGTACGGCGGCGCCAACAAAAAGGACCTTGATCATCTAAATATCAACATGGGTCGTGACTTTACGCCAGATGTCGAAGCCGACATCGCATTGGCGCAGCCTGGGATGCTCAGCCCAGATGGCGGCGTGCTAGAGGAAAAACGCGGCATTGAAGTCGGTAATATTTTCCAACTTGGCTACCACTATACAAACCTAATGAACGGCGCCGAATACACCAACGAAGCCGGCCAGCGCCAAAAATACTACATGGGCTGCTATGGCATTGGTATTGGTCGCACATTAGCGGCAATCGTTGAAGCGCACCACGACGCCAAAGGAATTATTTGGCCTGCAGGTATTGCGCCAGCCAAAGTTTATCTTGTGCGTCTTGGCGAAAGCCAAGAAGTCATTGCCGCGGCTGATGAGCTCTACCAAGAGTTACAAGCGCAAAATATTGACGTTTTATATGATGATCGCGATGCTCGGCCAGGTGAAAAATTTGCCGACGCTGATCTTATAGGATTGCCTTATCGCGTTGTTGTAAGCGAAAAACATCTGGCCAACCACCAGTTTGAACTCAAAGAACGCGCAGGCACTGATTTGCAGTTACTCAGCCGAGCAGAACTATTTGCAAAACTTAGCTAAATGCGGTAACATATGTAACTCATGCGTAAATTCTTGCATAGGTAACTGCGCATTGCTATACTGTGCAGAATAAATCGGGATTTACCACATTTTTATTACAACGAACAGTAGTACTGAGCCCGGTTTATCAGTTTATTTATTGCATTAATCTACAACAAACGAGGAAGAGGAACCATGAAAAAACAATACCAGCTTACCGCTGAAGGTAAGTTAGAACTAGAAAAAGAATTAGCCGAATTAAAATCGCGCCGCAGCGAGATTGCTCAAAAAATTGCTGACGCCCGCGATTACGGCGATTTAAGCGAAAACTCGGAATATGCTGCCGCCCGTGATGAACAAGCACAAGTAGAAAGCCGCATTGCCGAAATCGAAGAAATCTTAATGAATGCCGGCATTATTAAAGGCAGCGCCAAGCCAACCAAAGTTGTATTGGGCGTTAAAGTTGACCTTACATCTGACAAAAAACAGGTCAGCTACACTGTTGTTGGTTCAGTGGAGGCTGATCCGCTAGAGGGTCGCATTAGCGACGAATCGCCAATTGGCCAAGCTTTAATGGGTAAAAAAGTAGGCGAGAGTGTCACTATTAAAACGCCAAGCGGCGATGTAGGCTACGCGATTACGGCAATTAGCTAGTCGTTGGCTATAAATCAAAAAAGCGCCATTTTATAGGCGCTTTTTTGATGTGCACTGACTATTGACTTCATATATTTAATATTGTATAATCTTTTACCAGCCAGTATCCCTAGCTGTGAGGAGAAGTGCCATGACGGACGCTATCACTGCCGCTACGCTGCGGGTCGTGCACGACAACATGAACCTGCACACGGTGGAGGACATCAGTGTCGTCTATCTGTCTGAGGCGCTGTGGAACTCGCATCTGGTGCACGCGGCCTACCGTGACAGAATTCTGTCGTTGGAGTGCGCCGTTCCCGCGGCCGTGCCGGCAACCCTGCACGGTCGTGGTGGCAGCGCAACCTTCGGCTGGATGTTCACCGGTACGTGCGTGAGCGCCAGGATCGAGGTTGGCCGGGAGTGGTCCGCGGAGGAGGCATTCAAGCTGCTCGTTGACAAGATCGACGGCTGCCTGAGGGAGGTTGCCAGTCGTGCTCGGCATGAACTGAACCTCTCCATGGAAGCAGCGCAGCTCAACGGTCGCCGCCACTGACGCTGCTCGCGCTGACCGGCCGCCCTACCCTGGGCGCGCCGGTCAGCAAGACCCCTGTAAAATTATCTAAAAACCACCACACGTTGGTGGTTTTGTTGTTGACAGATAACGCCAAAGGGTTGTATCGTAATTTAAGCCAGTGAAAAGAGCTTGCCGTAAAGAATTCGGCGCCAACATTCTGACCTACGACGGGCCCATTCCCGGACTCAGCGTGTTCCCGTTGCTCAGCGAACTGGCCGAGCAGAAGTACAACGTGGTTACGCGCGTGATGCTGACCCTCGACATCGTCGTGCCACACGCCATCCGCACCTTCAGCACCAACCATTCCCGTCCCGCCTAATCCACAAGCTGTTCAACTGGCGCGCCGGCGGCGGTCCAACCCCGCTCCGGCTCGTCCCCAGATTTTATTAGCGCGCTACCATCTGTTGTGATACTATAATTGCAGCATGGCAACACTCAAAGAACTCCGCGACGAGCGGCTCCGCAAACTAAACGAACTCAAACAATTGGGCGTTAACCCATACCCAGCAAGTGCCGAGCGCACGCACACATTGCTGGCGGTTGCCGAACAATTTGCTGAGCTCGAAAACCATGACGTCAGCGTCGTTGGTCGTATTACTAATATCCGCAAATTTGGCAAAATCGCTTTTGTGGTCATTAAAGACGCTACAGCCACCGTACAACTTTTTTTGGCTGCCGACAAAGTAGGTGAGCTAAACGCTGCCGATTCGCAGCTTAGTTTTGCACAATTACCGCTGTTAGATGTGGGCGATTTTATACAAGCTCATGGGCCAGTTATTAAAACCAAAACGGGCGAAATTTCTATTGAGGTTAATCGGTTGCGTTTGCTCACAAAATCGTTGCGCCAACTCCCAAGCGCATTTACCAACAAAGAAGAACGCCTGCGCCGCCGTTATGTCGACACCGCCGTTAATAGCGACGTTTATCAACGCTACCTGCGCCGCAGCACCTTTTGGCAAACTACGCGCGACTTTTTACAAAGTGAAGGTTTTGTCGAAATCAACACTCCAATTCTAGAAAACACCACTGGCGGCGCCGACGCCAACCCATTTGTGACTCACATGGACGCTTTGGACCAAGATTTTTACCTGCGCATTAGCCATGAATTGCCGCTAAAACGCCTGCTTGTTGGCGGCTACGAAAAAGTTTTTGACATCGGCGCCCGCTTCCGCAACGAAAACTACAGCGACGAACACTTACCCGAACACGTCGCCATGGAATGGTACTGGGCCTACGCTGACTGGAACATGGGCATGAAATTAACCGAGCGCCTTGTGCGCCGCATTGCAGATGCCACTTGGGGAACGCGCCAGTTTACGCTAGCTAATGGCATGCAGGTTGACCTTGGTGTTGATGGCGACGACTGGCCGCGAATCAGCTTTGTTGACGTCATCCGCGAGCATTACGGCCTTGATGTTTTTACCTGCACACTCGACGAAGTCAAAGCCCAGCTAAAAAAACACAATATTGAGGTAGAACAAACCGAAAACCGCAGCCGTGGCATCGACAAACTTTGGAAAAAGGTCCGCACAACGCTACCTGGCCCGGCATTTTTGGTCGATATTCCGACCTTTTTGCAGCCGCTAGCCAAAACGCAACCCGGCAAGCCCGAACTCACCGAACAATTTAACTTATTGCTCGGCGGCAGCGAACAATGCAAGGCCTACAGTGAACTGAACGACCCAATTGACCAGCTCAACCGCTTTAAAGAACAACAAGCCATGCGCGACGCCGGCGACGACGAAGCCATGATGTTGGACATTGACTACGTCGAAGCGCTCGAATACGCCATGCCACCCGCCTGCGGCTTAGGTTACAGCGAACGACTATTTTGGACGCTCGAAGGCGTAACAGCCCGCGAAGGCGTTGTCTTCCCACAACTTCGCCGCGAAATTGATGACGTGACCAAAACAATTTATCCGGATATAAAATTTACAAACTAAAACCACAAGGGGGTGGAATGGGTGTAGAAGGATTATCGACTGGCGAACAGCAACCAAAAGAGCGGCAACGGCATGAGCTAGCTGACAAAATTGTTGGCGCATTTGTGAGTAGTGAATTGGGTAAACCCGAAGACTATCATGAGATTGTCGAACAGGCGGCTGCGAACAATGAATTCGAAGCGCTCGGCGAAGCAAAAGCACGGCTCGATTCTTTAGACCCGCGCGGTGGGACTTCTGAAGAAGGAACGCCCTCAGATTTCATAATAGATTACTTAGAAGATAACGATACTGCCGAGAAGGCATATGTAAAAGCGTACGATGCTACCTTGGCACAATTAAAAAACGACCAGCAACCCCAGATTAATATACAGAAACAGGTCATCCCAGAGCAACCAAAACTTGACGATAACCAGCGCACTGAACTTATGCGACAGACACTACAAAAAGCAAAGGCATTTGAGCCGAATCAGCATGACCAATCAGAGAACTAAAGCCAACTAGCCACGCCGCCATGACCCGAGCACGTACCATTGCGATGTTGGCTAAAACTATATGAACCATCGCGGCATTGCGCGGTTGCGCCTGCAGGCACACTGCCATCGCTTGTTGTAGCAGGTGAATGAACAGTGTTACCAGAGCTGTTTGTGTAAGTATTGTTGTTGCTGAGTGTTTGCTGTGCTGCAGGAGCTGGAGCTGGTGTAGGTGCTTGTTTAGCTGTAGACGCCGACTGTGTCGAGGCAGAGTTGGCTTGTTGCGGTGCCGGGTCTGCCTTACTAGCCGTTGGCGTTACAGATGTAACTGGCTGAGCTTGTTGGGTTTGCGTTTGTGTCGGCTGTGCATTGTTTTGCGTTGAACTTGCTGATTGGCCATTGCCGGTCAGCCCGACAATAATAAATAGTGCAACAATAGCGCCAATAATTAATCTCTTTTTTGACCGACGTTGTTTTGGAAGTTCTAACATACCGCAGACTCCTTAATATTATTTACTATGCGCGTCCAGTCAAAAATAAGCAAGAAATTTCACTTTACATTCTGTACAAAGTTGTAGTTAAATATTTACTCATAAAAATCACAAGCATTTTATTTAAGCATGGCCGGCCCAAATACGTTACAATTAAACAATGCCTAAAAACACCTACTACACCGACGGCTCCTGCAGTCCTAACCCTGGTCCTGGCGGCTGGGCGGTTATAAAAAATATGGAAGTCTGCGCGCTGGGGTCGGCGGATGACAGTACGAATATTCGCATGGAAGGTCTTGCCTTAATCGCCGCGCTCAAAGATGCAGGCAGCGAACCGGCCGATATTTACACTGATAGCGAGTTTTGGATTAACGTCATTACTAAATGGTCATTGGGCTGGGAAGCACGTGGCTGGAAAAAACCAGGCGGCGAAATTAAAAATTTAGATATTGTGCAAGAGGTTTGTCCGCTGTACCGTAAATCAAACGCCAATTTAATTTGGGTGCGCGGCCACAACAATGACCCAGGCAACGAACTTGCCGACGAATGGGCCAACAAAGCCCGCCAGCAAAAAGCCAGTCGCTAGACAAAGACTACACATTATTGCATACTGCACAAGACTCCTACGACAAGAGGGTGCGTGTGAACAAGCTATTGGCGTGGACGGTACTGATCCTGGGTCTACTGCTGGCCGCTATGGAGATTCTGCTAGTAACTTTGCATGCTACAGACATTGTGGTTGGCACGTGGGCACTGCTTTTGTTCATGGTAAGTAGCCTTTTTGCCCTCTTCAGTCTCAAACCGCGTTGGGCTAACCAGCCAGGACAGACGGCGGTGCGTTGGTTGAAGATGGCGACGCTACTACAAGCAATTGGCATGGGCCTTTTTGGGCTTTCTTATCTCTTGCATGTCGTGTTGCCGTAGGGTCGGCGCCACCTGCGGTTTTGTCGCGGGTGGCGCAGCCTCCGTAAGTGCGCTACACTTAAGTGAGCAAAGGAGCGGTTATGAAAGCAGTTTGGAAAGATAATGTTATTGCTGAGGCGCCAAAAGAAGTGCTCATTTTTATTGAAGGTAACTGGTATTTCCCACCATCAAGTGTTAAACAAGAGTACTTAGAAAAAAGTCCGACGCCATACACCTGTCCGTGGAAAGGCGTCTGCCAATATTTTAATGTTAAAAAAGATACGGTCGTGAGCCCCGACAATGCTTGGAGCTACCCAAAACCAAAACCGTCAGCTATAACAACTGTTGGTAAGGATTTTACTAATTACGTCGCATTCTGGCGTGATGTGCAAATTATTGAATAATTTAAGCTTGACTTCAGAGTCCCGCGGTACATTTATGCCGTAAGGAGACTCATATGGAAACTTCTAAAGAAGTTACAAAAGCTCAAGAAGCTAAAAAATCTGAACCACAAGCGCCAGTGGCAAACCCACTGCGCAATCGCCGCATGGCCGTTGCTATTATTGGTGGTCTTATTGTATTGACACTGGGCTTTATGCTTGGTTCGCTGAGCGCATACCATCTTACGGCGCGTCGGCAAGCAATTGATACAACAATTTTACGCAATGCCGGTCCATACCGCGCTCATGACATGCGCGGCGGTTACAACAGCACTGATGGCAGTAATGTCACACATCTAAGCGGCGTCGTCACGCAAGTAAGCGGTGCCACCTTTACAATCGCTGGCAACGGCACGACCAAAACCATTACCACCACCGACAGCACCGTATTTAACACCGGTTCTAAAAAGGTAAGCGTCAACGATAGTGTTATGGTGACGGGAACTGACAGCAACGGCACGTTTACCGCTATTGACGTCCGCGTTCAAAATAGCTAGTATCTTGCGCTTTTAATCGCCCATGGTACAGTTTGAGCATGGACACATCAATTACAATTGCGGTTATTGCTGGCACCACGCGGCCTAAACGCGAATCCATCGCCGCCGCCCGCTTTATTGCGGTTATTGGTGCCAGCTTGCCACATATTGAAATTATTTTTGTCGACCCCATTGATTATCATTTACCGCACGATGGCAACGACGAAGAAAACCGCAATTCAGCGTATACCGAGCTCACTGCCAAGGCTGACGCATTTTTTATTGTCACACCCGAATATAATCACAGTTTCCCCGGTAGTTTAAAGCGCTTGCTTGATACCGAATATGATAATTATTATCGCAAACCGGCCGCCATTGCTGGCTGTAGCAATGGCGCGTGGGGTGGCGTGCGAGCAGTTGAAGCGCTCACCACGGCGCTGCGTGGCATGGAGCTGTTGGTTTCGCCCTACAGTGTGTATTTTCCAAAGGTCCAAGATATTTTTGATGCTGACGGCAGTATAAAGCCCGAGTTCCAAGCTCGTTACACCAAAAATGTTACGCACGTATTTAGCGAACTCGCGTGGCTAACTCGTGCCTTAAAAAACGCCCGCTAGAAGAGTATAATAGGGGAATGATTGACTTTTTTGTAATGATTGCAAAGTTTTTCGGCGCCGTCGGCCGTAGTGTTAAACACGAACCACAAGCGCGAGCGCTTTTAGCGTTTGTCGTGTTGATTTTAATTGGTGGTACGGTATTTTTTATGGAGGTAGAACATTGGAGCCTCGTTGATTCGTTGTACTACTGTGTTAATACACTGACCACTGTCGGCACTGGTAGTCTACAGCCGCATACAGACACTGGCAAGATTTTTACCATAATTTATTTGTTTATGGGTGTTGGTGCTGTGCTAGCGACGCTGCAGTTAGTCGCGCGGCATGCTTTGGCGCAAGAAGAACGTTCGCCATTTGACCAGATTCGTGAAGCACTTGGCAGTAAGCAAAAAGGAAAATAATGCACATTGACGATGACCAGTTTGCTGTCTTTATAGGTGAAGCGCTCGACGAATTACCCGCAAAATACGTAAACAACATGCAAAATGTTGCTATTGTCTACGAAGACGAGCCAACGCCCGAGCAGCGCAAAGAACTTAAGTTGCATTGCAACCAATCGCTTTATGGTTTGTACCAAGGTATTCCGCTGCCGCTGCGTGGCGCAGGTTATAATTTGGTCATTCCAGATAAAATTACGATTTTTAAAAACCCAATGCTGCGTACTAGTGCGGATATGCCGGCGCTCAAAGCCCAAATTAAACACACATTGTGGCACGAAATCGCGCATCATTTTGGGTTAAATCACGACCGCATTCACAAGTTAGAACACGACGCCGAACAGCGGACCGCATAAACATTGCGCTTTTTACCACCGCAGTATACGCTTAAAATATGCGAAAATTTCTTGTTGCCGTTGCAGCCCTAGCTTTATTTTTGGTGCCAAGCGCCGCCCACGCGAGCACACAAGATTTTACTATTACATCGTTTAATGGGGATTATTACGTAAGCCGCGCCAACGACAACGTTGCCGAGCTTAAGGTAGTCGAAAAAATCGTCGCACAGTTTCCAGACTACGATCAAAACCACGGCATTGAACGCGCCATTCCGCAGTCCTACCAAAATCATTCGGTCGAACTAAATGTGCAAAGCGTCACAGATGGAAATAGTTATAATCTGCCGTACAAAACTTCGACGAGCAACGGTAATCTAGTGCTGCGCATTGGTGACGCCAACACCTATGTGCACGGCCAGCAAACATACGTCATAACCTACACCATGCGAGGTGTTAGCTTTAATTTAAACGATCACGATGAATTCTATTGGGACATAAATGGCGATCAGTGGCAGCAGCCGTTTTATCAAGTAGCCGCGCGTATTCATATACCTGTCAATTTGGTGAGCGCCTTGCAGGACCGCACAGCATGCTATGTCGGTACGCGCGGCTCAACTGACAGCAGTAATTGCATTGGTAATGTCAGCAACGATAGCGATGGTGGCAAAACGTTCACATTTAATACACTCAGTACGGTAGATGTAGGCCAGACAATGACGACAGTGCTTGCATTTAACAACGGTACCTTTGCTAATTATAGTATGAGCCCGGCCGCCATTCGCCAACTGCTTATAAACATTGCAGAATTTTTGGCGCTGCCGATTGCCGCTGCACTGTTTATATTTATTGGTTGGCGTCGTAATGGGCGCGATGCTAAAGGCAGCGGTGTCATTGTACCCCAATACCTGCCACCAAAAGATCTTAGTGTGCTTGCTAGCAACGCTGTGTTGACTGAAAAGTTTGTACCTAAGGCTGTTTCGGCCACTATAATCGACCTTGCCGTGCGCCATTACATTAAAGTTTACGAAGTTCAAAAACAAAAAATGGTCGGTACTACCACAGATTACGAGCTAGAGCTCATAAAAGCCCCCGATGACCTGCGCGACGAAGAACAGCAAGTCGTCAAAATGCTTTTTGCTGTCATTCAAATTGGCAGCCGCGTACAGCTGAGCGACCTTAAGCGGACGCTGGCACAGCAATCGCAGCAACTTGGCAAAAGCGTTAATAAACAGCTGGCAGTCGATGGTTACTTTAGAACCGCCCCAGAACGCGCACGACTGCCGTACCTTATCGCTGGCATTGTGTGTTATGCTGTTGGCTTCTTTTTGCTAAGCGGCAATTTAAGCCTGTTTGTTGGTTTTAGTTTGTTTGTTGCTGGCGCTGTCCTTCACTTCGGTTCATTTATTATGGCCGCCCGCACCGCCAAAGGCGCCGCAATAAAGGACTACTTGCTTGGTCTTAAAATGTATATAAAAATGGCCGAAGCCGAGCGACTTAAAGTCTTGCAAAGTCCGCACGGCGAATTGACCGAAAAAATTAATGTTAACGACACAACCCAACTTATAAAACTCTACGAAAAATTGTTGCCTTATGCCATGCTGTTCGGCCTCGAAAAAGACTGGGCGCGCGAAATGGCAGGCCTCTACCAACAACCACCAGATTGGTATTATGGCAGTGCGACATTTAATGCGGTATGGTTTGCAAGTTCGCTTGGTAGCTTTAGTAATAATGCTGCAACAGCTTTCGCTCCGCCAAGTAACTCTGGTAGCAGCGGTTTTGGTGGCGGCGCCGGCGGTGGTGGCGGCGGTGGTGGGGGAGGCGGCTGGTAGCTGCTAAGCCTAAAAAAGGGTATACTAAAAATATAATTTTGGGGGTTTTACTGTGAATAGCATGTTAGCGACTGCCCAGGCCGCAATCCGTACAGCAGCAAAAGAACTCGGCTATGACGAGACAAAAATCGAATCGCTTATTGCGCCCGAGCACGAGCACATTTTTACCGTAAGTGCAGGCGGTAAGACTTTTTCTGCATATCGCGTGCAGCACAGCAGTAAATTGGGACCGCATAAAGGCGGAATCCGTTTCCACCCAAATGTTAGCCTTGATGAGGTACGCGCTTTAGCGACACTCATGAGTATTAAGACAGCTGCAGTCGGCCTACCACTTGGCGGCGGAAAGGGCGGCGTGGCGGTTGATCCGCGCAGTTTAAATAAAGCAGAGCTTGAAGAGATTTCGCGGGATTACGCCCGTCAACTCGCACCACATATTGGTTCGCAAAAAGATATTCCAGCGCCAGACGTTAATACTAACGGCGAAATAATGGACTGGATGGTCGACGAACTTGCCAATGTTAAAGGTGAGCGCGACCCAGGTGCTTTTACTGGTAAAACTATGCAAGGCGGTGGTAGTGAAGGTCGCGAAGCGGCGACCGGGCGTGGCGGTGTCATTGCTCTGCGCGAACTGCTTTTGCATCGTGGCATTATCGACAAACCGCTTACTGTTGCCCTACAAGGTTTCGGCAATGTTGGTTATTATTTTGCTAAAGTTGCTGCCGAGGAGCTACCAAACTTGCGTCTTATCGCGGTTTCTAATAGTAAAAATACATGGCTTAAACCAGACGGCATTAGCCTTACCGCTGACGACACAAATGGCACGCCACGACCAGAAAACCTTCATGACCTACAAGGTATTAGCACATTGCCAGCTCAGGCGATCACTAGCGTGAAAGCTGACATTTTGGTTTTGGCCGCACTCGAAGATGCCATAACCGAAACAAATATGCACGAAGTTAAAGCTGACATTTTGGTGGAACTCGCAAATGGCCCAATAACCACTCAGGCCGAAGCGTATTTGTTGGGCAAAAATATTACCATTTTACCTGATGTTATTGCGAATGCTGGTGGTGTTATTGTATCGTGCCTTGAATGGCAACAAAACCTGGCCAGCGAACATTGGACAGAAGCCGAAGTAAATCAAAAGCTTGCCCAACAGCTCGTTCCAGCCACAACTGCTATGCTCAGCTATGCCGATGAACACCACAAGAGTCTCAAGCAGTCTGCCTTTGAACTGGCATTAATCAGGCTTTTACAGGGGTAACTTATGGCAGGGTGGTGGACTAAAAAGCGCAAAAAATCGGCTATAAAAGTTGGCATTAGTATTGTCGCGGTTGCCATTGTTGGCTACGTGGTGTGGTTGTTGATTCCGCAGAATGCGCAAGCCGTGCCACTCGCTAATACAAAAGTATTGCCTACGGTTATGTACACTGACAAACCGCAGGCTATTGTTATGACACCAGCCTTGCCGCCAACAACGGCTATTCTATTTTACCCAGGCGCTCGAATCGACCCTGCCGCCTATGCCTATAAGCTCAGCGCCATAGTGCAACAAGGCGCCGCTGTTATTATTGCTAAACCGCTGTTCCACTTCGCGCTACTTGACGCGACAAGCGCTGCAACATACAAGTCGCTGTTGCCAAATGTGGCTAATTGGTATGTTGCCGGCCACTCCGTCGGTGGGGTAAAAGCTTGTCAAATGGCGAATGATGGTGATTTTAAAGGGCTGATTCTGTTTGGTGCGTACTGCAGCAATGATTTGTCCAAGGCTAAAATTGCCGCGCTCAGCGTAGCGGGTGCTAATGATCAGTTAAGCACTACTCAACAGATAGATAAAAATAAATCACTTTTACCAACGACGACAGTTTACCGGACCATCATAGGTCTCAATCACGCAGGTTTTGGTAACTATGGCTCCCAGGCTGGCGATGGAACACTCGCTATTAATGATGACGACGCGCGCCAGCAAATTGCTCAAGCAGTAACAAACTTTTTAGGACTTACAAAATAAGTGGCTAGGGTGGGACGCAAAAAACAGCATACATTTAACCGGTGGTGGCTGCGCTATGAATATAAGCACACCACAATTGCTATACTTTTGCTAGCTATATTCGTCTTTCTATTCGACACCGCTTTTTTAAACGCCGCCTTTGACTTCTTAAAGCAACAGGCGTATGTTGGGGCATTTGTAGCCGGTGTTCTTTCAGCTTCTTTTTTTACTGCTGCGCCTGCAGTGGTGCTGACAATTGAGCTTGCAACAGGTTCGCTTGATCCGCTTATGCTGGCGCTTATTGCGGGAATCGGTAACGCTGTAGGGGATATTCTACTACTGTTATTTTTTGAAGAACGAATATTCCACGAACTCAGGCCGCTCCTGCGTCGACTCGGATTTGTGCGCAAGCGTTCCCGCCGCCGTAAACGCGCTTCGCCGGCAATGTTGTTAACAGGGTCGTTTATTTTAATGACACCGCTGCCAGATGAAGTCGGTTTAGCGCTTTTGGGTATTTCGCATTTTCCGCGTGCGTTTATTTTTATTATTTGTTTAGCACTTAATACTTTAGGCGCAGCGGTAGTTGTGCTGGCGGCGCGCGGCTTAAATGGTTAAAATAAAAACATGAAGACAGACATAGCGATTGTTGCAGGCGGCTGCTTTTGGGGTGTACAGGCTTATTTTGATCAAGTGCCGGGTGTTGTCACCACCACTGTTGGTTACACTGGCGGGCACGTTGCAAACCCAACGTACGAACAAGTTTGCTCACACACCACTGGCCACGCAGAGGCATGTAAAATTGAATTTGACCCCAGCGTTATAAATTACCGCGATATTTTGCGACAATTTTTTAGGATGCATGATCCGACGCAAGTTGGCGGTCAAGGTCCGGACATTGGTGATAGTTATCGTTCGGCAATCTTTTACCTCAACGAAACACAGCGCAAGACCGCTGAAGCGGTAAAGGCAAGTATACAGCCACATTTTAAAAAACCAATTGTAACCGAAATTGTCCCAGCGAGTGATTTTTACGTTGCCGAAGAATATCACCAAAAATTTTTCGAAAAGACAGGGCAGGGCGCCTGCCATGTACCATACGCGCCACTAGCCAAAGAGTAGTGTACTAGTTGCGCAGCAACGCACTACCTCTTATAATACAAACCATGCTAGACATACGATACATCCGCCAAAACCCCGACGAGGTCCAAACAAAAGCCGAACAAAAAGGTTATTCGGTCGATGTTTCAAGTCTGTTAAAAGTCGACGATGAACGTCGCGAGCTACAACAACAAGCCGAAACGCTGCGCCAAGCTCGCAATGCTCACGCCGAAGCACTCAAACAAGGCAAGCCAAGTCCTGAAGACGTCCAAAAAGGTCGCGAATTAAAGACGAATTTAACAGCGGTAGAAGACAAACTCCGCGCGGCTGACGAAGCCTTTTTTGCCGCCCTCAAAAAAATCCCCAACATGCCGCTTGATTACGTGCCGGTTGGCGCCAGCGAAGACGAAAATGTCATAGAAAAGACAGTCGGCACGCCACCGCAGTTCGATTTTGAACCAAAAAATCATTGGCAACTTGGCGAAGCGCACGATTTTATAGACAAAGAACGCGCCGCCAAAGTCGCCGGCAGTCGCTTTGCTTACCTAAAAGGTGGCTTGGTTCAGCTGCAATTTGCGCTGGTGCAATGGGCGATGGATATCTTAACCAGCAAAGAAACGCTGCAAAAAATTATCGACACAAATAATTTAAAGCTCAGCGCCAAGCCATTTACGCCTGTGTTGCCCCCGGCGGTTATTCGCACCGAAGTTTACGAAGCAACAGGCCGATTAAACGCCGAAGAAGTCACATATAAATTAGCTGACGACGACCTGTGGCTCAACGCCAGCGCCGAACATAGCATGTGCCCTATGTACAAAGACGAAATTTTGCCAGAAGCAGACCTGCCAATCCGATATGTAGCTTACGCCACATCGTTCCGCCGCGAAGCCGGCACCTACGGCAAAGACATGGAAGGTATTTTTAGGTTACACCAGTTCGATAAGCTAGAAATGGAAACGTTTAGTACTGCCGAAACGGGGCTCGAAGAACACAAGCTGATGGTCGCCATTCAAGAATACATAATGCAGCAGCTACAATTATCATACCGCGTCATACAAAAATGCACGTTTGATATTGGTGGCCCGAACGCCGCCGGCGTCGACATTGATACATGGCTGCCTGGTCAAAACAAATATCGCGAAACACACACTGCTGATTACATGACCGACTACCAAGCTCGCCGCTTGCAAACGCGCGCCCGCCGCAAAAATGGGGAAGTTGAACTGGTTCACACTAACGATGCTACTGCGCTATCTATGCGTCCGCTTATTGCTATCCTAGAAAACTACCAAAACAAAGACGGCAGCATTACTGTGCCCGAAGTTTTGCGCTCATACCTTGGAAACAAAACGGTATTGTAGGTGTATAATTAAGTTAGAAATCCCACATTAACAGGGAGGAATTTACGCATGATCGCCCATATTGATACCGCCGGCATTAACTTTGATCTCGGCGACGATATTAAAAAATACATCGCCAAAAAACTTGGCCGACTCGATAAATATATTCCGCGCCACGCCCGCGAAAGTGTTCGGTTAGAGGTAAAACTGCGCGAAACAAACAACCGTCTCGGCAACAAATACGAGTGCGAAGGCATTTTGCATTTGCCGGGCGCGCCGTTGCAAGCAAAAGAATCGACGCTCAACATGTTTGCGGCTGTTGATATTGTTGAGGCAAAACTCAAAAATCAGCTCGTTAAATACAAAAGCGCTCACATTGCCCACTTACGCGAAAAACACCCAGGTGTGTTCGGCCGAATCCGCGTGCGTTTGATGCAATAGCTTACACAGTTTATAGTTAAGGCAGCCTACGTTTTGGAGGTTGCTTGTGGCTGGTAAATTTGCCAAACGAATTGACGAACAAATGCGATGCGCATTGGTTGTTGCATTGCATACTGCGGCGGCGCAGCGGGAATATCCAACGCAGGCGTTTCAGAAGATCGTTAATGGCAAAATCTGTCAGTATTCAATTGTCGATTTGGCTGCGCAAGAGGCGTTTATTCGCACAATGGCCAAAAAGTTTCCGACCATTGGCTGGTACTGTGAAGAAAACAATTTTGTGATGGCCTGTGAAATGGAAGGGCACGATGTGCGCATTGTGCTTGACCCAATTGACGGCAGTATGAGCGAAATCCGCAATGATGGTTTTGGCGTGGGCACCATGGCTGCGCTGGTCATCGACGGTGAAATTGTGGCGTCGTATGTAGGTGACGTCGACCGCGCTAGCATTGTTGGTTTTGGGCCGGGCTCGCCAGATGTGTTTTTGTGGCGCGATGCTCATTTTGATGACCAGGGCGTTAACCTTACAAAGCGTCGTTTTGCTGCCGTACCGCTTTGCAATCACAAGGTTTTGCTGCGCCGAGAAGCAGATGAATACGAATGGCCGTTTTCGCGCGTGCTTCGTTCCACAGCGTTTGGTGGCGCTTTTAGCCGAGCGCTGATAATGAGTGGTAGTCTGGGGCTAAACTTCACGCATCTTTGGCGAGGCGGCGTAGCTGCTGTGGCTCTACCGCGTCGCGAACAGGTCGACCCGTGGGACGCCATTCCACTCATCGGTATCAACAGGCGAATGGGCATGACCTACGTCAGCGTGCGTGGCCGCACATTGTTTGAATTTGAGCCGCGTATCACCTTTAATGCTGTCGCACAGCCCAAGGATGTCATCGTAATTCACAGCAGCTCCTTGCCTGACTTGCAGCAAGCCATCGCCAATTTGTAGGCGTTTATGGCGGGGTGCAATGCACCTCGCCATAAACTGTCATCTGCTTCGCTTCAAAATTGGTTGATGTGATAAATTTTATGTTTTATAGTTAGGCCGGCCTACAAAAAGAAGGGGTGGCTATGCTAAGGGATGACTTAATTGCCGTTGATGAGGCAATGCTCCATGGTGTTTGCTCTGCATTTTGGGCGATCCGCAAGGTTCGCTACGACGCAACGAAGCTGACGAAAATTCTTTCAGACGGCAGGCCCAGTGTCTACAGTATTGGCGACACCGAAGCCGAAAAAGAATTTATGGAAGATTTGGCCGATTTCCCCTGGCTTGGGGTCTTGGCCGAGGAAGCCGGACAGATTAGGCGATGCACCCGCCAAGACGGTCACGATGTATATGTTGTGCTCGATTCGCTCGATGGCAGCGAAAATTACCTGTGCGATGACGGCTTGCCTGTTACTGTTATGGCGGCCTTGGTGTGTGATGGCAAAATTGTGGCATCGTACGTTGTTGACACCAATTCGTTCAATATTGTTGGCTACGGTGTGCAGTCGCCTGATGTGTTTTTGTGGCGAGAGGGCGATTTGTCGGCTCCGGCCAGCAATTTGTCCGCCAAGCCACGCGCCGCGATCCTTGCTGAGAGCAAGTTTTGTTGCGCCGCGAGCCCGAAAACTACGGCCCACAATGGGCGCCCTTGCTAAGGAGCACTGAGCTTGGCGGTCTTTTTAAGCGCCCCCTCATTCTGGAAGGAAGCATTGGCGGCACGTTTTGGCTGATGTGGCAAGGTGCTGTTGATGCGCACATGCAGCGTACAATGCCTCTGGCGACGCCGTGGGATAATATCCCGGTTGACGGCATTAATCAACAGCTGGGTTTCGTGTGTGTGCGGTTCAATAGCCAAGGTCGGCTGGAGGAATTTAACCCGCCGCTGCTGACCGAATCACAGCCGCGAACCGTCCCATATGCCGTTATCCATCGCAACCTGCTACCAGAGCTGCAGCGAGTAGTCGCTTCTCAAACAGCGTAGGCAAGTGGTGGCGCAGGGTAACTCCTTGCGCCACCGCATTGCGCAGTATTTTCTTTCCAGCCAAACCCAGCTATACTTAGGTAACAGCCTGTATTGACGTTCTAACTGATTTGGAGTTACGTATGAAACAAATTCTGACTAAAATTTTTGGCGACCCTCAAAATAAGACCTTACGCCGTTTGCGCAAAAAGGTCCGCACCATTAACGCCTTAGCCGATAAGTACAAAAAAATGAGCGACGCCCAGTTGCAAAAGCAAACTGTCGTGTTTAAAAAACAGCTTAAAGATGGCAAAACGCCAGACGACATTTTGCCAGATGCCTTTGCATTAGTGCGCGAAGCCAGCACCCGCGTACTTAAAATGCGCCACTTTGATGTGCAGTTAATCGGTGGCATGGTTTTGCACGAAGGCAGCGTGGCCGAAATGAAAACTGGTGAGGGCAAAACATTAGTTGCCACTCTACCAATGTACCTTAACGCATTAGAAGGCAAAGGTGCTCATTTGGTCACCGTTAACGACTACCTGGTGCAGCGCGACGCTGGTTGGATGGGCCAATTGTACGACTTTTTAGGCCTGAGTGTAGGCGTAGTTATTGCCGACAAATCGTTTGTGTTTGATCGCGATTTTGACAACCGCGACCACGATGATCCACGCATGCGCAAATTAAAACCAGCCACCCGCAAAGAAGCCTACCAAGCCGACATTACCTACGGTACTAACAACGAATTCGGTTTTGATTACTTGCGCGATAACATGGTTAATCAGGTAGATTTACTACGCCAACGCGAGCTAAACTTCGCCATCGTCGACGAAGTCGACAGTATTTTAATTGACGAAGCCCGCACGCCACTCATTATTAGTGCGCCAGCCAGCGACGGCGGTCAAAACTATGTTACTTTTGCGGCAATTGCTAAAAAATTAGTGCCCGACGATTACAATTTAGACGAAAAACGCCGCGCCGTCAGCCTGACCGACGAAGGGGTAGAAAAGACCCAAAAATTACTCGGCATCGCCAATTTCTATGCCCCCGAAAACGTCCGCGCTGTATATCACATGGAACAAGCCCTGCGCGCTCAAGCCTTGTTTAAACGCGATAAAGATTATGTCGTTACTAAAGACGGCGAAGTTATCATTGTAGATGAATTTACCGGCCGCTTAATGCATGGCCGCCGTTACAACGAAGGCCTGCACCAGGCCATCGAAGCCAAAGAAGGTGTGCCCGTGTTACAAGAAAGCATGACGCTGGCCACCATTAGTTTCCAGAACTATTTCCGCCTGTACAAAAAATTAAGCGGTATGACCGGTACGGCGTACACCGAAGCTGAGGAGTTCCAGCAAATTTACGGGTTAGACGTCGTACAAATTCCGGCCAACAAACCGGTTGTGCGCGATGATAAACCAGACATGATCTTTAAAACCGAAGCCGGCAAAATCCGTGCATTGGTAAAGCAAGTTAAAGATTACCACAAGCAGGGCAGACCGGTGCTGATTGGTTCTGCCAGCATCGAAAAGAACGAAGAAATCGCTAAAAGCCTAACCAAGGCTGGCGTCCCATACGAAATTTTAAACGCTAAAAACAACGAACGCGAAGCTGCAATTGTTGCCAAAGCTGGCCAAAAAGGTGCGGTCACGCTGGCCACTAACATTGCCGGCCGTGGTACTGATATTGTATTGGGCGACGGAGTAAAAAAATTGGGCGGGCTAGTCGTTATTGGATCAGAACGCCACGAGTCGCGCCGCATTGACAACCAGCTACGTGGTCGTGGCGGCCGCCAGGGTGACCCAGGCTTAACGCAGTTTTATGTCAGCACCGAAGACGACTTAATGCGTATCTTTCAGGGTGAACGCATTCGCAGCCTCATGGACCGTTTAGGTGTCGACGAAGAAACGCCAATTCAAAACCGTGCCGTCAGCAAAACGCTCGAAAACGCTCAAAAAAAGGTTGAAGGCTACAACTTTGACGCCCGCAAAAACGTCGTGCAATACGACAACGTCATGAACCGCCATCGCAAAGCCGTGTACAGCATTCGCAAAAATATTTTGCACGGTGAAGATATTTCGGATCGCATTAAAGAGCTGCTTGCCGAAGAAGTTGGCGTCCTAACTGCGTTAAATGCCAAGCAGAATCCAAAAATGGCACAGGAATTCGAGGCAATCATTCCTGTCGAAGCTAAAGTCCTAAAAGAAATAGCTAAACAAGAAAAAGATAAAGAACGAACTCAGCTTGCGCTCGACGCCGCCAAAAAATTGTACGCCAAACGCGAACAAGATCTGTCCCCAGAGCTTATGCGCAAAGTCGAGCGCGACGTATACTTGCAGGTGCTTGACACGCTGTGGATGCAGCACCTCGAAAACATGCAGCACCTCCGTGAAGGCATCCACTGGCGCAGCGTTGGTCAACGCGACCCGTTGGTGGAATATCGCCAAGAATCGCAACGTGTGTTCGAAACCTTGCAAGCCACTCTGCGTGAAGAAGTGTTACGCGCCATTTACCACGTTACCAAAGGTGATGTCGCCCAGGCTGATGCTAAAAAAATGAACACTGAACTAACTCGCGCTGCCGAAAATGCCGTCGAAACCGGAGTTAACGAAGTCACCGACATCGAACGCAAGGCTGACTTTAAAGCCGAAACGCCACATGACGAAGAAGTCAAAAAGAAAACCCACGATGTGCTGCGCAAAAAACGCAAAAAAGAGCGCCAAAACCGTAAGAGACATAAGTAGTTTACAGGTTTACAACGCGCGTATATAGTTGAAAAGTCTGCCGTCAACAAAATGGAAGGTGTGTATGCAACACAGTTTGCAAACGCCGACACGGCTGAGCGATTTTGTGAGTCTGAACGGAGGGCAACTCCTGTTCCCTATGTCCAGGGAACACCCAAATTTTTGGAATATGTGGCGCACCATACCCGGTGCAATGGTGAGGTACCTGGGCGCACTGCCCATATACGGGTTGCCGCCGCAGATGGCAGATATGTGCAACTGGCCATTCAATGAAGATGATGTAGCGACATTGGCTGATATCTACCCACTGGACAAACGCTTGTTGCGCCAGCAGGCATGTCGGACGCCTGTCGTTCGCTATGACTACGATCGCAGTGGCGCACCAATTGAGGTGGGGCAGTATTATGACCTGACTCTCGGAGCGGGGGACGCCTGGCGCTACAATATACGCCGGCTTGTTCGGTGTTATACGGGCGTTCAGATCAATGAGTTTTACGATCGGTTCAGGGCGCATCTGTCACCGATCTCCGGAGTAGACGCAGAACGATGGGAACACGAACTATTGGTTCGTGCAGTGCTAGCAAAGATAGTGGCTGGCAAGGCGCTGCTAATCGAAGCGGATTACGAACTCGCGGCAAAAGAGCTAATACGCTACCTTGACCAAAAAACACCCTACGGCCAAATCCCTCAGCCGTTGTCTGATGTGGTCGCAACTATAGCGGCATCCATCGAGGCAGCACAGCCTGACGAGCTTGCGAGCTTTTTGCGCCGCTACAAGCTAGTGGCGGCAGACTAGTAAAGCGTTCGGGCCAGCACCATTGCCGGCCCGAGCGTGTAGTTTGAACTTATTTATTTTTACTGGTATAGTATACGTGTTTACTACAAGTCGACTTGGAGTGATACATTAGTGTCTCGGCCAGATAATTTCGCCAAGCTGAATGGCAATCATTTTCCGTTCCCACTTCACCAAAAGAATCGACACCCATTATTCTGGAGGATGTGGGGAACGGAGGTTGGGGCGTTTGCGCTGAAGGAGATGATGTCGCCTTTGGCCGGATTGCCGCCAGAGGTTATTGCATTGCCACGCAAGCTTGACGTCGCGCATATCGTGGATGAGTTTCCGCTCGACCCGCGTTTGCTGCGGCGTGGTAGCTTGCGTTACCAGGTGACTCGGGACAATTTTTTTGAACGATTGCGAGCCAAGCAAGAAGGCTGGAACATGCACTACACACCCCCGGTGGGGTACTGTGCAGACGCCACGCCTCAGGAAGCCTGGCAGTATAACATCGAGTGGCTCACCAGGCAAATGGTCATCAGCTCCGTGCACGATTTCGCGGCGCACTACCAAATCAAACCATTTGTATCCCCGGAGCTGTCAGCGCCATGGCAAACAGAGCTTTTTGTACGCGCTGTGCAAACGTTGATGCGTGCCATGGGGTCTGTATCCAAGCGCGAGCAGGCGCGCATGAACGCACGTACCTTTTTGGGGTACATGATGTTCTACTTCGATGACAGCGATGATGTCCAACGCGTGCACGTCGATCGGCTGTATGTCCATGTCGAAGAAGCGGCGTATAGGGCGATGCGCATTTTCGTCGCCGACCTTGAGTTGTAAACATACCCCAAACTTACAATAGGTCACTGGGGGGTGCTCGGGCTGGCGCTCTTTTAGGCCAGCCCGAGCATCGCACGTCCTGCCACCAAGCACCGGTAGGATTTTTGTTTGCCCAAAATTAGCAAAAAGCCCCACGCGTCCGGCCAAAGATGGTACCATAAATAACAGACTTGTTAGTAACCTAATGGAATCACCACATGAAGCATTCAGTAGAGGAAGTCGTCCTTACAAACGGCAGCCGTGGCCTGCTCATCCACGTACCAAACGCAACCGTTGTCAGCTACGATTTTGAATTTCGGGCCGGATATGATTACGCAGTAAAAGATGACATTTACGAGACGCCGCACATTATGGAACACATGGTGCTTGGCGCCAATAAACAGTTCCCAAATGCCCGGCAGTTTAATGCCGAACTCGAAAAAAACGGTGCTTACAGCAATGCCAGTACTAACACCGCCAGCCTCAAATACATTGCTGACTGCGCTGATTTTGAATGGGACCGTGTACTAGAACTTTTGCGTCTCGCCATCACCGAACCATTGTTTTTGCAAAGCGAATACGAAGCCGAATTTGGCAATGTCAAAGAAGAGCTGACCGGTTATTTAAGTAGCAACTCGCGCGTATTGTGGCAACGCATTGGTCAAGCCAGTGGCGAGCACTTTTTAAACGATGACGAACGATTAAAAATTATGTCCAACATTAAACTCAAAGATGTTAAAGAACATTACGTCCGCACCCACACTAGTGACAACTTGCGTTTTATTATCGCTGGCAATCTAAAAGACGATCGCAAGCAGACTATACTTACCATGCTAGAAAAATGGAATTTGCCACGTGGCGAACGATTTGGCTTGGTGCGGGAAGAACTTGTTGGCGCACCAGACCCTATCCACGTTCTGCGCAAAGATGTCGAAAACGTTATCTTTGGTGTCAGCGCGTTGGCAAATTGGCGCATGCCAGATAAAGAAGCCGACGCCATGGCGGCGCTTAACCACATGTTAACCGGCACGTTACATTCGGCCATTTGGGGTCGTGCGCGCGAAAAAGGCTTGGCGTACGGTGTGTGGTCTGACTTTGTGGTTAGTGATTCCGCCAGCGAATGGGAATTTGGTGGCCAAGTCAGTCTTAAAAACGCACCAAAATTATTTGCAATTATTACAGAAGAAGTCAAAAAAGTACTCGACGGCAAGGTTACTACCGAAGACATTGCCGCGGCCAAACAGTTCGCCCTCGGCAAACACCAAATGGGTTGCCAGACCGTTGGCAGCATTGCCAGTTGGTATGCGCGCCGTTACTATTTTGATGGCTACATCGACACCTACACTGACCGTCCAAAGGCCATTGGCGCCGTCGATAAAACAACCATTGTCAAAGCCGCCAGTGACTTAATTGATGGCAAGCGTTGGGCTTTTGGTGGCCTGGGCAACTGTAGTTCTACGCAACTTAAAGAATTACAACAAGTACTGGGTGGAATGTTTGAGTAGGCAGGTTGGCGGTGGCAGGCGCTTAAGGTAGGCGCCTGCCAGTCATCACCAGTCAAACTTTTCGTCAGGCAGCGCCGGAAAGGCGTTAAGGAGTTTATGCATGTTTGCGATGAACGTTTTGTCATCGTGCTCGTGAAGCATTTTTTTGAGGCTGGTTGAGTCCCTAATAAGGTTTATCGTCGCAAGCGAGATGCGCCGCTCTTCATCACGCTCAATCTGGAAGCGTGCAGCTGCAACACTACCGCCAGCGTCAATGCACTGTAATGCGAAGCTCGCCAGCTTGCCAATCTCGCGCAGTTCTATTGCCATATCATTGGCCCACGCAATGCAGCCAGCTTCTGTGTTATTTATGAGCGTTATACCCTGAAAGCCGCTGACAATTTCCATGATGGTATCAATACGCTGTTGCTCCCGCCCATGCCTACCACCCACAGAATCCTCCACATTGTCTGCCTACTCGAGTACTATACTAGCAAAACTTATCGCGACGCACCAACGTTTTGAGCGGCAACAACAAACGCTTCGCCACGTGCCACAAAATCTTGGAATAAATTAAAGCTTGGGCTGGCGGGGGAGAGCAGGCAGGTTTTACCGGGCGCGGTGTGCGTGGCGGCCCAATCAACGGCCCCTGGCATATGACTAGTGGCAAAGAAGTTTTTGGTGGCGCCAAGCGCTTCGATGCCAGTCTTAATTTTATCGCCCGTATCAGGGAAAACAATAATATTTTGAACGGGCGATTTTGCTAAATATGCGGCAAGTCCACTAAAATCAACACCGCGGTCAAAGCCACCAACTAAAAGCGTGTCGACGTCGGCGCCAAGCGCTTCGAGTGCAGCAATAGTTGCTTCGGGCGCGGTCGAAAACGAATCGTTCACCCAAGTAATATCACCAAATTTACCGACATATTCTAGCCGGTGCGGGAGCGGTTTAGCAGCTTTAATTGCCTCTAGTGCTTTGCTGCGCGGCACGCCCAAAAATGTCGCCACGGCCAAAGCGGCAGCCATGTTGCTGCGATTATGTTCACCTTTAAATTTAGTTTTGTCCATGGTTAGCGGGAAGTCCGCGGCTGTAAAGGCAAACTTTTGTCCGGCGCTGGCGTCGGCTAGCTGCTTGCATTCGGGGTAGGCAGCGTTGTAAAACACGGCATCATCGGGTTTTTGGTAGGCAGCGATACTTTTTTTAGCAGCCCAATAAGCTTCGACCGAACCATGTCGGTCCAAATGCTCGGGAAAGAAACTGGTAACAACCGCGACGTTTGGACTAACGCGCAAATGCTCTAACATGTAACTGCTTAGTTCGATCACAAATGTGTTACCGGCTTTGGCGTGCGGTAAAAATGCAATCATAGGTATGCCAATGTTGCCCATTAAAAAGGTGTTTGGGTCGTGGGCTTTAAGCGCTTCGTAAATAAGCGTTGTAGTGGTACTTTTGCCTTTGCTGCCAGTCACGCCAATGGTGCGTACGCCGGTACCGGCAATGCTGTCAAAAAAGATGCGTGTCATGTCGGTGGTTTTGGTGCTGGCGGCGTCGAGCTCAGGCGTGTTTTTAATCCCGCTGCTGCGGATTATAACGTCAAAATTTTGTAAATTACTGAGGTAGTCGGGTCCGGTTTGCATTTTTGCGCCACTTACGTGCAGTGATGTGTCGGCGTCGGCAACAGTTATGGTCGCGCCGGGAGCGTGTTGTAACAAGGCTTCGTGCATGGCGCGGCCTTCACGGCCGTAACCAACTAAACAGATGTTTTTGCCGGCAAATTGAGCAATAGTCATAATGCGTCCTCTACAATTATGCGCGATGCTGCTGGCACATCGGTAAAATCAGGTTTTAGGATCTCTGCCACAAGCTCGTCGGGGTTTTTAAGCACGACATGATTTTTAAAATTGTGGCCAATTGGCGTTTCGGCGAATTCAGGTTTTTTGAGCGCCAAGTACATTGCGGCGCGCATTTCGTCGGGCGTACCAACGCAGTCAAACGGCTTAATACCTTCGGCGCCCCATAGTTGGCGGAACATGTGCAGCAGTGTTTCATCTTCAAACAAATTTTTACCGTACATTTTTACGACGGTTGCGCCCGGCAACATCGCGGCGTACAACGCAAAAATAAAGCAGCATTTATAGCAGTGACCACACCATGCGCCTTGATGTGGGTTTTTATCTAACATCAGCCAGTTTTGGTTACAGCTGGTGGTATGCGCAAAATAAGCTGGGTAACTGGCAAACATTTGGGCGATTTTTAGTTCGCTTAACGGACGCAGTGGGTTGAGGTAAAGCACGTTATTTGTGACAAAATTTTGGATGTAGTCAGTAACCAGTTTTTCGGCCTCAATGCCTTTGCTCCACTGGTGATTGACTGTCATGCCTAGGTAGTCAACGTTGCCGTAATCGGCGCTGCGTTCGTTGCTAAAAGCGATGCTATTGTGACCGCTTAGCAAGGCAACGACGATGCTCAAAAATGTAATGTAGCCGGTGATTGGTACATGACCGTTGTAGGCGCCTTGGTTGTTGAGCGTAAATAGTAGCGGGTCTAATTGGCGTTCGACCGTAATGCGCGGTAAGTCAGTTAAATCGGCAAGTTCGTCAATATATTTGTGCGCACGTAGTCTAAAAATAGTTGGGCGTATGCCGTGACGCTGTAAAAGTTGCATCGTTACAATAGAATCTTTGCCACCGCCAAATGGCAGTAAGGTTTTTGTTGGTTTTACAGTAGTTTTTGGTAGCATTTCTGCTGTATTTTTTGTAACAGGGAAATTAATTAAACCGCGAAAATCGAGCTTATTCTGGTAAAAAAATTCGCCCAAACCGTGAGTATAAAATGTGTTCCAAAATTCGGCTTGCTGCGCGTCTAAGTCGCCGCTGCGCACCATGATATTGTTAGGGCAAAAGGCTTTGTAGTAGCTAACGCCGCCGGCCAAATGCATGGCAAAAAGGGCGCGCTGCACGTCAGGCGAGTCGACTAAATCGAGCGAAACGTCGGCGGGTAAGGGGAGTGTCTCGGTAAAGCTAAGCTCATCGTCAAAACTATAGCGCAGCACAATGGCGCGCGCGGTTTTGTCGATTTCAAAACTGTCAAAAATAAAGCGGCTGGGTTTGTCCATACATTTAGTATAGCGTGTTTTTGGCGATATGGGGTGGTGACACATGCGTGGGCAGGGTAAAGACGACCGCGCATGTGCTACCACTTTAGCCCTGTTCGGTTAAGGCGGTTTCCTGCCATTTGTCGTACGTGTTCATCAGTTTTGAAAGCAGGTCAACCGTCAGTCTTGGACAGTCTGGTACTGTTTGGGTTAAAGAGTGTAGCGTAGAAATGCGGTACGCGGCATTAACCAACGCGTTGCGGGAATGCTTATTCCACTCGAACGGCGCGGCAAAAGCTTGACAGTGCGTCGTGTCCTCGAGAAAATTCTTGAAGTTCGTCCATGTCCAATGCCGCGCTGTGGCTCCGGACAGAATGTAGAAGTAGAAAATGTGATGCCAGCGATTCTCGTCGCTGATCCACTTTACAAAGCGCCGTAGGGAAGTCAAGTCGTCCGCAGACAGTTGTTCCAGCGTTGGTTTCGGGTCGGCTTGCCCAGACTTAATGCCCATATCTTAGCTCCATCGCATGTGTCACATGTCGTAAGTGTTTGCGACGGAGCAATTATATAATTTTTGTAAGTCTTTTACAAACATGACGTGCGGTGCACGCGGCGCCCGTATGGGTCACCGCGTGCACCGTTTGGCTAGTAGTAGTCGGCGTGCTCTTGGGTGCGGCGGTGGTATTCGTCGAGGAGCAGTTGCACCTCCTCGTCGGGGATGAGCTCATCTGGAATCTCATCGACGTGCTTGAGCACAGTAACGAGCCTACGGAGCAAAGGCGCGGCCTTGACCAACGCTTGCTCCCACTCGTAACTTTGGTGACTGTACCTTGAGTTGAAGGGGAGCGCATCAATTATGCGACTCATAACCTCAGGCGTCAGCTCCAACTCAGGGTGTTGCGCTATGGCGATTTCTATGAGAATTTGTACGCTCTCGTCGTGCACGTACAACAGAAGTCGCCGCAGATTCGTCGCCTGCTGGTAGGACAAATCCATCGTAATCCGCTGCCATGACAGCCCCTTAGTCCTAGGCCAAACTGCTCGTTTGAACAGTACATAAATTTTATCAGATCATAAGGTATAATAAAACTAATGGATGAACTTATAAAAAAATTGACACGTCTGCAGGCAGACGTAGCGGCCGGACTCAAAAAACTTGGCGTCGAAAAGCTGCAAGCGAACATTGCCGACCTGCAAGCCCAAATGGCTGCACCCGATTTTTGGCAAGATGTGCAGTCAGCGCAAAAAGTTGCTCAGCGGGAGGCAAAAATGCGCGCGCAGCTTGAACCTTGGCAAACGCTTAATGGGGAAGTTGCTGACGCTTTAGAGCTCGCTAAGGCAGGTGATGCCGGTTTGCAGGCAGAACTAACGACACAGCTTGCCGAGCTACAAAAAAATTACGCCACACTAAAACAAGACCTACTTTTTAGTGGTCGCTACGATGATCACGATGCAATTCTGCGGCTCAGCGCTGGCGTTGGCGGCACTGACGCTCAAGATTGGACCGCAATGTTGCTGCGCATGTACACCCGTTGGGCGGAGCAAAATGGCCTCAAAACTGAACTTATAGAAGAATCAGCGGGCGAAGAAGCCGGCCTAAAAAGCGTCAGCTTAAGCGTCGGTGGTCCGTATGCCTACGGCAAATTAAAAAGCGAGCATGGCGTACACCGACTAGTCCGCCTCAGTCCATTTAACGCTGATAGTTTACGCCAAACCAGCTTTGCGCTGGTCGAAGTGCTGCCCCAAATTGACGCGCCTGACGAAGTTGTTGTTGACCCCGGTGATCTACGCGTTGACGTTTACCGCAGCGGCGGCCATGGCGGCCAAAGCGTCAACACAACAGATAGCGCCGTGCGTATAACCCACGTGCCGACAGGCATTGTAGTGAGCATTCAAAACGAACGTAGCCAATTGCAAAACAAAGAAACAGCCATGAAAATTCTGCGCAGTAAACTAGCGCAATTGCAATTAGAACAACACAAAGAAAAGCTAGCCGACCTTAAGGCCACAAAATCTGCCGACTGGGGCAGTCAAATCCGCAATTATGTTTTGCACCCATACACGCTGGTTAAAGACACGCGAACCGGCCACGAAACGCACGACGCGCAAGCAGTTTTAGACGGCGCGCTCAACCCATTTATAGAAGCGTATTTAACAAAGGTGACGTAAGTGGAAGAAATTAAAAAAGTTCTACAACACTATAATGTGGACGCGACGGCGATAAAAGATTATGTGTATCATTCTGCCAACTGGCTACACGTATTTAGCATCGGCGCAAAAGGCTATATTTTGGTTGAGACAGAAACGCTGGGCAGCGATTTAACGGAAGACGAATACGCGAGAGTAGGTATTCCCAAAGAGCGCCTCAAACTTGTTTTGCCAAAGCTAGAACAGATGCATACCGCCAATAATCTTGCAGGAATTGGCATAGACGGTCACCGACGCATTATTAACGCCGACGAATGGAACGAGTACACTGCGGCGGTCGAAAAAGCCCAAAAAGAACATTATTTCCCACCGCTCACCGAAGACCAACTGCCAAAATTTAGTGGCAAACCATACAAAAATCCCAACGGTTTAAACACGGGCACAAGCTGGGTTTTGTACGAAATAAAGTAGCGAGGCCCGCACTTTTGCACCTCAACGCGCTTGTGCTATACTAATTTTAATGATTTTGCTGGATCGTGTTACCAAAATCTTTGGCAAAGAGAATAAACCCGCGCTTAATCGCATCAGTTTACACATCGAACCCAAGGAATTCGTTATTATCGTCGGCACCAGCGGAGCTGGGAAGTCGACGCTGCTCAAATTGCTTACCCGCGAAGAAAAACCAACTAACGGCAAGATTGTTGTGGGCGGCATCGACTACGACACGTTAAAAGACAAAAATATTCCATTGCTGCGCCGCAAAATTGGCGTTGTGTTCCAGGATTTTAAATTATTGCCGCAACGGACAGTTTTTGAAAATGTGTCGTTCGCGCTCGAAATCGCCGGCATGAGCAACCGTGAAATTAAAAACACCGTGCCAAAAGTTATCGAACTTGTTGGGTTAACCGGTAAAGAGACCAAATTCCCGGGCGAACTTTCTGGCGGTGAACGCCAACGTGTCGCCATTGCCCGCGCTGTTGTCCGCCAACCCAAAATTTTAATTGCCGACGAGCCGACTGGTAACTTGGACCCCAAACACAGCTGGGACATTGTGCGTCTGCTCGAAAAAATTAACCGCTACGGCACCACTGTTTTGCTCACTACCCATAACCAAGATATTGTTAATAAACTCAAACGCCGCGTCATAACAATTGACCACGGAAAGATTGTCGCCGATGTTGCACAAGGCAGCTACCGCCAAGGCGAATAAAAGGAAACGCAAGAAGACTATGCGACGCAAATGGATTACAATACTGCGGGTCGTCCGCTACGGAATCAGCAACTTCACGCGTAATGCGTGGCTGACCATTGCCGCGACGATTGTCATGATAATTACGCTAACTATTGTTATGGTTACGGCGACTGCACACTTTGTGTTTGACGATACGCTAGCGGTGTTTCGGCAAAAAATTGATATCTCGGTCTATTTATGTGACACGCAAGTGCCAGGCTGTAATACGAATGTAACTGATGCACAACGGCAGCAGCTTACAAACGATATAAAAAGTCTATCGTTCGTAACAAGCATTGATTACGTCACAAAAGAAGATGCTCGCCAAGCGTTTGTGCAAGAAAACCAAAACGACGTGCAAAAATTACAAGCCTTGCAAACACTCGGCGATCGTAATCCGCTGCCAGCCAGTTTGCGTGTACATGTTAATGACACAAATCGTCTGGGTGACATTAGTAATCTGGTGAATCAGTCTAAGTACAAGCCGTGGCAGGCTCGCCCGGCCTCAATCTCCGGTTCGCGCAAAGATGCCATTGAATCGCTGGCGCGCGCTGCACAATTTGCCGAATTTGGCGGTTTGGCAGTGTCGGGGTTGTTCTTGCTTATATCAATCATGATAATTTTTAACACCATACGCATGGCTATCTTTAATCGTCGTGACGAAATCGAAATTATGAAGTTAATTGGGGCAGAGAAGAGCTTTATTCGCGGACCATTTATTGTTGAAGCGTCGCTGTATGGTGTCATTGCCGCTGTTGTATCGGTCGCCCTAATGTACAGTGTTTTATTGTTTGCAGGCCCGAGCCTGTCGAACGCTGGCATTGATGTTGATGGCACCGTTAAGTTCTTTACTGCCTGGCCGGTTGCCGTGTTTGGCGCCCAAGTGCTGGTGGGTATATTTATTGGAGTGCTTTCGTCGCTGCTTGCTATGCGCCGTTATTTAAAGGTGTAGGCGCTGCACATTGACGCTGGTCAGTTTTTAGGCTATTATAAAAGCGCTTATCCTTATGAAAATACATACGTTTCGCAGACTATCACAACGCGTCACGCTCGCTGGAATAGCAGCGTTGCTTGCTGTGCTTGTGCCGGTTTCGGCAGCTAATGCCGATAGTTATGATGATCAAATTAGGGCGCTGCAAAATGAAGTTACCAACTTTCAGTCGCAGGCGGCAGCAATTCACGCTCAAGCAGACACGTTACAAAACCAGTTAAACTCTATGCAAGCAACTGCCGCAGGGTTGCAGGCACAAATTGACCTTAACACTGCAACTATTAACCAGTTAACGCAGCAAATTGCCGACACACAGGCCAAAATTGACGCTCAAAAAGATAGCTTAAGCGGCGATTTGGTGTCACTTTATTTAGACAGCGCGGTGACACCAATAGAAGCTTTAGCATCGTCAAAAAGTATTTCTGATTTTATAGATAAACAAGAATACCGCGACACAATCCGCCAAGATCTGCAAAACGGTATTAGCACGGTCACGCAACTTAAAAAAGATTTGAGCGATAAAAAGACCTCTGTTCAACAAACACTTAACGACCAATCAAGCCAAAAGGCTGCCCTTGCTGCGCAAGAAGACGCTCAGGCTAACTTACTTGCACAAACCCAAGGTCAAGAAGCTGCTTACCAACAGATTGCCACGCAAAAGAACGCTCAAATTAGTACACTGCGCGCTCAGCAGGCGGCGGCAAACCTAAAGTGGGGTGGTAATGTTAGTTACTCGCCGCGTGGCGGCGGTTACCCATCGTTTTGGAACGATGTCCCTATGGACAGCACTCTTGATAACTGGGGTATGTACAACCGTGAATGCGTCAGTTACGCAGCGTTTAAAGTCGCCTCGTCGGGTAAGCACATGCCGTACTGGGGTGGTTCGGGTAATGCTATCCAGTGGCCTAGCAACGCGCGCGCCTCTGGCATTCCTGTAGACCAAAACCCGCGCGCCGGTGACGTCGCTATTTGGCCAGTTGGTTATTACGGCCACGCCATGTATGTCGAAGGTGTTTCGGGCGGCAACCTATTTATTAGCGAATACAACTACGACTGGACCGGCCGCTACAGCGAACGGACCATTAGCCAAAGCACGTGGCAAGCGCAGGGTTTTCAGTTTATCCATTTCCAATAACGTGGCAAATCTCACGACATAAAACACAAGCATTTCGTGCTACTATTACATAAGTGAAATCTGTAAAACCTTTGGAGGGTACGCCTGCCGTGTTAACTAGTAATAGTAAAAAAACAGCTCGCAAAAAGCCCATTACACTTCCGCAACAAGTGCGGTTCGTCACTTTTATTGGGGTTGTTATTGTTGTTGCGCTTGGCTCGTTTATTATCGGTAGTCGTAGCCAAGAAATTGCGGCGCTATTTACTGGTCGCACGCAGAATAGTAATTTACCAGGCGAACTCAATCTTGCAAGCGTACAGCAAGTTTACAATACGCTAAAGCAAAATTTTGACGGCCAACTTGATACTCAAAAACTTATTGATGGTGCCAAAAAAGGTTTAACAGATGCGGCCGGCGACCAATATACTGTTTACTTTACTGACGCAGAAGCGAGTCAGTTCCAAAATGACCTCGACGGTAAGTTTAGCGGTATTGGCGCTGAGCTTGATAAAAAAGACAACAACCTTATTGTACAATCGACACTCGACAATTCGCCAGCACGTACTGCAGGTGTTCAAAGTGGTGATGTCATAACCAAAGTAAACGACCAAGATACGGCCAACTGGTCTATTGATCAAGCCGTTGCCGCGATCCGCGGCGACAAAGGCACAACAGTAAAACTAGCTATTGTTAGGGGACAGGAGCTAAAAGAGTTTTCGATTGTCCGGGCAGATATCGTTAACCCAAGTGTTACATCACAGGTTATTGGTGACAATGTTGGCTATATGCGGATTTCGCGGTTTGCCGATGACACATCCGGTTTAGCGCGGCAAGCCGCTGCAGATTTTAGGCAAAAGGGTGTCAAAGGTGTTATCCTTGATCTCCGCGGTGATGGCGGCGGTTACTTAACTGCCGCACAGCAAGTCAGCAGCTTGTGGCTTAAACAAGGTCAAACAATCGTTCAGGAAAAACGCGGCAGCACTGTTGTCGACACACAGACGGCTAGTGGAGATGCGCTTTTAGCAGACCTACCGACCGTCGTACTTATAGATGGCGATTCTGCCAGTGCCAGTGAAATCACCGCTGGCGCCCTACACGACCATGGCGTTGCAAAATTAGTTGGCCAAAAGTCGTTTGGCAAAGGCTCTGTCCAACAATTGCTTGGCATTCCAAGCGGCGGCGAACTTAAAGTGACCGTTGCAAAATGGTTTACCCCAAATGGCGTCAACATTTCTAAGGAAGGCATTAAACCAGATGTCGCAGTAGGGATTTCGCAAGATGATATTGCGGCTGGCCGCGATCCTCAAAAAGACCAAGCCTTGGACTTACTTAAAAAATAAAGCATATGATACACTTAAGATAGTATGAGCCCAAAGAAAAAAATCCTGCTTGTAGAAGATGATAAAGCTCTGGCCGATGTTTACGTATCGCGCCTGCAGCTCGAAGGCCTTGATGTTAAGCATGTACTAAATGGTGAAGATGCGCTGTCTGCAGCAGTTGCATATAAACCTGATCTTATTGTGCTCGATGCTATGATGCCTAAGATTAGTGGTTTTGATGTGCTCGATATTTTGCGTAATACGCCAGAGACCATGAATGTCCGCATTATTATGCTCACTGCGCTTAGTCAGGCTAAGGATAAAGAAATGGCCGAAAAACTAGGCGCTGACGATTACCTGGTAAAATCGCAAGTTGTCATTGGCGATGTTGTTGCTCGCATTAAGCACCATCTCGGCTTAGCGTAAGCGTATTGACATAGGACAAGAATGCTACTATTGTTTTTATAGTAAACGTTGAAAATAAAAATGCCAGCAGAATTTTTACCAAAAAGCGAGGCTAACTGGGAACGGCCGGTTAATCGGAATCGCTCACGAGAGCGAACCACAAAATTGGGTCGTTTTATTAATAGACTCCGTGAAATAACAAGTCGTGAATCGGGTCCTAAAAAGCCAATAGATTACACTGATGTCACACCGGTAGAGCCGCAAAAAGAAGTCATACCGCCCGCCGTTATTAACACAGCTTCTGTCGAACAAGGTAATGTCGGTTTCCATTCAGAAGAAATGCAGTTGAAGCCTGAACATAATGCACTCGCTATTATTAATCGCATCGAAAACGAACGTCGCGTAGCTGCCGAACAAGCGCACGCGCCGCGCCATGCTGCATACGAAGCACCTCAACCACCAACCGAGACGCGATCAGAACGAATCCAACGCGAAGAATTGCAGAACCAGCAAACGCAAATAATTCCAAAAAGCGATATTGTTGCGGCTGAAGCAGCAGGACCACAAATGCACGCCGAGCAAACACTCACAGCACCATTTAAACAAGAAGCCGCGCCAACCCATGTTAGCGGCTCAGAAATTATTGGCTCGCCAGCCTGGCATGCCCAGCAGGGTATCGAAGAAACAGAAAATAGGCAACGTACCGCCAATGGTGTTATTGGCGAAAGCGAATTCCCAGTCTTTCGCGGTAATTTACATGATATAACGCCGCGGCATACTACTGATGAAGCGGCGCCCGACGACAACGAACACCTATCGCGAGCTGCCTAGAATACAAACAAAAAGACGCCTTACGCGGCGTCTTTTTTGGCTTCGACCATAACTTGTGTGCGTGGTGCGGTTTTGCCAGTAAATCGTTTTGTTTTGACTTTTTTGAAGGTGACAACGCCATCAGTTGCGGCGTGAATGGTAAAGTCACGGCTCATAAATGTGCCCTTGCCAGCAAGTTTAGTGCGGCCGATCTGGCGTACAATAACTTCGCCAGCGTGCACCAATTGGCCGCCAAAGCGCTTAACGCCAAGGCGTTGGCCGGGTGAGTCGTGGATATTGCGGCTGGTACCAGCGGCTTTTACGTGTGACATACAAGATGACTCCTGTTAGATAACTGTTACTACTAATAATTCTCGGGCAACAATTTGGTCTTCGCGGTGGTAAATCAATACTCCATGCGATGATTGTTGCGTAAATCTTAGACGATTATAGCCCATCTCCTCGAGGCGGTCAAGTAATGGCAAGTGTTTAAAGTGTCCATTTACATACCAAGCGGGGACCCCAAGACATAAACGTGTACCTTTTGTAAGTTGCGGCCTGAGGTTTTGTAAGAATTTGCTAATGATCGTGTTGCAGTCGGTAATAATGTGCTGTAATTTTTCGGGTTTCGGCAAGCCGCTCAGTGGTTGGCCGAGGTAGGTTTCTGTAACAACATGGTCAAGCGGAGGCTGCCATTTTGCGGTAGTTGCGTCTGCGACATTGAGGACAGGGGAAAGCGTAAGGCTATATTTTTGCGCCAGCCATTCTAAGTTTGCGCGGCTAAAATCAACCATCCTTTGCTGTAAGTCAGTGCCGTACACATTGCACCCCATCAGCGCAGCTTCTTGTAAAACGACACCAGTACCACAAAAAGGGTCAAGTACGCGCTGACCAGGCTGTGCTTGCGCCAAATTCAACATAATTTGGGCTAACTTTGGTGGTAGCATGCCCACAAAAGCGTCGCGTTTAGGGCGACCAAAATCACGCGCTGCGTAGTCGTCGGGATTTTGTGCCCAAGTAGTTTGCGCTAGCCAAGTTTTGTCACCATTTTTTATAAGATTGAGTTCGATGCCTGTGTCGCCAGTGAGTTGGTTGTATAAAACTGCCGCCGCATTGAGCGACGTGCCTTCGCTAGGCACAACACGCATACTATATTTATTGGCGCGCGCAATTTTTTTGAGTTCCAAACCGCTCCGGAACAATTGTTGCTGGGTTACGCGCAAGCCGTACGCGCTAAGGCCGAGCTTTATTTTGCCATCGCCGACTTTTGCTAAAAGACTAGGCAGTATGTCGACAAGTGCGGAGTGGATGCGCTGCCAATCCGTTGTCGGCAACTCGCGCAGCGGCCGTGCTAGTTTTATGGTACCGCCAAGGCGTGTCGGTTCGACCTCGGCGTTAATTAAAGCGGCGCTGTCGCCAATAAGTTGCGGGATACCATACAAACTTTCTAATTCTGCCAAGCCAATCTGGGGTTGGCGGCCGAGGAGGGCAATAATCATAGCGTTAGTATATCATTTACTAGCCATGGCCTCTGCCACCCGCTATAATAAAATTCTATGAAATCCAACTGGAAGCTTTGGCTTAATCTTGTTACTTTTGCTGCACTAGCCCTTATAATTTACTTAGCGCGCAACGACATTGGTCACGTTTTTGCACACCTTAAAGATTTAAATATTTTTGTATTGTTATTGATACTTCCAGCGCAGGGGTTAGTGTATTTTACGTTAGCCGAACTGTTTTACCAGTTCTTTAAAGCGACGGGCAGCGTCGTGCCGCTTAGCAAGCTTATTTCGCCAATGATTGAGCTCAATTTTGTGAATCACATTTTCCCTAGTGGAGGCGTGTCTGGTTTTTCGTACCTAACATTAAGGTTAAAACCATTTGGTGTCTCAACCGCAAAGTCGACACTGGCTCAGTTGGCACGATTTGCTCTGCTGTTTGTTAGTTTTATTGGGCTGTTGTTAATCGCGTTGTTGCTTTTGGCGATCGAGAACCACACTAGTTCGCTCGTCGTCCTTATTGTAAGCGCCGTCACTTTTACTATGATTTTTGCCACGAGCGTCCTTGTGTTTGTTATTGGCAGCCGCACGCGCATTTCGGCATTTACGCGGTCAATGGCTCGCTTTTTAAATAAAGTGATCCATATTGTGCGGCGCAAGCATCCCGAAACTATTAGCCTGACGAACGTCGAGAAAACCTTTTTAGAACTACATGACGATTACGAACTCATCCGTAAAGACCTCGGCCGCATGCGCAGCACCGTTGTATGGGGCTTTTTGGCTAGCGCCGCCGAGATCTTGCTGCTGTACCTGGCCTTTGTAGCACACGGCGCGTGGGTTAACCCTGGTGCAGTTATTGTGGCCTACGTTATTGCCAACCTAGTTGGGTACATCGCCATTTTGCCAGGCGGCATTGGCTTGTACGAACCGCTTATGACTGCCGTGTTAATTTCTGCCGGCGTGTCGCCAAGTTTGGCCCTGAGCGCAACACTTGTGTACCGTGTCATTTCGTTATTATTGAGCTTAATCAGCGGGTACGTTGCGTACCAGCGGGCAATCCAGCGCTATGGAACTCCCGATCTTAAGCGTTAGTCAGCTCATTGCTGTCGTTAACCAAACGTTAGAATTCGCTTACCCGAGCGTTATTGTCGAAGGCGAAGTCGCCAGTTTTAAAGTTAGCAAAGGCAAATTTGTCTTTTTTGATCTTAAAGATGACGAAGGCGTGGTGAACTGTTTTATGATGGTCTACCAATTGCGCCACGCGCTCGAAGACGGCATGCGCATCAAAATTATTGCCCAGCCGCGATTGACGCCTTGGGGTAGATTTAGTTTGACCGTGCGCGAGGTTATGCCAGTAGGTGAGGGCACTATAAAACGAGCATTCGAACTTTTGCGCCAAAAACTCAACAAAGAAGGTTTATTTGACCCCGCGCGTAAACGAATGCTGCCGCACGTGCCGCAGCGCATTGGCTTAATCGCCTCTGTAGAATCTGCAGGGTACGCTGACTTTTTAAAAATTCTAGATGCGCGCTGGGGTGATGTCTTGGTTGAAGTCGCCGACGTGCAAGTGCAGGGCATGGGCGCTGCTAGCCAAATAATAATTGCCATAGAGCACTTTAACCAAATGGCCGAATTGCCTGAAGTTTTAGTTATTGTGCGCGGTGGCGGTAGCGCTGAAGATCTGGCCGTTTTTAACGACGAAGCATTAGTGCGCGCCATCGCCGCTAGCCGTGTGCCAACATTGGTCGGAGTGGGGCACGAAGTTGACACTAGCCTTGCCGATATGGCCGCCGACGTTCGTGCTGCAACGCCAAGCAATGCCGCACAACTTTTGGTGCCAGACCGCCATGCTGTGACGCGCGAGCTTGATCAGCGTGAGCAACGTTTATACCAGCGTCTCTACCATCAACTAGAGACTGTGCAACGTTTGCTGCGTAACACGCCTGAGATCATGCTTGCCCGGCTAGAAAGCGCTGTCGTTGAGCATAAACGCCGCATACACCACGCCCAGCAGCTTCTTAAGCAACTTGACCCTAGCGTTGTATTGCGCCGCGGCTACGCGCTTGTGTACCTCAACAATAAACTTATTAAAAAGGCAAATGATGTAAAAACTGGCGATTTGCTGACAATTACGCTAGCACGTGCCATACTTAAAGCAGAGGTAACCCATGTCAGTACCAAAAAGTAAACCTAAACTTCAAGAACAGCTTGCCGAACTCGATGAGCTTTTGGCTTGGTTTGATCAGCCAGATATAGACCTCGATCAAGCTCTTAAAAAGTTTGACGAAGGCGTGGCTCTTGCCGAAACGATTAAAAAACGTCTCGTCACCTTTGAAAATAAAGTTACTATTTTAAAACAGAGGTTTGACCGCCCGGCATGATGTACTGGCTTGTTGTCGGCTGCTTTATTTTACTTTTTGGGGCAGTCGTGTTGCGTGGCGCGCCGTACGTGCCAACTTTGCGACGTGGTGTTAAAGATGCGCTCGATTTGCTTGATCTAAACAATGACGATTTAATTATTGACCTCGGCAGTGGTGACGGGAATATCTTAAAAGCAGCTGCCCAACGGGGTTACAAAGCACTTGGCTACGAAATCAATCCGCTGCTGTGCGTTGTTTCGCGTTTGCGCACCTTGCCACAGCGGGGAAGAATTACTGTTTTATGGCGGGATTTTTGGCTCGCTGAATGGCCAAAAGAAGCAAAAGCTGCCTTTGTATTTTTGGCCGGTCCGTACATGAACCATTTATCGCGCAAGCTCGCGCAGACAATGAACGAACGGAGCGAGCCACTTGTTGTTATTAGCTATGGTTTTGCCATACCAGGGTATTTGCCGAAAAAAATTTCTCACGGTTTTTATTTATACGAATTAAAACCAACAAACGATCCGCAAAAAGTCCATTGGAACCCACGAATTCCACACCCAAAACTCTTCAGACGCAAGTAAAAGCTTTACAAAACGCGCCGCTATTTTTAGTATAAGAAGTATGAAACAATCGCGTTCGGCCGGATTTGTGCCAATTTCGCTCGTACTCAGTGTGGTTTTTGGTGTGCTGTTTGTGCTGGCCACTGGCGCAGGTATATGGGCATTTGTAAACTACCAAGATCAAAAAAATAATGTCGATGCTAAAATAAATGACGCTGTTGGCGTAGCTAAAACTGCTCAGCAAAAAGTTGACCAGGCAGCCTTTGACGAACAAGAAAAACTACCGACGCGCACCATAAAGGCACCCGACGAACTTGGTGGTTTATCGCTTGCGTATCCTAAAACATGGAGTGTCTACCTTGATCAGAACGGTGACAGTGGTTCGTACGAAGCGTACATGTATCCATTGGCAGTTCCGTCACTCCAAACTAATCCGCCATATGCCTTGCGGATAAGTATTTTGCAAAGTTCGTACGAATCAAATGTTAGCGGTTACCAAGATCTCGTTAAAAGTGGTAAGTTAACCGCCACTTCTGTCAAGGTAAATGATAGCGATGCGCTGCGGCTTGATGGCAAGTTTTCGGACACGATTAATGGTTCCATGGTGCTCATAAAAGTCCGTGATAAGACAGTGCGCATTGCGACACAAAGTACGACTTTCCAAAGTGACTTCGATAAAATAGTTGTTCCGTCCATCAAATTCAATAAATAGCGCTCATGCTTAGTGTGGCGGCACGTGCTACACTAAAAAAATGGATAGCAGGGTAGAGTCACGCCAACCGGAAGCCGCAGTTTTTGCGGCAGCTGCACATGAGCTTAAGAGCCCCCTGGCCTTGGTGCAGCATATTGCACAAACATTGGCAGACACGCAAACTCCACTTAGCGAAATCGAGCGTGCACAGTATTTGGCCCGTTTGCAGTTTACGAGTGACCGGATGCTGCGTTTAGTGCAGCAACTCGCCATAAGCTACCGTTTGCAGGCAGACGAACAACTGGCGTTTGCTTTTGCTACCGAACCTCTTAATGCGGTAGAGGTGTGCGAAGGCGTGGCGCATGAACTCGAACCTTTTGCTCGTGCTTATAACCAACACATCGAAATCGCAAGCCAACGCGGTCAGCTTGTTGTGGCAAACCGCGAAATTTTACATGACATCATAGCAAACTTAATCGACAATGCCATTCGTCATAACCCAACCGGTGGCAGCGTGCGCTTAACGAGCGGTACGCATGGCAATGTTGTGCGGCTTGGTGTTCATGACCAGGGTGCGGGCGTGGGGCAGGCTGAGCTCCGTAGCTTGCGCCATACATTAGGCGCACAGCCGCAGCCGCTTGGTGGTCGTAGCGCCACAAGTGGCCTTGGTTTATATATTGTTGGCCAATTTGCTGCGGCAATGGGCGGTAATTTAGGTCTTGGCCGACCCGAGCAAGGGAGTCATTTTTTTGTTGATCTTTTGCGCTCTAAACAGATGAGTTTATTGTAATGCCGCACATTTTAATTATCGAAGATGATGCTTGGATGGCTGATTGTTACCGGCACTGGCTAGAAGCCAACGGCCATACAGTCAACCATGTTACTAACGCCCAAAGTGCACTTGATGTTCTGGACGATGCGCCGGCTGACCTTATTTTGCTTGATTTACTATTGCCACATGCTAATGGCGCGCAAATGTTGCATACGCTGCAATCGTACGCTGATTTGGCATCTATTCCGGTTGTTTTATGCAGTAGTTCGCTACCGCCGCATTTACCTCCGCTTGCTGCTTACGGTGTGCGGGCAGTGCTTGATAAAACACAGCTTACGCCAACCGTGTTGCGCCAAACGGTGGGGGAGATACTTACTAATGCGACCGTTTAGCACGCCAGCAATAATCCTACGCCGCACCAATTATGGCGAAGCTGACCGCATTATTAATGTGTTGACACCCGAACGTGGCAAAATTAGCGCTATTGCCAAAGGTGTTCGCAAACCTAAAAGCAAACTGGCTGGCGGGTTAGAGTTGTTTGCAATTTGCGAGCTAACCATAATGGAGGGCCGCGGCGAACTTGGACTTATAACGAGTGCCCGACTGCGCCAATTCTTTGGCGACATCTTAAAAGATTACGACCGCATGCAGTTTGCCTACGAAGCTATAAAATTAATCAATCGCGCTGCCGAAACCGTCAGCGAGCCTGAATTCTACCAGCTTTTAGCCGACGGACTGACTTGGCTTGGTGATTTAAAAACAGATTGGCGTTTGTCTGAATTGTGCTTTAGATTGCGGTTAACAGCTATTTTGGGCCGCGGACTTAATCTGTTGACTGATGCGGCTGGTCAAAAACTTCAGGCAGATAAAATTTATAACTACGATTTTGTCGATAATGCGTTTTATGCAGACGAACGCGGGCGTTTTACGAGTGATCATATAAAATTATTGCGACTGGCGAGTATAAAAAGCCCTGCCATTTTACAGCAGGTTTCGGGGTTGGATAGGGTCATCGACGATTGCGTTTGGCTGGCGCGCACGATTGAAAGCTAGGCAATCTCGCCCCGGTTTGGTGGCCGGGGCGAGTGTGCCGTATTCATTGCACTCGTAGGGACGGGTTAAATCCAGGGCCATTCGACGACGTCGCGCGGCTTCTTGCGCAGCCTGGTAAAAAAGCCGAGCGGACTCATGTAGCGCTCGAGTCGCAAGACGTTCTTGCCGCTGGTCCTCTGGGACAAGCCCGTGTTGGTGGCGAGGTCGATGACGAGCTTGGCGCGGCCGAGCATCTGGCCAGCCTCGTAACGCTTACCAGACAGCCACAACAGCACCGTCGCCATGACCAGGATGGTCACGTCATACTGCGTGATGTTGTCGTCGAACTCATTGATGCGCTGGACGGCCATCAAAAGGATGTCCAGCGCCTTTTCGTCATCTCCCATTTTGCTGTAGGCGACTGCCAGGCGGCAGCAGGCCTGGCGCCATTCGTGGCGACGCCCCGGCGATTCGTGATCGTCGCGTAGCCAGGCTTCGGCGCGGGCGAGTGCACGTACCGTGCCCTTGCTGTAGTCACCGAAGTAGCATTGCAACGCGCCCATGCAGAGTTCCCAGCGAGCCCAGAAATAATACTCGCCTGTAATGGTGTTCGCCTTGTTGGCGTACTCATAGGCGCGCCTGAAGGCTAGCGGATCTATCCGCTTTAACTTTAGCGAACTGACCATGGCCTCGACGAGGGCCATCGAAGCATCGAGCTTTGTCATGAGCTCAATGCAGAACTGTTCCTCTTGGGGGTCGCCATCTGCCGGCATCTCTGCCAGTGCAGCGATGACCTTGCGATAGTCACAAGTGGCGTCTTCAAGAAACAATTCAGCGTCATCGACATCAAGCTCGTCGACGCGTCGGCTTGCCCGGTCGAGATTGCGGAAAACGTCTTCAGCACATGCTCTTACCGCTTCTGACTCCACCGTTCTCACCAGTACCCTTCGGGTGTTGTGAATACGACACGCCTACTGTTATACACCCAACATGTGCCTCTAATCAATACCTTTTTTGCATTTTGTGTAAAAAAGTTTTTTAGTATCTGATATAATCAAAGCAATGAGTGACCAAAAAATATCTTTAGAGACGTTAACGAGCCTAGCAAAACGCCGCGGTTTTGTGTTCCAAGCATCCGAAATTTACGGTGGCTTAGCAGGTTTTTGGGACTTTGGCCCGTACGGCGTCGAACTTATGACTAACCTCAAACAACTGTGGTGGCGCGCCATGGTGTACGAGCACCGCAATATTTTTGGTATCGACGGTGCAATTATTCAAAACCCACGTTTATGGAAGGCGAGTGGCCATATTGACGGTTTTACCGACCCGTTGGTTGACTGCAAGAATTGTGGCGCACGTAGTCGCGCTGACCATTTGGCCGGCGTTGATTCTAACGATCTAGCACAGTTGGCAGAGTTATTAAAAGGCAAAGCTTGCCCAGTGTGCGGCAAAAAAATGCTTACTCCGCCACGTCAGTACAACATGATGATGAAAACCTGGGTTGGCCCAGTCGAAGACGACAATGCCGTAGCATATTTGCGCCCAGAAACCGCCGGTTCTATTTTTACTAATTTCGAAAACGTGCGCGAAACAACGCGTAGCAAAATTCCATTTGGCATCGCCCAAATTGGTAAGGCGTTTCGCAATGAAATTAGTCCGCGCGACTTTATTTTTCGTGTGCGCGAGTTCGAACAAGCCGAAATGCAGTATTTTATCCACCCCAATGACCAAGAGCAGGCGTATCAATACTGGCGCGATTGGGCTTGGGATTTTTACACTAACCGTGTTGGCCTTACCGAAAAAAATTTGCAATGGCACGAACACGGCCCCGACGAACGTGCCCATTATGCAGCTGCCGCTCATGATATTTACTTTAATTTTCCACAAGGCTTTAAAGAACTTTGCGGCACGCACAACCGCACCGATTTTGACCTAACAAGCCACATAAAAGAAAGCGGCAAAGATTTAACCTACTTTGACGAAGCAAGTCGCGAGCGCTTTACACCAAATGTCATCGAAAGTTCAGTCGGTTTGGGTCGGTTGTTTTTAGCCGTTTTGACCGACGCTTATAACGAAGAAGAAGTCGGCGGCGAAACCCGCGTTGTGCTCAAAATTAAGCCCAGCATTGCGCCAGTAAAAGTCGCTGTTTTGCCGCTCAGCAAAAAGCCAGAACTGGCCAGCTTATCTGAAAAAGTGTATAAAGATTTAGTTCAAAAGACCGGTTGGAACATAGAATACGACGAAACGCAAAGCATTGGTCGCCGCTATCGCCGCCAAGACGAGATCGGCACGCCGTACTGTATAACTATTGATTTTGAAAGTCTTGACGACGACTGCGTGACTGTCCGCGAACGCGACAGCATGCAACAAACACGCGTCAAAATCAGCGAACTGGCCAAGCATATAACGCTGTAGTTCGTTAGGTTGCAAAATATGACAATACCCCGCACCCAACCAAGGTAGTACGGGCGCGGGGGTATGTCAAACTACTTGATGTCCTGGGCGGCGTAGTAGTCGCATAGTGCCGTCATCAGCTTTGCGGCTTTAGGAAGAGGAGTGACGATGGTGTAGTCAATGACGGCCTTTGCAGTCAACAGATGTTGCAGCGCCACTTCGCGTTGTTCGGGACGATATGCAGCCCAGGCCATGCCAAGATTGAGCCACGCTTGTGAACCATCGCGACCCACAAACTCTTCGCTCAGCTCGGATAGCTCGTCGTACATTTGTAGGGGAACTACTCCGTCGCGGCCAAACATTGGTTTGATGGCTTGCAACACTCTGATATTCGCTTTGTCTGTTGCGAAGCCGTGGGCGATAAATGGGGACGGTGCGGTCACGCTTACTCCGATTCTATGTAGCCTGACGATTGTATAGTCGCACAGAATTCTAGACTTATCAAATGACAAAACCCCCAGGCCAAGCGCGTGGTGCGGGAGGCCTGGGGTTTGTCAAAACTATTCGCCGATGGAGATGATCGCTTTGCGAACGCGATGTGCGGCTTGCTCCATTGCAGCCACAGTCCGGTCTTCGGGCACCGACGAGCGAATCTCAGGGTACAGAGCAATATAGTGCTCGATGAGCGCGTTAGCCAGGCTTGCCGCTTGTGGCAAGCTGAGCTCGAATTGCTTGATCAAAGTCAGCGCGGAACGAGCGAACATGGTCGCCATGGCTGCGACTGTCTGCTGGTGGCAGCACCACGCCAAGCCAACCATGATCCATGCAGTAGTGATTTCGTCCTCTTTGGTATAGCTGCTTCCAATGCGCAAATAATGCGTGAGCTGCTGCTCCATACCGTCTGGCACTGGGCCGCCGATGAATATGGGTTCGAGTGTGGCGATGACTTCCTGGTTACTCAGCAAGTCCAGGTGGTAGTCGCGAGCGTCAAACGGCTTGCTGTCCACGGCCACTCCAATCGAGAGTAGTTTTGACCTCGACCATTTTGCCATATTATGTCACTCTGTACAAGCATGACAAAACCCCAGGGCCCGACCACGTGGTGTGGAAGGGCGCTGGGGCTTGCCAGAACTGCTACTTCTTGGGGCCGAAGAGATTGCCGAAGAAGCCGGTGACCGCACCGAATGCCTCGTGGAACGCCATCTCGATCTTGTCGCCGAGAGGGTCGCCCTCGATGTGCGTCCCGCCGTCACGCGGCTCGGGCCGGTAGTAGGCCCGCATCGCAGCAGCCAGCTTCGTGGCCATTGGCAGGTTGTGGGCCGCGGCCAGGTTGATGGCCTCGTCCAGGTTGCCGACGGCGGCGTTCTGCTGCTTGGGGTCGTACAGGCACCAGGCCACGAAGATGTGCATCCATGTGATGTCGCCGGCGTTGGCCACCGTGACGGCCGACGCGAGGTACATGTCCGACAGCTTGCGCTTGGCGGCGTCCAGTAAGAACGTCGGCTGCGTCTGCCGCTCCACCATGTGTCGCAAGATGTCCCTGATCTCCGGACTCACGTCCCGGTCGATCCTGTAGTCCGTCGCATTGAACGGCTGTGTCGGTCGCACTTCATTGCTCCAATCATAGGTAGCTCTGACTACTATTATTTTAACATTATTAAATGCTTACGTCAATAATTACTGCTTGCAAAAAAGCCGCCGCTGGCAGACAATATAAAAAACAAGCGAGGAGTTTTTATGGGATTTTTCGGTGCCCTTGGTAAGATTTTGCAAGGCAAGCCAGTATTTACGCCGGATCAGGGGAATGGTGGCCAACCGGGCGCGCCTGCGGCGCCGCAACCGGCAGCAGGCGACAAAGTATATCCACAAGTTTCGATCGAACACGTGCAATGCCGCACTACTGGCGGTGGTATGGATATTGATGCCTTCATCCAAAATTATTCTAGCGGACAAGTACAATTAGATAAGATTGAGCTTTTTGGTCATACTGCGCAGGTCACCACATTTTTACGCCCTGGCGAGGACCGCGAATTTCGTATTTATGATGGCCCGCGACCAACCGCTACCAACCAGCCCAACCTTGAGCTGTACTACAAAAACGCTAGCGGCGATTATTTTTGCGCCGATCACTACATGGAATTTACACAGCAAGCCGACCGAACGTATACAGTCGAACGAATTCGTTTTTTGCGCGTGCGTGACGTCTAAAAAACCTGTATAATTACCCAAGTTATGCATGCCATTACTGTTAAAGATGTCTCAAAACACTTTAGCTTCAGCACTCACAAAGGGCTGAAGGGCTTTTTGAATCCTACAAAAAAACAAGTTGTCGCCGTCGATAATGTTAGTTTTACTATTAAAAAAGGTGAGGCCGTCGCCTTTATTGGTCCAAATGGCGCTGGCAAAAGCACCACCATTAAGATGTTGAGCGGCATTTTGCAGCCAACTAGTGGCGAGGTGAGTGTGCTGGGCTTGAACCCGCTCGCGCAGCGTCGACAATTGGCTATGAAAATCGGCACCGTGTTTGGTCAACGTTCGCAGCTCGTTTTTAACTTGCCTTTGACCGAAAGCTTTAACTTAACCGCCGCCATGTACCAAGTGCCTGACGAGGTTGCTGCCGAGCGCATCGCAAAGCTCGTCCAACAATTTAACCTGGGCGATTTTATTGACCAGCCAGTGCGCAAATTAAGCCTTGGTCAACGCATGCGTGCCGAAGTTGCCAACGCGCTTATTCATAACCCCGCAATTATTTTTTTGGATGAGCCGACTATTGGGCTCGACATTGTTGCCAAACGCGCCCTCCGCGATGTTATTAAAACCGTCAACCAGCAGCAGGGGACAACGGTGTTTTTGACCAGCCACGACGTTGGCGATATCGAAGAAGTTTGCGAACGCACTATGATTGTCAACCATGGCAAAATCATGCTCGATGCCAAAACAGCGGACCTTAAAACAGATTATTTGCGTACCAAAACCGTCAGCATTGTGCCCGAAGGGCCGCTGCCAAAAAACTGTACCGTCGCTGGCATTACGGCGCGCGAAGTCGAAGGTCGCTTAGTTTTTGATATTGATACTCGCACTATGACACTAAAAAAATTTATGGCAGCATTACTAGAGGCGCAGGACATCGCCGATATAACCATTGCTGACACCCCACTCGAAGACATCATTCACGAACTCTATACTAAAGGCCACAATGAACCAAATTAAAGCCTACTGGCGCGTGTTTGCTGCGGCTGCGCGCGAAGACCGGGCGAACCCAAAGCGACTTATTTCGGCCACCATCCAAGCGGTGTGTCGTGTGTTTTTGGTGGTCGAAATTTATCGCATTGCATACGCTGTTAGCGGCAATCACACGTTGCCATTTGCCAACGCCATGTGGACAATCGCGCTTTGTTTTGTGTTCTTTTTAAATTTGGGTATTCGCAATATGTACATTCCAGTTGAGATCGAAATTAAGACCGGCACGGTCGAAACCAGCCTTATAAATCCGCTCGATTGGCGACTTGTTAAATTCGCCCAGCTTTTGGGCAAAAGCAGCCTAGAATTTTTAGTGCAGCTTATTATTATGCCACTCGTTTTGCTAATAATGGTTGGTCCGCCAAACATTGCGCACCTAACGCCGGGGCTCGGGCTATTATTTTTTGCGTTTGCAATCATGTCAGTTGTAACTGCAGCTGCATTGTTTATGACCGTTGGTTTAGCGGCATTTTGGCTGAACGACGCCAAATCTGTTTTTAGAATTGTCGATAAAATGGGGCTTATTTGCTGCGGCACATTTGTACCAATTGCTTTTTTGCCAGATGTGATGCAACAAATTATCCGTTTTACCCCGTTTGCTATTTATGCCGCGCCGACTCGCATATTCGACCCGACGGCTTTGAATACATTAACGCCGACCATAATTTCGGGCGTTATTTGGACGCTGGGCATGATAGCAATTTGTGAATTCGTGTGGCGCCGCGCCAACAAAAAAATGGAGGTCAATGGTGGCTAATTTTGCCGATATAAAACACGACCTGCGCATATATTTGCTTAGTTGGCGCACGCAATACAAAGCAGCTACAAAGTTGCGTGGCGCCTTTTTGCTACAAGTAACAGGTATGATAGTTAATAATATTGGTCTGCTTGTTGCGTGGTGGTTTTTGTTCCAGCATTTTGGCACAATTAACGGCTGGTCGGCTGCCGATTTGGTTGGCGTGCAAGCAGTTAACATGCTCGTTTTTGGTGTAACAATTTTATCGAGTACCGGACTTTACGAGTTGCCACGTTATGTCGATCAAGGTTCATTCGACACCTTTATTACTAAGCCTGTCGGATTATTGCCACAAATCGCCAGTAGCGCCATAGAAATTAGTTGCGTTGGCGACGTTGTTTTAGGCACTGTGCTTATTGGCTGGTATATAATTGTTGCGCACGCCAGCCTGCTCGCGATAGCGCTGTTTTTGCTGGCCATGGTGCTTGGTATTTTGCTTATGTGGTGTTTTTCGTTGTTGCCATTTTTGCTTGCGTTTTACATGGTCGATAGCGAGCGGGTGAGTCGCAATATTGCCTTTTTCTTTTTAGACACTGGCTTGTACCCAACCGGCATTTTAACTGGCGGTTTGCGTACCGTTTTGTTAACTGTTTTCCCGGGTTTGTTTATAGGCGCGGTGCCACTAAATGTGCTACGCGGTGTTAGCTGGGAAACGCTTCTTATTGGTGTAGTAGTAACTGCGGCGTGGCTATTTATTTCGCTCAAACTATTCAAACGTGCTGTGCAAAAATACGAAAGTGCAAACCTAGTCGGTGCGAGGTAGTATAGTAATATGACTGCAAATGATGTTTTACAATCACTCAAAGCAACATCTAACGCTGACGACGCAATTTTTTTGCAACGCTTTTTTAAAACTGGCAAAGGGCAGTACGGCGAAGGTGACGTTTTTATTGGCACGCGCATGCCGGCCCTACGTACGGTTTGCAAAAAATACGTTGGTTTGCCGCTGACCGAAATTCAAAAGTTATTCGATAGTGATATACATGAATGTCGCATGGCCGCCGCCGTCATTTTGGCATATCAATATCCAAAGACCGACCAAGTCGGCAAAAGAGCCATCTACGATTTGTACCTAAAAAACGTTCTGGCCGGTCGCATTAATAATTGGGACATCGTAGACGTTACCGCCGAAAATGTTATTGGCCGCCATTTGTACGAGCAAAAACTGCCGCGGGATGTGCTGTTTAAACTCGCTGCCAGCAATAGTATTTGGCAACGCCGCGTTGGTATAATGAGTAGCTTTTACTTCTTTAAAAGTGGTGACGGCGATTACAAAACCACGCTACAACTATGCGATATTCTGCTGCACGACCAGCACGATTTAATCCAAAAAGCTGTCGGCTGGATGCTGCGCGAAATTGGTAAACGTGTCGACCGCAAAATCTTATTACAATTTTTAGACCAGCACGCCGCCACCATGCCGCGCACCACGCTGCGTTATGCAATTGAGCATTTACCGCCCGAACAAAAACAATTTTATATGAGGCAAAAAAGTGAGAGAAATTGAAATTAAAGCCCGCGTCCGCGACATAAAAGCACTCGAAGCAAAACTGGCCGAATTAGGCGTTAAGCTTGGCCAGCCAAAAAAGCATCACGACGTTGTATATTGCCGGCCTGGCCAACAGGATTACGAAAAGGGGAGTATTTGGCTGCGCATTCGCACGGAAAATGGTAAAAAAGTTATTTGGACACTCAAGGCAGACACGGGTACAAAGCTTGATAGCATAGAGCACGAAGTCGAAGTGAGCAATGGCGTAGAACTCGAAAAAATGCTACGACTCATGGGTAATGATGTGTACAGTGATCTTACTAAAACTCGTCGCAAAGCAGCGGTCGGCGATATAGAAATTTGCGTAGACGAGGTTGATGGTTTAGGTACGTACATTGAGGTCGAAAAATTAACCACACCAAACGCCGATGGCGACGCAATAAAAGTCGAGCTATGGGCGCTACTTACCAAGTTGGGTATTAGTGCCAATGACCAAGAAGAATTTGGCTACGACGTACTATTAAAACGCGCAGGGAAATAGTTCATGCCTAGTAGTTTGCCGTTTATTTCTGCTGCACTTACGTGGATAGCGGTCGCACCGTATCTTATTGATACGATAAAAGGTAAAACACGCCCGAATATCGTGACGTGGTTTACGTGGACATTATTAACGATAATAAATGCAATTATTGCTGTTAATGCTGGCGCCTGGCAGACGGCAGTTTTTTCGATTGGCGCAACGCTCGCAACCGGTTCAATTATGGTTGTTGGTTTTACGCGCGGTGTTAAAAAGTACACGCATTTTGATGCCATATGTCAGTTGTTGGCGCTGTGCGGTATTCCATTGTGGCTGGTAACTGGCCAGCCGGCACTTGCGGTATTTATTTTGATGAGCATTGATTTTGCAGGTGGTCTGCCAACGCTGCGACACGCCTGGAAATCACCTGGCGAAGAGACGTGGCAAACATTCGCAATAAGCGCATTTGCGGGTAGTTTGACCGTAGTAAGCTTGTCGCAGTACGATTTTGTTTCGCTAACTATGCCCCTATATATTACGCTTTTTGACACGGTTGTGTTATGCATCATTTTGTATCGCCGGCACACGGTAAAAAAGGTAAGTAATGGGTAAAGTTGGGATTTTCGCAGGCACATTTGACCCCATCCACAATGGTCACATTGCTTTTGCAAACCAGGCGATTGTCGCATGTAATTTGCAAAAAGTGATCTTTTTGCCCGAAAGACAGCCGCGTTATAAAACACAAGTTGCAAGCATCGAACACCGCATGGCTATGATACATGACGCGATTGCTAACAACGCTAAATATGACGTGTTGCAGTTGCCCGAACAACAATTTAGTGTGTCGCAAACGTTACCGGAGCTGCAAAAATTATTTCCAAATGATCGGCTAGTGCTACTTGTTGGGTCGGATGTTGCGTCGAATATGGCTCAGTGGCCAGACAGTACGCAACTTTTCGCTTCAACTGATATTATTGTCGGCATGCGCGCTAATACGGCAAAGCCCGAGCTGCCTGGCCGCGTTACTTTTTTGGAGCACACGCTGCCGCATGTCACGTCTAGTTCTGTTCGCGAGGGTGCAGTTCGCGATGTTGCGCCAGTAGTTCGTAAATATATTTCGCGCCATCGCCTTTACAACGTATAATAGGCATATGCCATTGGTGAGTGCTGGGATTTTGGTGTACCGCAAAACCCCTCGATTAGAGGTCTTTTTGGTGCATCCCGGCGGTCCGTTTTGGTCCAAAAAAGATGAAAGTATTTGGTCAATTCCCAAAGGGCAAGTTGCCGAAAACGAAGAACGTTTTGCTGCTGCTAAGCGCGAATTTGTTGAAGAAACCGGCTTTGCCGTACCCGAAGGTCCACTAATTGATTTAGGCAGCGTGGAATATACGTCTAAAAACAAAAAAGTTCATGTTTGGGCAGTGCAAGGTAATCTTGACCCTGCCGCCATGAAGAGCCTTACGCTTACCATTGAATGGCCACCGCGCACCGGCAGGCAGATGACAATTCCAGAATGTGACAAGGCAGATTGGTTCCCATTGCAAATAGCTATGACCAAAATAGTAAAAGGCCAAATGCCGTTGCTTGAGCGCCTTGCAGACGAGGTAGGCGAATAATGTTTGGCCGGCTATTCCGTGCAGTGTATTACCGGGCCGATGAATTATTAGTTGTTGCTTTGGTTGTTGTTGCGGCGGCGCTGTATTATGCACCGAGTGTGATGAGTCAGCTTTCGAGCAATGGCTTCGTTCCAAATGGAGCCGAATCAACGCAAGTACGTGACATTATTAATACAACATTCTCGCATGACAAGCCAACACTAATTGTCATAGCAAAAGGGCAGAATGATGTAAATTCTGCTGTGTTTAAAGCAGACATTACAGATTTAGAAGCGCAAATTAAGCATGCTAGCTCACTCGTAAATAATGTACAGGATTTTTATTCAACTAAGCAGTCTGCGCTCGTTGCTAAAGACGGCAAAGGCATGGTTGTTTTGGTTGGCATGAGCGGCACATTGTCGCAGCAACAAGATGCCTCGGCGCACATTCGCGAAGCATTACACAGCAACATGCAGCTGGAATTTGCTGGCGAAGCGCTCCTTAACCACGACATCACCGCCCAAATTAATAGCGACTTACGTTTTGCCGAAACGGTATCGTTTGCAGTTTTGGCTATGCTGTTAATACTTGTTTTTCGGGGCGTCATTGCCGCACTCTTACCGCTCATTTTGGGCGGGTTTAGTGTGTTAGTTTCATTTTTGGTGTTGCGCGGTTTGGTCGAATTTACGACTATTGTTGAATATGCGCTTAATGTCATCATTCTTATAGGACTTGGGTTGGCGGTTGATTATTCGCTGCTTATGGTCAATCGGTTTCGTGAAGAACTTGTCGCTCAAAAAGGTGATGTTGCTGAAGCGCTGCGTATGACAATGCAATCTGCAGGACGCACAATATTCTTTAGCGGTCTAACAGTGATTATTAGTTTGTTGTCACTTATGGTGTTCCCATTGGACTTTTTGCGTAGCATGGGACTTGGTGGGGCGGCAGCTGTGCTGGTTGCAATGCTGGGTGCGCTGGTTGTACTGCCGTCTTTGTTGCGCGTACTTGGTCACCGGGTAAACTGGCTATCCTTCGGGCACGCAAAGCAAATGCATATGGCAGTCCAAACAAAGCAGGATATTGTTGAAACAAATAGTTTGTGGCGTAAAACTGGTGCGTTTTTTATGCGCTGGTCGGTGCCGACGCTTATTGTAACATTGCTTATTTTGCTTGGGGCAGGTGCGCCATTTTTGCGCGCTCATTTAGCGACACCCGACGAGACAGTCCTGCCACCCAACAATGCCGTGCGTATTGCAACGAATGACTTACGGCAGAATTTTGCCTTTAGTGACAGTCCTATAAAAATCGTTTACACAACCGATTACCCTAGCGTTGAAACGCCAGCCGCATTGGCAGAACTCCATGATTACACCACACAACTTGGTAACCTAGCTGGCGTTGAGTCCGTGACGCCATCAGCACAGCCCATAGGCGAGAGTATAGTGCTCGATGCACGTTTTACGTACGATGTCATGTCAACAGATGCCCAAAACCTTGTTACGCGTATTCGCGGGGTTCCGTCGCCACACGCCACAATAAAAGTTGGTGGTGCTACGGCCGAGCTCGTCGATTTATTGGCGGTGCTGCTACATTATATTCCATACGCATTGGTAATCGTTGGCCTGACGCTCTTTGTGCTTTTGTTTCTCATGCTGGGTAGTATTATTTTGCCGCTCGTGGCGATGATCCAAAATGTGCTTAGCCTGGCGACATCGTTTGGTGTTTTGGTATTGCTTTTTCAAGAAGGTCATCTCGCGCATTTGCTGCACCTCAACAATAATGGGGTCATTGACGCGACGCAGCCAGTACTTATTTTTGCTGTGGCTTTTGGGTTGTCGATGGACTATTCTGTGTTTTTGTATGGCCGCATAAAAGAAGAATATGACCGTACCTCGAACGCCCGTGACGCGGTACTTGGCGGTTTACAAAAGACGGGTGGTATTATTACGTCGGCAGCCGTACTGTTGTTTGTGGTTGTTGTGGCATTTGCTTCGTCGCAGATTAGCATTATGCAACAGATTGGCGTCGGACTTGCGTTAGCAGTTATTGTTGATGCGTTTTTGGTGCGAATGGTGCTCGTGCCGGCAACTATGCATCTTCTTGGTAAAGCGGCGTGGTGGGCGCCTAAGCCGCTTAAAAAGTTACAGGCAAAAATTGGGCTGCGCGATTAACTAACTTCAAGCGGCTCACCAAGCCGCCACATCGCATCGAATAACTGTTGCATCATAGCATGGAGGGCAGGGTGGTGGATTTCTATAGCTTGCATAGCGCCTGGCGCATAATCTAAAAGCGTTACGACATCGTTGCATAAATACATTTCAAATTGAATTCGCAGCACTTGCGGATCAATGTGCCGATAAAACGTACGACTTGGCGCGAATGGTTCAATGCTGGCAGCGGCCACTTTTTTAGCGTTCGTCAGGTCATAGGTGGTGAGGCCACGTTCCATAACGCGTTCACGAAAACGCTTGGCGAAGTGCGGGTCGAGGTGATCCGAAATATGGGCAGTCTCAAAAACAAAAAACTCGCTTTCGGCTTTTGTTAAGTTCCAGTTAGCTTGAGTAATACCTGACAAGCCATAGTAATGGTGGACGACAGCCTGTGGTGCGCTACTGCCAGCCAATTGCTGTAATAGCAGTGACATGTCTGCAAGATTGGTACGAAGCTGGTTTGTTTCTGCTTCTTTTACGGCAATTGCACTTTCGAGATTTTGTAGTGGGAGGCTGCGAAAAAGCGTCCCGTAACTTAGCTGCTCGGCACTGACAAGGCCTTTGTGCTGTAACGCTTCAAGATAGCGATAGACTTGTGTACGGCTGATGTGTGTTTTTTTGGCGAGCTGTAGCGCTGATGTTGGCCCGATTTGGGCAAGTTCGGCATACAGAGCAGCTGCCATAGGTTCGACATCAATTTTTTTAAGATAATTTTGGAGTTTCGTAATAGCGTCCATGACCCTAGTGTAGTATATGTCCGCATTTTAGGACACCTATTTGTGTAATGTGTGCATAACTTTGTACACTATGTCCACATGTTAGGACAAGTATGCGCGAATTAGTTTTAGCCATCGCAACTGCGCTCCCATTTTTAGGGGGCACCGTGTATGTGATGTCGATTTTACGTGGCAAAAGCCGACCACAACGCACCACATATGGATTATTTTTAGTAATCTCGGCTACGGCTGCGGTAGCACTTTTTGGGAGTAACTCGTTTTGGCTTGCGGGCGCATCATTCTTACAAGCGCTTGTCATATTCGGTTTAGCTTTAAATTATGGCGTGCGAGGTGGGCTTGCGTTTGATATACTGTGCGCCTGTTTATGCGGCATTGGAATCATTGCATGGCAGGTTAGTAATGCTGCATTTATTGCGGTAGTTGGCTGTATAGTTGCAGATGCAGCAGCGGCAACACCGGCTCTTGTAAAAACGTGGCGTTACCCAGGGTCAGAGAATTGGTTTTTTTATGCCGTAGATAGTGTGGCGTCTGCGCTATTTGTGATGGTCGGTCCGTTTAATCTAGGCAGTACCGCTTACCCTTTATATTTATGTTTTATAAATGCTATTTTCGTCCTAGTTATAGTGGGTGGTTGCACCGTTCGGCGTTTTCGATGTCGCCGTAAAGTTGGGAGCGAGTAGTACGTAAAAAGAAGAGCTCTGCGCCTGTATCGCCAAAACTAGCGTCAAGATAATTATTAAAGTCACCAGGAGTAAGCGCCTGCACACGATGGGCCAATCGCGTGACTGCTTCGAAATATTTTTGCTGATGGCTAGAAATAAGAGTAAATGGTTGCCCAAAATTAAGAATACGCTGAAACCGTGCGGAACGTTCCAAAAACTCATCACTCGCATTAAGTAATGTATCGAGTGCATCGTCCATGGCTGTAAATTGTAAAATATTACCGACAATTAGTTGATTCGGGTCGATGTCGTGATCGTACAAAAATGCCGATAAGCGACGCCATTCATTGAGGATGGCACGTTCTAAATTAATTTTTGGTTGCAGGCCAACAGAACTAATGGTGTTTGTTTCTGTGTAGTCAATTGTTAGGCTATGTGCAGGCAGACGTGCAATAAGCGATTCGACTGTCGTTTTACTAATAGGTGTCGTTACATAAACTGTATAACAATGGAGCGGTATTTGGCTTAAGGTGTTGGGTTGCAAAAAATAGATGTTGGCATGCGGTTGATCAGCCGGGGTGCGCATGACAAAGTCCATGTTTTGCATGTGCATTATGGCGTGAGTAAGCCGCAAAATTTCTTCAGCATTAAGCGTACTTGCACGCATACGCTGCAGATTGCGGGTAGCTTTTAGCCATTGTTTGCGCGTCGCACTTAACATAGCGGTTGGATTATCGCACACAATAAGCGCAGTGCCTAAGTATTGTCGTACTTCGATGTGGTGTGAAATATCGGCAGCCAGTGTGGCGGTTGGATTGTTGGGGAGTCGGCGTGTTTCGTAATAGTGCTGCATAAGGTTCCTTTTTACAACATATGGTGATCTCTAAAACTAAAAACTTCAGTCTTTGTAAGAATGAGGTGATCGCGAACGGGGACACCTAATAATTGGCCCGCGGCCACAAGTTGGTGGGTGAGGCGGCGATCTTTATGACTGGGCTCGGCCAGACCAGATGGATGGTTGTGAGCAATTATAATATGGGCCGCTCGGTCAACAATTGGATCAGAAAATACTTCGCGAGGATGTGCAAGCACCGTGTCCAGCGTACCAATAGTTATAGTGCGTTGTGCAATCAGGCGCTGTCCGCCATCCAGCGACAGCGCGACAAAATGTTCTTGTTGACGCCGGCGCATATCATCAAGCCGCGCTACAATATCATCTGTTGTCCGGAGTGCTTGAGCATCGCGTACCAAATGCCTACGCGCTAGTTCGAATGCCGCCAAGAGCTTGCTGGCATGGGCAATACTAATGCCAGGTATACACGTTAAAACTTCAATACTAAGCGTATTGGCACCCCGCCGCAAAATTTTTTGGATATTGCGCGCTATAGTGCTGACGTGGGCTACGCTGCTACCGCTACCGATTAGTACTTCTAGCAACTCAAAATCAGAGAGGGCAGCCGTACCTTTACGCTGTAGTTTTTCGCGAGGACGGTCGAGTAACGGAAGTTCATTAATACGCATAATTTTTTGCACTGTTGGAGTGTAACAAACGTTCCTCCAAAAATTAATAGGGATTTTTGCGAAAAACTGTGGAAAACTCGTGCCTGGTACAATAAAAGGGAAGGAGACATTATGAAAGTCACTCGTTACCCAGAATCATGTTTACTCATCGAAATAAATGGCAATAAAATTGTTATTGATCCTGGTGAGCAATTCTTACAGTCGCACACTATAGAAGAGCTGCAAGGAGTCGAAGCAGTACTTTACACTCACCGGCACGCCGATCATTACGACCCAAAAATTGCTCAGGCTTTGCGAGCTCAAGGAGTCCCATTGTATGCCAATGCTGCAACGGCTGAGTTGGTGGGTGAGCCCTGTCATATAGTGAATGATGGCGACGAATTAATGATTAACGATTTTCCTGTTAAGGCCATTGAACTACCGCATTGCCCAATGGTTAATGGTCGGCCTGGCCCACAAAACACTGGTTACGTTATTGATGACACGTTTTTTCACCCTGGTGATGGCAAGGAATTGTCTGGCTTGCAGATCAATGCCATGGCGTTGCCAATTGCTGGCCCTAGTATTAGTCCAGAGGACGCCTATAATTTTGCCGTGCAGTTGGGTGTAAAGATCGCCATTCCAGTTCATTATGACGTGTTTGTGGCCGACCCAAAAGTTATTGCTAAATCATTTGCTGACGCCGACGCGCCGTTCGAGCTACGCGTGCTTGCCGACGGCGAGTCTACCGAAATTTAATTTTGCTTCGCAGCCAACCACCGGTATAATACCAGCCATGACCAAACCACAACCACAATTACCTCTTAATTTCCCTAAGCATTTTTTGTGGGGTGCGTCGAGCTCGGCGCATCAGGTAGAAGGCGGCAACCATAATCAGTGGTCAGTTTGGGAGCTCGAAAACGCCAAAGTACTGGCCGAAACCGCAAAGTACCAGGCCAATTATCTACCCAAATGGGACGAAATTAAGCCAGAAGCGACTGATCCTAAAAACTACGTTTCTGGTAAGGCAACCGACCACTACAATTTGTACGAAGAAGACTTTGCACTGCTTAAAAAGCTCAACATGAACGCATGGCGATTCAGCCTAGAATGGTCGCGCATCGAGCCCGAAGAAGGGGTGTGGAATGCCGAAGCAATTGAACATTACCGGCGGTACATGCAGCGCCTCAAAGCCCTCGGAATTGAACCAGTTGTAACGTTATGGCATTGGACACAACCCCTCTGGTTTGAACAAAAGGGCGGTTTTACAAAACGTAAAAATATTCAGTATTTCGTGCGGTTCGCTCAAAAAATATTCGAAGAACTGGGCCGTGATTTTAGATACGTCATTACACTTAACGAAATCGAAGTGTACGTCGGCAAAGGATTTATAACTGCTGACTGGCCGCCCCAAAAACGCAGCAAATGGACCGGTTTTTGGACACTTATACATCTTATATCTGCTCATAAAAAAGTATATAAACTTGCAAAAGCAGCTGGGCGTAAATATCAAATTAGCATCGCCAAAAATAGTGCTTACCATTATGCTGGCGACGATGCTTGGTTATCGCGCCTGACCGCCAGTGTCATAAAGTACGCCGAAGACACTTTTATTTTACGTCGTGTGCGTAAACATATGGATTTTGTGGGCTTAAATTATTACTTTTCTAACCGTTATTACGGCTCCCGCGAACACAACCCCAATGAACAAGTAAGCGACTTGGGTTGGGATATGCAGCCAGCTAACATCGAATTTGTACTAAAAGACATTGCCGACCGCTACAATTTGCCAATAATCATTACTGAGAACGGCGTTGCAGATCGTGACGATGAGCATCGTAAATGGTGGATTATGCAAACGTTGCTCGCGGTCAATCGTGCCATGCAAGCTGGCGTGCATATTAACGGATATTTACATTGGAGTCTCACAGATAACTTTGAATGGTCCAGCGGATTTTGGCCACGTTTTGGTCTTGCGGCTGTTGACTATGCCACAAAAAAGCGTACGCTAAGGCCAAGTGCCATTTGGTTTGGCAAAGTAATTAGTAAACTACGTTAAACATGCTTAAAACAGATGCAAAGATTGCGGTAATAGGTGGCGGCACCGGCGGCTTCACATTACTCGGCGCCCTTAAAAATTATAGTAGACAGGTGACTGCGTTGGTGAACATGGCGGACGATGGCGGTTCAACAGGCGTATTACGCGACGAGCTCGGTGTACTGCCACCAGGCGATGTCCGCAAAAGTTTGGTTGCGCTCAGCGAGTCGCCAAAAGTTCGAGATCTTTTTGACTACCGTTTCGATGAAGGCGGTTTAAAAGGGCACACTTTTGGTAATTTATTTTTGACTGCGCTCGAAAAATTAAACGGTAATTTTGCTGAAGGCGTCGAAACTGCTAGCGAAGTACTCGACATAGTCGGCCGCGTTGTGCCTATAACGCTTGATAACGTTCGGCTCCGCGTCAATTGGCCAGATGGCACGAGTGAACGCGGCGAAGGCAAAATTGATGTCATGCAGTTTGAAGCCGTCAAAGGTCAGCCTGTACTCGAACTCGAACCTGCTGCACGTATTAACCCCGAAGCCGCGGCTGCTATTCGTGATGCAGATATTGTGGTTATTTCGGCAGGTGATATTTATACCTCAATCGGGTCCTCACTCGCCGTAAAAGGCGTTACGGCGGCGCTAGCGACGACTAAAGCAACCGTTATTTACGTTTGTAATTTGGTGACAAAGCCGGGTCAGACAAATGGGTTCACTGTCAGCGACCACGCCGCCGAAATCGAACGATTGGCAGGAAAGCCAATCATTGATTACGTTTTTTACAACACTGCGCAACCGCCGACCAATCTGTTAGATAAATACATTAAAGAAGGCGAAGTGCTTGTTAAAGTCGACGCCGACGCGCTTGCCAATGCGCATTACAAAGCAATCGGCGCGCCGCTTTTAGATCCGCAAACTGCGCCGGTCGTTAAAGGTGACGCGCTTGCTACACACCGCTCGCTTATCCGTCACGACGGTGATGCTTTAGCGCAAAAAATTATTGCACTGGCAAGAGGGGAGTTATGAGCAAAATTCTATTTTTAGACCTCGATCGAACATTATTTGACACCCCACGGTTTATCCGTGTAGTATGGCAGACGATTGGTCGAGTCTATAACGTCGATGGCGAGCAACAACTGGCGGTTATTTTAGACTGGTATCGCCAGGTTGGTAAATTACGTTATTATATGTTTGAAGAACACGTGCAACATGTAGTCGGTCAGAATGCGGACGAAGTCGCGGCAAAAATTCGGCCACTGCTCGCTAAACAGAATTTTTTGTATGACGACACTACTGAAATCAAAAAATGGCAAGCTCGTGGCGATTATAGTGTGCGCATTTTAAGTTTTGGTGGTGAGTGGTTCCAAAAATTTAAAATTTCGCTCTCGCCAGCAATAGCTACAATGCCGGCTGATGTCATTTTAGAGTCTAAAAGTGACTTCATTGCGCGCGAATTTAGCGGCGATGGTGGTTTTTTGGTAGATGACAAGCGCAATCCGCATTTGCCGCGTGGTTTTACAGAAGTGTTGATTCAGCGTGGAGTATTGCAAAAAAGTAAAAGAAATGGTTTAATAGTTATAAATTCATTCATTGAAGTCACGGAGATTTTATGAACTGTACAAAAGCAATTATCCTGGTTGCTGGTTTTGGCACACGCAGGTTACCTATAACTAAGGCAGTAGAAAAATCTATGTTGCCAATAGGGAATCGCCCAATCGTTGATTATATTGTCGAAGATTGTTTAAAAGCTGGCATCACCGACATTATTTTTGTGGTTGGCGAACAATTTAATCAGCTGCAGACCTATTATGGCCACAACCAACTACTCGAAGAATATCTGCAAGGCAAAGGTAAGGCCGAACAGCTTAAAATGCTTAACGAACTTGCTAGTCAAGCCAGGTTTCATTATGTTGTGCAAGACCAGCATCAACCTTATGGGACTGCCGTGCCAGTAGCACTCTGCGCCGATATGATTAGTGAAGGCGAGCAAATTTTAGTCCTTAGTGGCGACGATTTTATTTACAACGCCGACGGTTCGTCAGAAGTAAAACGCTTGGTAGAAACAGTCGAAGCGAGCGGCGCGACGGTTGGTTTACTTGCCGCACGTGTACCACAAAAAGAAGTTTCGCGTTATGGGGTCATTAAAACAGAAAGTCGCGATGGCCAAGAATTCTTTCAGCGCATTGTTGAGCAGCCAAAAGTCGAACAAGCCCCAAGCAACCTCATCAACATTAGTAAATATGTTTTTGACTACGAAGCGATGCAAGCCGTTTTGCAAGTCATGAAAGATCCGCCTGCTGCTAATGGCGAATACCAAATTACAGAGGTGCTTAACATTTGCGTGGCTAACAACAAGCTAGTGACGTTAGTGCCAATCGAAGGCGAATATTTGGATGGCGGCAGTCGCGAAGGCTGGCTGCGCGCCAACAATGTCGTGTTTGGTAACAACTAGCTATTCCTGCGCAAGCAGAATTAATTTGGTGATCAAACTTGTATAATCAAGCCCGCTCGCTTGCCAAAGCTGCGGGTACATGCTGAATTTGGTAAAGCCAGGCAAGGTGTTGATTTCGTTAATAATAACATTGCCCTTTGGGGTTACGAACATATCAACGCGCGCCAGACCGCGACATCCTAAAACGGAATAGGCTTTAAGCGCCATTTCTTGCACGTGGCGCTGCACTTGGGCTGGTAGTTTTGCGGGAATTTCTAATTGTGTTCCCAAATTACCGCTGTATTTTGCGCTGTAAGTGTAAAATGTGTCAGTAAAAATAATGCGGCCAGGCACCGATACTTTTGGATTATCATTGCCAAGCACGGCGCATTCGACCTCTGTCCCGATAATTGTTGTTTCGATGATGATTTTTTTGTCGTATTGGCGTGCGAGTTCGACCGCGTCGGGTAGCTCGGCTGCTGTTGTAACCTTACTAACGCCAACTGACGACCCCATATTGGCCGGTTTTACGAATATGGGTAGTCCAAGTTTTTTGATTATGCTGGCTGAATCATAATCGGCAGCATTCTTTATAACCTCAAACTGTGCTACGGGCAAACCCGCATCACGGAGTAGTCGTTTTGTAACGTCTTTATCCATACCGGCAGCCGATGCCAGCACGCCACAGCCGACATAGGGCAGGCCGGTAGTTTCGAGGAGACCTTGTAGTGTACCATCCTCGCCAAATGGGCCGTGGAGCGTCGGGAACATGATATTTGGCGTTATGCATGTGCCGTCAGCAGCGTGTAAAGTGCCGTCGCTAACGTCTAATAATAATTTATTGTCTGGCGTTGCTTCGTCGTCGATAGTATTAAGTAAGTGCCACGAGTTTTGTTTTGTAATTTTAATAAGGATCGGTTCAAAAAGTGATGTGTCGAGCGCCGCAAGAATGCTGTGTGCCGATTGAAGCGATACTTCGTGTTCGGCCGATGCGCCACCAAATAAAATTCCCACGTGCGGTTTTGTAGAATGAGATGTTTGCATATACATACCATAACGCGCCGCATGCAATTTCCAAAACAAATAGAAACTGTGTTATACTTAACAGATATAAAACAGGTAAGAACTTATCGTCCAATAAAGTTAGACATATATTATGGATCACGCTCTTATACTGAGTCTCAGGCATTTAGGATGTAACGACAAACATGTGCGGTTTTATCGCGCCAACTTGCAATTGGGCGCAGCAACGCTTATGGAAATCGCCAAAAAGGCGCGACTGCAACGCTCGACGGCATATGTTATTGCGACCGAAATGGTCGCACTTGGCCTAGTCCAAGAAGACCATAAAACTTACAAAAAACTATTTACGGCTGCCGAGCCAGATTATTTATTGCAAAGATTACAAGCAAAACATCGTAGTCTTGGCCGTAGTACGTTGGCGCTAAAAGAGGCGTTGCCAGAGCTTCGCGCCGCCCACCAGACTACCACAACACGTCCCCGAGTCCGTACATTTGAAGGCCGCGCTGGTCTTACCGCCGTCTGGCAAGATATTTTGGCAGAACAGCAAGAAATTTTATTGTGGACTAACCAACACACCGAAAGTCTTGTGTTTGGCGCTGACACGCACGATTTGTTTATAAACGAGCGCATCGACAAAAATATCCCTATTCGGGTATTAGCCGTTGCCAACGCCGAAGGGCGGCAATTGCGCAGAAACGATGCTACAACCTTGCGGCAAACAAAGCTTTTGCCGCAAGGGGTGACATTTACAAGCGAAACGTACATCTATGGCGATAAAATTGCCGTGCTAGATATTGGCAAAACTATTTTTGGGGTTATTACCGAAAATCAACAAATTGCAGCGACGCAACGCACAATATTTGAACTGAATTGGCAACAGCGGTAGACCCTCTGTTAAGCGCTATGTAATTTTTCCCCAGAATTGTGGATAAGTGGGGAGGTGTGGGAAAAAGTGGGTAATAATAGGGTTGCAGTGGGTAATTGTGGGTAGTAGACTTAGGTCAGTGGAAAGCAGTGGAGCAATCCAAAGCACATAACAAACACCACCACAAATTAAAAAATGGCCACAGTCGATTACTTTGAACGCAAGCTTGATGACAAGCGCCGGTTAACCATACCTGCGGAACTTCGAGACGAGCTAGCGAGCGGGGTAGTGCTGACGCGTGGGTTCGATAAATACTTGCACCTCTATCCAAAATCGGTGTGGAGCGAGTTAGTCGAACCGGCGTTAAACGGCGATATCTTGGACCAACGGGTCGCGGATTTAAACGTCCAATTTAGAATGGGCAAAACCGAAGCCGCACTCGATGCCAAGCAAGGTCGCATAAGTATCGAACAGCATTTACTGGACTACGCGCAGATTACTCGCGACGTTGTTGCAGTTCGCGCTGGACGCTACTGGCGTTTAATGGCTAAGTAGTACGTTAACAATTCGGCGACGAAAACCACTGTAGTAAACAGGGATGTTAATCATCTTCGTAGTCAGCTACGTGGCAGTCAGTGAGTGGGCCGAGGGCCTCCACTTAGTAAGCCCTAGTACCTTTCCCCTCCAAAAAACACCTCCCAAAAAAACTCCACCTCACATAAGTCTCTCACTCTTAAGGTAGCCCGCTCGTCGGGAAACCTATATAATGAAGTTCCGAGTATTTCAACTAGAAGTACCACCACAACAACTCCATTAACAAAAAACTACAAAAACAAAAACGCATCGAATAAAAACAAATCCACTGACTGCTGCATAGGTGACTACGAAAAATGAATACACCACAACAACTCCAACACATTCCAGTTTTATTGCAGGCAACGCTCGACGTACTTAAGCCGCAAAAAGGGGAGTCTTACCTCGATTTGACGGCTGGATTTGGTGGGCACGCAAAACAGGTAATTGCCAGTATTGGTGGTGCCCGTTTAGCAATGTTGGTCGACCGAGACAACATGGCAATAACTGCGCTTACGCCTTTGATAGAGGCTGGTGCTCGCGTACTCAAAAGTGACTACGCGGCGGCCGCTAAAAAATTAGCAGAAGACGGGGAGCAGTTTGATTGCATATTGCTCGATCTAGGGGTATCGTCGCCACAACTCGACAACGCAGGCCGAGGGTTTAGTTTTATGCAAGAAGGTCCATTAGATATGCGAATGGACCAACAAGCCGAACAAACCGCGCAGGCGCTTGTGAATAAAGCGAGCAAAGATGAGCTCACGCGCATTTTACGCGACTACGGCGAAGAGCCGCACGCCGCTAAAGTCGCGCAAGCAATATATTTTGCCAGACCAATTCACACAACTGCACAATTGGCTGAGGTTGTCGCCAAAACCTATCGGGGTCGGCGCGGTAAAACGCATCCGGCAACGCGTACTTTTCAGGCAATCCGCATTGCTGTTAACGATGAGTTAACGCAGCTTGCTACGACGCTTCCGCTTTTGCTTCACCTGTTAAAACCGGGCGGGCGAGTGGCAATTATAAGCTTTCATAGTTTAGAAGACCGGCTGGTTAAACAATTTTTTAACGAGCAGGCTAGAGCTGGCTACGAAGCAACGCTAAAACTGATTACTAAGCAGCCAATCAGTGGTGCCACACAAGATGTTCACAATCCGCGCGCACGGAGTGCAAAACTCCGAGCCGCAGTGAAAATAAAATAAAAAGGGGCAGCAAAATGCCTATCAAAACACAGGTCCAGGTGACTGGTACCTCACGCGCTTACAAAATAAACGTTAAACACGTTTAAGCGCACGTAAAAGTTCGCGGGCAGCTATAACTGCCCGCGGGCACCACGCAAAAATTAACACAAAAAGTAAAAACAATGTCGCAAGCATATAACATGGCGCTCCCACGCCAGAATTCATCGCGTCAAACATGGCGCCGCAACCAGAATACTGTTAAATTCAGCAGTAATATTAGTTTGGGGCCGATTAGTCATACTGTACTTATTGCCGTTATGCTTGCTGTACTCGGCATGATTTACTTAACGCAGATTACAAAAACGAGTACATATGGGTATCAGCTGAATGACTTAAGCGCAAAGCAGCAACAATTGGCAAGCCAAAACCGTGACCTTGAAGTTGAATCAGCCAAACTGCAAGCCCTCGAAAAAGTCCAGCAAAGCAGCGTCGCTAACGCAATGACCTCGCCTGCTTCGACCGATTTTGCACACACAAATTAGTATGGAGCGCTTTAAGCTTACACCACACCGCAGTCGCATTTTAATAGCTCTCATGGTGATCTTGGGAGCTGTTTTTGTGGTGCGGCTTTTTTATTTACAAGTGGTGATGCATGGTTATTATGAATCTGAAGCCGATAAAGAGCACACCAGTAAATTTACCATTGCAGCCAAGCGCGGCCTTATTTATGCGCACGATGGCACAAGTGGGTATGCGCCACTTGTTTTAAACGAACCAGTTTACACCGTTTTTGCTGACCCACGGTATGTAAAAAATCCAGACCAAGTTGCAGACGCCATGCGCAAAATCGCAGGTGGCAATATACTGAATAATTTTGAAGACGGCTTGCGTGATAAAACCAAAGAATACGTTGTGCTAGCGCGCAATGTCAGCGAAGACCAAGCTAATTTAATCAAACAGCAAAAGCTGAGCGATCAGGGCATTGGCTTACAGCAAGAATCCAAGCGTGTGTATCCTGAAGACCAGCTGGCTGCTCAAGTGCTTGGGTTTGTCAATGGTGAAGGGCAAGGCCAATATGGCATCGAAGAAGGTATGAACGCACAGCTCGCTGGCAAAGATGGTCAGCTCAAAGCAGTGACAGACGTGCATGGTATCCCAATTTCTGTTGGCAGTCAAAGCGTGCAAACGCCGGCACAGGACGGCAAAAATGTTGTGCTAACTATTGACCGCAACGTTCAAAATAAGGCAGAACAAGCTTTGGCTGCAGGCCTCAAAAATGCGAAAGCTACCAAAGGGAGCGTCGTTGTCATGGATCCTAACAATGGTCACATTTTGGCAATGGCCAACGCACCGACTTACAATCCAAACGATTTTAGCAAGGTTACTGATTACAGCGTGTTCCAAAATCGGGCAATAAGTGATCCGTACGAGCCTGGTTCGGTTATTAAAGCGCTGACGATGGGCGTTGGTTTAAACGAAAACAGAATCCAACCTAACACGACATATAACAACGTCGGTTACGTTAAAGTCGATGACGCCATTATTAAAAATGTTGAAACCGAACCAAAGGGCACTGTAACTATGACGCAGGTGTTGCAATATTCTTTCAATACTGGGGTGGTGTGGGTGCTCAAACAGTTAGGTGATGGTAGCGACACTATTACTATGGCTGGCAAGCAAATGCTTTACAACTACTACACAAAGCACTACTTGTTTGGCCAGCCAACTGGCATCGAACTGGCAGGTGAGGTGAGTGGTATTGTGCCGCAACCAACCGCTAGTAACGTTCAATATGCCAATATGACGTTTGGGCAAGGTATAAACATTAGTATGCTGCAGGTTATGGGGGCTTTTTCGGCCGATATTAACGGCGGGACGTATTATACGCCGCAGGTTGTTGATGGTTACCGCGACAATACTAATAATTTTACTTCCAAGGCTGGTACCATTCGCGAATCAAATGTTATAAACCCAACAGCTTCGGCAAAATTACGCCAGATGCTGCACGATGCACGCGAAGGTAGCCCTGCTAACGCTGGCGAAAAAGCCGGGTATTATATTGGCGGCAAAACAGGTACGGCCCAGGTGTACAACCCTAAACTTGGCCAGTACGACCCAGTCGCCACAATCGGCAGTTATTTAGGATTTGGTGGGCAAGATAAGCCACAGTATGTCATAATGGTACGCGTAGACGACGCAACCGTTGGTGGCTTTGCAGGCACCTCGGCAGCTGCGCCAATCTTTACAGATATTTCTAACTGGATGCTTGATTACTTACAAATCGCACCGAAAGGATAGCATGAACACACTCGTGTCGCCAGATTTTATTACTAACCTCACGCTTATTTCGCTACTTGCTGGCGCAGGTTTTTGTTTGAGCATGCTGTTAACGCCAATTTACACGTTTTTCGCTTACAAATATAAGCTATGGAAAGTGCCACGCACCGTTGCTGTAACAGGGGAAAAAGCTCCAGTTTTAGCCAAACTGCACGCCGCCAAACACCGTCGCAATATTCCTATGATGGCCGGTCTTGTATTTGTTGTTGTCATAGCAGTGTTAACCCTGTTCTTTAATCTCGACCGTGGCCAAACATGGTTGCCGTTGGCTGCATTGTTGGGTGGTGGGGCAGTGGGACTTATAGATGACATTATTAATGTCCGTGGGCTTGGCGGCGGCGTAAAAGGCTTGCGCGCCCCAATTAAGTTTGCCATGGTGACGCTTGTTGGAGTGGTGCTGGGGTGGTATTTCTTTTACAAACTTGGTTATGATTCTGTGCATGTGCCATTTTTGGGCGATTGGACAATAGGTATTTGGATGATCCCGCTGTTCGCATTTGTGCTGGTTGCGACGGGCAATGCAGTCAATATTACAGATGGGCTTGACGGTCTCGCTGGCGGCCTGGCGGCAATGGCCTTTGGGTCATTTGGCGTTATTGCTTTGTTGCAAGGGAATATTGGCGTGGCAGGGTTTTGCTTTACCGTTGTTGGCGCGTTGCTTGCTTATGTTTGGTTCAATATTTTTCCGGCACGTTTCTTTATGTCGGATATTGGATCGTTTTCGCTTGGCGCCAGTTTGGGTGTCGTAGCAATGTTGACCAACACACTGTTCTTGCTGCCAATTATTGGCTTTGTGTTTGCTGCCGACACGGCGACAGTCATCATTCAGATTTTTAGTAAAAAAGTATTTCATCGTAAAGTTTTCTTGTCGTCGCCAGTGCATCACCATTTCGAAGCAATAGGCTGGCCAGAAACCAAAGTTACAATGCGCTTTTGGGTTATTGGTCAGATTTGCAGCGTCATTGGCTTAATTGTTGCACTTGCCGGGGGCTACATTAAATAATGGACGGCCTGCGCGATCGCCAGGCGACAATTGTACGGCGTCATAAGCCGGACATGCTACTACTGTTGTTTATGTGTATTTTGGTGCTGCTCGGCCTGATTATTATTTATGCCATCAGTCCGCCGCTTGCAGCTCGGGCTGGTAGTGACCTTGACCCAAACCACTACATGTACAAACAGCTGCTGTACTTGGTGATTGGTGTTGGTGCGTTTGTTGCTTCCTTTTTAATTCCTGTTGATTTTTGGCGTAAATTTCGTGGCAAGCTACTAGTCGGCACGCTTATTTTGGGGATTTCGCCGTTTTTGCTGCAGGCTACGCCGATCGGGCTTTGTGCAAACGGTGCGTGCCGGTGGTTGGAATTTGGTTTTATAAGCTTCCAGCCAGCTGAACTTATGAAGTTCGCCCTGGTCGTATTTTTAGCCGCATTTTTAGCCGTTCGTATTCAGCAAGGTAAGGTTAACGATGTGCAAATGACACTTGTCCCAGTGGGCCTTATTATGCTTGCTATAGCGGTTATTGTTATTGGTTTGCAGCAAGATTTAGGTACTGGAATTACATTTTTTGCCATTACACTTACCATGCTTTTGGTTGCAGGTCTTAGCAAAAAACTGTTTGCTATGATTATTGGTAGTGCGGCCGTGCTTGGAATTTTGTTTGTGATTATTGCGCCGCACCGTATTGAACGTGTGCTAACATTTTTTCAGCATAGTAGCGCTAACGACGCAATGACATACCATATTGACCAGGCGCTTATCGCAGTTGGTAGCGGCGGTTTGACTGGTAAAGGGCTTGGTCAAAGTATCCAAGCTTTTGGCTATCTGCCCGAAGCGGCAAATGATTCAATCTTTGCAATCCTGGCCGAAATTTTTGGCTTTTTAGGCACCCTTGCAGTGTTGGCTATTTTTGCTGCCATGTTCGTGCGCATTTTGCATATTATGGATCGCAGCGGCAATATTTATTACAAATTATTAGTGGCGGGCGTTTTTGGTTGGGTGTTCTCGCACACTATTGTAAACATTGGTGCTATGTTGGGAATTTTCCCACTGACCGGCATTACGCTGCCATTTGTTAGCTTTGGTGGTACCAGTTTGTTGTTTATGCTGGCGGCGCTTGGTATTGTGCTGCAGATTTCGCGTTACACTGGTCACCAGGTACATGACATTGTAAATACAGGAGATGCTAATGAAGATCGTCGCCGCGGGCGGGGGATCGGGCGGCCACGTAACACCGTCCCTGGCAGTTTTAGCCGAGCTTAAACGCCACGACCCAAACCTCAAAGCTTATTTTATAACAGATAAAAAATTCGGCCCTCAGGCGCACGATATTTTAAAGCACGCTCCATTCGAAATTAAATTGAAACGCATTCACGCAGGCAAGCTCCGCCGCTATCATAAGGTCAGCTGGGTGCGCCAAGTATTTATGCTGGGGACGGTATTCAAAAATATACGCGATGTATTTTTAGTCGGCGTTGGTTTAGTGCAAAGTTTGTTATTTTTGTCGCGAATTAAGCCTGACGCCGTCTTTACCAAAGGCGGCTTTGTGTGTTTGCCCGTTGGTTTAGCAGCCACGTTACTTAAGATCCCGCTTATAATTCATGATTCCGATGCACACCCAGGGCTGACAAATCGCATCTTGGCCCGCTATGCCATTGTTATTGGTACGGGTACGCCCATAGAAAACTACCCTTATCCGGCCGGCCGGACCTATTATGTGGGCATTCCTGTTGGCCGCCAGTTCAAACCGCTTACTCTTAAACAACAGCAACAGTGCAAAGCAAGCCTTGGCCTGCACGATATTAAAAAACCGCTGCTTGTGGTAACCGGCGGCGGGTTGGGTGCGCGCAACATCAACCGAGCTATCGTTGCTATTGCGCCCCAATTGCTCGATAAAATTGCTATTCTGCACATCACTGGGCAAATTAATTATCGCGAAGTGCTGGAGTCGGCGCCCGAACATGTCGATTATTTAATCGAACCATTTTTACCCGGCATGTTTACGGCATTTGGTGCGGCTGATGTGGTTGTTACTCGAGCCGGCGCGACAACATTGCTAGAGCTTGCGGCGCTTGCTAAGCCAACGATTATCATCCCAAGTCCATATTTGACCGGTGGCCACCAGCTTAAAAATGCCGAGGTATACCAAAAAGCGCAGGCAGCAATCGTTGTCCAAGAAGAAGACATGATTTTAGACCAACGTGTGCTTTTTAAGGCCCTTATTGAACTATTTACTAACACGACAAAGCGCCGCCAAATGGCTCAAAACTTATATGCCATGGCTAAACCTGATGCGGCGCTTGATATGGCAAGCTTGATCGTAGAAGCGGTCTGCGCTAAAAAACCATAAGCTGCTACAATATCAGGAATGGGGCTGTTCAAAAAAAAGCAAAAACAGGCGCGCCAGCCGCAACTTATGGCTGGCCAAAATGACTACGTTTTTAGACGTAGTCGTACATTGACGGGCTCTGTTAGTGCTGATGTTACGGCTGGTGCGGCGCAACGTGGTCAGCTCAAGACAGATCGGCTCAAGCTGCACGAGCTAAAGGCTCACCGCCGTAAGCTTATGCGCCTGCTGGCAATCGTTTTGTTATGCATTGCCTGCCTTATTTTTTTAATCGCTAACTTTATTGTGGTACCAAAAATGACTGCGCTACAACCTGGTCTGCACAAGCCAGATTATACGAGTTACCAAAAAACTGTTGATGCATATTTTGGCGACCACCCCCTAGAACGCTTTGGTTTTTTGTTGGATGGGGCAAATTTAGCTGCTCAGCTAAAGCATGACCATCCAGAAGTTCTCGTAATGAGCTTATCGCGAGATTGGTATGGTGGCAATGTGCGGATTGGTTTAACGTTTCGTCAGCCGCTTTTGGTGTGGCATACAGGCACAAAACTGTTCTATGTCGATAGCGAAGGCCTGGCGTTTACGTATAATCATTTTGCTGAGCCGAGTGTTGCCGTAACCGATCAAACCGGTTTGCCGCCTGATCAATCTGGAGCAGTTGCATCAACCCGTTTTATCCGCTTTTTAGGACAAATGGTGGCAGCGGTTAACGGTTATAAAAAAGGGCAGGTTAACTCTGTTATTATTCCGCCTTCAACGCGCGAAATTGACCTTAAATTACAGGGGCGTAACTACCCTATTAAGACAAATAGTGACCGCGATCCACTCCAGCAAGCAGAAGACATTGCTAACACCTTGACCTGGCTTGACCAAAAGGGGATTAAGCCACAATACGTTGATTTGCGTGTTGCCCATAAAGCCTTCTACAGATAAAAGGGGAGTAGAATAGGGCCGAGTTGGACTAGAGGTGAGGTTAACCTATAAGGCAGTAAGACGGGCGGCGAGGCGTTTGTAGTGGCTCTGGGTAGGGCGATAGCCGCCTACTCTTCTCTTTTATAAGTTCGCATTTTGTTCTATTTTTTGAACTTTTGTATTTTTGAGTTGGTAAAAAATATGCAAAAATATAAAAAATAATAAATGCAAGTACGGCAGCAGAGCGTAGTGGGGAGGCGTGAAAAATATGCATGAAAATCAACAAAAACGAATGATTTGCAATAATAACTGTGGAAAACTTTATGGCATAGCCACAACGTAACGCAAACCTCCAAAGGTATCTAGCCTAGAGCTAAATGCGCAGAATTAACTGTAGTAATATGATTTAAATGTATGCTTCGATAATTTGAACGTTACGTACTACGTCCATTCATACCTCTTTTGCTAAAATACACTATGTCGTAAAAGATATATTGTGCGACATTATATCACAATTAATATTTTGTATAGCAATTACCTACTTTTGCGTGTCTCTTTGGCTACATGCTTACTATTTATTGCAAACTGCCCTACTTTTTAATGCAGCTAGTCTTTTAAGGCTCGTTAGTTTGGATCTTTAAGTTTTGCTTGCGTAAAGTTTCTTCGTGTTCTATTTTTGTTTAGGCTGTAAAAAGTTAGTCAAGACTTCGACTTGGGTGTTGATTATCGAGGTGTATCCAGCCGTATAAAATCTATAATGGCCCGACTATAACGAGTCAACGCTACAACAATACTGTATATATGCCCATTTGTTGGCATCTGTAATATGGCTGCCCCTTTGACAGTCTGGTATTTTGGATTAACAATGGCGTCGTGAAGCGGTTTAACGGTTAAAATAGTCCGCCGGGTGGCAGGACTAAGTTTTTTGAGACTTGCATGCAAAGCCATCATAGATTCCTTAAACATGGGGTTAAGCTTGTAGACATCGGGTTCGACTTTGTCGGCCCCTGCGAGCGCGCCGCAAATAATCGCAGTGCGATGAATGTCGGTTGCATATTGGGCAAGCGCGTTAATAGCAAGTGAACCACCAGCGCTCGAAGCGACAAGCGAAACTGTGTAGCCCTTGTGTTTTGCCTCAGTAATTTTTTGGTGTAATTGTGCTATCTTGCTTTGCAGTGAACTTTTTTGATCAACCCAGCCAACGATAAAGCATTCAACAGAAACGTTAAAACGATGCCGCCATAATTGGATCAATAATTTTTGGCCAAGTTTATTAAACCGTTTATCCCCGAGCCCTGGGACATAAATAATATGATGCTTTGTAACCATCACCGCAGTTTGATCACTGTTTCGCCACCGCTAAGGCTGCCAGTGTCAGCTTTTGGTCGCGGCGCAGCGGCTGGTGGCTGTGGTTGCTGTGGCGCGTGAGCACGTGGAGTGGTTGGGACAGGGGCGTCTGCTTCACCACCACTTCCCTTCTTTTTGCGACGACGACGTTTCTTGCGAGCTGCTGTGCCAGCTGACGGTTGCTCGCTCGCTTGCTGTTGTGCAGCTGGTTCAGGTGGAGTCGATGCGGCTTTTGGTGCTTCCTCTTTTTTGCTGGCAACCTTCATTGCCACTTCCCCACTCTGTTTTAAGAGATCTTTACTGACTACCGAAACAGCACCTGCAGGAACCGGGTGCGCTTTTTGTTGTGCTGCCGACTTGGATACTTCTGCAGGTTGTTCTGTTTTTGTTTCGGCCGGTTTTGGTTCACCAGGTTGTCCAGATGTTGCTTGTATTTTAGCGGCACCAACAAGATTGGCGATTTCTTCTTCGACCTCTGATCGTTGGCGGGCAAAGTGTAAACGACTTGATTCAACAATTTGGGGCGAAAAATCAGTCTGCACTGGCGGTAATGTTAATGTTGTCGCCGAAAAGGCTGGCACTTTTTCGCCCTTAATAACCATGCTGATAATAAAGTGACGGTTGGCCATTTCTATAATGTCTTCGGGCGTAAATTGTGGCGTAAATTGTTTACCAAGCATTGGCGCGTCCTCAGGGCTAATGCGGAAACAAATAGTGGTACCGACGTTACCAAAGACCGCCGCGCGCACTGTATCGGTCATTTGGCTGACATACTGGTTGGCTACCGTGAGGTTTAGGCCGTACTTGCGGGCCTCTGACAGAATAGTGGCAAATGAATCAGTGGCGAAGTTTTGGAACTCGTCCACGTAAAGGTAGAACGGTCGGCGGTCTTCGATGTTTGGAATGTCCGATCGGCTCATGGCCGCCAACTGTACTTTAGTGACAATAAACGAACCTAAAATGGCGGCATTGTCTTCACCGATTAGGCCTTTGGACAAGTTGACGACTAAAATCTTGCCCTCATCCATAATTTTGCGAATGTTAAAGGTGCTTTTTGGCTGGCCGACAATGTTGCGGATAATTGGGTTGGCGGTAAAAGCGCCGACCTTGTTAAGCACTGGAGCGATGGCTTCGGAAGCAAACTTTTCGGTCCAACTGGCAAATTCGACGTTCCAGAATTGGCGGACGACGGCGTCTTGGCAGTTTTCGACCACCTTTTTGCGGAATTTTTTGTCGGTCAGCATTGGCGCAATGTCAAGCAACGTTGTGTTTGGGTAGTCAAGCAAGGCAAGAATAGTATAGCGCAAAATGTATTCCAAGCGTGGGCCCCAACTTTCGGCGAACATGCGTTTGAGCACGCCGATAATTTCGGAACTAATATTGTTTTTCATGTTGGGGTTGGTGACTTCCATTGGATTGAATCCAACCGGATAGGCCGTATCGGCCGGGTTAAAGAACACGACGTCTTTAATGCGGCTCGGCGGTACAAATTTGAGGTTGTTTATAGCGAAGTCACCGTGTGGGTCAATAATGGCGTAGCCTTGATTGTGGAACACGTCGCTAAGCGCAAAAAGTTCTAGCAAACCAGATTTACCAGTACCGGTTTGGCCAATAATATAAGCGTGGCGGCCGCGGTCGCTGCGGTACATGCCAAACTGTTGATTAATGCCACGGAAGTTAGTGAGGCCAAAGGCGCTTATGTCTTTGTCGCTGTCGGCGCCAAGAATCATTGGCAGTTTTGCGGGCGGCTCGGCGGTTTTACTGCTGGCCCATACGATGTTTGGCGTTTCGACATTGGTGTGTGGTAAGTGAAAAACCGACGCCAACTCTTCGATGTTTAAGATAAACCCACGATCAATAAAGAACCGAGCACGGTACTGGGCGATGCCGTCGTTCGAAAAACTAGGGTTTTTCATGGTAAAGCCGTTGAGGTTGGTGCTGTTATATTGCTTAAAAGTACCGACAATGGCTTGCATGCGCAGCTTGGCGGTTTGTTCATCATTGCCGAGGTAGACGATACGGATTTTAACCTGGTAGCCAAGTTTGATGCTCTTTTTTTCGACTTCGCCGATACGGCCTTTGTCGCGTTCGCTGACTTCGGGCGCTTTACCAGATTCGGCCGGTGGTTTCGCTAGTGCACTAAGCGTTTTTAGTACGTAATAACCGGCGCTGTTATTGCGGCTACTGATCATGCCACTTTTAACGCGGGTGGTGTAACGGCTGCTTTTGCGGTGCCATTCGTCGGAAATTGGGCGAGCTAGAACTTGAATCCACATCTGTTCGCCAGGTTCTTCGAGCTTGGCGAGCGTGGCGGTGATGGCGGCCAATGGGTCGACTTCAAAACTTTGGAAGGTTTTAATTGGCAGTACTTCGTTGTCGACTAAACTGAGCTCAGCGGTGTATGTGACGGCGTTGGTAATATCTTGCGCGGCGTAATCGCCGTCGGCTTTAAAAATTTGGACGGTTGGGTATTGGGCATAGACTTGGCCTTCGACAAAGTTTTGCAAAAAGCTGGGTACCCATACGTAAAATCGGATGCGCTTGTCGATCGCGGCAACCTCAAAACTAATGTGTTCTTGTAATCCACCTTGAGCAGCGAGCTCGCGTTTTGACCGCAAAATACCGTGCAAACTGGCAAACATTTGTTCGGCAGCCAATTCTTTTTTGTCGTTGGCGCGTGGGATTTCCAGAATTAAAAGGACATGTTCTTGCTCCCCTACCACTTTGGCGCGTTTATTATTGCGCATAGCTAAATAACCCAAGGCTAAAGCCACGGGCAGCCATATATACCACTTGCCGAGCAAGCTGAATAAAAATGATAGGACGTCCATTGCCTTACCTTCTATTCTCCCTCAAACTGGCTCGAGTTGCAATCTGTAGGCGAACTATTTTTATATTTTGTGTCATCTTTTGGGCGTCAAAGGAGCGGTGACTTTTGCCGCCGCTCCCTGTCTGTTTCGTAACCTGGGCGCGTGTTTACGCGTCAGCCAAACCGTAGGTGGCCTTGGCAACGCGTTTAAAGCGTTGCTTGCCTTGCAGGTTTAGCAAAATAGTCGTTTCTTTTACTTGGCGATGTTTAAGGACACGCTTGACGATTTCGTCGCGGTGTAATGGGCCAGATTCATCTTTTAAGATGTTGGTAATGATGTCGGCGACGGTACCTTTGCTGTAGCCCCAGTCCTTAAGGGCGTAAATACCGCGGCCGATCAACACAAAGCGGCCATCTTTAATGAGCTCGTTGTGGATGGCTTGCGTCGTAACGTCTTTGCGGCGGAATTCTGAACCTTTAATGGCTTTGGCGATGTCGCTAAAGTGCAATGGTTTACCGTTTTCTTGCAAAATAACGTAGATCTTGTCGCGGATATTTTTAGGGTTAACGGTTGGCCATTTGGTAAGACCCCATTTATCTTTTAGGTTAGCAAGATGTTTGCTGACACTTGCCAAAGCACGCACATGGTTAGGGTGGGCGTGGTCGACTTTAGCGTGGAGTTCCTCGATGCTTAGTGGAGCGCCATGAGCTTTAATGGCGGCAACAATAATGTCGACGTGTTTTTTAATTTCGTCGGTGTCGTGGTGTTCTTTAATGCCGACCGCGTAGTGGTAGTTGTCGTTTTCGTCGACAACAGCAAGTTTAGGGGCGATTTCGGCAAGGAAAGCGACGTGGGCGCGTGTGCGGTCATTTTGGTCCGCTGTTACGCGGGCGGTAAGGTCTTGCAAACGGGCAACGCGGCCAAGGTCGTGTAAGTGACGGATGAATTGCTTTTCGACGTTAGCGATGTGAGGCAAATCGTCTTCGGCGGCAATTTTAAGGCGAATCATAATCGCTTTTTCTAGCTGACGAACGCGCTCACGGGTAATACCGAGTAATTCGCCAATTTGTTCTAGCGTTTCTTTACGGTCGTACAAACCAAAGCGACGTGCAATAATCTCGCGTTCGCGTTCGCGTTCAACAGTTGCCAAAATATCTTTGACGGCGGTTTGTAGGTCTAGGGTGGCGACAGCTTCGGCAGTTTCGCTCATATCAAAAAGCCTTCCTTATGGTTGTTAACTGAATGTTAAGTTTACTCTAACACAAATGTATGTTGGTGTCAAACACTTTGTATGCATTTTATTATAGCATTTATTTGGCGAGTTAGGTAGTCTCTGCTATGACACTTTTCAGGCTGTGGATAACATGGTGGGATAAAAAAGCAGCCCTGCCCCGTTAAGGGCAAGGCGTGGGTGTTTTGGATCAGAGGGGTCGCTCCTGTAGTCTGGGGAATAAGCGACCCCCCTGGCCGGCGCGTTTCTCCTGACGGCTAGCTGCCCGCATTGGGGTAAAGCGGGCAATCCCCGCAGTAGCTTGAACGGCCTGGGAAGCCGGCTACTGAGGTTATCGGCAAAATGGATCGCCAAAGTTTTCGTCGAGAGGCGGGTTTCGGCGCCACACCTCGTACCGCCTCTCGACTTGCGTCAGTGTGTACTGACGCTGCCGCAGCATTACCTCACTCCTGTGGAGGGTGCTGGGCAGTTTTACCGCGAACCTTTTGAGCTCAAGCGGTACGTTTAGTGGCAGAGCACCTGCCAGTGCTCTGCCGGTTTCAGCGCGTCATGCCGTTGGGGGCGACATGGCGACTGGGGTTTTTAGGGTCAAGGGGTGGTCGGGGAACCAGCGACTGAGTGATTGCGAATTTTGCGTTCCATACATTCACATAGGTCTACCCCTTGACCTTCCGCGACACATGTGTGCCGCGAAATTTTTATCAATCGACCACTGCTGGTCGATGAACCTCGTACATAGTTGCACAATTGCATAAATAAAGCAAATCAACAAAAAACCTCGCTCTAAAGTGGCGAGGAAGGTCTGCAAAAAAGTATACGAGAGGCCGGCGCCGTGCCGGTGTCGGCCTCTCGCCACCGCGAACCCGAAGGCTCAAGCGGTAAAAAGTATTGGGCAGGAGGCGCGGCGCGGTGCACCTCCTGCCGTATCCTAGCACTAGGGGGCTTAGTGTATTAGGATACATGTCCTGTCCAGGGCGACAGGTCCGTTTGGGTGCCAGAAGACTTTCGTGTACCCCACCAGACACACAACCGTCTCCTGGCTGTCGATACATCACTACCCCTGCCAAAAGATGTACCGACGTCCCTTGCAACACTGTGTAAGCTGCTGCCAGGGGGTAGAATCCGAGATAACTCGGAAAGTTTTTGGACCTTGGAGGCCGGGGACCTGGGACCCCGACCTCCTTAGCTGCCAAGCGTCCCCGCGGAGAAGGGCATGGTGCTTGGCATACTACACCGCTTTGTCCAAAGAGACGGTGTAGTTGTCTTCTAGTCCCTTGAGTATGTACTCAAGTGCGGCTAGGCTGTCCAATAAGTGCAACAGGTCTATGTACCGCGGTCGGAAAAAGGCGTCATGCATTCGTCACATCTTGATGACGAATCACCAAGCTGAGGAGAGTGACGAATAGTTCGCGCCAACGCAACGAACCATTCCTATTAGTACCTGTTTTTAAGTATAAATGCAAGACTGTTATTTTTGCCGTGTACGACGTTTACGTGCGGCACGGGCCGGTGCCTTGGCGAGCAGTTCGGCGCAATCTTTAGCAGTGAGCTTAGCAGGATCTTGGTCTTTTGGTACTTTGGCGTTCTTTTTGCCGTCGGTGATGTATGGGCCAAAGCGACCGTTAAGTACGCGAATGCCTTCGGCGGCAAAGTCGTGGATGGTCATTTTGGCGCGTTTGTCGGCGTCATCTTTTAGTAATTGCTCGGCAGTGGCGAGGTCGACTGTGTATGGGTCGTTATTTTTGCCAAGACTGACGTAGCGCTTACCTACTTTTATGTATGGGCCAAAGCGACCAATATTGACCTCAATCGCTTCTCCATCGGCGGTTGTGCCGAGTGTACGCGGCAATTTGAATAATTCCAGTGCTTCTTCAAGCGTGATGGTGTCGATATTTTTGCCGGCTGGAATGCTGGCGAATTTTGGTTTTTCTTCATCTTCGGCGTTACCCATTTGGACCATGACACCGTAACGACCAAATCGGGCACTGACTGGCCGACCAGTTTTAGGGTCGGTACCAAGCGGGCGCGATTGCATAGCTTCAGCGCGGCTTATATCGGCTGATTTTTCGACAATTTGATGGAAAGGGTCGTAAAAACTATGCAGCATTTTTTGCCAAGCAATTTTGCCTTCGGCAATGCGGTCAAAGTCTTGTTCGACATCTTTGGTAAAGTCATAGCCAATAACATGTGGGAAATGCTGCACTAAAAAGTCCGTCACCACTTTACCAATGTCGGTTGGTACTAATTTGCCTTTGTCGGTCGGGATTGGCTCCATAGCTTGGTTGCGATTAATGGCACCTTTGTTGAGTGTAAGGCGGACGACTTCTCTTTCGCCGCCTTCGACATCGGCTTTTTCGACATAACCGCGATCTTGAATGGTGCTAATAGTTGGTGCATAAGTGCTTGGGCGGCCAATGCCGAGCTCTTCTAGCTTGCGGACCAAGCTGGCTTCGGTGTAGCGACTTGGTGCGCGACTGTAGGTTTGTTCGGCTTCGGCGGTTTGTAGAGCAAGCGGGTCACCTTTTGCGACTTCTGGTAGCAAACCGTCATCGGCATTTTTAGTGTCGCCGTAGACTTTTAAAAAGCCAGGGAACTGTACGATTTCACCCTTGGCTTCGAGTGTATCGCCACTTTTGCTGAGGCCAATAGTAATGGTTGTTTTTTCGAGTCTTGCCGGTGCCATCTGACTAGCCATCGCGCGCTGCCAAATTAGGGTGTACAGTTTTTGTTGTTGTGTGTCGTCGCCGGCGCTGCGAGCACTGGCATTTGTTGGACGGATTGCTTCGTGTGCTTCTTGTGCGCCCGCAGATTTTGTAGTAAATGTGCGGGTTTGCAAATAATCGGCGCCAAACTCACTTTTAATAAGGTCTGACATAGCGCCGATAGCGAGCGTACTAAGGTTAACGGAGTCGGTACGCATGTAAGTAATATGGCCGGCTTCGTACAGGCGCTGGGCAAGCATCATGGTTTGGCGCGGGCTAAAACCAAGCTTACGCGAGGCTTCTTGCTGCAGTGTGCTTGTGGTGAACGGCGCGCTTGGACTGCGCATACCAGGTGTTTTGGCGACATCGGCAATGGTGCAATCGCTGGCAGCAAGCGCCTCTAAAAAGGCATGTGCTTCGGCCTCGGTGGCGTATTTTTTGCTGGCTTCGGCTTTGAGTTCAGTGCCATCTTTTAGGGTGAACAGAGCGGTGACTTTAAAGGTGACAGTGGCGGTAAAGTCGTCGATTTCGCGTTCGCGCTCAACAATAAGGCGTACGGCAACAGATTGCACGCGACCAGCGCTTAAACCTGTGCGCACTTTTTTCCATAACACGGGGCTGAGTTCATAACCAACAATGCGGTCCAAAATGCGACGCGCTTGCTGGGCGTCGACTAGTTTGAGGTCGACGGTGCGCGGGTTTTTTACAGCGTTTTCGATTGCTGGTTTGGTGATTTCGTGGAAAACAATCCGTTTGGTATTTTCGGGTTTGAGTTTTAGCACCTCGCTTAAGTGCCAGGCGATTGCTTCACCTTCGCGGTCTTCATCGCTTGCTAGCCAGACGGTTTCAGCGGTTTTGGCGGCGGCGCGGAGTTCGGCAACAGTTTTCTTTTTATCTGGTGTCACCTCGTATTTGGGTGCAAAGTCATGATCAATATCAACACTCATGCCTTTTTTAGGCAAGTCGCGTATGTGACCAAAACTACTTTTAACGGTAAAATCCTTGCCTAAATATTTGGCAATTGTCTTGGCTTTTGCGGGTGACTCTACTATAACGAGGTTTTTGCTCATGCTTTTTGTTGCTTAGGGTTTCAGTGGCTCATCGTACGCAACTTTGGTTTGGTTTGCAAGACCTTACGTATGTTTTATGTAATTTTTTGTTGACATAAGCACAATAAAAGCCTACAGTAAAGACTTACCGAGAAGTGGCGTAAAACCATTAATCGACGATCCCTGCAGTTCTATATTTGGAGCACAATTGTGGCTACGCTTGAAGAGCGCTCCAGTGACATTGCCATTTCTAGCGAAGAAAAGGTGCTGTTGCTGGTGCTTGACATCAAAAGAGTGTTCACCCTGTCGACAAATGACGGTGAGCAGATCGCTCGTGGCCTGATCGCTGGCGTCTACACGTTTGGCAGTCTCACGTTGCAGTGTGACTTTTCGGAGCTGAGGGCCGGCTACAATCACTACGTACGAGCGAAGGTCGATGAGTTGCGGGCGAAGTATGACTTCGCGAAGCTGACCGACCATGTCGCAAAGACACTCCGCACCGAGCTCGAACCGGCTGTCTGTCAGATGCTTGCTCTGGTCGATCCGAAGTTCAGGCTGGACGCCAAGGCTTTCTTCGACGGCATGGGTATCTGGGCACCGTTGCTTATGGGTAGTGTCCGCCCGTGCGTTGCGGCTATCGGTTGGTGCGGCCTCGCCCACAAGCTGAGCTGCTACGACGGGAGCCTGGCCTTGCTTCGGTCGGAACGGCGCCAGTTGCGTACTCAGAGCTGAACAGGGATTCCGGCACGGGGCAGTTGTTCGTCGCAACGAACACTGCCCCGCCGGCTTCCTATCGTTTAATCCCCCATTGATTCGCGCCCAAAGCGCGGATTTTACCACTTATTTCTAGCATAGTCATTGTTTGTGCGTACTGCACTGGCGCGATGCCGCTCGTTTTTTGTAGTTCATCGCCATCACGCATACCGGCCGCGAGCAGCCGTAAAAGTGTTTGTTCCTGTGGTGAGTCGCCAAGCGGCAGGGCAGTTTGTTTGTCTTCTTTTATTATTCCGAGTTCTTCAAAAACATCATTTACTGAGGTTATAGGTTGCGCGCCGGTTTTTATAAGGTTATTGCACCCTTCGCTGACAGGGCTCGTTATGTTGCCTGGAACAGCCATAACGGCGCGACCTTGTTCCAGTGCAAAACTAGCGGTGTGCATTGTTCCGCTGCGGGTACTGGCTTCGACGACAATCAGCCCATCGCTAAGACCAGATACAATACGATTGCGAGCCACAAAATTGCTTTGGTACGAGGGTTGACCGGTAGGGTACTCACTTATGAGCGCACCGCCGTTTATGATGATGTCGAGTGCCAATTGGCGATGGCTTTTGGGGTGAATGCTGTCAAGCCCACCGGCCATAATGGCGATCGTTTTGCCGCCAGCTGCTAGTGCCGCCCTGTGCGCTACGGCGTCGATACCTAAAGCTAACCCACTCACTATTATTACGCCACGTTTTGCTAGTTCGTAAGCAAGATGGTGTGCTATTTCGCGGCCGTAATCAGTAATTTTGCGCGTACCAACAATGGCCACTGTTGGTACGCGATTTTTCGGCAAACTACCAATGTACCATAACCTTTTTGGTGGTTGGGCAATAGTGCTTATAATCTGGATGTATTCTGGGTAATCTGGTGTTATCTCATTGATTTTCATAGTATTTATGTAAAAAAGTATTGACACAAAGCCATGCGTGTGGTACATTATTACGTGGTAAGCCCAAAAGGGCAAAACCGCACCTTATACCCCCAATTCTTAACTTACTTCGTAAGAAGTATGTTAGATTGCGTGCAACGTGCGTCTTAAAGTTTCTACCCTCCACTTTAACGCTCGCAGGTTGAAATAAATCTGTAGTCAGCGTTGCATGCAAACTAACCCCTTTAACCGGCGGACCTCTTGTATTATGTGAGGTGGGTCACGCTAATGCCCGAAACGGGTGGGTTGAAGGGTGAAATGGCGCCAGACAATGCCCACCCTTGTCTGGCGCTTTTTTGTTGGTTAAAAAAGCGTATGTAAATTGCCGGGTCCTGCCGCCTGGTCCACCCCAAAAAAATTTTTCTGAAATACAGAAATTTTTTTGGGTTGCCCCGCCAGGCGTCACCCCATATTAAGATTGAACCCTGTGTTCAATCACTGCTATGAAAGCTTCGTTAATACATGACGATGGTGCTAACAAGCCACCTTTTTAAACCCTCACGCTTGTGTGCTCGAATTTTTTAATTGGATCCAAAAAAGTATGCACTAATTGTAGTGCTTCTTGTTGAACGGCCGGCCATTGCTGGTGTTCTTCATGACTGAATCTGGCCAGCACAAAATCAGCCGCTCCCATGGTGGCTAGTTGTTGATTGGCGATACCGACTCGTACCCGCGCAACATCGGCGCCGACGTGTGCGATGATACTTTTTAGGCCATTGTTACCTGCGTCGCTTCCGCCAATCCGGGCGCGCACTGTGCCGAATGGTAGCGCAAGTTCGTCATGGATTACAAGTATATTTTCGTTGTGAATTTTATAAAAATCTTTTACAGCGCGCACGGCTTCGCCCGACAGATTATAAAACGTTGTTGGTTTAAGTAAGACTACCTTTTGGCCGTCTTTATTAGCTTCGGCGATGAGCCCTTTAAATTTATCTTTCGCCGACCATTCGGCGTTTAATTGTGCTGCGAGGACGTCAACAAGCATAAAGCCTGTATTGTGGCGGCTACCTTCAAAATGCGTGCCAATGTTGCCTATACCGATAACAAGTTTTATTGACATAATAACAGTAGAATTTTATAATTTCTTGAGATCTTCTTTTACATAGTCTAGCACAATAGGAGCTACGGTGATCACTCCGGTGTCTGTGTGGGTGTTTCGCGTGCTGGCGGTGTTGGCGTTGTTGCACTTTGGTCGCAGTGCTTTTGGCTTACGGCGCAGTGAATCCACTGAGGTGTTCATCAAAAATCTGTTGAACCTTGGTGCCATAGTGTACCCCATTGGTGTCTTTTTGAAGTTCGGTTTGGTCGGACCTGATTGGGTTCGCTTCCACATGTCGGATCTTGCTTTCCCTATTGCAGTGGCAACGTTTATTCTGCAATTTGCCTGGGTGTCGGCCGGGAGGTCTGACAGCGTAAGCGTCGTGGTGCGTAGCAGGCGTTTAATGATTGCGGCCGCTATTGGGCTCGCCTTTTCGGTGGCAATCGAATGTTTTGAGGGGTACGCCGTCGTTCATCTGTACAGGTACAACCAGGGCATTGGAGCATTCGATTGGATTGATATTGCCTGCTACGTTGCGGGTACCCTGTACGTCGTTGGTGTGGCGCTGTATTGGCGCCGTGCCACCCGATGTGACGCTCAGAATGACGTCGAATCCGTAAACTAACTGCACGACACAATGTAAAAGGAGACGGCGCCCCCGCCTAAAAGGGGCGCCTTTTCCTTTTTGCACCATAGACAAATCAGCATTTTGCTGATATAGTTTTATTGCCTTCTTTTACACGGTCTAGAACACGAGGAGGAGCCTTGCTCAACTCTGTTGTGATCGGTGCCGCTCGCTGGGCGTTGCCGTTCCTGATTGCCATCGCGGCCTACCTGTGGTGGCGTGTGGCCACGTCCAAGGCGTTCGAGCTGCGTGTCGAGTACAGCTTTTTGGCGGTGACCGCCACGCTGTTCTTCATCGGCACCGACATCAAGTACGCCTTGTTAGGTCCGGACTGGCTGCGGTTCTATATGTCGCACCTGGGTCTGCCGGCGCTGATCATGATGACGCTGTGGGGGCTAGTTGGTCCGATCGTCAAGCGGCAGAAGTCAGAGTTCATGACCCTGAACGAGCGCATCGCGCGGCTCCAGATCAGGCTGGTCGCACTTGCCGGTTCGTTCATTGTGGCCTGCATTCTCAAGTTGCTCACGGTGACGATTCGCTTCGCGCGTCTTTCCCGGGGGTTGTGGTCGCCGTTCGGCGTCTTCGACTGGGTTGACGTGTTCTGCTACGGCGTGAGTGTCGGCATCGGCTGCGCGATTCTCGCCTACCTCATGAGCAGAACGCACAAGCAGAGCGTCGAAGCCCTGCAGACCGAAGTAGCGACCGCCGACAAGACAGAATGACAATGTAAAAGAAGAAGTGGCGCCCGCTCCAACCCGGAGCGCGGCGCCCTTCTTTTTTATGAAGTTGTTTTTTGCCGGTCTTGTTTTTCTTCGCGGAAGCTAAAGTTAATTGGCGTGCCGGTAAAGTCAAACGTCTCGCGCATGTTTTTTTCGAGATAGCGTTTATAACCCCAGTGCAAATGCGCAAGATGGCTACCAAATATGACAAACCACGGCGGCGAAACGTCGGTTTGTACCATGTAACGCAGTTTAGGGTGAGTGTTTTTAAGCCCTGCCGGTGGATGGTCGTTAATAGATTTTTGCAGCACCTTGTTAAGCTGCACGGTTTTAAGCTGCTGTTTGCGACGTGCGTCAATTTCGAGCGCTAAATCAAATAATTTAGCAACGTTTTGGCCAGTCACCGAACTGGTAAAAATGAGCGGCGCCCATGGCACATGGTGGTAGTCGTCGACTAATTTTGCAGCGATTTCGTCGCGGGTAAATGGGGTTTTGTCGGTGAGGCTATCCCATTTGCTTACGACAATGACTAACCCTTTGCCGGCTTCTTTTATAATGCCAGCGAGCTTTTGGTCAAGTGACACGCGAGTATCGTTAGCGTCAATTAAAAGCAGGCAAACGTCAGCTTGTTCGATGGCTTGCAAACTACGCAATACGCTGAATTTTTCGATGCCGACTTCAATTTTGCCGCTGCGACGAATGCCAGCGGTATCAAGCAGTTCGACGTCACGTTGGTGGTAACGTACGCTAATGCGATTAATGTCGCGGGTGGTGCCGGCAGCATTAGCGACAATTGCCTGTTGTTTGCCCGCTAAAGTGTTAATGAGTGATGATTTGCCGACATTTGGACGGCCAATGAGTGCAATGCGCAGCACATTGTCAGCTGGTGTATCTGTGGCTGGTGGTAGCTGCGAGGTGATTGCTTGCAGTAACTCAAATACGCCACTGCCCTGCTCCGCACTGGTGCGATAGCTGTTTTTGATGCCGAGGCGCAAAAAATCTTCACTTGGCAGTGCGGCTGTTTTATCGGTTTTATTAATAACCAACAAAACAGGTTTGCCGGATTTGAGTGCCTTTTTAGCAATGCTGCGGTCGGCGTCGGTGGGCATGGCGGTAGCATCGACGGCCATTAAAATGATATCGGCGCTTTCGACAGCGTCTTGGATTTGTTCTTGGATTGTTGCTTCGAATTCGTCTTCGGCGTTTTTAAGTCCGGCAGTGTCAACCAGCCAAAAGGCGTGTTCGCTGGTAATGACTTTGCCAACAACGCTGTCGCGGGTGGTGCCGGCTTCGCGCGCCACAATGGCTTGCTGTGCGCCAACAAGCCTATTAAATAGACTTGATTTGCCGACGTTGGTTTGGCCGACAATTGCGACGGTAGGTAATTTTTTATTCATTAGTAATCATTATAACAGAAGTGCTATTTGCGCCCCGGGCCCCATACGGGCGGCCCGGGAACGCAGACATAGCGGTGGGGCATTACTCGCCCTTCTCGTCGATGGCTTGCTGGAGAAAATAGCCATCCAGCGCGTCACGCAGCGTCTTCATCATGCTGGGACCAGGTGGACGGTTGGTGTCGCCGTCATTGCGCCGCATGTATGAGCGGCGCCACCCGTACAGCACATCGGTGAAACGTTCGACGGCCAACTCCGAGAGCGAATGCGATGTCGGCATGAAGTTACCTTGCAGGTAGACCGCATGCAGCAACGGCGCAGTGCTTTCGGGCCGAGTCGGGAGAACGAGCTGGTTGCCATTCACATCAGTGAAGTGGATGATCCAAATGACCTCGCATTTCTTGTCGATCCAAAGCCAGAACGGAATGACTCCTGGGATAGTTGCCTTTTCAGGTATGTACTCGACGTATTCCGTGGTGTCTTGCCACGGTGCGTGCGTTTTGCTACTACGCAACGCCGGGTTCGAGTGACACAGTCTAATGCCCTGGAGCAAATCGTACGGCTTGATGGTGAGTCGCTGACTTGGCAGCATTGTGACATCGTCAAAAAGCGCTGCGCTAATCGGCATCTCCGTTGCCACGAGCACCCCTTTTAGCCATGTTTGCCGAATGTTCGGCTTACAAATTATATAATCGTATCATTAACTATTCAATAGTTTTACGCATAAAATACACCTATTTTTCTAATTGAGGCGGCAGTGTAATCTTCATCATCTGTTTATTGCCCATTTGATTAAGGCTGAATGGGCCAAAATGCGTCCTGTGAAGCCGCACAACATCGTAACCAAGTGCAGCGAATGTGCGACGGATTTGACGGTTGCGGCCTTCGTGCATGGTGATGCGCCACTGGGTATCATCGCCATCATGCATGCGGCTTAACTGAAATTTGCTTGGGCCATCGCCAAGCATAACGCCATGGTCGGCAATCATTTGGTGATGGAGTGGTTGAAGCGGCGTGTTGAGCGTCACTTCATACTGCTTTATTTTTACAAAGCTTGGGTGCGTTAAACGGTGGGCGGTGTCGCCGTCGTTGGTGAGCAGAATGAGGCCAGATGAATTTTTATCAAGCCGCCCCACCGTCTTCAAATGCTGGTAATTAGTCGGCATTAGGCTGTAAATGGTCGGTGCATCACCTTGCTGGCGGCGGCTGCATACGTAGCCTTTTGGCTTATTCATAAGAATATATAAAAAATCGTCAGTGTTTTGCCACCGTAATGCGACGCCGTTAGCAATGACTGTGTCGTCTGGTGACACTCTGGCGCCAAGTGTTGCTGGTTTGCCATTTAAGGTAATTTTGCCAGCTTCAATAAGTTCGTCGGCGGCACGCCGGCCGAGATTAAGCTGTTGAGCGACAAATTTATTGAGCCGTAATGACGGTTGTTCGTCCATTCGCCTATTGTACCACTACGAGGCTGGAGGGGTTTGTTGTGGCGGCGTTTGCGACGGTTGCTGCGGTGCTTGTGGCGGTCGGGGTGGCACTTGCATTGGCCGTGGTGGCGCCGTTGGCTGTTGAGCTGCTATTGGAGGCGTCTGGGGCTGCTGCTGTGTTGGTTGTGGGGCTGGCGGCGGTGTCGGAGTCGCAGGTTTTGGTGCTGACGCTGGCGCCGTTGGCTGGGCTGGCGGTTGTTGAGGTTGTGATGATTGTGGTGCTGCAGGTGCGCTACCACCAAAAGCACTGATTTGGCTTTGGATGGTTGCCTTTTCTTGGGCGGCTGTTGGGACTTGCGGTGCAACGCTGACGCCGTTGCCTGCTTCACGGGCTAATTCGCGGTTGAGTAATTCATTAATGTCTATTTTTTGGTCCGGATTAGAAATCGGCTGGATGACTCTTTGGCGCGCAGATGGAGGCGTTGGCGTTACCGAACTAACCGGAGGCATTGAATGTGTTGCTGGTGGTGCCTGTGGTGTGGCGGTTGTCGCTGAAGCTGGTGGCACCGGAGCGCGTGGTGGTGCGGCTGGCATTGTCGTTGGTGCCGGACTTGCTGGTTTAGCAGCGGCAGGCGTTGGCTGTGGCGTGGCTGGTCGTGGCGCATTGCCATCGCCCAAAACTTCGTGGACAACTCGCACAACGTCTTCGATACCGACTTGAGATTTTACTAAATAACGGTCGGCACCCATTTGTTCGCCCCTTATTCGTTGGTCGTCGGAGCTAAGTGCGGTCATCATAATAACTTTAATATCACGTGTTTCTGTGGTGGAGCGCAGAATATCGAGCATGTCAAAGCCGCTAATCTTAGGCATCATAACATCGGTAATAATAAGTTTAGGCCGTTCTTTGATGGCCATTGCCAAGGCTTCTTCGCCGTCGCCGGCAGACACAATGTCGTACCCCTCGGCTAATAAACGTACGCCGTAAATTTCGCGTAAGCTTTTGTCGTCTTCTACTAGCATTATTTTGGTCATATTGCCTCTATTGTACGAACTCCTGCCAAAAAAAGCTATACTCCTTGTGCTTGTTTTGGCGGTGTTGATAATTCTGCAGCGTTTGCCGCAGGTGCTGATGCGGTGGTTTTTACTGTTAGCGTCGGTGTTGCGCTAGCGGCGTTCATAATTGCATTTGCCTGTTCATGGCTAATGCGTGGCAATTGGATGTAAAAAGTACTACCTTTGCCGTACGTGCTAGTCACGCCAATGTGGCCGTTATTACTTTCGATTAAGCGGCGAGAGATATAAAGACCAAGGCCAGTACCGCCGATTTCGCGCGTGTCACTGTTGTCGACGCGGTAAAATTTTTGGAACAAATGCGGTACATCTTCGGGCGGAATACCTATGCCACTGTCGGTCACAACAACGCTAACAGTCTGTCCATCACCTTTTACATCGACACTTACCGTCCCTTGTTTTGTGTATTTAACGCCGTTATCGACTAAGTTGCTGAGGACTTCGCGTAATTGGTCTTGATCGGCATAGGTATAAAAAACGGGCAAAATTGTGCGATTGCCATCGACGTCGTTTTCGCCAGGTGCAAACGATAAGAATATGCCTTTATCTTTTGCTTTTTGTTGGAGACTAAAGACTACTTCGCGCGTTAGGGCGGTCAAATCAATAACCGTAGGGTGCGGCACAAGCCGGGCGTCGTCTGCTTTAGAAACGGTCAACAAGTCTTGGAATAGACGACCTAAATGTTGGGTGGATTCATGTGCTTTTTGCAGGTAAGACATTGCTTTGGCGTCAATAGTGGCAGTAGCCGGGTTCATGGCGAGACCTAAATAACCTTCAATAGCAGCGACAGGCGTGCGCATTTCGTGACTGGCGGTGCTGATGAATTCGGCTTTTTGGCGTTCTTCTTCCCTTTCACGGGTGATATCACGGAATACGGCTATGACACCGCCGCCAGGACCTTCGACCGGCGAAACTATAAGCGAAATGAGTTTATTTTTACCCGATTTAGTTGTCAGTTCAAGGTCATGATTGTCGATTGCTTTATGGGTAACAAGGCCTTGGTGAATTGGCAAAAAATCTTCTGGAATTGGCTTGCCTTTAGTGTCAGTTAATTTAATAACCGAGCGGTAATCGAGTCCCACCGCGTCTTTACCCGGCCAGCCAAGCAGTGTTTGAGCTGCTGGATTGACCAGCTGAATAATCCCTTCAGCATCAATAGCAACAACACCATCGGCAATAGCGTTAATAACGATGTCAGATTTGCTGGAAACAGCGGATAGCTTTTCGGTGAGTACATTTACTTCTGTATCGTGACTCTGTTCGCTTTTGCTTTGGCTGTGCCAAATAATGTAACTGGCAAGCATTGGGCCATCACCTACTAAAATAATTTCGGCGATTCGTTCTATGTGCAGACCCGGCGTGCTGTACAACATGTAACCAATGTAAAGATTGGCGCAGACGGCCACAAAACCCATCACCCACCAGCCTAAGACGCCAGAAAAAACGCCGATCAGCAGCCACAAAGCAATAAACGGCGAAAATAATCCCCCCGTAGACTGCGTCAATAAACCAACAACAAATAATGTGCATAAATATGCAATAAGCGCCATGACGTATGACGTTTTTTTGCGCGCCATAAAATAGGCAATGATACTTATGATGCCATTAACGCCAGCGGCAAGCGCTGACTCACGCGGCACATACAATTGGGCGCTATTGAGACCGTACAGCCCCATAACGAGCAACGACATAAGTAAGGCGATCTCACATACGCGTCGATACCAGAATGGTGAAACTAACCGGTCAAAAGAAATACGCCCCCCTTAAAAGCTTATCTTTACTTTTATTATGGAGCGTTTTACATTATATGTCGAGAGTTTGGTGGAGATTGTGCGGCCGGAGGGTGGCTCCGGCCGCACGCTTACTTTCGCCAGAGGAGCTGGCGGAGCGATTCGGCGTCGGCAAATGGTACACCTAGATCGAGATTGTCGCCGTCGGGTGTGTGGCCGTATGCTGCGAGCTGGTAATGCCTTTTTGGCGGCAGCGCTATTCCACTCATGTCGCAGACCAGACTGTATTCAACGTCGGCAATGTGAACGCCAATGGTGACATATTTGCCGCTGTAGAACAGACGGGCACAAGCGACAATGCTGCCGTCGAAGGTGTGTGCAAAATCGCGCCATGTTGGAGCATTCGTATGGCGACCGACTAGGTGCCAATCAAGTGTTAAGCCTCGCATCTCAATCAGCTCGCTGACGTGGTGATTGAGCAGCCCGGTAAAAATGTAGCGGCGCCACAGTTCAAGCACCGCTCTACAAAGCCGGAGACAACGCACAGCACTCCCCTTTCGTTTGCCTACCCTTTTAGATATAGCGCATTTAGTCAAACCAAGGCAAGTGTTGTGATGGGCCGAGAATTTTATTGCCCTGCACTATAAAGCCCGTAAACCCATGGTCGCACATAAATTGATAACCTTCTAACCAGTAGTGGCTACTATTTTTTGGGCCGTGAATAAATTTACCTTCAAAATAAAACAGATTATCATTTGGGTCTCCATTGCTGTTGCGAATCCGACTTCCATCAATGTAAAAAAATGTATCCTGCATGTTTAAATTGTACGAGTTTTATAGATAAATGGTGTGAAGTTTTTTACTGAGGGATCTGACGCATGTAGTATAATTTACATGGTCTACCATGAGAGGAGGTGAACATGGTACGGTTCGCAGAGGATACTCGTGGCGATCATTTTGAGTCAACGGGCGGCAAGCCCCGCGACGACACTAGTAAACCGAAGCCAAGCTAGTTCGCGTACCGGTTAATACTCCAAGGTTGTCCCTGTCGGTATGCGCGACAGGGACAACCGTTTTTTCATTTGCAATCAAAAGATTGCAAGCAGCATGACAATCGGCGACCATGCTGTCGCCGATTGTCAAAAAGCTTAATACAAATCAAGCACTAAATCCTCACCAAAAATAAAACGCAGCGTCTCCTCTAAATCCTTGACGAACACCCGGGCGCATTGCGTCATTAATGCAGGGAGCTGTCCTTCGGTTAGGTGAAAGTGCACTTCGTGGTTAGACGCCCATCGGAATTCGCCTTGTAAGCAGGTCTGCTCGATTGTTGCTCTGTTGAGACTGTCAATAACCGGCTGTCCAATGCACGTCGTTTTAAGGTCGGTAATTTTTATGTACCGACCGTGAGCGTCATTATGAATAATGTGGGCGCGCACTACTCCCCCATCTGTGAGCTACTGCTTGCATGCCTATTATAGACTATGCAAGTGCGACGAGTGGCAAGTAATTAGAAAGCGTGCCGTATGTTGTTGGGTCGAACGATGCTGGCCAACTCGATACAGTGTTGTAAAAGGCTCGGCGGCCCGTTGTTGCGCTTAAGCCATATCCGCCTGACATAGCTGCGCCAGAGGTTGAGCCAAATACGGCAAAGACAGTATTCGGTGCGGCCGAGTAGCCAGTGACGATTGTGCTGGCGTAGACGTAGCGGTCCGAACCTTGTGCGGCAATTGGCGTGCCAAAGGTTTGTGTTACCCAACCGGTTGTTGTCCATAATGAGTTTGTTGTTGTGGTCTGCTGCACTAGCACACCCGCGTCGGTATATACGGCAAAGCTGTTTTCGCCGCCGCCACCAACTGTGCCGGCAGTTGTAATAACCGTACCGATGCCGTTAATTGCTTTACCTGCGGGTACAAAGATGCGAGCAAAAAAGACACCGCCCAATGTGCTTATTTGCGTGCATGATTCAACGGCTGCCGAAGCGGTAAAGAACCCATAGGCAGATAACGGGTACACGCCAGTATTTTGTACTGCTGCACCACCAGAAGCAGTTGCCCATTTTACGCCGCTGGTTTGGGCTGAATCGGCGGTAAGTACCTGGCCATCAGATCCAACGCCTAAACGAGCAATTGTCGCTGATGCAGTGGCGACTAATATATCACCTTTGGTTGTGGCGGTGCTCGCCTGAATGGCTCCGGTAATACGCGAGTCATTACCTTGTGCGGCTGTCCCAGATGTCGTCCCATAGCTCACTGTAAGGGTACGATCAGCACTGAGGTCGCCGCCACCTGTCAAACCAGTGCCAGCAGTTATAAGTCGAGTTGTTGGTGCTTTTGCGGCAAGGTCGGTTGTCAGGTTGGTGATTTTGCTTTCGGAAATTGCTGAAACGTCGGCATCAACAATGGCGAGACTTGCTAATTTAGATTTAGCTATTGCGGCTGTAGCAGAAATATTGGCATTAGTTATTGTTGTGTTGGCAATTTTTGCACCCGTAATTGCACCTGTGGCAACGGCTGGGCTTGTTGCAGTACCAGTGAGGTCGCCAGCAAGTTGAACAATACCTTTTGTGGTTGTGGATGCGTCTGGGGCACCGGCGCTGGCAGTTGCATCAACGTAAGCCTTATTGGCAACGTCGGTTGTGCCGCTTGGCGTTGGTACAATTGGTGATGAGGTGAAGGTTTTTACACCAGCGATTGATTCGCTGCCCGTATTGTGAACAACGGATGTATCATTTGCCTTTGAAGCGATAGTGCCACTTGTTTTAAGTGTACCGTCGGTATTGTGCTCGACTTCTAAGAAGTTGTTAAGCAAGTCACCCCAAGCGCCGTCATCAGAACCAGGGATTGGTAACCGTGCCATATGTTTTAGTTTTCCTTTTGTTACTAATTTCTAGCATACTATACTTATGCTTACTATTTAAGCATAAATGCTATAAATTTTACAGCGCCCGATTAAGGGCGCTGTAAGAGTGCAAACTATCTTTTACTAATTGACGCAGTCTGTTGTTCTTACTGTCGATGTAACAGCGAAGTTTGTATCTATGGTAACGATTCTGTTACCTGACCAGGTTTGGTTACTGCACGTACCTTCGGTGCTAATAGGAGCGTATGCCCAAGCATCTTGTACCCATGAGTTGTTGGTTACAACCCACTTGTTGCCCATACCGTCGTACTGCAAATCGGTAGAGTAGCCGCCGCCCATGAATAAGTTGTCTCTAAGGATAACATTAGCTGCATGTTTACCGTCTGCAACTGAGCCTAGGTTGAGTACTGAGTTGCCCATGCTGCTGATAACACCTGTCTTAGGGTCTTTGTAAAAAGCGCGCGCGTCGATTGTGTTGTGTGAAAGCGTTATGTTTGAGCATGTTGAGCTGCATTGGTCTTGCATGCCGTCAGTGTGGAAACCGTCGCTCCCGACGACTTCAGGTGGTTGGTAGCAAGGTTGAATGACCGAATCATTTACAGTGACATTATTACCTACCACATCGACACCATCTTGGTGGCCGCCTAAAAAGACGCGGTTAGCAGTAAAGTCGTGGCCGTTAATGCTTGGCCAGCCTTCAGTTGAACAGTTAGTTTTGACGTCGTAGCTGCCTTTTATTGCGCCTACCGATGAATCATTAATGGTGAACGATGACGATGGCGCCGGCTCATTATCGACGTGCCCATCGATTTGTGAGTTCTTAACTGTCACATTTGCTGCTTCTATAACTAAGTCACCGGTAATGTGAACTGAATCGATTACCTCGCCCGCTGTAGTTGCAAAGTAAGTGCCCTCTGTTTTAGTGAATTTTGTATTCGCTGGTACGCCAGTACAGCTCTGGTTTGGGTAGGCGGGCAAAGGACAGGTTGCAGAACCACTATCAGGCGGCGTAGTTGTAGTACCTGTGCCAAACTGTACAGCTTTACCGCTACTCGTATTAGGGTCAGCGACAATTTGCGCTGGTGCTGTTGGCGTGCTGGCGCTGAGGTCAACAAGTGCAAATGGCCCTGCTGCGTGCGTTGCAACAACAATGTATCCTATAGCCGCAATGGTTACAGTAACCGCCAGCGCTATAATAAGGTTTCTACTCGATGCTTTGCTTGGGGATGTTGAAAGCTTACTCATTGCATTCTACCTACTGTTCTACCACTACTGTGCCAGTAAAGGCTACTGGATTAGATTGGTCATGATACTTATAGGTGCCGGTGGTGTCAAAAGTCATTCTGTAAGAATTGCCTGTAGTAATTGGGTCCGTGTCGTATTGGAGTGGATTGCTGCCTTCACCAATAAGTTGTTTGGGCCTTGTAGAGTTATTTGTCCATTGAACTGCCTGCCCTTTTTTGATTTTTATAGTGGCCGGGCTAAAGCCGTTGCTGGTAATGCTGACTAATGGCGTGTCTACTGTCGACTTATTGGAAAAGATACCATTAGGATTTACAAAGTACACTATGACACCGATAGCCGCTACGGCGCACACAATAAGTGTTACGAGAAGCATCATTTTTTTGTTGCTTGTCTTGCCGTTGACGGGCAAAGGTTGTGGCTGTGGCTGAGGTGCTACAGGTTGAGATTGGTTTACTTGTGGTTCCATTGCCTTACCCCTATTGCGCCTGAAGCGTTACGTCTTTAGTGATGATTTGGCCTGCGATAACGTCGACCGATACTGATTGAGTCTTGTAGCCTTTTTCGCTTATGACAAGTGTGTAAGTGCTTGGAGCAGCAAGGCTTTCGAGACTGTAGGTATTACCTTGGTCAGCCTTCATTGATACACTGTAGCCGCCGTGCCATAAGACTATGTTTGCCCTTGTAGGAAGTGCGCCGTTCGATCCGGTTATTTTGCCTTGGACACCACCGCGACCACTCGATACACTTTGGGTTGTCGCTTGTACGGTACTTGATTTGGCACTATTGTTGCCGGCGGCATCGTGGGCCATAACGTAGTATTTGTAGGTTGTGCCAGAGTTGAGGCCGGTATCGCCATAGCTGGTAGTAGTGACGGTTGCAACCTTGTTGAAGCTGCCGCTACCTGTGGCGCGATACACATCGTAACCGGCAACGCCGACGTTATCGGTGCTCGCGGTCCAGCTCACATTAATCTGCGAAGTGCTGACAGCCGATGCTTTAACATTTGCCGGTGCACTTGGTGCTTGCGTGTCGGTCGTATTTGGCGTGGTTACCGTCACACTGTTCGAGGCTGGCGAAGTATTGCCCGCTGCATCTGTAGCAGTTACTTGGTATGTATATTGAGTTTGCGGTAATACAGATGTATCGGTGTAAGTTGTGGCGTTGCTAACTTTAGCGATTGGCGTGCCGTTACGTGTAATTGTGTAGCTAGCAACGCCGACGTTATCGGTGCTCGCGGTCCAGCTGAGTGCAACTTTGTTGTAGGCTTGTGCGGTTGCTGTAAGGTTGCTTGGTGCGGTTGGCGCCTGAGTGTCACTCGTTTGATTTTGTACAGTAACCGTTGCGGTAGCAGGGCCAATATTGCCCGCTGCATCATATGCTTTAACAGTAATGGTGTGTGAACCAGCTGCGACTTTTGTTGTGTCCCAACTGTAAGTGTAAGGACTGGCGGTAAAGGTTTTTACCAAATTGTTATCAACGTAGAGTTCTACCTTTGTTACGGCAGTGTTGTCAGCAGCAGTTAAACCAACATTTACGGTACCAGAAACTGTTGAGCCGTTTGTTGGTGAATCAATTGTTGCCGTTGGCGGAGTTTGGTCAACGTTTGCCGTGCAGTTGCTACCATCGTTGGTTGGTACGCAGGTGGAGTCTGCCAAGAACAACAGTCGGTCAATTTTAACGTTTGGCTCAACACCAACTAACTTAAGGGTGTGCGTGCCGGCGCTTAGTGTTGGCCGAATGACGTTAGTCGTCGAACCATTTTGATAATTTACCCATGTCCATGTGTTGGCGGCGAGCGACGTGCTGTCGCCAACAGTGTAACAAGTTGTCCCGTCGACTTCGAGTGCGTACGAGTTATTAACTGGGTCGGCCGCCATAATGCGGCTCCAAATTGTATAATCACCATTGCTAGGAATGGTGACAGTGGTTGCAACCGTACCGAGACTAGTAGCTGGCGCGGTACAAGCGGCGGCGTGTGCTTGTTGTGGCTTTGTTAACGTTAAAGCGACAACAGCCATCACGAGTAATGTTGATTTAAGTAAAAGCTTGGCGTATTTCATTTTTACCATATCTTTTTTTAGTATTGCTTATGCCTAATAATGGGCTTTTACGCCACGTGTTGTCAAGAATAATTTTTTTGTTCGGGGGTCTTTTATTAAGCATCGGAACCATTCGTCTGTAGTCGCCGCCAAATAAAGCGTCAAGCGGAATTTAAGCAACCCGGACTAACTGGCAAAGTTATTGCTAGTGACTTATTATAGGATTATGCAACGTTTACGGCTGGCTTTTATATTTATCCGCCCGTCAGTTTTTAGCTTTACTGCCACGCTTATTGCGTCTGGTGTTATCATTGCTGCAATAAGTTGGTCATATATCGTTAGTATGCCTGCTGTGCAGGATTATTTTTTTGGTAAGAACGGCGCTTCGACCGTTTTAGCAAAGGCTCCGGATGTTTTTTCGGCGCTGCGTACAGTGTTCTTTTCGCAGCCATCAAGCTATAACGTCTTTATTTTGTTTGGAGCGATTGCTATTGGGCTTATTGTGTATCTTATTTTGCAGCTATTTACGCGTGCCGCCACAGACGTTTCGAGCCTATGGCACCAAGTTGCTACCGCTCAGGGAGAAACAAAAAAAGACATCGAGCAAGAAATCGAGCTGCGCATTGGTTTCCGTGCCGGCACGCTTGCCCTTTGGATCGGCTACATTATTGTTTTTGTAAAATTACTTTTACCGTATATTATTTTGATCGAACAATTTGGTGTTACCAATTTTGCCACAGCCACAGGCTGGTGGTATGGGTTGCTCGGCTTTGGACTTTTGGCGGCAAGTTTGCATGTGCATATTATATTTTTGCGCAGCATGCTGTTGAGGCCACGCGTATTTGGTGGCCAAAACCTGCTTAATTATTAAGGAATATTGCTACCAAGTTGTTGCCAACTGCCGCTGCCGTCTAATGTTTTAAGCTGCCCGACAATAAGCGGCAAAACCTGCACACTGTCAGTACTGCTGGCGCCGCTAGGGTCCGTCGCGGTTAGTCGGAATGTCACCGTTGCTGCCGGCATAACAAAATATGGGAATGTTGCATGTGCATCGCTTAGCCGTACCGTTGGGCCACCTGTTTGGGCCCACTGGAATGTGAGCGTATCGCCATCGTCATCAAAACTGTCGCCGGCATCGAGATATACTCGTTGCCCTACCTGCATCACCTGGTCGTAGCCCGCCCGGGCGGTTGGCGTGCCATTGGCATTGGCTGGCCGTAGCGTGAGGCCGGCTGCCGCCCATGCTCCAGCAAAATCACTTGGCGTAAAAAGCACTTCGCCCACATCGCCAGCGGTGGTCATTTGTTTTAAAGCGCTGTGCAGCACAATGGCACCATCTGTTGTGCGTGATGTCGTGATTGGCGACACGCCGCTTGGGTCGGTCACCGTGCTGCTTGTGTTTGGTGTATTAAGGTGAGCGGCGGTAAATAACAGCGCTTTGCCGTTGTCGTACGATGTGTAAAGTCGTTCGGGCACTGGCGTACCGGCAATATCGTTGCCAAGGCCATTCATAAAAATGGTTGTTGGAATTTGGGTTGGTGGTGTTTGCGTACCTGGCGTGGCGCCGGTGTCGTTATAGCCACAGCGGTAATCTGATTCGTTGCCAGTAAAGTTGGCGTTAGTAATTGTCGCGATTAATGTAAAAGATCCACTACTACGTCCATAAATATTGTAGCCGGTAACGTTGCGCAGCGCGTTCCATGTAATTTGAGTGTAATTAGTGCTGCTAAGTGTATTTGGCGCGTTGCTTATGGTCGTTACTGCGCCGGGGGTTGTTTCGCCGGCGGCGTCAATAGACGTCACGACATAATCGTACGAAGCTGTGCCTGGCGTACCAACAACACTATTAATGAACTGCTGCGGCGAGCCAATCGGGTTGGAGTTAATAACCCCGGGTTGGGGCGCGCTGGCGTGCAATCCGCTAACTGTAATAATTTGGGTGGTCCACGCAAAATCAAAAAGCGTTGCCACGCTGGCTGAAACTGTGGTACCACTATCGCCAGCGACTAAGCGTTTGCGAAAAACTGCCATAGAAATATCTGTCGATGAACCGCCCTGTATCGCCTGCGTTACAGCTGTCCAGCCGGGCTGGTCAAATACAGGTGCAACACCATTTGGTCGCGAGCACATCACAAAAAATGCGGTGTCGCCGGCTTGAGCATTGACTGGAATGGTGCCGCTAGCCGTTAAGCCTTGGCCGCTCGCAGTGCTGCACCACACGCCGCTGGGCGTGGTACTGACAGTAACGTTTGCGGTGGCACTGTTATTGGCCGTGTCGGTGACAGTGAGCTGGAACACATCGCTGCCGCCAGCAATTGGAGTGAAGCTGGGTTGCACGGCTGATGTGCTCGACAGCTGTGCGGTGCCATTTGGACCGCTCACATGTGACCAACTGTACGTCAATGTATCGCCGGGGTCGACGTCACTACTGCCCGAACCATCTAATGTGGTTGGAACACCTACCTGCGTAATGCGGTCTGGGCCAGCGCTAGCGGTGGGTGGGTGATCGGGGTTTTCGTCGGCTGGACTCAAAAAAAGGACTTGAGCGACGGTGACGGCCGCTGGCGATATAGCGCCAGCCAGACTACCGGAATTTCCTGGCCCACTAAAAATCTGGTCGGCCAAAAGTGATACGCAGCCGGTGCCAGGCGCGTTGGCTCGCCAGCGCTGTGTCATGCCACTTGGTGGCGTTGCGGTGTCGCTGCTAGCGTTGTCGCGGGCGGCTAAAAACCAAATAAGCCACGGTTTGGCGTAAACGGTGGTGATGCTCGGCGTTGTGGGCGTCGTTGTGCTGATTGATGTTGCCACGTTGGTGACGTCAATTGGCAATGCAGTTTTGACGCCGCTGTAGGCAATAATGCCGCCGCTCGCTTGGCGAAAATCGTGGAACGTAAATGTATAGCTGGCCGGTTCGCTGCTGGTAGCGACGCGAGTGTAAATAAAGCTTGTAACGCCGCCGGAATCTGGTATAGAATCGTCAGCCCGCAATTGCGTCCACCCACTTGGGCCAGTTACTGGCGATGCGCTACCCTGTTTGTATGTTAAGTGTGCAATTAAATAGTCGCCGGCCTGTGTGCCCGTTGGCATGGGCAAATCAATACTAAATGCTTGGTCGGTGGCGACGCTGGCGCTGTTGCGGTACGCGATCATACAAGCATCCCATTATTGTCGTACGTATTGTTTGTAAAACTGCCATTTGCTGGCGGCACGCGCACTTCTGGAGTCACTGGTCCGTAGGCGCAATGGTTGCCAAACCTGTTGCCACTTATAACAAAATTCGAATACAAATTATTAATGCGACCGTTTATTGTGTAGCCGCCGCCATCCATGTAGTTGTCGACGATTTGCACATTATCGACTGTGCCGCCAGTGCTCGAAATTTGCAGCGACGAATTGTATTGAATGCCGGTGTATGGGTCGTACGAAAGCAGCTTGCTCCGTTTAATCCCTAAATTATTAAAACCCAAAATTTGCGAGTTATCACTGTGCGTCCCGTAATGTTGGTAGACAAAATGAATATAACAATCTTCGTACACGCAGCCTTCGCCAAAGCCGACGTTATCGTTGCCGCCACCCCAAATGTTGCACCGAATAGCGTGCACTGAGCCGCTTACGGCGTCGGAGTTACTCAAGAATTTGCCGCCGTCAATATCGCAGTCATACAACGTGACAGGCTGATTGGCGTAAATGCCAAACAATGCGTCGCGAGCTTCGAAATAACAGCGTTCAAACACAATTCCTGTGGCGTTAATTTCGCAATAGCCAATAAAATGACGGTCGCTGTAGGTGATGTTCGGCGTATCAAATTTTGGCGCGAATTCGGGCAACCCCAATGCACTTTTGTCGGGCACGCCTGTGTTGTGTGCGCCGCGGTATCGGCCGTGAAAGGTTTTGGTTTCGCCCCGCAAGTCAGTAAATGCCGGTGGCGTCGGCAAAATATTGCCGCTGGGAACCCAGTTGCCGCTGCCATCTTGCACGTAGCGGGTCATGGCCAAATCCCGCTCGTGTCTTCCCAGGTGTCAGGGCGCTGCGCATCGCTTGGCGCAACAGGTCCTTTATAAGTAACATACCCGGCTGGCACGCCCGCAGGTCGTGGCGGATAAGCGTTTTTTGTGCTGTCGTATAAGACGACTACTGTTGTGTTGAGTTTTTCGACTTTAATAGACCCGTCGGGGTTGTGGGATTGCAGCAAAAACGCGTTTAAAAGATCACCCCAAACATCCTGGTCGTTCCCAGGGATTGGCAAACGGGTCATGCTAAGCTACCTTTGCAAGTGTCAGAAAAATAAGGCGAACATACTGCCATAATTTTTATGTGTCCTCTACCCTTCCCTTCGCGCTAACTTCTTTAATTTAACCATAAGCAAGCATTTGGCACAATAATTTAAGTGGCCCGCGGCGTTTTAGCGCCGCGGGCTGTTAAGTTGTAAGGTGTCAACGACGCTTGAGCCGCTGAAGGACCTCTGTTGCAGTCGGTCGCATGCTTGGATCTTTGTGCATGCAGGACCGAATGATTTCTCGCACACGCCTGTCGCGAACCAGCTCGTATTTCGGGTGTTTATACATGACGTCTGCCATGATTTTTTCTTGTCTGCCGGTAAATGGATCTTCGCCGGTTATCGCGCAGAATAATGTGGCGCCGAACGAAAACATATCGGCGCTGGCTGATGGCTCGTTTTCTCCCGTAAAATATTCCGGGGCCATATAAGCTGGTGTGCCAATGGCGACTCCGGTAGCGGTCAGTGTTACGTCGCCGCCAACAATGCGTGCAATGCCAAAATCGGTCAACATCGCGCCTTCTGGCGGCATGAGAATGTTCGCCGGCTTTATGTCTCGGTGGACAATACCGACATTATGCACATCCTCGAGCGCCACAGCAATCTCACGTATTAACGCAATAACTTCGGTGGTGGGTAGACCGCGTGGGTTATGCTCGCGTACTAGCCTGTTCAGGTCAAGCGCGTTCACAAACCTGGTTGCGAGCCACGGTTGCGTGCCGCCACTTTGGCTAAAAAGCAGCCGTACAATATGCGGTGAGTCTGGCAATTTGTGGCATGCTTGGATTTCACGCTCGAATCGGTTTTTGAAATCGGGCAAGTGACTCACCTGGGGCGAAATAACCTTAATCGCCGCAGTGGTTGGATCGTCTGGACGAACGCCGGCATACACCTTGCCAAATCCACCAACACCAACGACACCAAGGAGTTCGTACTCCCAAATGCGCTTGGGGTCGGTCGCCGCCAACGGAGTTATGTTGGCATGCGGTCGCTTTGGCAAAACGTGCGTTGGCGGTTTGGGCGGTGACGGTCGATTAGCCACAGGTTTGCCAGGCCACTGTGGCTTGGCTGCAGGTTTGCCGGGCCATGGTTGGTTGAAGCCGGGTGGATTGCCACGCGGCGACTCTGGAATCTTCCGTGGTGGAATTTGGTTCGGAGAAAGTCGCGGCATGATGGGTGCAGCCCTGCCGGGCCCTTGCGGACCGCCCGGTGGTTTCCCTGCCGGGCTGACAGGCGGCTTGACATGTTGCGGGCCACCCGGTGCGCGAAGGATAGGCGGTGCGTCATCATCTAGGTAATTATCTGGGAAATGATGGCGACGTCGCTTGGGCTCCGAAATAAGAAGCCGAAACAGGATCGCTAACACGACCAAAAGGCCACTGACTATTCCGATACGAATCCAAACGGCAGGCGTAAAAAAATCTTCAACCTGCTGCACGAACGACGGTTGCGGCGCAGATTGCGATGTTTGCGGCGGTTGTTGGGGGTGCGCTTTTTCGTAGTCGTGAATGAGGGTGATCGCCACATTCAAAACAGATTCAGGCGTGCTGCCGTTTTTATGCAGCTCTGTTCGTAGACCTTGCTGGTAGGCGGTAATTGGAACAGCGGACTGTCCAATGTACCAGATTTGGTCATTGAACTGCACGAAAAGCAAGGTGTCCGGGAACTGCGCTTGTACCTTTTTGTAAAACAGGTCTTCGGCGTCATCAGTTTGCGCGGCGGCATTCGGCGATGGCGCGGCGATTAAAATGTGGTCGCCAGGTTGTAATTGCGCGCGAAGCCTGTCGCCTGCTTTTGTAGACAAGGCTGCATTGCCGGCGACAACGCATACTGGAGAAGCACGTAAACAGTTGATAGTTTTACTTAGGTCGTCTTCGGCCTGAGCTGGATGCGGCTGCGCCAACATCAAGATGACCGCTAGGCCACCGATCAACCAACGCTTCACGGCGTCGCTCCTAAGTTTGTGTGCGAAAAGGACTTACCCTGTAACAAAACGCCTGCATGTGCAAGCGTAGGTACAAGATAATATTTAAATCATACTAACTTTTTGTAATTTGTCAAAATAGCCGGGCAAACCTGGCACCGCCAAGCGGCGCCAGGTGCTACAACGTGGCTATGCGTCTTTTTGTTGCTGCTCGCGCCGACGCTTGTTGCCGCGCTCTACCAGTTTGTGGTTAATGAAGGCGCAACCAAGGAGAATGGCGGCGACAATGAGGATTGACGTCATACCTCGATAGACCGCAGCGTCGAACTGCGATGAAGACAACAGTTCGTCGTAATACTCCCGAACATTGCCTGGTTTGCTGATGCAGTACTCGCCAGGTTCAATGGTCGTATCCTTGTAATCTTCGTCAAGACATGTGACCGTCGTTGGCGTCGGCCAAATTGTGGCCTGCAATCCAATGTAGGTTGCCGGCACAGGTCCGATGAACACAATAGTGAGTAATAACGGGAGAAACTTTTTCATGCCAGCCTTTCGTTGTAGAGCGCATAATGCGCCTCGCTTATTGTAGCTGAAATTAGGCTGAAGTCTACTATATGTGCATAAGTTTATTGCGCGCTTGGCGCCGTAAGCGTATGGACATGTAGTGATGCATGGCGCGGCGGGAAATGGGCCGCCGCGCCATGGACATCGTCTGTCAGTTTGGAAGGTTACCAGTTGTTGTTGTCGTCGCCGCCACCGAAGTCGCCGACACCCTGGTCACCGCCGAAGGTGTCGCCACCGCCACCGTCCCAGCCGCCGCCAGGGTTGTCGTCCTGGATGGGCAGGTCGTAGTTGGTGTCGTCCTGCTGGCCGAAGCCCTGCTGGTCGTTGGGGCCGGAATCGTACTGCAGCTCGTCCGGCGTGGTGACGAAACCTTCGGTCTCGTAGGACTGCTGGTCGCCGCCACCGTCCCAGACGTTGTCGCCCTGATCGGACTGGACGTTCTGGGAGTCGTCGCCGAAGTTGACGTCGGACTCGGTGTTGGTCGTGTCACCGTACGGATCGACCACGTCGTCGCCACCGGTGTTGGTGAAGTTGACGTCGGACTCGATTCTCGACTGGTCGAAGTCCACCGAACCGGTGTTGTCGACCACGACCGTGTCGTGCTCGTTGATGATGATGACGTCACCACGGTCGTAGTAGTCGCCGGGCCAGTGGCTGTGGTGCCAGCCGCCCCAGGCGAAGTCCTCGGCGATGTCGATCATCAGTTCGGTCGCGATGAGGCCGGACAGGCCCCAACCGATCGGGTCGACCGGGATGAACATCCCGTAGTAGTCGTAGTAACCCCAGCCCATCGGGTAGTACCCGAGGTAGTTTCCGGGGTAACAGGTCGGCCCGTAGGCCATCGGCGAGATACCCGGGTTCCAGTTGTTGGGACCCGCATACATCTGCTGGGGACGCCGCGGCGGTTGCTGCATGCGGACCGGACGCTGCTGCTGCGACGGCGGCTGCGGCCGACGCGGCGGTTGGTACTGCGGTTGCGGGTACACGTTGCCTCCGTTGTCGGTTTGCTGCCGCGGTTGCTGTGCGGCCGGTTGCTGCATGCTGGTAGCTGCCGGTGCCGGCTGGGCCGGGGGCGGCGTCCAGACCGAATCCGGCCTGATCCTGACCTCGGCGATGTTGCCGGTCGTCGCGGCGTTGCCGTTGTGGTCCATCGCGTTCTGCGCCCTGGACAGGTATTTGCTGGCCTCACCGAGGTCGCTCATGTCGGTGGCCCCGAGGAGGCAGGTGTTGGCGTTCTCGAGCGCTCGGCTGGCCGTGCTGTAGGCGTCGGAGCCGAGCAGGTCATTGTGGCCCAGCAGCTTGCTTTGCAAGTTTGCCAGGTCACCCTCCAGCTCCCGCTTGCGGTTGTTGAAGGCGCGCTGGGCCTTGGCCGCTTCCGCCGCCTCGCGCTGCTTGCGCTTGCGCGAGTTGACGAGAACGACCGCCAGAACGACCAGCAAGACGATGCCGCCGATGATTCCCAGCGTCCACCACACCCACGCGTACGACTTGGGCTGCGAGGCCGCGGTCGTGGTCGTGCGCACGGTGGTGTTGCCGCCGGCTCGGGTGGCCGGCGCCTGGTAGGCCTTGAGCTTGCCCACCAGGTTCAGAACGGTGTTGTAGAGGTCGCTGGTCTTGGCGTCGCTCAGCGCCTGTGTGGTCGCGTTCTGCGGCACGGCACTGGTTGCGGAGTGCGCGTCCAGCGCGGTGCCGCCGTTGCCCGTGGCCATGACCACGAACACCGCCGACTTGCCGGACTGTTGCGCCAGCGCAGTGGCCAGCGTCGTTGCCGGGTTGGCTGTGGCGTTGCTGGGCTTGGGCAGCGCGGTCACGTAGACCGGGTTGCCGGAGCCCTTCAGCTTGGCAGTCAGTGTGTCGGTTTGTTCCTTGCTCCAGTGTAAGGCGCCCGCCGATGTGGGGTCGACGTACAGCACGTTGCCGTGTTGCACGTTGGCGACCGCCGCGTCGAGCGGTGTTGCCGCGTTCGCGATCGGGACCATGCAGAACAGCGCGACGATGGCAAAGCCAAAGGCCGCCAGCGCGCTTGCGATTCGTTTCACGATGGGTATATCCACCTTCCAAAAGATGTCGATGTACGCCGCGTTTTAGGGCATAAAAAACGTGCCCCAAACAAGGCTTATATATAATAGGTTCATTTTTGCGAATTGTCAAGGGCTGCGCTAGCTCTTTACTGGCAGTATAATAAGCACATAAATTAGGAGCGAACACCGTGCAAAGCAAACTAATCCCCTACCTTAACTTTCGCGACCAGACGCGCGAAGCCATGGAATTTTATAAGTCCGTTTTTGGTGGCAAACTAGACCTGCAAAGCTTTAAAGATTTTGGCATGAACGTTGGCCCTGACGAAGAAAATAAAATTATGCACTCAATGCTCGAAGCCGACAACGGCATTACTTTTATGTCGGCCGACACGCCAAACGACATGGATTACCAGGCCGGTTCTAATATTAGTATGTCACTCAGCGGCGACAACGAAGAAGAACTACGTAGCTACTTTACAAAATTGTCCGAAGGCGGCACCATCATCCAACCACTACAAAAAGCCCAATGGGGCGACACGTTTGGCATGTGCCAAGACAAATTTGGCACAAAATGGATGGTCGACATCGCGCCCGCCAAAGCCTAGTTTATTTTTTGGCGTCAGTTGGTAGAATAAGTGCGTGCCTAAACTTCGCATTATAGATACGCTAGCGCCTTTTTGTTTGCCGCATGCGCACGGTCAGATTAATTGGTCAAAAGCTAATTTTGCCGCGCTTGAACAAAATGGCGAACTGACCGACGCGACGGTAAAACATATTTTGCAGCAAAGCCGCACATATTTGCGGCGTGTTAGTCAGCTTGGATATAACGCGGTTGGTGTCGACGATTTGGCCCACTTAGTTGTGCACGATTTTTACCATTCCCCGCTCAAACGCCGCCTCGCAATGTACCAAAAAATGTATGCGCAGTTTTTTGAACTCGCCCGCGCTCAGGGCCAGCGCATTTTTGCTACTACAGATTATTTGTTTTCTAACCCAACGATTGATGCACATTTGCAGCAAACTGGCAGCAGCGCCGAAGACTTTTTTGCCGACTGCCTTACAAAATTGTTCACCACCTTCCCGCAAATCGACGGCATAATTTTGCGCGTCGGCGAGCGCGACGGCCACGACGTGCGCGGCGATTTTTTAAGCCGCTTGCAGCTCAGCACGCCAGCGCAAGCCAATGCGTTCCTTAAAAAAGTGCTACCAATTTTTGAAAAAGCCGGCAAAACGTTAATCTTTCGGACCTGGACAGTCGGCGTGCACCCCATTGGCGATCTTATTTGGAACCCTGACACATTTGCGGCGGTTTTTGGCGACATTGCTAGCCCAAGCCTCATTATTAGTATGAAGTTTGGTGACACCGATTTTATGCGTTACCTGGCACTCAACCCATTGTTTTTTGCTAGCGACCACCAAAAAATTATCGAGCTCCAAACCCGTCGCGAATGGGAAGGTATGGGTATTTTACCCAATTTTGTTGGCTGGGATTACCAAAAATATCGCGACCAACTAGCCAAAGCAAAAAAATTGATTGGCATTTATGTATGGTGTCAGACTGGTGGCTGGGCGAACGGCACGTGGGACGGGCTGACATTTTTACGAGACAGCTCGTTTTGGACCGAACTCAATACATATGTGACGGCACGATTATTTGCTGGTGGTGAATCAGTCGAAGCAGCCGTTGCCGCTTTTTGCGCAGATTACAAAATCACCAATGCTAGTAATTTTTTGTTATTACTCCAGCTAGTTGACCACGCCGCTCGCGAAGGCTTGTATATAAAGGAGTTTGCCAGCACGCCGCTGTATTTTCGGCGCACTCGCCTGCCAAGTTTGGCGTATATTATGTGGGACACAGTGGTCGCAAATAGTGTTTTGACGGCGTTGCTTCGCACTGCGGTCGGCGACAAAACGTTAGCTGTGCGCCAGGGTTACGAGGCAGCAAAAACAGCGCAGCAAGCGGTGCAACTAGCCCAACAATTAAAACTGCCGGGCGAGGTTTTGCGGTCGTTACAATTTGGCGCAGCAACATACAATGTGCTGGCTATTGTGCGCGAACATTTACTCGTTGGCTTGCCGGTTGAGCGTTTTGCGGCATTCGAAAAGTTGTACGCAACGTATCGGCGCGATTGGCTTGAACATTACCGCGTGGACATTGCGGCGCTACAAAAAATAGGTCGCTCACCTGTTTGGCTGCAGACCTTAACCCGGCATGGTGTGCGCGGTCAATCCAAATATAGGTTGTTCGACAGGGTGTTGCTTGCTACTTCCCCGCTGCAAGGGTTTGTTGCTCGGCGTGTCTTAAAACAACTTGCGAATCAGTCAATGGGCATTGGCGCAATTTTTGAATAAAAGCAAATACCCGCCCACCAGTATGGTGAGCGGGCTTGCTTGAGCCGAGCTGGCGACGGGTCGTCAGCGTCTGTTAAGGGCGATGCGGAACAGTTCCATGTACAGGTAGTCCAAGGGTTCGAACCACCGCACGACCCAGCGCGGGACGTACCAGTCGGGCAGCCGCATGCCGAGCGGGAGCCGCCGGCCGCGGATCTTGACCTTGGTGATGCGGAAGCGGAAGTGCACTCTGGTCGTGCGGTCGTCTTCGCCCGGAGTGAACGTGAACGCCCAGCTCCAGACCGTCTCGCCGCGATCACCGACGAGCACAATGGACGTCTTGGTCGCTTCGCGCACGGTGACCCAGCGCTGGGTGCTGCCTTCGAACCAGTCGCGGAAACGGTCGCCCGTTTCCATGAAAAGTCGAGGGTCGAGGTGACGAAGCGAGCGGTACTTCTTGGGCAGTAACCGCTCGATGCCACGGGGCATGTACCAGCCGGCACGGCCATGCTTGCGCGGGCCGATTTGGCCGATCCACGCTCGCGCAGCATCTGGCACCATGGTGAGGGTCATGCCGCGGTCGATGACGTAGAACGGGTCGCGGATGATGTCGTCGCTGGGCAGACTGCGCGAGGCCTCAGCGTTGGTGCAACCAACGCTGGTGAGCCGACGCATAAGAGAGTCCAACATGACAATCCTTCCCTATGTAGTAGGTTCAAGCAGTAAGCGGACCAGGGGTACGCTGTAATGTATTATTATACAATATTGCTAGTATAAAATCAATATTATTGCACAAAAATGAACTATAAAACCATTGACGCCATCTATTAAATATGTGATACTTAGGCATCGCTGCCCAATGGTGGCGATTTATTTGCGTCCGTTTTTTGCGTACGCAATGTTGTTTAACAATTTGCGATTTTAGAACCTATTTTGCCAGCGGTTATTTGTGTACGTGCGGTCACGCGCACGGGTACCCGCTGGCAAATAGCGGATGTTTCTATTCCTTCGATAAGAAAGATGTGACATGCAACGATTCCGTCGCTTAGCGCTCGTCGCGGCGACAGCTTTGGCTGTCATCACGACGGGGTGCAGCAACAACACAACGGTTGACTCGCCGGTCACCGCCTATGACAACGACGCAAGTTCGTTGCAGATGGTGGTGGGCAGCGAGCAGGCCGAGGTCATCACCAAGCTGGTCCAGCCCTGGTGTGACTCGCAGCACATCAGCTGCAAGATCACGCAAATGGGTTCGGTCGACCAGGCGCGACTGCTGCAGACTGGCGATGCGCCTTACGATGCCTTCTGGTTCGCCAGCACGGCATTCGAGGGCATCGGCGACACGCAGCACAAGCTTCAGGGCGTCCAGCCCATGTTTTCTACCCCGATTGTTTTCGCGGGGTGGAAGAGCGAGATGGACAAGCTGGGACTGACCGGCAAGTCGGATGTGCCCATCCAGGATGTTCTGAACGCCGTCGAGTCGGGCAAGACCCGGACGTGGGTCACAAACCCCGCTCAGTCGAACTCCGGCGCGACGGTGTTGTTGGGCTTCCTGAACAGCTTCGCTGGCAATGGGCCGGGCGTGCCGCTGACTGCGGCGCAGCTCGATTCGCCGCAGGTGAAGGATGGCATCACGAGGTTCGCTCACGCGTTCGATCACACGCCGCCCAGCACGGGCACGCTTATGGATCAGTGCGTCGCCAACCCCAACGACTGCCGTACGCTCTTCACCTACGAGGACCTGGTCATCCAGACCAACAAGGACCTCGTGGCCAAGGGCAAGGAGCCGCTGTACGCGGTTTACCCCAAGGGTGCGCTGGCCATTTCCAACGCGCCGCTGGGCTTTTTGCCGCATGGTGGGGATGCTAACGCCAAGAAGAAGGCTACTTTCGACGCGCTGCAGCAGTACTTGCTGAGCCAGGAGGCGCAGAACCAGTTGCTGGACTTGGGTCGACGACCCATCAGCAGCATTGGTCTGAACCTGCCGAACGCGCCGCAGAACGTTTTCAACCCGGCGTGGGGCATCAAGACCAACAGCAACGAGCAGCAGATCACCTTCCCCAACGCTGACGTCACCAACACCGCGTTGGACCGTTACCAGACGACCTACCGCAAGCCGACCGACATGGTTTATTGCCTGGACGAATCTGGCAGCATGGCGGACAACGGCAAGTGGACGTCGTTGCAGCAGGCCGTCAAGGTCTTGTTCACCCCTGTCCAGGCTGCGCAGTACAAGTTGCAGCTGGGACCGCAGGACAACACGGTGATTCTGGCGTACAGTGGTGGCATCGACGCCACCCTGACGGTCAACGGTAACGACGCGACTGCGCAGGCCAATGTCGTGGATCAGGTGGTCAATCACCTGGGCCCCGACGGCGGCACCAGCACCTACAACTGTTTGCGCAGGGCTGTGGATTTCTTCAAGGCCAATGCTGGTAGCCCGAACAAGCGGCTGGTCACGCTCATGACCGACGGTCAGGCGACTGACGAGGATCGCGGCGAATTGGCCGAACTGAAGCAGCTGCATGCGCCGCTGTTGACGATCGGCCTCGGCAGCGATGCCGATGTCGACCAGCTCAAGAGCATGGCGGCTGCCACCGGCGGTGCTTACATCGACGGCGGCGACCTGACCACCATGCTCAACAAGGCCACCGGCTACCGGTAAGGAGGCGTCGTGTTACCCCGCAACAATGCACCCTACATTGTAGGGATGTGTGTGCTTTCGGCCGTGTTCTTGTTGGTTGCAGCCGTGACCTACAAGGTTGTGCCAGCACTGGTTTTGGGCGTTTTGTTGGGAGTGGCCGCCATTTTCATTTGGCATGGTCTCTTCCCTTCGAGCCCCGAGCTGGACGCCTTCAACATGGACGTCAGACGTCGCGTGAAGAAGGCGCATGACACGATCAAGGCGATTCGGTCGCGGGCCGCGAAGCTTCGCGGTGACGACCTTCCGTCGCGTGAGCAGCTGGAACAGGCCTGTCAGACAGTCCTCGACCTGCTGCTGCGCGTGCAGGAAAAATCGCGTGACAACGTGCCAAAAACGGCAGCCAGGATGCAGAACTACATGGCTCGCATTTTGGTGATCCTCGGCGAGTATCAGGAAGTCAAGGCCAATACCGCCTATTACGACGACGCTGACAAGCAGTTGGAGCAAGGTCGGCAGAGCTTCAAGAGCTTTTACGACTTTGCGCTGGCGAGGATGCGCGAAGTAACCGCTGGCGACATGGTTGCCTACAGGACGCAAATCGAGGCGCTCGAACTCCCACCACTTCTGAAGTGAGGATGGCATGAACAGTAAGAGATTACCGCTCATCATCGGAGCGGTGCTGACGGTACTAGTTGTCATCGGTGGTGTGTTCTACTTCACCCAGGACAACAGTGGCGCGCCGGTCTCGACAGGTCCGGTCACCAAGATCACCTGCCTGGGTGGTTCCGAAAAGTCCAGCCTCATGGCTGACCCCGAGGTGCAGTCGCTGCTCCGGCAGCACGGCATCGAGGTCAACTTCAGTGCCCGCGGGTCGTACGACATGGTGCAAACCAAGACGGCAGACCTCAAGGCACAGAACATCGACTGCCTGTGGCCGTCATCGGCCAGCGCCAAGAGCGTCTTCGAGGCGACGCACACCACCGGCGACTTCCCGGGTTACCGGGCCGAGTCGGTGTTGGAATCGCCCGAAGTCATCTACGCGGGCCCTGACGCCACGGCGGCGCTGGTCAAGGCCGGTGTCGTGCAGAAGCGCGGCAGCGGGTATTACATCGTCGACCTCAAGCGACTGATGCTGGACTACGTCCTCAACCACAAGCAGTGGGGGGACATCGGGGCGCCGAACATCGGCGGTTCGATCAATATCCTCAGCACCAACCCGACCAGCAGCAACTCCGGTTTCACGCTGGCCCAGCTGGAGCTGACCATCGCCGCATCCGGCGACGTGTTCCGGCCGCCAACTGTTGACGAAGCCAAGGCCGACGGCGGTAAGCCGTTGCAGACGGTCAAGGCGTTGAGCGCGCAGGGCTTGCAGGCAGACAGCTCGGATGGTGGGTTCAGTGACTGGCTGATCCAGGGAGCTTCTTCCCTGTACGCCGGTTACGAGAACCAGCTCATCCAGAAGTTCGTGTCCTACAAGACCGGCAACAACCAGTCCGGGCTGCAGGCGCTGCAAAGCGGCGTCAACATGCTGTACCCGGAACCGACCATCTTCAACAGTCACCCTGTGTTGGGGCTGACGTCGAACGGCGTCAAGCTGATCGACGCCATGAAGGACCCGGCGATCCAGAAGATCGCGTGGGAGCGATTTGGCTTCCGCAGCGGCGTGGACATTGGCGTGAACAATGTCGCCACGTTCCCGCAGCTGCCGTTGGCCGCTCAGCTCAGGGCAACCAACCCGCCCGCGGCTGATGTTTCGCTGCTGTTGTTGGGGTGTTTGGCCAGCAACAAGTGCTCCTGACTCCAACCAAGACAAGCGAAGGAAACCCATGGCACTCTCGTTGGATATCGACCAGGAACTCGGCGCCCAGCTCGACACCCAGGCGGGGCTCGCGCCCTTGCCGACAACGGGTATCGTCGAGGAGGTCGCCAAGCAGATGCCGGCCGCGCAGACCGCGTTAGCCGCCAAGGAGAACGCGCCCGCGCCCAAGCCGCTTGATGTGCTGAGTGACATCGCGCCGGCCAATCACCTGTTGAGCTGCCGCGAGATGCTCGACCCGAGCTCGCTCGAGGGCATCAAGGCGTACGCCGTCAAGAACTACCCGGCACTGGTCGACGACCCCAACAGGCTCGGCGATTTTGGTCGGGAGGCGGTCGAACCGCTCAACCGTCTGGCCGATGACCTGCTGAACAAGGCGGGTCGAGCGGCCAACATCCCAGCGCTCAAGGCGATCACCAACGGCCTGGATGACACCATTCGTGGTTTCACCAGGAAGTACGACGCCAAGGCGCTGGCTGAGTCGGACGGTGCCTACACCAAGATCAAGGAAAACATCAGTCACTTCATCGGCAAGTGGGGCAACGTGCTCCACAAGTTGCTGCGCGACGCTCAGGGCATCCAGAAGTATCTCAACAGTCTCGAGGCCCAGCTGGAGGACTACCGCAACACGTTGCGGGAGAACGTTGCCATGTGCAACCAGCTGTACAAAGAGAACGAGAAGGCGCTGGGTAAGCTCATCGTGGTCATCGCGGCCATGGAGTACGTCCGGGATATGGCAGCTGCGGACGCTGGCAAGATCCAGCTGACCGGCAGCGTGGCCAACGACCAGCAGCTGCGCGAGGAGCGTCGCAAGCTGGTTGAGTTCATCCAGGCGCTGGACGTTCGCATCGGCGAATTCCAGCAGCGGCTGATGGTGGCGTTTGCCACTGGGCCGCAGGTGGCCAACATTCGGGCGATCAGCTACGGACTGGGACAGCGCTTGGCGCTGTTGCAGATCCTGACGATCCCGACGTTCAAGCTGACCATCGTCCAGTGGGTGGCGCTTCAGCAGGCCGCCGAGGCCGGTCACATCGCCGAGGCGGTGGGTTCGGCCAACGACGCCGCGCTCACCGCCTTCGCCAGTGCTGGCGCCCAGGTGGTACCGCAGGTGGCCAAGCAGATCCAGACGCCGAGCACCAGCCCGTCGACCATCCTCGCGGTGGCCAACTCGCTGGCGGCGCAGGCCAAGGGCATCACCGACGCCTACGAGCAGGGCATCATCGCCCGCAAGACCGTCAGTGAGGCCATCGTCCAGGGCG